>Ga0163162_10004607_pt1 | contig 13286 bp, 12 predicted proteins | sample S55metaG_FD_115310 | JGI IMG/M metagenome (GOLD analysis project Ga0163162, IMG submission 115310) | Switchgrass rhizosphere microbial communities from Kellogg Biological Station, Michigan, USA - S5-5 metaG | ecosystem: Host-associated > Plants > Roots > Rhizosphere > Soil | place: USA...
ATCTGGTTGCGCGATCGTCACCAAATAGATTCCGCCGTAAAAACGCTTCGAGCGAACTTAAGTTGCAATGCCCCAGGCATTTGCGCTGACGGGCCGCAGGCCTACATACTTTCACGCGAGCGCATGGAAAATACGTTCGGGGACCCTGCTCGCGGTCGCACGCCGGATATCATCGTGCAGCCAAATCCGGGGGTGATCTACACGTCGAGCAAAACGAAAGATGAAGAACACGGCGGCAACGCGCCCGATGATGCCCATCTCGGGCTCGTAGTGTCTTATGCGGGACTTCGCCATGCAAGTACCGTCGACTCGCCTGTCACGATCACTCAGGTTGCCCCTACCATTCTTCAGTCTCTTGGCATTGATCCGGATCTCCTGCAATCTGTTGCCCGTGAAGGCACACGGGTACTACCAGGTATAGGCATCGATCGCTAAGCACGAAACGTCTCGTACTCGCCTATGTGCGTGGCAAGTACGAGACGCACCCGCCGGTTTTTCATTCGTGATCAATAAGTGTGCGCGTGAATCTATGCGACAGGCTCCCGGCTCTTGCGGCAGTTATATGTTGAATCAACAAGTTCAGCGGGCTGATCAATTCTCGGGAAAGTCACTGTGACGCGAAGGCCGCCTTGTTCGTTCCAGGCGGCGTCGCCTAGGGTCAGTGATGCGCCAATTCGGGTCGCGATAGTCTGTACTATGGACAGCCCAAGCCCCGATCCACTCTGCCCGGACCCAAGCACACGATAGAATCGGTCAAATACCCGAGCGCGTTCGTCCACGGGAATACCAGGCCCCGTATCCTCGACAACGATCGACGTCTGATTATTGTTGGTGTGCACCGACAGGTCCACACGCCCGCCAGCCGGCGTATAGCGAATAGCGTTGTCAACGAGGTTTTTTAGCACCGCGCCTAGGTCTGCTTCATTGGCGGGGACCCAAATGTCTGAATCTCCGGTCACGCCAATATCGATCTGGCGCGCTTGCGCAAGCGGAATAAGGTCTTCGAGCACGCGGCGAAATGCCAGCGCGACTGGGCTGAGATCCGCCTCAATGCCATTGCCTTCCTGCGCGTGCGCGAGCGTCAGCAACTGTTCGACAAGTGCGCGCGTGCGCGTGAGGCCATTGCTCAAGGCAGTAAAGCGTTCGCGCGCCTGCGTCGACATTTCCGACACATCCAGCCGCTCTGCCTGCAGCAAAAGCACCGTAAGCGGCGAGCGCAATTCATGCGCTGCGTCGGCTATGAACCGCCGCTGGAGCGCAACCGACTGGTCAACGCGCGCGAGCATGCGGTTATTAGCAACAAGAAACGGCACGATCTCGGCCGGAAGCTGCGGGTCGCCGGTAACGCGTATTTCTGAAAGATCGTGATCAGGACGGACATCGAGTTCTGCGGCAAGCCGCGCGAGGGGCTTGAACATATGCCTGACCAACAGGAACACGACGCCGACCAGCACCGGCGCCAATACAAGAAACGGAATTAGCGTAGCGACCGCACTATTGCGGGCGATTTCGTTTCTATCGGAAGTCTGCTGGCCAACGGCTACGCGGATACCCGGCGCCAGTGTGCGGACCACAACGCGCCATTCGCGGTTGCCGAGAGTCAGCGTCCTCATGCCGTCAGGCAGCGTAGGGGGCAAGTCGAGCAGGCGCTGCGTGTTGACGTTGCCTAGCTTTTGCACTACGACCTTCGCCTCCGGCTCGAACTCCGGCACATAATGCACGGAGCCTGCCGCCATGGAGTCCACATTTTCCGCCGTGACGAGCGTAGCCACTTCCTTGAGCTGCTGATCCTGGATCTCGTTGGCTTCGTGGAACGCGGCCTTGAACGAAAAAATGCCTGCCGCGACGGCACTCAAAAGAACGGCAATTGCAAGCCACATGGACAAGCGCAACTGGAGCGACTGCCCTACCCGCCTTTCGATACCATCCATCCGACACCCCTGACGTTTTTGATCGTTTCGCTGCCGAGCTTTCGCCGCAGCGAGTGGATCAGAAATTCGACCGCGTTGCTTTCGACCTCTTCGTTCCAGCCGTAGATGCGGTCTTCAAGCTCCGTGCGCGACAGAATCGCACCAGGACGGATCATCAACGCCTGCAGCAGCGCAAATTCGCGCCCGGAAAGCCTTAAGGAGATCCCGAGGGAGGATGCTTCGTGCGTGGCAGGATCAAGCGATATAGTGCCATTGGTCAGCACGGGTGCAGCGACGCCGGCACGGCGACGGACAATCGCGCGCAAGCGCGCGAGCACTTCGGACATTTCAAACGGCTTGAGTACGTAGTCATCGGCGCCGCTGTCCAAGCCGCGGATGCGATCGACAACCGCGTCGCGTGCGGTGATGATAAGGATAGGGATAGCGTTGTTGCTGGCGCGAATGGCGCACAGAACGCTCATGCCGTCGACCTTCGGCAAACCAAGGTCGAGCAGAATGGCTTCATACGAGTGAACCTTGACTGCGCTCAGCGCCTGCTGTCCGTCGCGCACCCAGTCCACCCCACATGACGCATCCTTTAACGCGTCTCTGACGACTTCACCGATCATCCAGTCGTCTTCGACCAATAGCACTCTCATTGGGTGTCCCAAAATCCGCGGCATATGCCAATTGCCGCCATTCCGACATGGCGCATTTTCAGCATACGCTCACCTGCGTTGTGGAGCTCGCGCAGGTCGCTCGCCAGCCGATCGAACAACGAGCGCAGTGCGCACGGCGAGGACGTCGTCAGATTTGCGGCCGTAAGGTTATCGAAGAAATCGCGCATGCTGGCCCGCGCGCGCGCCGTTGCAACGACGAACCCGGTTGCGTCTTCGGGTACCGTTTTCACGGCGCTATTGGCGGCGGCATCCACGCGTCTCAAGATATGCTCGATATACGAGCGGTTGTACGCTGCAGCGAAATAGGCGCGTTCACGCGCCGGCCCGCTTATAGCGCACATCGCTTGTTGGGCGAGCGTTTCTGCAGCGTCGAAAGCATCCGTGGTTTCGCGGATGTGCTCAGCCAAGAGCGCGCCGATTGCTTTACGCGCGCGTATGGCCTCCTGCGCAGGAATCGCAACGCCGAGCAAAATCCCGGCAACGGCTCCCACCCCGTCCAGCCAACCGTTTGACATGACCCCGTACCTTTCGCACCTGTTGAAACATCGTGTCTGCAACATGCCCGCACGAGACGCGACGGCGGGATATGGGTGGGCCGCCTATCTCATCGTGACAGTCGGGGCACATATTCCTGTATTGCCCCCAACTTGAAAGCCAGCTCGCGTTCAATGATAGGTTCAGAAGGCAAAACAATAATTAGCAGGGGCTTACATAGCATGCGAAAGGCACCCGGATCCGTGATCTCAGGACATTGAAACACCCAGCAGCTTGCCGACACCGAATGTAAACCCTGCCGCCACCATGCCAATGAGAACTTGTCTTACCGCCGAATAAACTGCCCCACGTCCATTGAAAAGCGATGTGAATACGCCAATTGCGGCAAGCCCCACGCTGCTTAACACGATGCACTGGACAATTCCAGCCACTCCATGTGCCCAGATAAACGGCAGTGCCGGAAAGACCGCGCCAATCGAAAATAGCAAGAACGACACAAGGCCGGCAGTCCACGGATTGCCGCCCAGTTCAGCCGGGTCGAGTCCGAGCTCCTCGCGGGTCAATGTATCGAGCGCCTTATCCTTGTCGCGCATAATCTGCGTTGCGACGCGCCGCGCTTCTACTGCGTCGAGCCCCTTCGACTGATAGATCAGTGCGAGTTCGTGTCGCTCAGCATCGGGGGTGTGTTCGAGTTCGTCGGCTTCTTTCGCGATCTGGGTACGCGCGAGTTCGCGTGCGTTCGTAACCGACAACCATTCCCCAAGCGCCATGGAACAGGCCCCGGCCACGAGTCCGGCAAAGCCGGTCAGCAAAATGGTTTTGGCAGGTGCGCCCGCCCCCGCAACACCCATAATCAGGCAAAAATTGGACACTAGCCCATCGTTCGCGCCGAGTACGGCCGCGCGTAAATCGTTTCCCGACGATACCCCTCGATGCCACGACTCGGCCGCTGCAATCTGACTACCGCGAGACTGTCCCGGCGCCCCGCGATTTGCCACCTCCTGCACGATACCGGCATGACGATGCTCTTCCTCTGACATACCAACAGCATCCGGTTGATCAGCGTACTTGTCCCGATCCGCGTACTCAGACGCAGCAACCGACTTAAGCACAAAGTCCGGGCCGAAGACACGTACTAGCGCGCGCATCATCTGCGTCTTGGGGCTTGCCCGGTGCGTGCGCACGTTCACGCCGTTGGCGCGCAGTTTCTCGGACCACACGCGCGCATGGTCGCGCTCCGATGCCGCCAGTTCCGCATAGACCTGCTTGCGTTCGCTATCGCGCTCGGCGCCGGCTAGTGTTTCATAAAGCGCGGCGCTGTCGAGTTCATCGGATAAGTTGATGCGAAATCGCTTGAGCTCGGATTTCGATGCCATGATGGGTCCCCGCATTTGCAAGAGTGAACGATTTGGAGAATAACGTTCACATATGTATCGAGACGCTATAACCCTTCGAGCAAACCTAAGTGCGAATGCAACTATTTCTTATCCCGCATCTGGCAACTTGCTATGCGCTATCACGCGATTTGGGAAGCATGCGCCGAAGGGTGGCATCTCGAAGGACAAAATGATGAAAAAGCGCAGCGGCCGCATGCAATCCAGCAAGCGCGAGCAGAACCCAAGCAAAAACACTATGCCAGTCACCAAGCGAATGTCCGAATGGCGATCCTTCTGGTGTTAGAAACGGCAACGGCAATAAGGTGCCCATGAAAGTCGGCCAACCTCTGGATGATGCGTTCGCCCACCCCATCAGGGGCAGTGCGATCAGCAGAAGATAAAGAGCCCAGTGTGTAAGGCGCGCAACCGCCGCGAGCGGACGGGGAATGCTTGGCAACTCGGGTGGTGCCGGATGGGTGAAACGCCACACGATCCGCAGGGCCACCAGCAACAAGATCAGCATGCCCACCGACAAATGCCATGCGATCAGCGCGACGGGCTGGGTACCGCGGTGCACATCGGGCATGGTCCACGCAATCGCAAACTGGGCCGCGAGAAGCAACACGGTCGCCCAGTGGAAGAAACGTGCGGGGCCGCTATAAACAGACGGTGTGGTCAAGGAATTCTTCTGCATATGCGTATGTCCTTATAGGTCTGGCCAAGCAGCCTGAGCCCGGACCCTTAGTTGAGACTTAGTGGCACACAGAGCTTCTCCATTTGCACATGGGATATCACAGTATCAGTCCATTTCATGTAGCGATGCTTACGTTTATGCAAACCTGTGTAAGCGCGCACTAATTGTATTCGTTGAATGTCTAACTATGATCGGACGCAGCCAGGTTCAATCGAGGTGTTGGCGAGTCGCCTCACGACCTGATGACATCCCGGATTCCCGGTCATTCGTGCCTGCTGGTGCAAATGAGCGGGGCCCGCAACGATTTGACGGGGATCGCGATGACTTGGACGCCGCTGCCCGCGACGGAATGGATTCTGATTGCGCTATGCTGTCTTTCGGCGTGCTACATCACCGTGGTTGCACTCGTTCGACACGGATACGCTCCTCCAATGGTGAATAGCGCCGTTCCGGCAAAGCCGCGACCGGTCAGCGTGCTTAAACCATTATGTGGATTCGAGCCTCGCCTTTACGCGAACCTCGAAACTTTCTGCGAACAGACCCATCCCTGCTTTCAGCTCATTTTTGGTGTGTCTTCGCATAGCGACCCTGCTGTCGCAGTGGTGGAACGCTTGCGGGCCACCTATCCCGACGTCGACATCACGCTGGTTGTGGACGCAACACTCCACGGAGCGAACCACAAGGTCAGCAACCTGATCAACATGGAGCAGCACGCGCGCCATGAAGTGTTTGTCATGGCCGACAGCGACATCGCGGTTCAGCCGGATTACCTGGTGAAAGTCATTGCACCGCTTGAACAACCGGGCGTCGGCATTGTGACCTGCCTGTATCGCGCGCGCCGGGTCGGAAACTTCTGGACGCGCCTGGGTGCACTTTTTATCGATGAATGGTTTGTGCCGTCCGTTTATCTCGCTCATGCCACCGGTTCGCAGCGCTTTGGTTTCGGCGCGACGCTCGCCATGCGCCGGGAGACCCTGGATACTATTGGCGGACTGGCGGCGGTGAAAAACTGCGTCGCCGACGACTATTCGATCGCTCACGAAATCCGCCAACGGGGGCTATGCACTTATTTGTCTGAAGTCGTTGTTTCGACCGACGTGACCGAGCGCGATTTCGTCTCGCTCTGGCACCGCGAGACCCGCTGGCTTCGCACGATCCGAACAGTTCATCCACTCGGCTTTGCGTTTATTCTCATCTCGTTTGCGTCTCCTTGGCTGATGACGAGTTTCATTCTCGGCCTCGGTTATGACGCAAACGGCGGCTCGAGCTCAGCAGGGATGGCAGACATGTTGGTGGACCTCTGCACGTCGTTCGGCGTCAGCGCGCGCGTCTTGTTGCACTGGCGCCGGGCGCGTGACTGGCGTGCGTTTCTGCGCGACTTGCCACTGATTCCCCTACGCGACTTGCTCTTCTGGGCCGAGTGGGTAGTCGCGGCCTTCGGATCGCACGTGATGTGGCGTGGGAGCCGGATTCGCATTGACGAGAATGCTCCGGCTAAAAACCAGCCGGATGGTCCCGAAGCCTTTGATCAAACCTAGCATCGTGAAAAAAGGTCCGCATGAAAACATTGCGCATGCCATTGGCCACCCGCCTCGCAAACTCGAGCCGCGTATCGCGTGCGCTTATCATCACCGCCGACGACTTCGGCTTGGACCAACGCGTCAACGTCGCCGTGGAGCGTGCGCACAAAGAAGGCGTGCTAAGCGCGGCAAGCCTCATGGTCGGCGCAGATGCAGCGGCAGACGCCATCGAGCGCGCGCGGCGGATGCCGGATCTGCGCGTGGGTTTGCATCTGGTCCTGGCGGACGGACAGGCAACCCTGGCAGCATCGGAGATACCCTCCTTGGTCAATCGCAACGGGCGTTTCGGCGACGCGATGGTCCGGGACGGCATACGGTTCTTCTTCCTGGCGCATGTACGCGCTCAGCTTGAACGGGAGATTCGCGCGCAATTCGAGGCGTTTGCTGCAACCGGCCTTGCGCTCGACCACGTGAACACCCACAAGCACTTTCACCTCCATCCGACAGTGCTTACGATCATCCTCAAGGTTGGCCGCGAGTTTGGCATGCGTGCAATGCGGCTTCCTCGCGAAAATAACATCCCTGCCGCGCTGGTTCCATGGATATCGCTGGTCAATGCACGGCTCGACCGTCACGGCATTGCGCACAACGATCGGGTCATTGGTATCACCCAAAGCGGCCGGATGGACGAAGCAGCGCTGATCGAGGCGCTGGAACACCTGCACGATGGCGTCACAGAGATCTATTTGCACCCCGCAAGCGCCGACGAAAGCGCTGCGCCCGTAACGCCATCGATGGCCGGCTATCGCCCGGCCGATGAACTCGCCGCTTTGCTCTCACCGCGCGTGGCGGCAGCGGTGCGCACCACCGGCGCTTTGCGCGGCGGTTTCGCCGATGTCTTCGCACATACCGCACGCGTCGCGCACAGGTCGTAAGTCAGGGACTGATGCGCGCGCCGGCGGGACGGCTTTCGGGAGGATAGGATGCGCCGGTTGCTTCGGCGACTTGCCACGCGACCAGTCCAGGCAGGAACATGATGAGGTCGCGGATGCGCCGTGAGCCCGCAAGCGCGAGACTTGTCGCCGGATCGAACCCCAATGCGCCACCGATCAGCACGAACCCGCCTTCCTGCACCCCGAGCGCGCCGGGTACGAAAAACGCAGCGCTGCTCACAGCCTGAATGAGCAGTTCCAGCACGACCGCTTTCCCGAAACCCGCCGTGACACCGAGAAAATGCAGCGCAAGCCATAACTCGAGTGCAGTCAGCAGGCACTGAACCGGCTGCCAGAAAAAGACATAACGGAGTATGACGCCGCGGCGGCGCCAAATCAGTTTCATCGATTGATCGATACGGCCAGAGTGCCCAACGAGTTCGGCAAGCTGACCGCCGCACATCCGGTTGACGAACCGTGCCATGCGTTCAAACGGACGCGCGTGCTGAACCAGTGCGAAGAGAATGAGAAATGGCGCGAGCACGGCCGCGCCAAGTGCGAGTTCGGCGGACAGTCGCAGCATGCTCGAACTCGACTGCGCCGCCAGATACCCGATGCTGCCAAGCGTGAACACGAGTTGGCTGATGACGGTCAACTGCATATCGACAATGATGCTCGCCGCTGCTGTCGCTGGGCGCAGCCCACGGCGCGCCATCAATCGGAACGACACGACTTCGCCGCCAATCCGCGCGACGGGCAGCATACTGTTGACCGACTCGCGAATCCATACCAGGTGCAGCATGCGGCACAGCGTGGGTCGGTTTGTCCCGCGAATCAGCGTTTGCCAGTCGCACGAGTTTGCGATCATGGGCAGCACATGCGCCATCGCCGCGATAGACAATCCCCACCCAGCCGTGCGCATGAGCGCGACCACCGCGCCGGGGTTCTCGTGCGCGACCAGCCATACCGCGGTGATCAACCCGGCGAGCGCCGCGGCGCCTCCCAAATAACGCTTCACCACATTCATTCCTCGGTGACCGGAACCAGCAAGCCATCCCGTCCCACCGTGAAATTGAAACCGCGCCACACTACACGCGATGAAACAAAACTCAGCAGGTAGACCGCGAACAGCACAATATCCCAGATCGGCAGCAGCGCGATGCCCGCGGCCGGTCGTCTTAGCGCCTTGTTCATCTGAAGCTTGAGCGCAAGCCGCGCGATGACTGCCGTACCGACGGTGGTCCACGCCCACATTGCGCCGCCCGACACCACCACACTCAGCAAGGCAAAGGCCAGCGGATGCGTCAGCACCGAACCCAGGTGTCCGGCAGGATCGATAGTGCGGATCGTTCGGCTCCATCGCAACTCGTGCGCGACAAACTCGGCCACGTTTTTTTCCACGCACGCATGGGTCACCGCAAATGCAGGCACGACGACTTTCTCCCCGGCAAGACGTACCGCCTCGCCAATGGCATGGTCTTCGGCAAGATGATGGACGAACTGCGAAAAGCCGCCAATTCTCTCGAGTGTAGCGCGGCGCATGGCGAGCGTCTGTCCGAAACACGGCCGCGCCATACCTGACGCCAGACCAAGTACAACACCCGGCAGGAACTGATAATTGCTGGCATCGGCGGAAAGACTGCCCCAGAAACCGGCGTCGGGTTTCCCCCAGTACAAGCACGTTACAAGACCCACGCCAGGTTGATGCAGCTCCCCGACCACGCGTCGTAGATAGTTCTGCTCCACAGCCACGTCGCTGTCCGCGAAGACAAGGATATCGTGACGGGCCTCGGGCAGCATGTTGAGGACGTTGCTCATCTTGCGGTTCGGCCCGTACAAGCGAGCGTCGGACACTACGGTGATGTCCGCATCCGGAAAAAGCCCGCGTACGTGGCGCACCACGTCGAGCGCAACGTCGCGCGAATCATGCACGCCGAACAGAAACTGGATAGGCCCTGGGTAATCTTGCTCACAGAACGAAACGAGGTTTTGCATCAGCGCGAGTTCCGCGCCATGCAGCGGCTTTACGATGGTCACCGCGGGAAACGTCGTGGCCTCGATCACCGGCCGCGCGAAAAAGCGCCGCACCAGTAAGGTAGCGACCACGGTGTAGCTGACGCCGAAGACCACACATGCCGCGGTGATCCACATAGCGGGGCCCTGCACCCATTGCGCAAAATCGCCCGGAAGCAAATAGGCGAGCAATGCCGTCGAACAAAAGATCGCGACAGCGCAGGCAATCCAGAGGTAATGCTTCATCGCCCAATGCCGAGCCGGGTTACACGAACCCTCATGCTTTGTGGGCTCTGAGGAAGCTGAAGAATTCAACGCCTTCGCGCAAGCGCCGACACATCATTTCCCAGCTCACCAGCATTTCCCGCACGATTTCCCAAATCTTCGATGGACGGAAATAGAAGCGCTTATAGAAGGTCTCAAGCCCGTGATAAATCTCATCGCGCGACAGATGCGGATAGCCAATCGCCGCCAGCTGCACACCCTTTGAACTGACGAGGTTGATGACCTTGTTTTCCTGCATCCAGCCGTTTTCTATGGCTTGCTTATAAAGCGTTGTGCCTGGGTATGGCGCGGCAAGCGACACCTGGATGGTATGCGGATTGATTTGCTTCGCGTATTCGATGGTCCTTTCGATTGTGTCGCGCGTCTCACCTGGCAGGCCGAGGATGAACGTGCCGTGGATCTTGATGCCGAGCTTGCTACAGTCCTCACTGAACCGCCTCGCGATATCCGTGCGCAATCCTTTCTTGATGTTGAGAAGAATCTGGTCATCGCCCGATTCATAGCCCACCAGTAAGAGGCGAAGACCATTTTCCTTCATGATCTTCAGCGTGGAGAAAGGGACGTTCGCTTTTGCGTTGCACGACCATGTCACGCCGAGCTTGCCGAGCCCCCGCGCAATCTCTTCAACGCGCGGCTTGAAGTCGGTGAAAGTGTCGTCGTCGAACATAATCTCTTTTACTTCAGGCATGTTGTCGCGAATCCACCTCACTTCATCCAGCACGTTATCAACCGACCGTGTGCGGTAGCGGTGGCCGCCAACGGTCTGCGGCCACAAGCAGAACGTGCATTTTGACCGGCAGCCGCGACCGGTGTAGATCGATACATACGGATGTTTCAAATATCCGATGAAATAATTTTTGATCTTCAGATCGCGTTTATAGATCGGCGCGACGAACGGCAGTTCGTCCATGTTTTCCAGTATTGGACGCGCTTCGTTGTGTTCAAGCGAACCATCCGCTGCGCGATAGCTCAGGCCCTGGATATTGGCCAAGGGAATACCCTGCGCAACATCGCGGCAAGTGAAATCGAATTCTTCCCGGCACACAAAGTCGATAGCATCGCTCGCCGCCAGTGAGTTGTGCGGATCGACTGCGACCTTTGCACCCACCATGCCGATCAAGACAGTCGGGTTCTTCCTTTTCAGGTCTTCGGCAAAGAGCGCGTCGGTGGGAAACGAGGGCGTGCTGGTATGGATGACAACGAGTTCATAGCCGGCAGCAATTTCAAGCGTATCTGCGACCGACAAACCGTCGGCGGGCGCATCGAGTACGCAGCTGTCCGGTACCAGCGCCGCGGGCTGCGCAAGCCACGTGGGATACCAGAATGATCGTACTTCCCGCTTGGCCTGATAGCGCGAGCCGGCTCCGCCATCGAAACCGTCGTACGAAGGCGCTTGCAAGAAAAGCGTTTTCATGAACACTCCGGGATTACTGATGAAATGTTGGCTTGAAGCAATACGAAAGGTTTGTCTCCGCGCTATTCAGCATGACTGATTGATGCCATGCGGATGTTCGGCTTTCGGTCCGAGTTGGGTAAGACGTAAGGCATCACCAGCTATCAGACGCGCGACTGCCGATGACAGAATACTTGAACAATTGCTGTACTAACTTAGCGGGATATTACGACTTTCACCAAACCGAAAGCTAGGGGTCGTGCCACATCGGATCGAGAAAGAGCTCGGCTGAACCCTTGAGTTAAAAACTGGTCGGTTGGCCTCACCTTAAGTTCATGTAGCGAAGGGTATCTGCGGCTTACAGCACAGGTCAGGTTCGGTTTTCAGCCTCTTTTGATTTTCGAGAGGAGGGGTTCGCAGGTCAATGGCGGGCGTGAGCCCGGCGTAGCGAAACCTTGAGGCGCGCTCTCCTAGTAGGATGTGTCATGGGTGCTTGCGGCAGAACGCAAGAATCGCCCACGTAAAACCAACTAGCTATGACGAATCAATTATTCGAATCCGCCCTCGGCGTAACGGCTCCCGGGTACGTTCGAAGTGTTGACTTCGATCCAGCTCAGCGGCAGCTCAATATTGGCCTGGACTTTGTCGCAGGCACCCGGTTTTCCTATGCTGGAAATCGCAGGTGAGCATCCCGTACATGACACGCAAATCAAGCGCCTGCGGCATCTGAATTTCTTCCAACACGAGTGTTTTCTGGAAGCACGGGTGCCGCACGTTGCGTTTGCCCGATGGCGCGGTACGGTTGGTCGAGCCCGATTGGGTCGGGCAACTCAACGGCTTCACGCTGCTGTTCGAGGCGCTCATGCTGATGCTCGCGCAGCAGATGCCGTTCGCTGCCGTTGCACGCGCGGTCAGTCTGTCGTGGCATCGAGTACATGCTATCTGCTCGCGTTATGTGGAACTGGCGCTTGCTACGGCCGACCTGTCGGGTGTGACAGCGATAGCAATTGACGAAACGTCGTACCGTCGCGGTCATGAGTATCTGACGCTGGTCGCCGAAATGCAGGCGCGGCGGGTCGCGTTCGTCACAATGGGCAAGGACGCCGGCACGATAGAGCGTTTTGCAACGTATCTGAGCGAGCACAGCAGCTCGCCTGAGCAAGTGCGCTCGGTGAGCATCGACATGTCGCCGGCATACATCAAGGGCGTCAATGAACACCTTCCGAAGCGCGCATTACCTTTGACAAGTTCCTGTCGTCGCACACGCTTCCAAGGCACTCGATACAGTCCGTCGACAGCAGCAGAAACTTGACCCTCGGCCTAAAGGCATGCGTTGGACGTTGCTCAAGGACGCTGACAAACTGAACCTCGCGCAACTCACCGATCTTGAGCCGCTGGTCAGTCAATACACGACCAATCGCACCGCGCGAGCGCGGCTTTACCGGGAGCAATTGAGTGACATTCTCGAGCGCAAACAAATCAATGTCGTCTCCGAAATGTTGCAACAGTGGTGCACTAACGTCATGCGCTCCAAGGTCGAGCCCATGAAAAAAGTGGTCCGTTTGGTTCGCAGACATTTCGATGGAATCGTTGCCTGGACCCAGACCCGTCAGACTAACGATTTCATCGAGGCCATCACGGCTTATTTCAGGCCGCAAAGCGTAAAGCTCGTGGATATGCACGCTTCGAAACCATCCGCACAGTCCTCTTCCTCATCGCTGGAAAGCTCGACTTTTCTCGCTTTAATGAAAACGCCCGCTGAACCCCAACACCCACTCCGTTTTCAAAAGAGCCGTAAAACAGCGCTAGATTTAACGTGTTCATCGCGTGTAAAAAGTAAACGAGATGGTGGCATAGTACGGACCGAAAATTATCGAACGCTTAGGTGCAAGTGATATAAGACGACTTTTTTGATCTCGGCGATCGCGGTTGCTTCATCAATCGTCACGCGTGACGGACCTTCGGTTGAGCGAACGATAAAACGGTTA
>Ga0163162_10004610_pt1 | contig 13281 bp, 10 predicted proteins | sample S55metaG_FD_115310 | JGI IMG/M metagenome (GOLD analysis project Ga0163162, IMG submission 115310) | Switchgrass rhizosphere microbial communities from Kellogg Biological Station, Michigan, USA - S5-5 metaG | ecosystem: Host-associated > Plants > Roots > Rhizosphere > Soil | place: USA...
CACGCCCGTACACGCTGGTCGCCGAGCTGACGTATCGCTGTCCCCTGCGCTGCGTCTACTGCTCGAACCCGCTCGACTGGGCCGGCCACGGCGACGCGCTGTCGACCGAGGACTGGCTGCGCGTGCTGCGGCAAGCCGAAGAGCTCGGCGTTGTGCAGATCAACCTGACGGGCGGCGAGCCGCTGCTGCGGGACGATCTCGAGGCCCTGGTCGAGGAGGCGCAGCGGCTGGAGCTCTACACCAACCTGATCACCAGCGGCATTCCGCTGACCCGCGAGCGGCTGGAGCGCCTGCAGTCCCTCGGCCTCGACAACGTGCAGGTGTCGATCCAGGACGTCACCGCCGCGGCCTCGGACCGCATCGCCGGGCTGCGGTCGTTCGAGCGCAAGCTGCAGGTCGCGCGCTGGGTGAAGGAGCTGGGGTTGCCGCTGACGCTCAACACGGTGCTCCATCGCGACAACCTGGACGGTATCGCCGAGGTCATCGCGCTGGCCGAATCGCTGAACGCCGATCGCCTGGAGCTGGCGAACACGCAGTACCTCGGGTGGGCCCTGGTGAACCGCCAGGCGCTGCTGCCCACGCGCGAGCAGCTGGAGCGCGCCCGGGACGTGGCGCGCGCCGCTCGCCGCCGCCTCACCGGACGCATGGAGGTCCTGTTCGTCACGCCCGACTACTACGCGGAGTTTCCCAAAGCGTGCATGGACGGCTGGGGCCGGCGCTTCATCGTGATCTCGCCCGACGGTCTGGTCCTGCCCTGCCATGCGGCGCACACGCTGCCCGGCCTGACGTTCGACAACGTCCGGCAACACGCGCTCGGCGAGATCTGGCGCAGCTCGACCGGCTTCACCGCCTTCCGCGGCGAGTCCTGGATGGCCGAGCCCTGTCGGAGCTGCGAGCGCCGGAGCCTGGACTTCGGGGGCTGCCGGTGCCAGGCGTATCACCTCACGGGTGACGCGGCGGCCACCGACCCGGTGTGCACGCTGTCACCGCGGCACCAGCTGATCGAGACGGCTCGCGCCGCGACGGCGGATCCGCCGGCCGAGCTCGTCTTCCGCTCGCCCCGCCGGCCCGCACGCGCCTGAGCGGAACTGCCGCCCGAAGCCTCGAACGCTACGCGCGCTCGCTCGCATCGGGGCGGGTCACCACGCCGTTGATGCGCCAGCCGCCGCCCTCGGAGACCAGCTCGTACACCGCCTCGATACTCCGGCCGTTGTCGCCGAGGACCCGGATGAAGAGATAGATCTCGCCGGCGTCGCCGCGGCGGCTGCCGTCGACGGTGGCCGAGGCGCTGTGCGCGATCTCCGGGTAGCCGCCGCGCACCATCTGCTCGAAGCCCGCCCGATCGAACATCTGCCGGACGTTGACGGAGGCGAAGGTGTAGGCGGTCGCGAAGTCGTCGCGGCGGAACGCCTCCAGTTGCTGCATCACGACGCGGCCGGCCGCCTGCGCGTCGGCGTCGAGCGGCTGGGCGAAGGCGCGGGTGGCGCCGGGGACAAGCCCAGCGCTCACGAGCAGGAGTGTCGCGAGCCATCGCGAGGCCGTCCGGAGCATGGCGGATACTTTACCTCCAACGGCTCCGCTGGTAGCATCCGTCGCACCATGCGCGCGATCCTTCTCGGCACCGGTGCTCCACCGCCCAATCCCACGCGGCGCGGCCCGTCCACGCTCGTCACGCTCGGCGGCTCCACGCATTTCCTGGTCGACGCCGGCTCGGGCGTCGGCGTGCAGATGGTCCAGGCCGGCCTGCGCCCCTACGACTGGCCGCCCGTCTTCATCACGCATCACCACTCCGATCACACGATCGACCTCGGCCATCTGCTCATCACCCGCTGGATCGTGGGGCAGAACACCCCGTTCGAGGTCTACGGCCCCGCCGGCACGCGGCGTCAGATGGACAAGCTGCTCGACTACCTGCACTGGGACATCGAGGTACGTCGCGGCCACATGATCGACCGTGAGCCGCCGGCGGTGCGCGTCACCGAGATCGAGGAGGGCAAGATCCTCGATCGCGACGGCATGCAGATCTCCGCGTTCCTGGTCGAGCACGATCCCGTCAAGCCGGCCTATGGCTACCGCTTCGACGGCGAGGGGCGGAGCCTGGTCATCTCCGGGGACACGCGGCCCTGCGAGAACCTCATGAAGTGGAGCCACGGGGTGGACGTCCTCATCCACGAGTGCTGCGAGATGGCGCGCACCTCGTGGACGCCGGGGTGCGGCTGGCCGACGGTCGAGGAGAAGATCCGCGACCTGGCCTCGTACCACACGCAGCCCGATGAGATCGGGCGTGTCGCCGAGGGTGCCCGGCCCAAGCGCCTGGTGATGACGCACCTCATGCCGGGCTCCGAGCCCGGCGAGCTCAAGGGCGCGGCCGAGAAATACTTCCGCGGTCCGGTCGTCGTCGGCGACGACCTGCTCGAGGTCTGAGCGGTGGCCGAAGGCCTGGCCCGCGGCCTCACCAACTACGGCGACCGGGATTTCGCGCTCTACCTGCGCCGCTCGTTCGCGCGCTCCATGGGCTATTCGAGCAAGGCCCTGGCCCGGCCCGTCATCGGCATCGCGAACTCCGCCAGCGGGTTCAACAACTGTCACCGTCACTTCCCCGAGCTGCTCGATGCGCTCCGGCGGGGCATCCACTCGGCCGGCGGGCTGCCGGTCGATTTCCCGACGATCTCGCTGGGCGAGGTGTTTCTCGAGCCGACCAGCATGCTCTACCGCAACCTCATGTCAATGGACGTCGAGGAGATGGTGCGGGCCCAGCCGATGGACGCCGTCGTGCTGGTGGGCGGCTGCGACAAGACCGTGCCGGCGCAGCTGATGGGCGCCGCCTCCGCCGGCGTGCCGGCGATCCAGCTGATCGCCGGCCCGATGATGGCCGGGCGTCACCACGGCGAGCGCCTGGGCGCCTGCACCGACTGCCGGCGCTTCTGGGCGAAGTATCGCGCGGGAGAGATCAGCAGCGAGCAGATCCAGGACATCGAGGGCAACCTCGCGACCACGGCGGGCACCTGTGCGGTCATGGGCACGGCCAGCACGATGGCCTGCATTGCCGAGACGCTCGGGATGGCGCTGCCCGGCACCGCCGCCATTCCCGCCGTGCACGCCGATCGGCTCCGCGCCGCCGAGGCCACCGGTGAGGCGGCGGTGGCGCTGGCGCGCTCCCGCGTCACGCCTGTGTTGTTCCTCTCGCCGGCGACCACCGAGAATGCGCTGCGCGTGCTGCTGGCCATCGGCGGCTCGACCAACGCGATCATCCATCTGACCGCGGTGGCCGGCCGCGTCGGCGTGCCGATCGACCTGCACACGCTGAACCGCCTCAGCGACGACACGCCGGTGCTGGTCGATCTCAAGCCCTCCGGCCAGCACTACATGGAGGACTTCTTCGCCGCCGGCGGTGTGGGCGCCGTGCTCCGCGAGCTGCGCGAGCACCTGCATCTCGACTGCCGGACGGTGACCGGCCAGACGCTGGGCGAGCGCCTGGCGTCCGACGATACGTGGGTGGACCGCGGCGTGATCCGCAGCGTGCGCGAGCCCTTCCAGTCGGTGGGCGGGCTCGTCGCGCTGTTCGGCTCGCTGGCGCCGGGTGGGGCCATCCTCAAGCGCTCGGCCGCCGACGCCCGGCTGTTCGAGAGCGAGGGCCGCGCGGTCGTCTTCGACTCGCTGGAGGATCTGTCGAACCGGATCGACGATCCGGCGCTCGACGTGAGGCCCGAGGACTTTCTCGTGCTGAAGAATGCCGGCCCGCGCGGCGCCCCGGGCATGCCGGAGGCCGGCTACCTGCCGATCCCGCTGAAGCTCTCCCGCAGCGGCGTCAAGGACATGGTGCGAATCTCCGACGCGCGCATGAGCGGCACGGCATTCGGCACGATCGTGCTGCACGTGACACCGGAGGCGGCCACCGGCGGTCCGCTCGCGCGCGTGCACACCGGCGACCGGATCCGCATGTCGGTGAAGGAGCGTCGTCTCGACCTGCTGGTCGATCCCGCCGAGCTGTCACGCCGCGCGACCGCGGCGCCGCCCACCGTGCCCGCCCGCGGCTACCGCCGTCTGTATCTGGCGCACGTGCTGCAGGCCGACGACGGCTGCGACTTCGATTTCCTGCGGCCGTGAACGACCGCGCCGGCTAGCGACGCTGATCGGCGTCTCGCCGACCATGGCCGGACGAGGCGCTACGGCAGGTCGAAGAGGAGCGCTTCGGCATCCGTCTCGCCGACGAGGGACACCGTCGCTTCGGCGCTGATCGCGGCACCGTCTCCCTGGGCGAGCGCCTTGCCGCCGACCGTCAGCGTCCCCCGCGTCACCTGGACCCACGCATGGCGCCCTCGTGCGAGGGAATGATCCACCGCCTGGCCGGGTGCCAGCACCGTGGCGTAGAGGCGCGCGTCCTGGTGGATCGTCAGCGAGTCCTCGGCCCCATCGGGGGAGGCGACCAGCCGCAGGCGCCCGCGCTTGTCGGCCTCGGTGAACGCCTTCTGCTCGTAGCCTGGCGCGATGCCGATCCGGGCCGGCTCGATCCAGATTTGAAGAAAGTGCACGGGTGCGCTCGGAGACGCGTTGAACTCGCTGTGCCGGACGCCGGTGCCCGCGCTCATCCGCTGCACCTCGCCCGAGCGGATGACCGAGCCGGTGCCGAGGCTGTCCTTGTGGGCCAGTCCCCCCTCGAGCACGTAGGAGATGATCTCCATGTCCCGGTGGCCGTGCAGGGGAAAGCCCTGGCCCGGCGCCACGGTGTCCTCGTTGATCACCCGCAGAACACGGAAGCCCATGAAGTCCGCGTCGTGGTAGCCCCCGAACGAGAAAGTGTGCCACGTGTCGAGCCACCCGTGGTTGGCGTGGCCCCGCTCCTTGGCGTGCCGGACGTCAATCATGTCTGTAAGAAGCCGGCAGCGGCTCGGTCGATTCAGGGCCGGGACCCGGGGCGAGGTCCGTCTCCTCGCGACGGAGCAGGGGCAAGACCAGCAGGGGCAGCAGACCCACGAGGCCGACGGTGACCATCAGACGCCCCAGGTTCGAGTAGTCCGCCTGCGTCACCGCGAAGGCGTCGTTGAGGTATTCGGTGAAGAGCTGGCTCGCAGACAGCGCCAGGTTCATCAGCGAGGCCATGATCGCGAACATCGTTGCCTCCGCGCCGCGCGGCGCGGTCTTGGCCATCAGGATGAGCATGGGCACCATCGCCAGCTGGGCCAGCGGCGCCGAGATCGTGGTGTCCACGAAGGCCAGCGTGCGCGCCGAGATGCCCAGACGCTCGTGAAGGCCGTAGAACAGTCCGATGGTCGGCAGGTAGAGAATGGCCCCGGCCAGCATCACCCAGAAGAGCGTGAAGCTCACCGGACGCTTGACGATCGACTTGCGGAACAGCAGGAGCCCGGCCAGGCTCAGCACGGCGGAGACCTGGGCCAGCAGGCCCAGGAACCGCTGATCGAACCCCAGGCGATCGATCGCCCAGTAGCTGTAGCCCTGACCGACCGTGGGCGTGGCCCGGAACAGGAAGATCACGATGCCCGCCACGGCCACGCCGTGGGAGATGCCGACCCGATACAGGAGCAGGACGATCAGCGCGGCGGAGACGACGAGCACGATCTCGCGGCTGTACGGCAGCCCGAGAGCCTCGAGCGTGGCGCCGAGGAGCGCGTAGCCCAACCCCACCAGCAGCACCAGCCGCGCCTTGCCGCCCCCCAAGGGCCCGGTGGCCGCCGACGGCGATGCGACGACGGCTTCGCCGTTGACGCGGCGTAGCCGGATGAAGGGCAGGGTGGCCGCGACGATCAGGGGCAGCACGATCGCCGCCGCCAGGGTGCCGCGGCTGCCGATGCGGGCCGTGAGGACTCCGGAGAGATAGCCGACGCTGATGCCCCCGATCAGGAGCGCCATCCGTCCGAGCGTCTGGATCTGCCCGATCTCCTCGTCGTTCTCGGCGATCTCGACGCTGAGCGCGTCAGCCACCACGTCCTGGATCATGAAGCCCACGGCGATCAGGACGGAGAACGCCAGGTAGCTGCCGCGCGTACGCACCGTGGTCGCCAGGGCGGCGTAGCCCACGGCCGAGCATAGCGCCCCGAGCAGCAGATAGGCCCCGCGCCGGCTACCCCGGATCGGGTACGCGTCGGACGCCACGCCGGCGACCATCTTCATTGACCAGGGCAGTCCCAGCCAAAATGCGATCCCGGCGGCCTCGGCGGGCGTCAAGCCCAGCAGGTCTTTTTCGAAATAGAGCAGGGCGACGGAGGTGACTGCACTGGCGCCGTAGCAGAAGTAGGTAATCAGAACAGGCAGATAGCCGATCCGGAAGCCTCCCACCCACCTTCTGAGAAGCCCAGCCGGCACCGGGCGGGCCTCCAGAGCAGCAGTGTCGGAGTCGGCCACAGTTGTATCCTAACCCGAGGGGCTGGTTTGACCTGACAGACCAGTCCAGCCGGAAGTTGCGCGATGCCGGCAGAAACTCGTCAGGCAGACCAGCCGTTTTCCCGGTGACGAGGCAGCGGCGATGAATCTTTCCGGCTGGTTCCGCAGAGGCGTGGCGTGGCAGCGCTCTTGCTTTCCAGGACGTCAGATGCAAATCGTTCATCGCGCCATGGGCTTGTGGAAGAAGCGGTCTCGCCCGCGCTACGCGCTGGCGCTCGCGGGCGGGGGCGTGATTGGCGGGATGTACGAGGTCGGCGCCCTGTCCGCCCTCGAGGAGCGGCTGGCCAGCCGGCAGGCCGCGTTCGACATCTACGTGGGCTGCAGCGCCGGATCGGTCGTGGCCGCCCTGCTGGCCAGCGGCATCCGCGCGAGCGAGATCTATCAGATCCACGATGAGGACCTCGATGATCCGCTGAACATGCGGCGGGGTGTCCTCTTCAACGCCCACCCGCTGCGAGTGGCCTCGCGCTTTGGCCGTCTGATGTGGGCGCTCGGCAAGCACATGATCCGCAGTCGCGGCGGGAGCCTGCCCGATGTCCTGGCGCGCGCCGAGCGCGACCTGCCCTCGGGATTCTTCACGCTGTCCTCGCTCGAGCGCTTCATCCGGCTGGGACTGGCCTCACGCGGGCGCGGCAACGCATTCACCGAGCTGGGGCGAACGCTGCTGATCCCGGCGGTGGACATCAACACGGCCGAGCGCGTGGTGTTCGGCGCGGGCCAGCTGGCCTCCGTCCCGATCAGCGACGCGGTGGCCGCCTCCTCGGCGATTCCCGGCTTCTTCGATCCCTACGGGATCTCCGGCCGCGACTACGTCGACGGCGGTGTGGGCTTCTGCGGGCACGCCGACCTCGCCGCCGCGGCCGGAGCGGACGTGGTGTTCGTGGTGAACCCGCTGGTGCCCAACCGGCAGAATAACGGTCACTCGATCGGCTCGCGCGGCGTGTACACGATCATGGAGCAGGCCGGACGCATCTACAGCGAGAACCTGCTGCAGCTCGGTCTGGCCTCGCTGGCGGTGAAGTTTCCCCGGACCGCGTTCTACCTGCTGCAGCCCCCACGGGACACGGCGCATCTCTTCGGGCCGTCGATGGGCTTCGAGGAGAGCCGGGCCGCGCTGCGCTACGGGTATTCGTCCACGAAGGCGTGGCTCAACGAGCAGGGGGCTCCGCTCCTCCGGCGCCTGGCGCCGGAGGCCGCCGCGATCTAGGCGCGCTCGACGCTCGCGACGGGGCGCTGCGGTCCGGCCTCGGCCTCCGCCTTGGCGCGGCGCTGGATGGCACCCAGCCCATCGTAAGCGGCGTACTTGTAGGCGTCGCCGAGTGACGGATAGTTGAAGACGGCGTTGATGAAGGTGTCGATCGTGCTGCCCGCCAGCAGGACCATCAGCCCGACGTGGACCAGCTCGGAGGCGCTCTCGCCGATCACGTGCACGCCCAGCAGGGTCTTGTCCGGGTAGCGGAAGACGAGCTTGATCTGCCCGCCGAGGTCACCGGTGATCTGCCCGCGCGCGTTGGTGCGATAGAGCGCCCGCCCCACGCAGTAGTCGATGCCCTTCTGCCGGCAGCTCTCTTCCGTCTCGCCCACCATCCCCACCTCGGGGATCGTGTACACGGCCAGGGGGAAGATCGGCGCCACGCGCGTCTTGTACTTGAGGTCGAAGGCGTGGACCATCGCCACCCGCGCCTGCTCCATCGAGGTGGAGGCCAGCGCGGGGAAGCCGATCACGTCGCCGGCCGCGTAGATGTGCGGCACGGCCGTCTGGTAGCGCTCGTTGACGGTGAGCAGGCCGCGCTCGTTGACGGCGAGCCCGGCCTTGTCCAGGCCGAGGCCGCGCGCGTTGGCCACGCGGCCGGCGGCCACCAGCACCTGGTCGACCAGGATCGAGCCACCGCTCTTGAGCTCGAGCCGCACGCCGTCCGCCTCGGACACGTAGCGGGTCACGTTCTCCTTGAGCCGGACGTCCACGCCCAGGAACTGCATCTGCAGCCGGAGCCGATCGGCGATCTCGGCGTCGAGGAAGCTGAGCAGCCGCTCGCGGCCGTCGAGGAGCGTCACCTTGATTCCGAGGGCGGCGAAGATGGTGGAGTACTCGCAGCCGATGACGCCGGCCCCGATCACCGCCATCGAGTTGGGCAGCCGCTCGAGCTTCAGGATGTCGTCGCTGTCACGGATGCGCGTGTCGTCGAAGGGGACGTCGCGCGGCCGCGTCGGCACCGAGCCGGCGCTGATGAGAATGACGTCGCCGTGCAGCACGCGATCGAGCATGCCCTCGTGGGTGACCCGGATGGTGTGGGGATCGTCGAACGAGGCCCGCCCGTAGATGAAGTCGATGCGGTGGCGCTCGATGTTCTGGTGCACGACCTCGCGCAGCGCGCGCACGACCTCTTGCTCGCGGTACATAAAGTCCTGCACCGTGAGGTTGGCCTTGATCTGGTAGTCCACGCCGTAGAGGCTGCGGGCGCCGAGACCGGAGAAGAACAGCGCGGTCTCGCGGAGCGTCTTGGAGGGCACCGTGCCGGTGTTGATGCCGGCACCACCGGGATGCGTGGCCATCTCGACGAGGGCGACCCGCCGGCCGAAGTACGCGGCCTGCGCCGCGCCCTTCTCGCCCGCGGGCCCGGCGCCGATCACGACGAGGTCGTACCGTTCCATCCCCGCGCGCTACCCTATGACGCCCCGCCGCCGGACGCAAGAATTTCCGCTCCCGCGCCTCACCGACGACCCCCGGCCAAACGCCGGGCCTCGGGCAGTCCGCGCAGTCGCGCCATCGCGGCCACGCCGAGGAAGGGGCCGACGGCCAGTGTGGCGAAGGCCCAGCGCCAGCCCAGCGCGCCCGCGACGGGCGGGATGAGCCAGATGCTCAGCGTGGTGAGCGCGAAGCCGGCGCACGTCTGCGCCGTGAGCGCGGTGCCGACGTAGGCGGGCGGCGCCAGCTCGGTCACCGCCGTCGAGAACTGCGCCGAGTCGGCGATCACCGTGATGCCCCAGACGAGCGCGACCAGCAGCGTCAGCAGCGGCGGTCCGGCGAACGTCAGGCCGATGGCCAGCGCGCAGAGGCCGCTGGCCGCCATGGCGAGCATCGTCAGGCGCGTGCGACCCCAGCGATCGGACGCCACACCGCCCGCCCAGCAGCCGAGCGCACCGACGGCGATGACCACGAAGGTGGCGGCGCTGGCGTTGGTCCCCGCATAGCTCCCGCCGCCCCGGGCCCGCAGGCTCTCGCTCAGGAAGACGCCGATCCACGCCCACATGGCGTAGAGCTCCCACATGTGACCGAAGTAGCCGAAGCAGGCCAGGCGCGGCCCGCGCTCGCGGAACATCGCGGCGGCGATACGGACGTCGAAGCGCGCGGCGGGGAACGCGTGCGGTCCCTCGCGCACGAAGGCTTCGACCACGATCGCCGCCACCACGGCCAGCGCCGAGGCGACCAGCAGCGTTCCGCGCCAGGGCAGGGTGGTGAGGCCGCGGATCAGATGGGGCGTCGCCGACCCGACGGTGAGCGCGCCGACCAGGATGCCGAGCGCCAGCCCGCGCCCCTCGCGGAACCACGTGGCCATGATCTTCATCGCCGGCGGATACGCGCCGGCCATGGCGAGCCCGGTCACGAAGCGCAGCGCCAGCGCGGGGCCGAGGCTGTCGACCGTGAGCGCGACGGTGGCGTTGGCGAGGGCGCCCAGGATCGCGCTGGCGGCCATAAGGCGGCGCGAGGGCCAGATGTCGGGCAGGTTGGTGACCGCGGCGACGAGCGTGCCGGCGATGAAGCCCAGCTGTACGGCGATCGTGAGTCCGGCACTGCCGGCGTCGGTCAGCGACCACTCGCGGGCCAGGGCCGGCAGCACGGCGGAGGCGCTGAACCAGAGCGAGAACGCGAGCAGCTCGGCGAGCGACAGGAGCGTGAGCTGCCGCCAGCGCTCCGGGATCACCGCGGCCGGGGAGCTATTCGATGACCTTGCGCTGGCGCATGCCCGCGATCTCGTCGGCGCCCAGGCCCAGATCCTTCAGGATCGCCTCGGTGTGCTCGCCGGCCAGCGGGGCGGCGGTGCGGACCGTGCCCGGCGTCTCCGAGAGCTTGATGGCCACGCCGAACTGGCGCACCCGGCCGTGGGTGGGGTGCTCGACGTCCACGATCATGCCGCGGTGGTTGATCTGCGGATCGCGCACCATCTCCTCGATCTCGTAGACCTTGCCCACGCACACGTCGTGCTTGACCAGGAACTCGTACCAGTCGTCGCGGTCGCGCGTGCGGATGACCGCCTCGATGGCGTCGCGGGCGGCGGCTTCCTCGGCATTGGCCGCGCGCACGAACTGGTCGGACTTGCGCGCGAACTTCGCGAAGTCGGGCCGTCCGATGGCCTTGCAGAAGTTCTCCCACAGCCAGGGCTCGGTGCAGCCGATGGTCAGGAGCTTTCCGTCGCGAGTCTCGTAGATCGCGTAGTAGGGATAGGTGCCGCCCAGGAAGCCCTCGCCCCGCCGCGGGGAGACACCGTCCGAGAAGAAGAAGCGCATGTTCGGTGTGGCGGCCAGCAGCGACAGCGTGGTGTCGAGATACGAGATGTCCACGTGCTGGCCCCGGCCGGTGCGTTCGCGCGCGAACAGGGCCAGCGCGATGCCGAGCGCGCCGTGCAGGCTGGCGCCCGCGTAGTCGGCCACCAGGTTGAGCGGGATGACCGGCTTCTTGCTGCCCGCATCACCGATGAGGTTGAGCACGCCGGCCAGCGACAGGTAGTTCATGTCGTGGGCCGGATAGCTGCGGTACGGCCCATCCTGCCCGAAGCCGGAGAGCGAGCAGTAGATGATCCGCGGATTCAGCTCGCGAATGGCCTGATACCCGGCGCCGAGCCGGTCCATCACGCCGGGCCGGAAGCCCTCGACGATGACGTCGGCGCCGGCGGCGAGCTTGCGGAAGACGGCCTGGCCCTCGGGCGACTTCATGTTCAGGGTCATCGAGCGCTTGTTGCGATTGACGAACGTGTAGATCGTCCGCCGGATCGCCAGCTCGTCGTTCTCCCGGTCGGGCTCGGGCGTGTCGATCTTCAGCACGTCGGCGCCCATGTCGCCCAGGATCATGCCCGGCATCTCAGCCGGGGCCACCCGCGCCAGCTCCAGGATCTTGATGCCGTCGAGCACGCCCATGGCTATGACTCCCGTGGCCCGACGAGCCGCGAGGTGAGCGCGCGGACGTCCGGCACATCTTCGAGGTGAGCTACCTGGTCGGCCAGCGCTTCCGCCTCGTCGGAACCGAGCACGGGGGCGGCGCAGCCGAGGAACTTGTCACGGAGCTGAGCGTCGGTCAGCGGCTGATCGGGATGGCCGGAGGCCCCTCGCGGCGGCGAGGCCAGCGTCTGGCCGTCGCGCAACCGCACCGTCACGCGGCTCCAGGCGTTCTGCTCGAGGCCCGGCGGAAGAGTCCGGTCGACGACCATCCGCACGCGGCTCATCAGCTCGCGCGTGGCGGCGTCGCGCACCGGGCCATCCTCGAAGCACGCCATGTCGACGCGCCCGGTGGCCAGCGCGGTCGCCGCGCAGAACTGCATGGAGAACTTCCGCTCGAGCGCGTTGCCGGGGTGGGGGTGCTGGAGCACGTCAGGCACCACGTCGTTGACGCCGACTTCCACGTCGTCCACGGCGGAGGCCTGCAGCCCGTGGCGCGCGCGCAGCTCGAGCAAGGCGTCGATCGCCGGATGCGTGAGCGCGCACGAGGGATAGGGCTTCACGGCCAGGCCGGAGGTCACCAGCTGCCAGCGCTGCCCGAGTCCATCGAAGGCGTCGGGCGACAGCGTCGTCTGCGAGAAGGCGGCGGCGTGGCCCTGGCGGCCCTCGAGCGCCGTGTCGGAAGCGGTGAAGCCCTCGCGGGCGAGCATCGCGGCGAACACGCCGTTGCGGGCGGCGTGGCCGGCGTGGAACGGCTTGGTCATCGAGCCGAAGTTTTCCTTGAGCCCGGACGCCAGCGACGCGGCGAGGCCGAGTGCGTGACGCGTCTGGCCCGCGTCGAGGCCGAGAATGCGGCACGCGGCCGCCGCGCACCCGAGCGTGCCGATGGTCGCCGTCGCGTGCCAGCCGCGCTTGTAGTGGTCCGGATTGAGCGCCAGGCCCAGCGCGGCGCTGACCTCGAAGCCGATCAGGTAACCCAGCACGATGCTGGCGCCGTCGGTGGTCTCGGCCTCGGCACAGGCCAGGGCGGTGGCCAGCAGCGGGACGCTCGGGTGACCCAGGAGCACGAAGTTCGTGTCGTCGAAATCGTGGGCGTGACCGGCGGTGCCGTTGGCGAGCGCGGCCCAGGTGGGCGCGGTGCGCAGCGGCGTGCCCACGACCGTGCAGAGCGGCGTGCCACCCTCGGCACGGATGACGGCGCGGACGGCGACCGCCGCCGGCTCGGCGGCGCCGGCGAGCATCACGCCCAGCGTGTCGAGCGCCGCCCGGCGCACCTGGGCGACGGCGGCGTCGGGGCAATCGGCCAGCGCGGTCTTGACGACGAACTCGGCCACACGGGCGGTCGCGCTCATGGCCGCACGATAGCGGAGGGGATGGACGGTTGCAAGGCACCCGGGGCGGCGTGAGAATCGCCGGACCGGAGGATGATCATGGCAACCAGCCGTCGCGTGCTGCTGAAGGGCCGCCCCGTGGGCGAGCCGCGAGTCGAGGACTTCGAGGTCGAGGATGCGCCGGTCCCGGAGCCAGGACCCGGCCAGGTGCTGCTGCGCACGATCTACCTGTCGCTCGACCCGTACATGCGGGGCCGGATGAACGAGGGCCCGTCGTACACCGGCACGCCGAATCCATCGCTGGGCGAGGTGATGGTCGGCGGGACGGTCAGCGAGGTCGTGCACTCGAACAACGATCGATTCGCCGCCGGCGACCTCGTGGCCGGCTCCGATGGGTGGC
>Ga0163162_10004611_pt1 | contig 13281 bp, 21 predicted proteins | sample S55metaG_FD_115310 | JGI IMG/M metagenome (GOLD analysis project Ga0163162, IMG submission 115310) | Switchgrass rhizosphere microbial communities from Kellogg Biological Station, Michigan, USA - S5-5 metaG | ecosystem: Host-associated > Plants > Roots > Rhizosphere > Soil | place: USA...
AATAGGACTTACGTTCACGCATGGCGATCCTGACATTAAGGGTAATTGCGTCCGCTTAAAATTACGCGGACACAATCACCCTTATTGGCCAAGGTCGGAAGGTGTGTTCGCCGGCCCCTTACTTCTGTTTGGATTGATGAAGCCGAAATAAACATCGGTGACTCCCTCATAGGGAAAATTCGTGAAGGTCTTGATGAAGTAGATTTTGTGGCAGCGGTTCTAAGTGAGCACTCCATTGGTAGTGTTTGGGTGCAGAGGGAACTGGAGATCGCGTCAAACCGGGAGATCGAAGAGCGCAGAGTGGTTGTTCTGCCACTGTTGGTGCAAAAAGTGGCGCTGCCAGGTTTTCTGAAAGGGAAATTTTACGCAGACTTCACCGATCCCACGTCTTACAAACCAATGCTTGATCTTCTACTTCGCGCGCTTGGCCCCGCAACGCCGGTAGAAAAACCCGCAGACGCTGAGATGGAAGCTCTAAGGAGCGAACTTGCCGTCATGAAGCATGCTTTAGATGATCTTTCTAAACAGAATAAAGCTCATCAGCATTTTTCGCTGATGCATAAGAGTCCCCTACTAGCTGAAGCTGTTGACCGTGCTAACCAGAAATTTCCGAATCATGCGCCAATCAATAACACCTACGCCTTTGAGGTTGGTAATACCGTGGTAACCCTGGATTACCTGCTTTGGGGTATTGGGAAAGCCATGAGAACGGGAGCTCACGTTCTAGAGGCGCTGCTTTCAATGCACAACAAGTGGCAAGAGGCTCACTGCATGATCGAAGCATATGACGACCTACTAGCTAGCTATGACTAAACGATCCAGGTAATTCACCATGCCCAAACCACTGCCCTTTCAGGCTCACATCGCATTACAGGTTTACGGGGCCACGCCAGATGACTGGCAGAGGGCGCTGAAGGGAGCGTTTGAGCAACTGGCTCAAAATATTCCTCAAAGCAATACCGTGTTGGAGGATCGTAAAGCTGGGTTCACCTTCAAGGTCACGGCGATGAACCTTGACGACAATAAGCCCAGCCCTGCCATTCCGCCCCAGGTGTAAGGGAAAAAGCATGCACGAAGTGGATAACCTGATAGCAGGTCTCGAAATTCTGAAGAAATACAAACCTTCGATGTACACCTACTCCAGCGGTCGCGTTAGGCGAACCCTTGAAACGCAAGAGGAAGAATTTAGTGACCTTACCCCTGCTGATCGTTCGCGATTGCTTGAGCTGGGCTGGGAAACGAATGGAGCCCTTGTCTGGAGAAAGTGATAAGAAAAGCCACCCAAGTACACCCAAAACCTTGCCATCGTGCGGAGCTTGGTCCACAGAACGGCGCGATTTCCGCGCCCCTGAAAACGGTGAGAAATTCGAATGTTGGATGCTGACGCTGCGTACTTCGCATTGGCCGGTTTTGCGGCTTTCCTTGTTTATGGAGCAGGTCAGTCGAGCGGTTCCAAAGGTGTGAAGCGACGTATAAAGAAAGCACTAGATCAACATGAAGTTGACGTTGCTAACGGATACACCGAGGGCTATTCAGGGCGCGGCCTTGGCCATCATTAGGGACGTAATCAGTTAAGGGGCAATACCTTGGGTACAGAATCCTTTATTAGGGACCTGGCTGAGAAAGGGGTGACTTTTCAGGCGACTCATGCCAGTCCATATGGAAGCAGATCTATTCCTCTGCCCGCCGAAGACGTCGATGCTTACTCCCGTGATCCAGTGGAATACATTACCAAATACTACGGGGTGACAAAGAGTCAGTATCTCAGCTGGCATCGCTCTTCGTATTGCGTCTTCTGTGCGGATATCACTGTTGAAGGCGATCCCTGCCGAAATATTATTACAGGGGGGAACGCTATTGACTCACCGAACAGATGGGTAGCTCTGCAAGGCGGATACTGCCATGTTCATGAGAACGGCCTAGTTAAATAGGGAAAGTTGAATCTATGAGTATTGAGAACCGGTACAGCGCGGCCCGCGACAAATTTTTCGAAGAACACCCGCGGGCGCTCGCTGAAATCGAGTCTGTTCCAGCGAACGAAATTGAGGCCTGCGGCATTACCGTTGATGAGTATCGTGAGCAGCAGCGATGCGTGGTTTTCGCTGACGCTGCGAAACGTTTGGGACTTGAAGTGGATGAATTTGTAATTCGCTTGGTTGCCGAGTCACATGAACAAGCGCAAGTGTGGCGCTTGAATCGGCATCGTCAGGTCGCCGATGCGCTCGGGATTAATTGGGCTGAGTACAAGCAGTTGAACCACATCACTGAGTAAAGGGAACAACTGTGAAGAAACTCGTTACCGCTCAAGGCTTTAGGCAAGCTTGCTCTGGGCTGGGTGATCAGCCAGTAAGAGGTAAAGGCGGGCGACACAACATCTAGTGGTGGAAGGAAACTACTCATGACCAGAATGAACGATGTGCTAACCCTAGCCAAAATCATGGTAGGTGAGCGCCCAGGTAACCAGCATCCGGTAGCCGCACTGTCCATGCGCGCTTTTGACGAAGGCATTCATGGTTCTGATTTTGATGAGGCACTAGCAAAGGCTGTAGCCGAGGGTTTGTTGGTTTTGACTCCCGATTGTGGACCGAAACAAATGGGTGTCTTCAGGCTCACTCGCAGATAGGAAAGGCGGCTACCGCGCCCAGGGCTTCCGTGCTACATGATCATTTTTTTTGTGAGCTGGAGCGGAAAATGGATGAGATTTCGTTGGAGCAAGATGGTGTCCACTGCACAGCTGAGTACGAGGTACATGGTGAGGAGCTGTATGTGTATCTGCCTGACGGTGAATGCCGCCAGACGACATTGAATGGCATGAGTGCAGAGAGTGCGGCACTCACGCATCTACGCTCGTATTTGAAGAAAATAGCTAAGCCTGCATGACGTAGGCCTCTTATTAGGTGAGCCACAATCGAACATACGGAAGTGAAAAAAAAGGAGGAAAAAGCATGGCAAATTTTTATCCGCCAGGGTATTGCCCTGACAAATGCAGTGGCGGTCAGTCTGATCGCCAGGTGATTGTAGCGGAAAGGCTTCAAAGTGAATTTCCAGAGGCGGTTCGCGGTGAAATCACGGCTCACGGAGGGGCTAAGCGTTGCAACTACTGTGGTTTGGTTTACCTGCACCCGATTCGCGCAATTGATGGGCGCCTCGGCTTTTGGGATTCCGGGGTTCGAGGGACAGTTTGGAATAAGTAGGTAGCGTCTCTCACCGCACCCCAAGCCCCGGTCTACTGGGGTTTAGGCAGTAGGTGGGGGGCGATTTGCGCTTCCCTGAAGATCGTTACTGAGGAAGTGCATGAGCACCGAAATGGGTCCTATTGATCGGGTGAAGCTGGATGTCATTGTGAAAGCATGTCGGCGGGGGCTTGAGACCCTTTCGGATACAGCTGGATCAGCATTTAAGCAGTTTCCGACCGGAGCATGCGGAATCGCCTCAGACATCGTTGGCCGCATCTTGTGGGAAGCGCTGGGGTGCGAGGGGGTTTATGTGTGTGCTACGGGACATCCACTCCTTAGCCAAAATGCCTCTCATGCCTGGTTCGAAGTCGACGGTTTGATTATCGATATCACGCACGACCAGTTTCATGGTACTGAACTCAACGGCTGGGTCTTCGCGCCAGAGGAGGGGTGGTACACCCTGTTCGAAGAACAAGAACGTCGTGATGGGTACAGCCCGCCATGCGAATGGCTAATTTATCCAAGTGACGGCTATGACGTCGCGTGTAATGAGGTGGTTGCACAAGGGATCACTGTCGCAGATCTACAAAGCTACTGAACTGTTCCGGGAAGTGTTCGCAGGCTGATCACCAGCTAGAGGAAACCACGGCTATGACCATGCGCACGTATGAATACTTTGCTTGCCCCAACGGCCACCAGGGCGAAGAGAAAACCACCGAGAACGATCAGCCATATTCGAAGTGCTGGGAGAGTATTTCGATCAAGGGCCTCAGAAACGGGCCAGATGGCAGCTATTTATGCGAAGTGTGCGGGTTGCTGATGTCTCGCGTCCCGAAGCCATCCGCATAGGAAACGACCATGCCATTCCCAAAGATCCACCAGCACAATTCACACGTCACGGCCGATCCGACCATGTCGGACTACGTTCGCGAGCAGTAGCAACGGCTTCATATCGAATGGCTTACTCATGTTCGACCACCAATGTAAGTCGATAACAGGTCGATACGGCCAAGTCCCAACTCGTAGCTGATTTGCACTCGGGCATCCTGATCTAGGCGTCGGTCGAGTTGGTAGCAACGGCCACCGTTGATGGGCGCAAGATGATGAGTGCTCTGCTCATAGCGTTCGCACGCATAGGCGGCCCGAAGCTCGTGGAAGCCTTTGAGGTTGTGCGAATGGAGGATCTCTCGTGCGGGGCGGACGATTTGCCGTTGTAAATCGACATAGCTTTCGTTCGGTGCAAGCAGATTGCGGCTACCGTTGGGTGAAACCTGTTCGGCAAATTTCAGCGCGTCACGAATAGGATCATTTACCGTAATCCAACGAAGCGCCGACGCACGTGAGCGGCCACCTTGGATGCCATCTCGGATGTTGATTTTGCCGTAGTGTTCGGTCTCATGTTTTAGGCGCGGTAGGTCGGCCAAAATGGCCTCGCGCAAGCGCATGCCGGTGGCTCGCGCCAACTGAACGATGGCCGCCGCGCGTGGCATTTGGTGTTCGCAGAGCACGTCGACGATCCGCTTCACCTGCTCATGGTCTTGGCCTTGTGGCGTCGAGCGACGAACACTGGTACGCCGCATTCCCAAGGCCTTACTCGGGCTCGGCACCGCCACAGACTGATCGCCGCGAAGCGCCGCCATAGTCCGGTTCACGCTGGACAACCGGTTTTGCGCGGTGGCGATGCCGATAGCGCCTTGTTCAACTTGTTGGCGCAGATGCCCTGCGTAGTCCTGCAAGGTCTGCCGATCTATCTGTCGCGCATCGTTAAACCCCGGCCCATCCTCCGAACGACACCAGCGGACAAACGCCTGCCAGCGATCACTGTGCGCCTTGACCGTGGCGTAATGCCCGCCGCCAAAAAGATCGCGCAAGGCTTGCGGTCCGGCATAACTCAGTTGTCGGCCATAGCCAAAATTGCGCCCATCTCGTCTACCAACCAATGCCATGATCAAACTCCTCTCGAAGCCAAACACCTGTGAGGGTTGTCCACTAACGCGGGACTGGCGGCTCCTTACGACCGGGAGCTTGGGCCTCTCATGAGCTAGCCTCCTGAACACTTCCGCAGATAAGCATTCGTGTCGCACTCAGAGATATTTTTTGAATGTCGCCGTCGTGATGGCCATGGCGACCCCGAGCATCACGGCGCAAGGCAGAAGTACCGCCATTGGGTTGAGCGAAAAGGGTAGGGACAGGTAAAGAATCCAGGGCACGATCAGCAGTGGGATGACCGCTCGCTTGGCCCGATGATAGACAAAGCTGCTTTCGCGCCCAGCGCCGAATTTACGCAGGTCGCGGCGCATCAAACCATCGATGAAGCCGGTGAACATGGCCAGCAGAAGCAGGGGGGTCGCCAAGACCAGAATGGTCAGACGCACCACGAAAGTGAAAGTGACATACACTGCCGCCAGTACAAAATCCTCGATGCTCACATACAACTGATTGAGCCCGCTCCAGAAGCCGTTGTCCTGGCTCGACGCCCGCGCCTGCTGGGCGAAATCCGTAAAACCGGTCTTGACCAGTAACCACTGCTGGAGGAAATCCAGCCACTGGACAATCGTCTGTCCAGGCTGTTGGATAATCAGTGAGGATGTGAAGTGCTCACTGAGCCAGTCCAGTTCGCTACTCAGCATCGCCTGACTGTGTCGCCAGCCTTGATCACCCCAGAACAGCAGCAGACCGGTCCACTCGATCAGAATCGAGAACAGCAACGAGGCGATCAGCAAACCGATGACGTGCAGGACCAGGTCAATCGCCGAGATGATTAGCCCTGGGCGCTGGATGGGTTGCGGTGGAGGGTTCTGAGCTGAAGTCATCCTTTTTGACTCCGCGAGATGCGCTGCAGGGCCGACGGCGTCATGGGGCCTCCTGAGCAGGAACACTTGTATCCACCGCTGAGGAAGTGCGTGAAGGCGTAACCCGATCTGGATCGAAGTCGAGCGTCGGGCCGCCTCCACTTGCACTCCACCAGTGACCCGCCTGTTCGTTGTAGCTGGAGCGCATCCGCTGGGTGAGCTCCTGCAGATCCTTGGGCATCGCATCGTCGGGAGAGGGCCTGGGCAGTGGCATACGGACTTTCCAGAGCTGCCCGCCCACCTGGAAGGAGAACATTTGCCCCTTGGGCAAGCTGACGATGTTAGCCGGCTCGATCAGGGGCACGCAGGTGCTGCTGACCCGATCTTGGGAGGACGAAGTGAAGTCCGTGTTGGCCTCCGGGTCGGAGGTATCGGTGGCTCCCGAGACCAGGGTTTTCGTCAGCACGTTGATCTTGGGCAATTGTTGGGTGAGCAGTTCCGCGGTGGCGGTTTCGCGCACCCGGAGCATCTGCAGGGTGTTGAAGTTACCGATGACCTGGCCGGCTTTGGCCCGGTTGCCGATGCGTGCTTCGATATCGCTGAGGGTCTGAGTGTAGGCCGTCACCTGAATACCGGCACCGCCGCCCTTATTGATCAGCGGGATGAATTCATCACCCATCAACTCGTTAAACTCATCGGCGTGCAGGTTGATCGGTAGTTTTTCGCTGCTGCTGCTGCCCGACTGCGGCAAGCCATGGTCGATGCCATGTTTGTAGATGTGTCCCGCGACCGAGACCAAATCGGCGAACATGGAGTTGCCCACAGCGGCGGCGACCTCTGCGTCGGTCAGAGCGTCGAGGCCGACATAAACGATGCCGCGTTTTCGGATGACTTGCATCCAGTCGAAGATTGGCCGCGGGTCATCTAAATCGGTGTAGTTGGGGGCCAGTAATTGGGCGGTCTTGCCGGTGGTGAGTTTCTCCAGCAGCGGCAGTAGCGAGGCAACGATTTTGTCGAAGTAAGTACGGTCGTATCGTACCGCCGAACGCAGCCCGTCCATTACTGGATCAAATACCCGCTTCACCGCCAGGTACTGCTCGATGGCCACCACGCGTTTTTCGCGTCCCACCATATGCCGGGGAATATTTTTCTCGGTAAGCTTGCCTTCAAGCTGGACGATCACTTCCCACGCCTCCGGATCGGTCTTGGCGAAAAACTGCTGGGCGTATTCGACGAACAGCGCGTCGATGTTGACCACGTGTCGCTGGATCTGCAGGTAGTCCGGACGCCGGCCCAATTCGATCAGGGCGCGGGCGATGATGTTGACGAAACGCCAGGCGAACTCACGGAAGGCCGCCGAGTTGCCTTCTCCACTGAGCTGTCCGGCGATGCGTGATGCCACCTCGGAAATACGTCCGAAACGCCCCACGGCGTTGTAACGAGCGGAGATCTCCGGCCAGCCCAGATGGAAGACATAAAACTCCTTTTCCCGACCGGCGCGTTTGGCTTCGACGTACATGCGCTTGAGCAGGTCGGCATCACCTTTCGGATCAAAGACGATGACCACCTCATGTTCGACGCGGTGAATGTCCTGGGTAATGTACACCTCGGCGAGCCGGGTCTTGCCAACACGGGTCGTGCCCAGCACCAGTGTGTGTCCGACCCGTTCGCCCAGCGGCAGGCTGACTTCCGTTTCGTTGGGCTCGACCCCATGCAACAGCGGCGAGCCACCGACCGATGGTAACGGGCGCAACGGATTGAATGCGCTGTTCCAGGCTGTGACACTCGCGAGTGTTGAGAGTGGAAACGGTGCGTGCTCCAGGCGACGTTCGAGTCCGCGGGCCAGACGGTAGTGTGTCGGTTGGTCGACATAGTGAGCGACAGCCGGATCCTGTGCCTCGACCAAGCGTTGGGTGTGCAGGCGGGTCCATCGAAAGCCGCGGCCCATAAATAGACGTTTGCGGCTGACCGGAATCTGCCGACTGGTCAGCTCGTAGCGCGGCAGACGACGAATATTGCGCCTATAGCGCAACACCTCCCAGGCTTGTCGGAGGCGGATCAGACCGAACAGGGCATAGGCTACCGCTGCAACCCGCCCGATCTCGGGTGACAGCGCCACAGCCCAGGGCGAGTACAGGCACAACACCGCGGCAGCGATACAGATTGCTACGGTATACAGCTCCACCGCTGGCCGGAGCTTGGACTCCATCGCATGCTCGGCCATGACCTGACTCACTGTTCCAATGAGGTGGCGGTGATCAGGACGGGGTAGTGCTCAATCTGCAGGCGGGTGGCGATGTCGTTGCCGTTGACCGGCAGGATGGTGATGTCCGGAGCGGCTGCTCGAATTCGGGCCAAAGCTTCGGTATCGGTTACTTCAACCGCTAGACCGGCCGCGCCTATTTCCTGCAGTTCAGTCGCGCGTTGACGCAACCATGCCAGTGACTGGGGATCCCCACCTACCAGGAAGAATGGCCGTAAGCCCGGCATGTTAAGGGCGCGAGACGTGATTTGGCCGGGGCTCAAGTGAGAGCTGCGGACGGGTAGTATCCAGGCTTCATCGGCAAACGTGGACAGGTCCGCATGCATGGCCCGACTAGGCTGGATCTTGTTGTTTATTGGCGGCCAGGCGACCTGAAAATGGAGGCGGGTGAAGTCGCTAGGCTGATCCCCGGCTACGGTCCGTTCCGGCTGGGCGAAAGGAGCCAAGAGCAGGATGAAATAGCAGATAAGGGGTATTCGCTTCATGGTGGTGTGCCCTGTTTGAAGGAAACCTGCAATCGTTCGAGTTGTCGGGAAAAGCCGGCGCGGTAACGCGCGGCCGGCGTTCCTCCTGCCGGGCGGTGATATCGGCCGGCAGCTGACACCCAATCACCGGTAGCGGCGTGATGCTCCTGCAACAGCGCGGCAGTCACGGCTAGATTTCGGTAGGGATCGAGGGCTTCGCAAGGGCTGGGGAAACGTTGTCCGTGGTAACCCAGGTTGGTTTGTCCAAGACCGACATCAACTCGCTTGGCGTCATGCCGGGCGAGTGCTTGAAGCAAGGCGTGACAGGCGGCCGCTCGGGTGGTGAATCGGTAAGGTATTCCTGCGATGTTCAGGGTCCAGGGCCAGGGCAGCAGTTGATCACGGATGCGGATACCACTCTCCTGCAGCGCAATCGCGAATAGCACCGTTGAAGGGATGCTGGCGTCATGCGCCGCTAGTTGATAGGCAGGCGGCGGAAGTTCGTCAGCCCGGGCTGCGAGCATCGTCAGCATGAGCGCAAGTCCGCTCAGTCTAGGCGTTGCCATTGTCCGTTCACCTGTTGAAATGTGGCGGGCAATGGCCCCGCACTACCCAGGCTGAACCAGCGACCTCGGTCATGGTTCAGGGTAATCTGCCGGAGCTGCACCTTGGCCGGATCGATGTTCGCTTGCCGAGCCCAGCGACGGACGCGTTCATCCTCGCCTTGGCTGCCCACCAGGTAAATATCAAACGCCGTATCACTGCTTTGTAGACGCTGCGCTTCGGCGGTGCACGCTGGACAATGGTCTTCGACAAACAGAGCTTGGCGCGGCTCTACCGATGAGCTGGCAGAGGGCGGGGATGCCATGCCCTGAATCGGCAACAGCCCCGGAAATAGCTTGGCCCAGGCCGCGGTGTAAGCGTTTTGGTAGGCCAACTCGCGTTCGGCGCGTTTGGCTTCCAGCGCTACCTGCAATTCGGCATAGCGCTGGCGCTCTTGGTCGGTCTCTGCCTCGACGCCGAGTGCAGTCAGCGGATCGAGGTTCGGGCTCCAGAAACCACGCGGGCCGACTTGGATCTGTTCGAAGCGCGTCCACTCCTGCTCGGTCAGGCCCCAGTTCGCCGCCTGTTCAAAGTGCGAGCGCCTCAGCGGAGTGGATTGTGTGTCCTGGACCCGTGACGGTGTCGTGACAGGGTTGCCCATCGCAGCACCCGTGCTAAGCAATGAAACGAGACAGACGACGGGGGACAGTAGCGCTCGGTTCATGATCGTTTCTCAAGGGAGTTGCACGGTCTGGTCTGGCTGAGTGGGCACCGTGAAGATGGCCGCGTTCGGCTCTAGCACCTTCAGCTGCCAGGCGCCGAGCTGCTCGCCGTTGTGCAGCAACCGGATATCCTTGAGCGAGCGACTATCAGGAGGTGAGACGGCCAGAAAGCGCTCGCCACCGCGAGATTCGACACCCAACACTGAGAATGGCGGCGAGAGCGGGGCAGGTTTTGGGCGAGAGGCTTTTTTCGGCTTGTCCGAGGAGGGCGTCGGTGCTGGGAGTGGTAGCTGGGTCTTGAGGTCCAAGAGTTGCTGCTCAACGTGCTCAAGTCGTGCGCGTAGCGCGATCATGTCGGCTTCGGTGGCACGGTCTGCCAGGCCGTCGCGTAGCTCCTGTATCTCTTGCGCCCATTGATCCAACATCGGATCGAGGGTATTGGCCTGTTGTTCACCGGTATCGACCATCTGCTTCAGGTCTTTCAGTGCGTACTGCAGCTTTTCCTGTGCATCCATGAGAGTGCTTGAATCACGTTGCAGGGTGTCCAGGGCCTGTAGGCGTTGGGTGTTCGCATTTTCCAGTTCGGTCACGCGTTGATACTGGTTATACAAACCACCACTCAGCCCGGAGACCGCCAGGCAAAGTGAGCCGACAATGAGGGTTTGAAACGTCGAGGCTTTCATGGGCGTGCCTCCGACTGATGGGACGAGATTGGTGTGATCTGCACGGTGCCAGCGTCATTTTTCTCCCGTTCGAAGCAGACCGAACGGCTGACCTCATCGGTCGTGAGTTGCCAGGCGGGGCCAGCGAGTACCTGCAGTGCGCTACGTAATGGGATCGGGCCGAGCCGGTAATGGGCTGCGGGCAGAGGCCGGGTGAAAAGTATCTTTACTGGTTCGGCAGAAGGGCAGAGCGAATAACCCGAGCGCTGCAGCACGTAGTGCATCGCCTCCTGTACCGAGGGATTCAGGTGGGACGGAATGCTCACGTCAATGATTTGAGCGAGAAGATCAAGTTGTTCTGTGGTGGCCTCGGTGCTGACCCGCGTATAGCGGCCATAGCGGAGCTCTGAAGGATGGCTTTCGTCGGCTTGGCTCCTCGATAACTGGGGCCGATTAGAGCCACTGTCGATCTCTGGATCAGTCGGCAATGGGGTTGGGACTTGCGCGGTGCAGGCACTCAGCAAGCCCAGCAGGCAGACAGGCGTGAAAAAACGCTCCATGGAAAAAAACCTCATGTCAGATTCAGTGCAGAACCTGACATGAGGTGAAGGAGCCAATCAGTGAGGAAGTTGATTCAAGGCGAGTCGCGTTAACGCGGAAGGCATTACTACTCATCAGAAATGGCTAGCCCATCCAAGACGGCAGCGTCGGGGTCGAAAATCAACCACCTCACATCCGCCAATGCCGCCAGATACAGCACGTTGACCAAGGCCTCCGGCGTACCGGCGTCGAGCTGCTCTTGCCTAAGCGACGCGTAAGGACGGTCCTCAATCTTCATCAGATTTTCGTCGGTCCAAGGCGTGCCGATCAACTTACATCCGAGCACATTGCAGTCTCTCAGGGCGAAGGGTTCAAACAACAGTCCGGTTGCTCCAGCGTTGAAACTGCCAGCCCGGCGTTCAAAGTAGCGCAACGCCTCTTCAGTAAGGTGTGCGGTACTGATTTCCCAGGCTCGACTGTAGTGTCCCGTTTCGAAGTTCAAGCGATGGACCATGGCTTGGGCTTCTTCCAGCGAGTACAAGTCACCGACGTGATGTCGCTCGTTGAGCATCTCGCCAATCACGGAATAGACCACTTGGCGTACCAGCCCGGTGGACGGACAGCGTTCATCCAACTCATCCGGAATGAATTGGCCTTCGCTGATCAAGGCGAAATCATCGTTGAACAGGCAGGGGAACAGTTCCAGCGCATCGTCGGGTAGATGAGCTTGTGAGTCGTGTATGGAGCGAAAGCAGGGAGGGCAGTCGTTCGCGTAGGTGATCAGCAGTAGCCGTTCGATAAATAGATTGTCATAGCCGCGAACGAATGGGTTTGAGGCCCCCAGCATCGCTGGGGCTTGGGTAGTGGAGTTCATGAATATTCTCCAAGATGAAAATGAACAAGGCGCCCGAAGGCGCCTGTAAGGGTTAAAGCCAGCCGTATTCGGCAAGAGAAAGCGGGCGACCTTCACCCACGATGAAGTGATCCAGTACGTGAACCTCGATCAACGCCAAGGCCTCTTTCAACCGTGCGGTCAAGACGCGATCTGCCTGGCTGGGTTCCGTACAACCAGAGGGGTGGTTGTGAACAAAAATGGCGGCTGCTGCGTTATGCGCCAAGGAGCGCTTAACGACTTGGCGGGGGTAAACGCTGGCGCTATCGATGCTCCCGTGAAAGAGGATCTCGAATGCCAGAACGCGATGGCGAGCATCGAGGAAAATCACACCGAAAACCTCATGCTCTTGTGGCGCAATATGCAGTTTTAGGTACGAGGCCACCGTGTCAGGTGAAGTCAGGCCGGGGCCGCGGGTGAACAGCCGGCGATCCAGAATGTGCAGCGCCTCGTCGATCAGCTGGTTTTCCTGGGTGATACGATCAGCTTCGATATCGGTTTCAATCAGGGTGAGTTGGGTGCTCATGGGGACCTCCGAAGGGAACAATCCGGGGGTACACACCCGAGGGGAGTGGTGTCCCCGAGGTGGATATAGAGTCACGGGCATTGCCCGATGACGCGCTGTTTACAGCCGAGTGAATCGGTGGCGTTGTCCGTGCAGGTGTGAATCACAACCGTCGCAGGGCAATGGGGAGAAGGTTCTTATTCCACGGCCAGTTTCGGGATCGAAGTCGGCACTGATGGGCATTAGCCGAACCGGCCCAAGGTCGAGGCCGGCGATGCGTTTCTCGATTTCATCTGTCGTGTAGTAGAGCGATAACGTGCTGTAGTCCTCGTAAGCCGCAGCGAACAGGCAGTCGTCGCAAAGCCAGAAGGATTCCATGTAGGTTCTCCTGTGCGGATTGAAGGAAGGCGCTCGATTGAGCGCCTTGATGTAAACATCGTGGATTGTGTTCAGGCGGACTGAACAGTACGTGTGGCAACACGGCGGGCCATGCGGGGAGTGGGTGCAGATTCAGGTTTGATCCTGGTCTCTGTTGGGTTGTCGGTATCCTCAGCTTCGGCATTAGCCGACGTTGGGGATGGCTCACTGTTTGGCGCTGGCTCAGCAGGTGCTGTTGCCTCCTGCCTGGCAGGCGCTTTGTACTCGAACGTGCCGTTGATCTTGATCCAGTCGATGTACAGCAGACGACCTTTCAGGCTGGCGCCCGGTTGGCCTTGTTTATC
>Ga0163162_10004613_pt1 | contig 13279 bp, 9 predicted proteins | sample S55metaG_FD_115310 | JGI IMG/M metagenome (GOLD analysis project Ga0163162, IMG submission 115310) | Switchgrass rhizosphere microbial communities from Kellogg Biological Station, Michigan, USA - S5-5 metaG | ecosystem: Host-associated > Plants > Roots > Rhizosphere > Soil | place: USA: Michigan...
AGCGCTTTCTTACAAAGCTTCTCCCTATGTCCAACCTGAACCGACGCGAACTCCTTGCAGCCTTCCTTGGTATTCCTTTCGCCCTAACCGCCTGCAAACGCCAAGTAAACACTTCTCTTCCACCCGGCGAGATAGTCGGCGCCTCTGACGTTTTTGGCCATCGTGTTCGCGACGGTCTGCAGGTAGAAATTCCGGTCGACAGGTGGACCAATGTTCCCATCGTCATCGTCGGCGGGGGAGTCGCCGGACTAACTGCCGCATGGCGTCTCGTTAATTCCGGCTTCAAAGATTTCGTAGTGCTCGAACTCGAGAGTGCCCCAGGCGGTACATCGCGTTCAGGTGCAAACAACGTCAGTTCGTACCCCTGGGGCGCACATTACATTCCAGCGCCGCTCAAAGAGAACCAGCACCTCGTAGCATTGCTTGATGAAATGAGCGTGCTTGAGGGACGCGATCAGTTTGGTGAACCCGTGGTAGCCGAACAATTCTTATGTCGCGACCCGGAAGAGCGTGTTTTCTACAAGGGACGTTGGTATGAAGGTCTATATCTTCATGCCGGTGAAACGATCGACGACAAGGAACAATATGCGCGTTTCAACGCTGAAATAGATCACTGGATTTCCTGGACCGATAAAAAAGGCAGACGTGCATTCACCATCCCTGTGTCTATGTGTTCTGACGATGCGGAGGTCACTGACCTTGATCGGATTTCCATGAACGATTGGCTGGCTCAACGCAATCTAACGAGTCAGCGACTGCGATGGTGGATCGACTATGCCTGTCGCGATGACTACGGCATGACGTTGGACCAGACAAGCGCCTGGGCTGGTCTGTTTTACTTCTGCTCGCGAGTCGCCAATCCAAGTGTTGAGTCGCAACCGTTGATTACGTGGCCTGAAGGGAATGGACGACTGGTTAATCACCTGGTCCAAAAGACAAAAGAAAACATCAATTTGGATCGGGCTGCAGTCGAGATCACTTTGAACAACGACCACGTCGACGTAATTACGATTGATCGAGATGGCAGGGATCCTCATGGGTTTCGAGCACAACGGTTAATTTTTGCTGCGCCTCAGTTTGTTGGGCGTCACGTCATTCGCGATTACCGCGACCACCCGCCGGCTCACCTTGCGGAATTTCAGTTTGGCGCGTGGATGGTGGCGAACCTGACTTTGAAGAATCGACCGGAAATCGGGACAAATCGGAATTTTCCACTTGCCTGGGACAATGTACTCTACGAGAGTCCGTCGCTTGGATATGTCGTGGCGACTCATCAGCAAGGACGAGACCGTGGTCCAACAGTGCTTACATATTATTATCCGCTTTGCGATCACGATCCGCGCGTCGCCCGAACGAGACTCCTGCAAACAGGTTGGAAAGAGTGGGCGGATGTGGCATTAACAGATTTAAGTCGGGCTCATCCGGACATACGCCAGCTGGTCGAACAACTCGATGTAATGAGATGGGGTCACGCGATGATTCGACCTCGCACGGGTTTTATGTGGGGACAGGCGCGACGTGCTGCTGCTGTGCCTTATCGCTCGATACATTTCGCGCACTCTGAGTTAAGTGGAGTTGCTTTATTTGAGGAAGCATTTGACGCGGGAATACGGGCTGCTGATGAAGTCTTGCGAGTGGTCAGAAGCTGAATTATTGGTCATTTGCCAGATTTTTACACCGAAGGTGTTGGCCAATTCCAGCCCAGGGGTTGAGCTTTGGCAACCCTGGGATCAAGTGGGTGCTCGACGAGGGTTATGCTGAAAGGGTTTGCTGCGTTAGCGAACCCCTGCGGGGTTTGATGGACTGGAACCTGTTTGTCCCAGGGTTGCCAAAGCTCAACCCTGGGCTAGAATTTGCGAACACCTTCGGTGTTAGATGCTTGAACGAATGTTAAGACAAAAAACGCGATTGATAACGGGACTATTCTCGTTGTCATGATCAGTTTGTGGTTGAAAGGTCGTCGTAACCCTTGGGATGTGAACGATGCCAATCCCAGGCGCTTTTAACTATTGAGTGGAGATCCGGAAATCGAGGTTTCCAATTAAGGACTGTTTTCGCCAGATCCGCATTTGCAACAAGGCGAGACGGATCGCCAGCGCGCGCTGGCTCAATACGAACCGGTATTTCGTGGTTCGTAATCTGGCGCGCCGTCTGGATAACCTCCATTACTGAGTAACCTTGTCCGTTACCCAGGTTGATAAATTTCGAGTCGCCGCCTTTTCTTAAATGGTCCAGTGCGAGTACATGAGCCGAACCAAGATCCGTTATATGAATGTAATCGCGTATGGCCGTGCCATCAGGCGTTGCATACTGGTCGCCAAAGACTGAGACGTAGTCGCGTTTACCCAAGGCAACGGCCAGCACATTTGGAATCAAGTGTGACTCGGGCTCATGATCTTCGCCACGAGTCTCAGTCGCGCCGGCAGCATTAAAATAACGAAGAGCGACAAATTTGAGAGCATAAGCATTGTCATAGGCTTTCAGAATATGTTCCATCATGAGCTTCGACGTACCGTACGGATTTGTCGGATGTTGAGGATGATCCTCATCAATTGGGACACGAACTGGCTCGCCATAGGTGGCGCACGTGGAAGAGAAAACAAAATGACGAACGCCGGAACTTAGCAAAACGTCTAAGAGCACGAGTCCATTTTCGACGTTTTTCTCGAAGTAGCGCTTTGGTTCGACAACTGATTCGCCCACATAAGCAAGAGCTGCGAAATGTATACAAGCATCGATCTTATGTTCGATACAAATCTGTTCGATCAGCGCGCGATCACCGGTACTCCCCTGATAGAACGGCACAGCCGGGTCGACTGCGGCGCGATGACCTCTAAATAGATCATCGAGTACGACGACTTGCTCTTGCTTTTCGCGCAAGAGTTCAACCATTACACTGCCGATATACCCAGCGCCCCCTGTAACAAGTGTGGTCATGAATACGAACTCCCGAAAGAAATTATTAGAAAGGAAATTCGGCTCGACTTTAGCATCGAGATAAGTTTGCTGACCAGTCGAATGGTTTGTAGTTTTGGTGGAAAGGAAAGGGCGGTGTCTAATCTGCGGCTGGTTCACGCACACTCTGGACAACAGCTACATACTTCAGTGCTGTCCTAATCTGAACCTCTCTGTGCAACCTTTGTGTCCTCTGTGACTCTGTGGTGCGGAAGCTTTAATCGAAAACCATCACCACAGAGTCACAGAGGACACAAAGGTTGCACAGAGAAAATCAATTAGGACACTACCCAGACTTACGCGCCTTGACGAAGTTCGCTATTAATCGGTAAAGAGAGACATCTCGTTTATCAAGCTCGCCAGAGGAACAAATGCTGAAATGTCGGACACGCTTCTATTTTACAATGATCTTATGCCTTCTACTCATTTCGCTCGTTGGACTGCTTCTCTTTGGTAGTCAGAAGGCAATAACCATTGTCAGCGCCCTAAGAGCAAACACGACTGTCACGATATTCGCGAGTTCCAGGAATGACGTTTCACAACCGCTTCGCACTCTATCAAAGAAAGATAAGCTGACGGACTCGATGCCGGTTTCGCTATCCGCACCCACACCTACGCCCAGAATGACACCAGTCACCCGTGAGTCCGCCGCGGTCGAACAGACCACTGCGGGAACTAGACCATCTGCCGCAGTTGTTGAAAGCTTTGATGGGTTGGGTTTTGGATTTGAAGGCCCACAAGGGAAAGCAAACCTCCGAAATCCTTCAGACAACACCCTGGCTGTGGGTCCAAACCACGTGGTCCAGATCGTTAATACCCGAATGGCGATCTATTCGAAGAAAGGCAAACGCTTCGATACGACAGGCAAAGTTCTTATGGGACCAGTTGTGACGCGATCCCTGTTTGCGGGATTTGGTGGACAATGTGAAGCGCGAAATAACGGCGATGCCGTGGTCCGATTTGACCAACTCGCGGGAAGATGGCTCATCGTGATGCCAATCTTTGCTCGTGGACCAGTAAGACCCGATCAGCCCCGTGTTGGCTCATCCGGGGAACCTGCCGCACTAAGTCCTCCGGGTCAAAGCGATCAACCTGGTCAACCAACGAAGCTAACTCTTCCAACAGTAGCAAACCCCGCGGATCCGAATCGGGCTGCGGCGGCCACGGCGGGAACTGGGCCATATTCGATTTGTTATGCAGTAAGCGTTAACTCCGATCCTTTAGGTTCGTATTACCGTTATGAATTTCTCCGTCCATTCTTCCCTGATTACCCGCGACCGGCTATTTGGCCAGATGGTTATTACGTTCCCACGAGCACGAGTGACGACATTATTCAAAAACACGCTTGCGTAGTTGAGCGCAACAAGATGCTCAAAGGTTTACCGGCGACAGAGCAGTGTTTTGTAATCGACGGCGTCAACTTTTTGAACAATGCAGACATTGACGGATTCGGAGTGCCGCCTTCGGGAGCGCCTAATATCATGATGGCTGCAGGCGGAGCGCAATTGAAGGGAATAGTGGAAGACGACAAAGTCTTCTATTGGAAGTTCCACGTTGACTGGAAGACTCCGGCGAACACCAAACTTGAAGGGCCGTTTCCGATCAAGGTCGCACCCTACCAATATCTTTGTGGTGGTCAGTTAACTGATTGTGTTCCTCAATCTGGAACAGACAGAAGGCTCGACTCACAGGGCGACAAGATCATGGCGCGTTTGGTCTATCGTAAGTTCAAAAGTCATGAAAGTATCGTCGCGGTGCACTCTGTAAACACTTCAGCCGGCGCAGGCGGGGTGCGCTGGTATGAGTTTAGATTAGACAAGAACCGCGATCCGCAATTGTACCAACAAGGAACTTACGCTCCTGATAGTGCCTATCGCTGGATGGCCAGTCCGGCGTTGGACCGCGCAGGAAATATTGGAATCGGGTATTCGTTCGGTGGTGGTAACGATTTTCCAGGACAACGCTTTGCCGCTCGATTAGCCAGTGATCCACTCGGCCAGTTGACGCTGAAAGAAACGGTTTTGGTCCAGGGTCAGGGTGTCCAGAATGTGATGCGCTGGCAGGACTACACACAAACAGCAATCGATCCGAGCGACGACTGCACTATCTGGTACGTTGGAGACTACGTTAAAAAGGATGCTACGTTCTACAGCAGTAGAATCGGCGCGTTTCGGCTGCCAGGCTGTGGGTCAACTCGATAGTTCAATCCTTTGATATTTGTCCGTCGACAAGTCGCCAGATGCCCAACGGATTGCCAGCTTTAAGCTCGTCTGGCAGTACCCCATCCGGAAAGTCCTGGTAGCAAACCTGCCGTGTAAATCTGAAGATCGCGCGCGTGCCAACTGACGTCGAGCGCCCATCGGAAGTAGCCGGATAAGGTCCGCCATGGACCATAGAATGACAAACCTCGACCCCAGTAGGAAAGCCGTTGAAAACCAGGCGACCCACCTTCGCTTCAAGGGCTGCGAGCAGTCCAGCACTCGAGTTCATATCCTCATCGTTGGCGTGAATCGTAGCAGTTAATTGACCTTCCAATTGGTCAAGCAGCGTCAACAACTCTTCTTTCGTCGTATACATGACGACCAGAGTTGATGGTCCAAACACCTCTTCGCTGAGCTCTTGATTTGCCAGAAATTCTTCTGCACTGGTTAGGAACAAGGCCGACTTTGCGCCACAGCCGTCTGATTGTTGTACAGCAGGAGTAGCTGCGACGGATTCGACTGACCGGTGCTGTAAACGTCCGGCCACACTCTGCTTATAAGTCGTACTAATGCCCTGCGTGAGCATCGTCTGTTCAGGACTGCTACTCATCAGAGCGCCCAGTTTTTCTACGAATGATCTCGACTCGTCAGATTCGGCTAAAAATATTAACCCCGGGTTGGTACAGAATTGGCCCGCACCCAACGTCACTGAACCCGCGAGTCCGGCCGCGATTTGCTCTGAACGATCATGAATCGCGCCGGGCAGAATCACCACTGGATTGACACTACTCATCTCAGCATAAAAAGGAATCGGTTCAGGTCGCGACACGGCGGCGTCGAACAAGGCGCGCCCACCTGATCGCGAGCCAGTGAACCCACCGGCCTTAATTAGCGGATGTTTGACGAGCGCCGTGCCAACCTCATTACCTGATCCATACATTAAAGAAAAGACGCCTTCAGGAAGATCACAGCTCTGCACTGCTTCCAGCACCGCTAGACCAACTAATTCTGACGTTCCCGGGTGCGCATGATGCGCTTTAACGATCACTGTATTTCCGCCGGCGAGGGCTGAGGCTGTATCACCACCGGCGACCGAAAACGCAAGCGGGAAATTACTGGCGCCAAAAACGACAACTGGACCAAGTGGACGCAACAACGAGCGAACATCAGGCTTGGGAATTGGTTTACGATCGGGATCCGAATGATCAATGCGCGCATCCACCCACGATCCCTCCTCAATCAAATCGGCAAACAGGCGCAGTTGGTTGCAGGTACGCCCGCGTTCAGACTGAATGCGCCCTTCAGGTAAACCAGTTTCTTGAGTCGCGCGTTGGACCAGCACGTCGCCAAGCGCCTCAATATTTTCGGCGATCTCCCGCAGGAACTTAGCTCTGGTTTTTCCGCTCGTGCGAGAAAAAGAGGCAAAGGCCTGGTGTGCTAATTTTGCGGCCAGATCGACCTCTGCAGCGCTCGCTGCATAAAAAGTGGGTGCAAGTGCCACTCCCGACGCAGGGTTGAAACCAGTCAACGTTCTATTTCCAGAACTGCCCCTGTTGAATCCGATGATCGAAGTACCTTTTAGTTCCATTATGCTGATTTTAAAACGGCGCTCCTTCGCCACACCCTTAGTTAAGCAACTAGTTAAGCGACTTGGGCTGTCGTTTGAAAATCCGGACGATTCGCCAGTGTCGCGCGGATCGTTCGTAATGCTTGCTCCAATTCATCGCCTGCTAATTCCATCCGTGGTGGTCTAACTCTTGCCGAACCCATACCAACCTCTTGTTGTACCAACTTTATAAGTTGGACAAACTTTGGCACCGTGTCCATGCGCAACAGCGGGAGAAACCAGTTGTATAATTCGAAGGCCCGCTCGCGATTACCATTCAGCGCAAAGTTGAACAGATCGACTGACTCCTTCGGCAGCGCATTAACCAGGCCCGCTACCCATCCGCTTGCTCCCATTTCAATGCTTTCCACAATAGCGTCATCAACACCTACCAGAATCGAAAGTCGTGATCCAAGCAAAGCCCTGATTGCAGTAACGCGACGCACATCCGTGCTCGATTCCTTCACGGCGTGAAGATTTTCATGCTCAGCAGCCAACTCTTCGATCTGCTCGGGAAGAAAATCTGTGCCATAAGCGATGGGGTTGTTGTAGAGCATGCATGAGAGCTCTGTCGCACGGAAAACTGCTTCAACGTGCTGCTTCATCTCGCGCCAGTCGCTGCGATAGACATAGGGCGGAAGAACCATCAACCCGCGACAACCTCGCTTAGCAGCTTGTTGAGCCAAATCGACCGCTTCTCTCGTGCTTAGGGCCGCTATTGCGGCGACGATTGGAACTCGAGCTCCAACGGCCTCGATCACAGTGGACCAAAGCTCGAGCTTTTCCTGATAAGTAAGCGTGGCACCTTCACCAAGCGATCCCGGAGTAACTATGCCCGTGCAACCATTATCGACCAGCCAGCTGCAATGTTCTGACACAAACTTATGGTCCACATTGAGATCGGAATCGAAACCCGTTGTGATTGCAGGCATCACGCCTGACCAGTTCATACTCATGATGTGTTCCTCACATTATTAAGCTCTCAACTCTAACTGGCAACACGGGTGGTCGCACTGAATCTACATCCCAGTCAACCAGGAACTGCAGGGCACCACCACAAATTCGTCCCTGACAAGGCCCCATGCCACAGCGCGTCTGCAGCTTTGCTTCACGCCATGAGCTGTAGTTGCGAATTGTTTCGTACGGCACGTCTTCACAGCGGCAAACAATCGTGTCTGAGCTGGGAAGATCCTTTAGTTCATCGCGCAGGTTAAACGTTTGATTGAGTAAGCTCGCAAACCCAAGTTGTTTGGCGCGGAAGGCAAAGAGAGCCCGTGCTTCGTCTCGACGTCCTGTTGCCGCAAGACCAGCAATCTCGCCTTCTACTAAAGACAGTTCGAGGCCTCCTATTCCTGTTACCTCACCCGCCCCGTAAACGTTCGGAATGGAAGTTTCCTGGAACTCATTAACTTGAACCAGATTATTTTTCAGGGCGCAACCGATCAATACAGCTAATTCCAGGTTCGGAATCAGATGATAACCATAGGCTAGAAAGTCGCAGGAAATAGTCTCGCATCGACGTCCCTGTCTCAAGGTAACACTGGTGAGCCTGTCAGTTCCCTGAGCTGCGACAGGCCAGCAGCCAGTCGAGTATTTTAGGCCTTTCAGCTCCTCTCTCAACTTCAGCGCTTCGGACCTCTTTTTCGGCTGGCCCAACAAACCTAACCCAAATCTGAGAAGCTTCGAAGCTTGAGCTTGTTCTGCTATCAAAACAATCTCTGCTTTCTGTTTTCGAAGATAAGCGGCAACCGCCAACAACAGTGGTCCACTACCGGCTATCACAATCTTCTTTCCCGCAACCGAAAGACCACTCTTGACCAGAGCCTGAAGGCCACCGGCGCCTACTACGTTTGGCAAGGTCCAACCGGGAAATGGTAAGAATCGCTCGCGCGCGCCCGGAGCCAGTACCAATTTCGAATACCTGAGCTCGACAACCCCACTATCAGTTTCTGCTAAGAGTGTGTAAGGGTTAATTGCCTGGAAGACTCGAGCGTTATTTATGAACTCGAGTTTCGATGCGCGGATCTTCTCAAACCAGGCCGATGCTACCGATGAAGCTGGGTGTTCATGCTGTTGCCGCCATATCTGTCCACCGGGATTGGAATTGTCGTCCACCACAGTTACGGATGAACTCTCTTCAGCAGCACGACAAGCCGCGGCCATTCCAGCTGGACCGGCTCCGACTACCAGCACTTCACATTTATGCGTGAATTCAGCCATCGGTTTGAACGACCATCCCATTCCGGCAAACAGTTTGACAGCTGCGACAGTGAGGCGAGCCGTCGATGGTCACGCGACACTCAAAACAAATCCCCATCCCACAGAGTGGACCACGCGGCTCCCCGCTGACGGACCGGCGAAACGAAGCGAAGCCCGCCGTCAATATCGCCGCAGCGACGGTGCTTCCCTCCGGTACGAACAGTCGCTGTCCGTTTATGAGAATCTCGATTGCCTCAGGCATGAACCGTTGCTGAGATGGTCCTCTCTGGTAGATAGGGCGCGATCGGGATCATAGGTTGCCGTTTCAGAATTTGATCGACGAGCAAGCGAGCCGTTGCCAGCGACGTGGTAATGCCCAATCCCTCATGACCGGTCGCCAGATACAACCTATCAAATCGTGGATGTGGTCCAATCAAGGGAAGTTTGTCTGGAGTCGCGGCACGAAACCCCGTCCAGGCACGGACTGATGACAACTTACCTAGACCCGGCAAATACTCTCGAGCACGCTCCAGCATTCGAGCCAAAATAGAAGGTTCTACTTCCGACGTCTCGATTCCAAATTGTCGTGATGACCCAACCAACAACTGGCCCGTCTTGCGAGGTTGGACATTGAACGCAACCGATTCCGAAGTCATTGAGTGAGCACTCTTCAAGTAGCCCAGTTCGACAAGCTGATGGCGCGTAAAATTTGGGTATCGATCGGTTATTAGCAGGTGACCTTTTCGTTTCTTAACATCAATGCCCGGAGTCAACAAAGTCGACCAGCTTCCAGTCGCGTTGATTGTGAGCCCGGCAGAAAGCCTCGAGCCATCGGCCAGAAGTATGCTGCCAGCCGTAATTGAGCGTACTGCATTGCCAACAAAAACGGCCGCACCGCGCGATCCCGCACGTTGAACTAGAAAGCTGGCTGCGGCCGGTGGATAGATCACACTGTCGCTCAGGATCCTTAGTCCGCCGACGAGATCTTTCCGCAAATTCGGCTCCGCATCATTCAAGGCTCGGGCATCGAGCACTTCAACCGCCACGCCTCGACTTGAGTAGTACTCTTCCTTTCGTCTCACTTCCTGCATTTCAATATCATCAGTTGCGACCCAGATGGTTCCGCACGGATCGTATTCGACTGATTCCGGGAGCTCAGCGCTCATCTCCTCCCAGAGACGTTGGTAATAATGAGTTAACGCAAACTGGGCCTCTGAGTCGTCCATGACAACCAGGTGGCCCATCCCCGCAGCGGTGGCACCACCACCAATCATATTCGCCTCGATAACGGCCGACCTCAGACCAGTTCGCGCGCACTCATCGAGACAAGCAGCTCCGACTATTCCAGCACCAATGATGATGACATCGTAGGTCTGAGATCTCATTCACGAATTCCCATGCAAAATGGATCACGTTCGTCCAGTATGAGATTAGTTTCCGCAGTTATGAAGGCGGCACCTTTTATTCTCGGATGGACCTCGCCGTGCTCGAGCGAGATTGAGCCTTCGAATAAACTGCCGATGAGACTCTCTTGTCTCCAAATCTGACCTTCCTGCAGTTTACCGTCGGCAAAAAGACACGCTAACTTGGCACTTGTTCCGGTTCCACACGGTGAACGGTCGTAAGCTTTGCCGGGACAAAGAACAAAGTTCTTGCTGTCTACGCCATCGATTTCTGATGGCACAAAGAGCTCAACGTGATCAATTTCGTGTCCGTCCGCGCCCTTTAAACCGGCTTCGGCTAATGCTTTTCTGATGTTCGAGGTATAGGCAGTTAAGACGTCGAGATTAGCGAGTTTAAGATCCTGATTATGATCGTTGACCAGAAAAAACCAGTTACCTCCCCAGGCCACATCACCCGTTACTGGACCATACCCGGGAACATCGATTGTGACCGCCGAGGCCAGACGATAACTTGGAACATTTTCAACTTCCACTTGTCCGTCATGAAAAAGATGTGCTTTGACTATTCCAACCGGAGTCTCGATCAGATGCACACCAGGTCCAATCCGATCTAGATAAGCCAGTGTGGCGATGACACCGATTGTTCCGTGTCCGCACATTCCGAGGTAGGCGACATTATTGAAAAAAATAACGCCGGTAGCGCATGTCTTGTCTACCGGCTCGCAAAGCAGCGCTCCGACTATGGCATCGGAGCCACGAGGTTCGTTGACAACGGCAGAGCGAAAATCGTCAAACTCACTCCGCAATCGTTCGAGCCTGATCGCAAGCGTATCCGAGCCCAGGTCAGGACCACCTTCAAGGACAACGCGCGTGGGCTCGCCACCCGTGTGCGAGTCGATGACTCTGACACGTCTAAAGTTTGATTGTGCCATTACTGACTGATCTCCCGGTTGGCGGATTGTATCCATTTCGGGCGATTGAAGCACCCGAGTGCGTCCAAACCTGAAATCGTGGTATTTTTCTATAAATTCCAGCCAGGAGATTAGTGTGACAAGGCGAGTTGAAAAAACCGAAGAGGAATGGCGAAAAGAGCTATCGCCAGAGCAGTACCATGTTCTCAGAGAAGCCGGTACAGAGCGCGCTTTCACCGGAGCGTACTGGGATAACCATGAGGAGGGTGTCTACTATTGCGCGGCGTGCGGAGAGGAACTTTTCAATTCCGACGCGAAGTTTGAATCTGGGAGCGGATGGCCGAGTTTTCATTCACCAGCCTCGGATGACAGCGTGGCGCAGATTACTGATACGACGCATGGCATGGTGCGCATTGAAGTACGCTGTAATCGCTGTGGATCTCATTTAGGGCACGTTTTTAATGACGGGCCACGACCTACAGGACTTCGTTATTGCATGAATTCGGCCGCCCTAAAGTTCAACAAAAAGTGACTGTCCCGGCCCCGAACTCTCTAAGTTCGCCGCCAAACTTAGGTAGGAGCGTTTAAGACTGTTCAGGATTAACGAAGACGGGAAAACCATACCGAGTCGGTCTAATTGATTGAAAACACAGCTTAACAACCTCGTTGACACTGAGTTACCGAGCGGGGTAAACTTCAGTTGCCCTCGTGGATGTATAGCAGCAGCCGCGACAACAAAAGAAAGGCCGCCTCACACCCGGACATTCTTTCCGGTAATAAAGCAAGGAGCTACAAGATGAAACTTTTTTCAGCCGCGTTTATTATTGCGGTAGCTGCATTGGTAACCTTCGGACAGGCACCGACTCTTCGTATCGTTACCGAGGATCCGGGTCTTCCGTCTGATCTTTTTTACGGGGACATCAAAGTTAAGCCGCTACGCTTACGCCCAGGCACCAATACACCAATTACGATTCAGGATGCTGATTTCTTCGTGAGCACCCAGTACGTCGACTTCCTTAGTCGCTTTCCGGATCAGAGTGGCTTAGGGTTTTGGCAGAAGGAAATAACCGATTGCGGCTCAGATACAAACTGTCTCGAGGTTAAGAGGATCAACGTTTCAGCCGCCTTTTTCCTGTCCACCGAGTTTCAAGAAACGGGCTATCTTGTTTACAAGATGTACAAAGCCAGTTACGGGAACCTGCCCAACAAGCCTGTTCCGGTGCGCCGCGAAAACTTCATGCCTGACACTCGCGCGATCGGAAATGGTGTCGTTGTAGGTGTGCAGGGCTGGCAAACATTGCTTGAAAATAACAAGAATGCCTTCGCGTTGGCGTTTGTCCAGCGACCAGAGTTTGTGAATGCCTATGTCGGTCTTTCGTCTCAGCAAATTGTAGACAAACTCGACAATAATGCTGGACAGGTGCTTTCTAGCACTGAGAAAGCCAACCTCGTTGCCATCCTCGGAGCAACTCCAGCCGACGCGACCAAGCGCGCTCAAGTCGTGCGCGCCATCGCTGAGAATGCAAACCTCCAGAATCGTGAGTTCAATTCGGCGTTTGTATTGACTCAATACTTCGGCTATCTGCGGCGCAACCCCGATGATGCTCCAGACGGCAACTTTAATGGTTACAACTTCTGGTTAAATAAACTCAACAACTTCAACGGGAACTTTGTAGCCGCCGAAATGGTTAAGGCATTCATCGTTTCAAATGAATACCAGGCACGCTTTTAACGGCTAGCTAAGTTCAAAGCCTTTAAAAGAAAAACCCCGCTCGCACAGAGCGGGGTTTTTCTTTGAAGTGAGCCTGCCGACGGCCTTGCCTATGAGTGGAACCTTGGGAGCTATTTCGTGTGGCTTCGTGGATCGTCTCTTCTGTTACCAAAAAACCGATCCATCAATTCACACGAAGTTGACGCGCAGCACCGGGGCTGACTGGTGTCGAGAAAGTGCGTAGTGTCGACTGGAACCTTTGTAAAAGGTTTTGTGCATTTCTGGTTGGGCAA
>Ga0163162_10004615_pt1 | contig 13278 bp, 6 predicted proteins | sample S55metaG_FD_115310 | JGI IMG/M metagenome (GOLD analysis project Ga0163162, IMG submission 115310) | Switchgrass rhizosphere microbial communities from Kellogg Biological Station, Michigan, USA - S5-5 metaG | ecosystem: Host-associated > Plants > Roots > Rhizosphere > Soil | place: USA: Michigan...
GCCGCCAGAACAGCTTTCGATCTCAACCTTCGGGTGCTTCTTGCGCAACTCAGCCAGGATCGAATAGAGATTGCGAATGAACGCTACGTAGACTTCGCGCTGCTCGTCGATGGGCATCTGGTCCCATCCCGGCTCCGACCAGTTGCGGTTGTAGTCCCACTTGAGAAATGCGATGTCGTTTTCGGTGAGCAGTTTGTCGAGAAATCCAGCAACGTAGTCACGTACATCGGGACGAGCCAGGTTGAGCACAAGCTGGGTGCGCGATTCGGAACGAGGTCTTCCGGGAAAATTCAACACCCAATCGGGATGCTTGCGATAAAGGTCCGAATCCGGATTGATCATTTCAGGTTCGACCCATAGGCCGAAGTCCATGTTGAGCGAGTGAACTTTGTCGATCAGTGGTTTCAGGCCGTGCGGAAATTTCTCCGTATTCACGTACCAGTCGCCCAATCCGGCGTGGTCGGTTTTGCGTTGACCGAACCAGCCGTCGTCCATCACGAAACGATCGACGCCGATGGATGCGGCTTTTTCCGCCAGCGCCATCTGGCCGGCTTCGTCAACTTTGAATTCCGTGGCCTCCCACGAGTTGTAAATGACGGGACGCGGCTTGGGATCCGGCGACTGGGGCAGACTGTGAGCGATTTCAAAATGATGCAGCAGTCGCGACGCGCCACCAAGTCCATGATCGGAATATCCGCCATAGAAAATCGGCGTCTCCAGATGTTCGCCGGGTTTCAGTTTGTAGCCGAAATCAAAAGGATTGAAGCCGCCGGTCACGCGCACGGCATCAACTTGCGTGTGTTCCACGGTAAATCGCCAGGAACCTGACCACGCGAGCGCACCGAACCAGACTTCGCCGTGCTCTTCGTCGGCGACAGCAGGTCTTGATGTGTCCTGACCGCTGTCGCGGGAAATGGCAAACCAGGGATTGGCCTGATGGCCAGTTGTCCCGCGGCGGCTTTCTATGACTCGCGCTCCACCCTGAATCAATTCCTGATTCAAAGTCCACTCTCCGGCCCAGCGGCCGGTCAGATAGCTGAGCGTGTAACGTGCGGGAGGAAGCGTCCACTGCGCGGCGGCGGCTTGTTCGATCATGACCGGCTGTTTTTCCCGGTTCTCGATACTTGCGGAGCGCGCCAGAATGCCGCTCTCCGGGTCCATGGAGTAGCGCAAGGCAACATAAATTTCGCGAGAGATATCCTTGAGTTGAATCTCTACGGTATGAGAGTCGTTTGTTACTGCTTTTATGAAATGAAGCACAAGATCGCGATTACCATCAGCGAAGCTAACTTTGAGCGCGGGTTCTGTGAACAGTCCGGCGCCCCAGCCGGCATACTCTTGCGGCGTCGTAGTGGAAGGCGAATCGAACGACGCCCACTCCGGAAGGGAATGTGCTGGAGGAATGCTATCGGTCGGGCCGACGCGTCCACCCCAGTACAGAGGCTGCAACTCGCCGCGCTCGTTGACCCCGAAGGCGTATGTGGAATCGCCGCCATCGAGGCGGAAGACCTGCGCGGATTGGGCGCTGCCGGAAACGGCCGAGAACATCAGTACGACGGACGCAGACAGAATAAAACGGAGGTGCATTTTCAAAAGAGATTTCATGTCGCCGTATCCTAGCACTCGCCAAAACTGGCTGTCTCGCGGGTTGGACGAAAACGTCCGTCTGCTGGTTCGCTTAAGATGAACTGCCGCTTTCATTATTAAGGAGAGAAGCACGCATGCAATACCGAGCATTGGGCCGTACCGGATGGAAGGTTTCAGAAATCAGTTTTGGCGCATGGGCGATTGGCGGTTCATGGGGACAGGTTTCCGACGAAGACTCGATGGCGGCGCTGCATAAAGCCATCGATAGCGGCGTTAATTTCATCGATACCGCTGATGTCTACGGAGGCGGACGCAGCGAGCGCCTGATCGCTCGTCTCAAAAAAGAACGAAAGAATAATAATGAGGAAATTATTGTTGCTACCAAAGCGGGGCGGCGTCTGCCGCGTCAGACGGTCGAGGGTTATAGCCGTGAGAACCTTTCGGCGTGGATTGACGATAGCTTGAGGAATCTCTCTACTGACAGGCTTGACCTGGTCCAGTTGCACGGTCCGCCGACCGCGCTTTATTCGCTTCCCGAAGTCTTTGGGATCCTCGACGACCTCGTGGCGGCAGGGAAGATTCGCTATTGCGGAGTCAGTGTCGAGAAAGTGGAAGAAGCGCTCAAAGCGATTGAATTTCCAAATGTGCAGACGGTGCAGATCATTTTCAATTGCTTCCGCCAGCGTCCTGCCGAAGCGTTCTTTGCCAAAGCAAAAGAAAAGCGGGTGGGAATTCTGGCAAGAGTGCCACTGGCCAGCGGACTGCTGACCGGCAAGCTTCGTTCCAATTCCACGTTCCCGGCTGATGACCATCGCAACTTCAACCGGCAAGGCGAATCATTCGATGTCGGAGAAACGTTTTCCGGAGTGGACTACGAAGTCGGTCTGGCAGCGGTGGAAGAGATTCGGAAGCTGGTGCCTCCGGGAGTTTCGATGAGTCAATTCGCGCTACGCTGGATACTGATGTTCGATGCGGTCTCGTGCGCAATTCCTGGTAGCAAACGACCCGAGCAGGTCGCGGACAATTGCAACGCCTCCGATCTTCCGCCGCTCACGCCGGGCCAGATGGCGGCGGTGAAACTGATCTACGACGCCAAGATCAAGCCTTTGGTGCAAAATCGCTGGTGAGACAGAACATGTGTGTAGCGGTTGTCCCTAACCCACATGTGTAGAATGGCTGGCGCATGAACGTCTTGTTTATCGGCGGTACCGGGATCGTCAGCAGCGCCTGCACTCGCTTGGCCTTGCGACGCGGTATCAATCTGACTTTGCTCACTCGCGGGAAACATGCCGCTGACTGGGTTGCAGGCGCGGAAATAGTTCGCGCGGATATCAACGATCCGGCGGCAGTTACCCAGGCGCTGCGAGGGCGAAAGTTCGACGTAGTCGTCAACTGGATCGCTTTCGTTCCCGCCGACATCGAGCGCGACATCGAACTTTTTCGCGGACGCACCCGGCAATACATTTTCATCAGTTCCGCCAGCGCTTACCAGAAGCCGGCAACAGGCTATCTGATTACAGAATCCACGCCCTTGGCGAACCCACATTGGGACTACTCTCGAAACAAGATTGCCTGCGAAGAGCGTCTGCTCAAGGCTTATCGCGATGAGCAATTTCCGATCACGATTGTCCGTCCGTCGCTCACATACGGCGAAAACCTGGTTCCGCTGGTCATCAACAGCTGGGAGCGGTCGTACACAGTCGTGGACCGCATATTGAAGGAACAAAAGGTAATCGTTCCGGGAGATGGTTCATCGCTGTGGGTCATTACGCATGACAGCGATTTTGCCAAAGGCTTTGTCGGGCTGCTGGGACACGAACAGTCGATCGGGCACGCTTTTCACATCACGACTGATGAGGTTTTGAGTTGGAACCAGCTCTATCGCATCGTCGGGACGGCGGTCGGAGTGGAACCGAAAATCGTGCACATTCCTTCCGACTTCATGGTGGCCTGCCTGCCCGAGATGGAAGGCACCCTGATCGGCGACAAGGCTGTAAGCGTGGTGTTCGATAACAGCAAGATCAAACGCTTTGTCCCGGATTACATGGCCACCACCCGCTTTTCCCAGGGTATCCGCCAGTCGCTGGCCTGGTTCGACGCCGATCCGACACGGAAGGTAATAGATTCCGAAGCCAATGCCAAATGGGACAAGCTGATTGATAGCTACGAGAAGGGATTGCGGTCGGCGGTAGCAAACTTTCACTAGCCGAGGAACGACACCACCGCCTCGCGTGGCGCGCCGCAGAGGCAGACGAAACAAATCCGGGAATTCCACAGTTCAATTGTCAAAAATTTGTCTCTTCCCCGCAACTTTGCGGAGGTTGAATAGTCTGTAAATCGGCCGATTGGTGCTGTTTTCCGCCTCTATGTCGTTTTCGGGCAAACCTCTTCACAAAAAGATGAAAAAGCAGTTGGCAGGGTGCGCAAGATGATCTATCTTGGCAGGCACAAAGCTAGGCTCCGGGGGCAGAAGTCAGTGGTGCGAGCTTAGTAACATGGCGGCGCGGTGACGGTTATCCGGCCCGGGTCAAAAACCTGACGTCACGGCGACCTGACATCCTTCAGTCCCTGGCATCCTGCTGATTGATTCGAGTCATTCCTAGATTTGAAGGAAGGGCCAGCCGTGAAATCTCTTTGCCTCCTGTTGAGGGTTTCTCTCTCTGTCTCCTTGTTTCTGGCAGCAAGCGTCTATAGCGCTGGGTTTGAGTCTGGACCCACCTCTCCATCGGACGCCTCCACGGGAGTGAAAGTCCCTGAAGTTCCGCAGCCCGGACTGGCATCCACTTCAACCGTTGCCATTCCAGGACCGCTGCGTTCATTTTTACGGATGGCTGGTATCAGTCAGAAAGTTTCTCCCGAGGAAGTGCTGCCGCTGCTGTCCCGCAACGTGGCCGTCGAAGGCTACCAGGGCCGCAAAGACAGAACAGGCAGGCCGACTGAGTTCCTGATTCTGGTGAAGCGCTATGTGGGACAGGCGAGGGAACTGGTCAAGCTGGCCGGGCCGGAAGGCGTACTTCACGTTTCGACTTGCGAACAGGCCGAGCCTCTGCTCGGAATTCTGGGCTACCGCCTTCGAGCAGGTTGCGGCAAGGACGCTGCGTTGGAGACGGCCGACCCCGAGCGTGCATTTCTGACCATTGATTCCGGGTTTCCTCTTGCGGAACTCGAGCAAACCTTGCAAGGCGGGAAGCCCTTCGCTTATCCCTTCGCCGACACCCATGTGCCGCTGATCTTTTCGCCGACGGATTGGGCCCAGGCGGGCGCTACCGCTCCCAATGCGGTTCTCGACTCATTGCTCGATGATTCCATGCTGGCGCGTCTCTACTGGTCGATGGCACGCATGGACACCGAAACCAGCGAGAGTTTCCGTCAATTTGCCGGCGTCCAGAAGTTGGTGCCTTTTGCTTCGATTCTCGACTTCTACGGCAGCCACATTTCCATTCGGAATGGTCGCATAGTCGTGCCCGGCGGAGCCTCCGCGGAAAATGCCTGGAAGCAACTGGCCGGGGCGAATCCTGATTCGCCGAAAGACTTCGTGGCTCGCCTATTGGAGAAGGATGATGGCTGGCTGGCCGCTTACTTCGACACCCTTTCACGTCTGACTCCGGCCCAGCAAACCTACTTCACCGACGCACGCCGGTTACCTCATTTCTACGACGCACTTCGCGGAAAAGATCTTGGGGCTGGTCCCGCCCGCCCTGTGTTCCGTCCCGATCCTGATCTGCTTCTGCTTGTAACTCGCCTTCAGCTGGATTCCTCCGGCCATGTCATGGTCCCAGGGAATCTCGAAGCCTGGGAACAGATCCTCCGGCAAAAGACAGATTCGAAGGTTGTGCGCCAGTGGGCCAAGCGCGCCAACCATTGGAAAGATTCCGACCAATTGGTGGAAGCCTTGTTTGCCTTCTCGCGCCAGGGTTCAGAGGAAGGGCCGCTAAAGATTTTCCTGATGCTGAATGCGATCGACGGCGCGCGCCCGGAGGGACAGCGGTTGAGTCCGCAAACCGTTCGGTTGCTGGGAGATAAGTTTGCCCGCTACGGCAACCAGTATCTGATTTTCTCAGAGTTTCACGGGCTGAACGACGATTCCATCACCCGTTTCTTGAGTACGGCCGATGCCATCGATCACATTTCGAATGTAACGCTACGGGCCAATGCGCTTGGCATCTTCCAGGCGAACGTCGGCTTGTGGCAGATTCTGGCGCGTCAAGGGGAAATCCCTGCCGCCAAACTGAACGAATCCTGGCAAGGTGTGATCGCTCCTTTCGCTGGCGGCACGCCTTCGTCGGCCCAGTTGTTCGATTCCGCGCGAACCTCGGTTCGGGAATTGTGGCGGGTATCGGCGGGCCGGGCAAATCTTTCCCAGGATGAAGTGATCTCCACACTCGCAGGACCGCCTCAACAGCACCCAGATAGTCAAAAAGTGCAGCAGGAAATGGCGGCCCGAATTCGTTCCGTCATGGACGGCCAGCGCCTGGTTTCCCTTGATACTCTGCTGGCGTTGGGCGAGGGTCTGACCGAACTGGCGCAGGGCAAGGACGTCGCCGATTTCCTGATCCCCTTGGCGGGACAGTTGAAGGAATTTGAAATGCCTCGCCCCATGTTCACCAGCAGCGAACGTAGCGAGTGGGCGGCTGGTTTCTATAACACCCGGCACAGTTCCTTGCAGACCAAGACCGACCTCGTCAAGCTCATCAAATCTCCCAATTCACGCAAGGATGCGGCAAATGCCCGCGGCCTCGTCGTGCCTTTCCTCAGAGACACGCTGGTCGGCTTGAATTACGCCTACTACGCGCCGCCGGGAGCGCAGATCCTTTTCAACAATCCGCTGTTTGTCCGCTCCCACGACTTTTCCGGAGAGATGGCGATCGGCGGGGGACAGTCGTGGCATGTGCCGCACGTTTTCGGTTCCGGCTTGCCGGCCGGTGGAGGCGCGCACCTGGCAGGTTCGTTGGCGGACCTGCCTTTCGTTCTGGCCGAAGCGGAGCAGGATTTTATCGTTCCGGAAAATGTTCAGGCGCTAATCTGGCATGAACTTGTGCCGGGGCTGGTCAGCAGCTCGACCTTACCGCGATGGTGGGGAGTAACCAAGAACGAGTTGCATGCGGCCGCTCTCTACCAGCGAACCGGCGAAGAGCTGTTGGCCGCGGCTGCGAAAGATGAAGAGCTGCGCCGGACCGTGCTGGAGATCCTTTCTGAGCGCATGGCTCCGCAGCGCTCCGAGCAGATCGAAAAAAGCCTTCGTGCTGGAACCGTCGGCGATGCGCTGGCCCGCGTAATGCCGGGCGAGACTTTCTACTTGGCTGCGGAATACCGGCAAAAGTTTCCCGGACAGAACGGTCACTGGGGAAAAGCTGGTGAGGAGTTGGAGAGTCTTTCCAGCCAGTATCCGGCGGAGGTCAGCTGGAAGCGCATGTCAGAAGATTTCGGCGTGCCTCATCCTGCATTGGCGCAGAGTTATTCCCTGGAACTGCTCAAACTGAAGCCGTTCCCCGCTTTTATGGGTTACTCCAGCCGCTTACTCGCCGAGTCGTGGGACTCCAACAATCTGTACTGGGCCCGTTTGGCGGACGAGGCGGGTTATTCACCAGCCATGCTGAATCGGCTGGTTCCAGAATTGACGTTCCGGATGGTGGAGAAGATTTTTGCCACCGACTTTGAGGATTGGCCGGCGATGTTACGCGCCATGCGGGAAACCGGCGACGAATTTCAGCGAGGCAAAATTACTTCATTTCCCAAAGTAGCATTGACGACGCCGGTTCAGTAGAGGGTTGTCGTCAGAATACATAATCAACATCCCGCGCCGCATGAAATCGGCTGGGCAGGTGAAAAGGCATATGGCAAAACAATTCCTTCTCTTCCTCTTGCTTCTTATTGCAGTTGTGATCGCCTCGTTCCAAGAAGCGACAGCACAGGAGACTGAAACCAAGATTCGCGTCGAAGTCGACATGGTGCAGTTGAACGTCGCGGTGATGGACAGCAAAGGAAACTACGTGACCGGTCTCCGTCCCTCGGACTTTGAAGTCGTCGAGGACGGCATCCCGCAAAAGGTCGCCACCTTCGCGGAGGGCAATGAGCCGACTCGTCAAGTGAACTCCAAGGTTTCTAACTCGGACAAGCCTCGCGAGCTCCGCACGCGCTCCCGTGGCTCGTCGGATTCCGAGACAACTTCGGAACTCGGCTCCGAGCTGGGATCGGTGATGGCCGGCGCCAACGTTTTCATCCTGTTCGATACCAGCAATTACATGTATCGCGGATTTGTATTTGCCCAGGACGCGATCGCTGAGTTTGTCCGCTCGCTCGATGGTCCGGACCGGGTGGCCTTCTATTCTTACAGTCGCGATCTTTCCCGCGCCACCACCCTGACTCCCGATCGCTCGCAGGTGTTGCGCGGAGTGCGCACCACGGTCGCCGGTGACGACGCCGCTCTGTACAACGCGTTACTAATGACGGTCAAAGATGCTGGCCAGAACACGGGCAGGAAAGTGATCGTCGTCTTCTCCAACGGCCCGGACAACTACAGTATGGTGCCGCCGGAAGATGTGGCCGAGCTGGCGCAGTCAAAGGGTATCCCGATTTACATGATCAGTACGCGCGAGGCCAAGCTGGAGCCGGTTTCGAGCACCGTGTTCAAACGTATGAGCGCGGCTACGGGTGGAGAAGCGTATTTCGCCAAAACCTGGAAACAACAGCAGAAAGCCTTTGCTTCCATCCGAAACGATCTCGCCCATCTCTATTCGTTGAGCTACTACCCGCAAGCCAATCCGAATCGCGGCTGGCGTGGAATCACGGTGAAGCTGGTAGGCAATCGGGCGAAGGGCTGTCACGTCCGAACCAGAAACGGCTACCGGCCAGAATCGACGCACATCGCTACCGAGACGGCCACGCCACCGGCAGTCATGGAAGCTGCATCTCCGGCTTCGAACTAGGCCTCAATCTCAGAACCTGAGGGTGTCCCATCCTTTCGCGTTTTTTTGCGAAAGGGTGGGAGATCGAGGGTCACCGACGTGTCCGTTCGAGTTGAGTCAAAGGCCCTAAGAAATGAACGACTGTTTAATTCGTGGAACCGTCATTCCAACGCTTGACGGTAGATAGTGGTTGTAACTTCGCCATTACACTCATCACTCCTGTAGGACGCAGCCTCCCCGGCGGAGCTCCGGTTTCGTACCTGGTGCGAACGCCTGTTTAGGGCGGTTGCGTAATTCGCCAGGACAAGCCCGACGGCGTATAACGATGGCAATGTCATCCAACGAATTGACTTTGGGAAAAGTCGTTCAACGGTCTCTTGTATACGTCGGGATCGCGCTGGCCGTTCTTGCTGTCTTCGCTGTTGCTATTGTTCTCAGCAAGGGTGCGAAGGTCCCAGGGGCATGGATAGCTCTAGCGGTGTTCACTTCTGGCCTCTTCTGGGTAACTATAAGGGAATCCAGAGCATATTGGCGCCGGTCAGGCTTTTGGTTGGCAATCGCCGGTCTCTTAGTCGTTCACTTGCTGGTTTTCGTCGTCGTTTTGCGCGCTTACCCCTCGTGGCGCGGAATTTGGTTCATGCCGCTCGTGATACTCGAGGGCGGATTGTTCGGGACGATTCTGTACCTATTATTTGGGGCCCGCAAACATCAATAGCCGGGAACAGCGAGGGCGTTAGAGTTCGAGCACAGGCCCGCCTGAATTGGCGAAAAATCGCCATTACACTCAGAACCCAGCCGAAAGCTGGCAACGAGTCCGTGGAATCCCACCTTTGCGCAAAAAGACGCGCAAAGATGGGGCACCCTGGTTTTGGCTCCCAGCAGGTTGTCCAAGAAAGTAATTGCGGCGCTTCTGGTAAACGTTTACTATTGCCCCCGTTTGCCCATCCATCTCTGGAGGCAGCCCAATGTTTTCCGCCAATCGACGTCGTTTCTTGCGTCAGGTTTCTACAGCCGGTATCGCATGCTCTGCCAACGCTGCATTCGGAAATTTCTTGTTTGCTCAGACTCCGACTTCGGGTTCTAACGACGTCGCAAAGATTTACGTGGACACGCGACGCACTGTGGCTCCTCTCGATCGCAATCTTTTTGGTTCGTTTCTTGAGCACCTGGGACGCGCCATCTACGAAGGAATTTACGATCCCGGATCGAAGCTTTCGGACTCCAACGGCTTTCGCAAAGATGTGATGGACGAAATACGCAAGATGGGAGTTCCCATCGTCCGGTATCCCGGCGGAAATTTCGTTTCGGGATACAACTGGCTTGACGGCATTGGCCCAAAGCAGGATCGTCCGAGAGTGCTCGACAAGGCGTGGGATACGCTTAACACTAATCAGTTTGGCACGGATGAGTTCATGGCCTGGTGCAAGGCGGTCGGCACGCTGCCGCTGATGGGCCTCAATCTGGGTACGGGAACTGCGGAGCAGGCGGCCGCGCTGGTGGAATATTGCAACGTGCCACAAGGCACGAAATGGAGTGATCTGCGCCGCAAGAATGGATCCGCCGAGCCCTACAACGTCAAGCACTGGTGCCTGGGCAATGAGATGGATGGGCCCTGGCAGATAGGGCACATGACCGCTACCGAATACGGCATGAAAGCCCAGGATGCAGCCCGGCAGATGCACGCGGTGGATCCTTCCCTGAAGCTCATTGCCTGCGGATCAAGCGGGCCCTTCATGCCCACTTATCTGGAATGGGACCGCGAAGTCCTGGAGCAATGCTACGACTATGTCGATGCTCTTTCGCTGCATCGCTATCTTGGAAACACCGACCAGGAGACGGGCAAAGACAGTACGAAGTACATGGCGATGAACCTGAGCATGGAAAAGCAGATCAAGGAAACGCTCGCGGTCTGCGATCTGGTGCAGGGACACAAGCGTTCGCCCAAAAAACTATGGCTCTCGTTCGACGAGTGGAATGTCTGGTATCGCGAACGCAGCGGCGATGCCACGACCGGCCACGGCAAGGAAAATCCACACTTGCTCGAAGAGATATACAACCTGGAAGACGCACTGCTGGTAGGCGGAATTCTGAACACGCTGATCCGCAACGCCGATCGTGTGAAGCTGGCATGCCTGGCCCAGTTGATCAACGTAATTGCGCCCATCATGACCAACGCGAATGGCATGTTCCGGCAGACGATTTACTATCCTTACAGCTGGGCATTGCAGTTTGCGCGCGGCTCCGTGCTTAATCTTCTGGTGGAGTCTCCGACTTATGAAGTTTCTGGAATGGGGCAAGTCCCGTACCTCGATTGCGCCGGAACTGTCAGTCCAGAAGATGGCAAGGTCTCTCTCTTTACCCTCAATCGAGACCTGGCGAAAGCTCACACCATCGAAGTGAATTGGCAGGACAAAGCTCCGGGTAAAGCTCTCTCCGCGTCTCTTTTGACAGGAGACGATTTAAGGGCGTTCAATAGTTTCGAGACGCCGCAAAAAGTCGCGCCGAGCACTCTCGACAAGCCTTCAGTGTCAGGCGGACGGGCGAAGTTCGAAGTGCCGGCACGCTCCTACGCTGTCATTCAATGGGGGTCGTAAATGCTCGGGCGTCGGGAATTCCTTCGCAATAGCGCGGCTGGCGCAGGTTATCTATGGCTTAACCGGGCTGTGCCTTTTGCTTCCGCGGATCCGATCGGCGATGACTCGCGGATCGAAGTTCTCCTCGGAGAACCCCTGGGAACCATCGCGCCGGAAATTTACGGACACTTCACCGAAAATCTGGGCGGCGTGATTTATGACGGTGTCTGGGTGGGCGAGAAGTCGAAAGTCCCAAACCTGAATGGCATTCGAAAAGAGTTAGTCGAGGAGATGCGGAAGATCAAAGCGCCGGTCATCCGTTATCCCGGTGGATGCTTTGCCGACAGCTACGACTGGCGTGATGGAATCGGGCCTGTGGACAAGCGTCCCCGGCGTACCAACTTCTGGGCACAGGAAGAGGGCGCCGCGAGCCCGGCCAGTCACAAATACGATCCTAATCAATTTGGAACGAATGAGTTCATCCAGTTTTGCAAGCTGATCTGCAGCCAGCCTTATCTTGCAGCCAACGTCCGCAGTCTTCCGGCGATGGAATTTTATCGCTGGGTAGAGTATTGCAATTCGCCCGCAGGCAGCACGACGTTGGCGGATACGCGCGCCGCGGCCGGATATCCCGATCCTTTCGGGGTGCGCTACTGGGGAGTTGGAAACGAATCGTGGGGCTGCGGGGGAAATTTTACGGCGCAGGAATACGCCGTGGAATTTCGCAGGTACACCGCCTGGGTTCCGCAGTATGGACAGAAATTATCCTTCGTCGCTTCTGGTCCCAGCGACGACGGCTGGAATTGGACGCGCGGTTTCCTGGAAGAGATCGTGCGTCATTCTCCCGGCGATATCCGGTCCATTTACGGTCTGGCACTTCATTACTATGCCTGGAACCTGAGCCGGGGACGCACCAGCAACTGGGTCGACGGCAAGGGCGATGCTCTCAAGTTCGATGTGCTCGACTGGTACGAGCTATTGCGCCAGGGCGACGTCATGGAATCGCTCATCAAGGGCCACTGGCTGGTGATGGGAGAATTCGATCGCGAGCATTCCATCAAGCTGGTGGTCGATGAATGGGGTCCCTGGTACAAGGGCGGTAGTGAAATGACGCCCGGCGACATCATTGAACAGACGCCGACTTTGCGGGACGCAGTCTTCAGCGGCCTGACTCTCGATACCTTTAACCGTCATCCCGAAAAAGTAGCGATGGCTAACTGCGCCCAGCTGATCAATTGCCTGAACAGTCTGTACCTGGCGCACGAGGACAAGTTTTGCGTCACGCCGGTCGGCCATGTTTTTGGAATGTATGCCGCACATCAGGGTGGGCAAGCACTGCGGACAATATTCTCAGCTCCCAACGTGAGCTATGACCGCGACGGAAAGCCGGCGTCATTCTGGGGATTGCAAGGCTCAGCTTCGCTTCATGACAAGGTGTTGGTGCTGACCGTGGTGAATCCTCATCTGAGCCAGCCGCGCGAAACTCAGATTGGAATTCGCGGCGCGAGTTTGAAATCCGGCACGGCCACTACTCTCACCAGCTCCGACATTCACGCTCACAATACTTTCACCGAACGGAACGCGATCAGTCCGCAGACGAAGACGCTCGAGTTCAAGGGAGAAGTCCCGACTTACAGTTTTCCGCCAGCATCGGTGACGAAACTGACACTGTCCCTGCAATAGAGTCGGGAACGCAGTACACCACGAACTAAGTAGAGACGGACGAGGGCGTCCGCTGCTACGTGGTTCGTTGTCTCTTTTCCGCCGTCGTCGAACCTCCCGAGATCAGCGCAGTAGACTCCCGCAGCACCAGATTGGTCTTGAGGGCGTAGTCAGTTCCATTCGCCGAGGGCGTTTGGCGATCGACTTCAGCCAGCAGGGCATTGAACGCCAGGCGCGCCAGTTCTGTTTGTGACATCTGAACCGAAGTGAGGGGCGGTATCACGAACTGCGCCAGGCGGATGTCATCAAATCCAATCACCGACAAGTCTTTGGGGATGGAGATGCCTGCGTCATGGCTCTTCCGCATCACGCCGATCGCGGTTAAATCATTCGAGCAGAGCACAGCCGTGGGCCGGGTGGGCCCAGCGAGCAATCGAGTGAAAGCGGTCATGCCTCCCTCAACAGTGTGGTCCCCTTCCACCACCAGTTGCGGATCGGTCGCCAGGCCAATCTCCTGCATCGATCGCAGGAACGCCTGGTGTCGGGCTGCC
>Ga0163162_10004617_pt1 | contig 13276 bp, 8 predicted proteins | sample S55metaG_FD_115310 | JGI IMG/M metagenome (GOLD analysis project Ga0163162, IMG submission 115310) | Switchgrass rhizosphere microbial communities from Kellogg Biological Station, Michigan, USA - S5-5 metaG | ecosystem: Host-associated > Plants > Roots > Rhizosphere > Soil | place: USA: Michigan...
CGTTCGATTCGGCGCGGCGATACGATGCGCCCGTCGCGATGACCAGCGTATGGGTTCGGATGCGCCGGCCGTCCATCAACTCGAGCCTGATCGGCGAGTCGTCCGTTTGAAGGCTCTTGACCTCCATCGGGATGGCGATTTGTGCGCCAAACTTCTGAGCCTGCAGGAAAGCTCCACGAGCCAGCGCTCCGCCCGAAACTCCGGTCGCAAAGCCGAGGTAGTTTTCAATGCGTGAGCTTTCGCCTGCCTGCCCTCCTGGCGCCCGACCGTCCAGCACAAGGACGGAAAGCCCTTCCGATGCCGCGTAGACCGCTGTGGCGAGCCCGGCGGGCCCGGCCCCGACGATCGTTACATCGTAGATATGGTGAGATTCGAATGACGGAAGCCAACCCAACTGCGACGAAATCGCGGCCTCGGTGGGACGCCGGAGCACTGTGCCGTCAAGGCACAGCACAACGGGAAGATCGGTGGATGAGATGCCGACTTGCTTGAGGAGGCGCCTCGCCTGAGGGTCGCATTGAGGATCCGTCTTGTGGTGCGGGTAGTCATTGCGTGCAAAGAAATTTTGCAGCGCAACGACGTCCGGATCGCCGGCATCGCCGATGATGACAGGACCGGCCCCTGCTTCCACCAGTCGCGATCGGCGAAGGATGAGGGAACGCATGACGCGCTCGCCGAGCTCGGCTTCACCGACTATCAACTGACGCAATTGACGCGGAGCGAGCAACAGGGCCTCCACGTCTTCTATCGCGCACGCGTCGACCATTGCAGGCTTGCCGGACAGCTGGCCCACCTCTGCGACGAACTGCCCTGGCCGCAGGACCAGTTCATTGAGCGAGCGACCCAGCCCGTCGCGGTAGATAATCCGGACGGCTCCTTTCAGGACGATGAGCATGCCCGCGCATGCCTGTCCTGCTTCAAGCAGGAATTCAACGGCCGGGTACTTCCTGGGTACGCCAAGGCGCCTGGCTCGCTCGATCTCCCGGGCAGACAATTGCGCGTGCATGTCGCCCCGCGCGTGCTCGTCATGATGCAGCGGCGGATGCCTGACCCGCTGTTCGACGCTATCCGAAGCGTGACTTTGCAATGTCAGGTCGAGATCGTCTTTCATGATGGTACCGTCCAGAAATGGTGCTAGGTCGACACGTCGGGTCCATGCAGAAAAGGGTTGAACGCCGGGTCGACGTCATGCGCAGGTGCGGGTGAATCGTCGTGCAGCGCGACGACATTGACGATCCCTTGCCGCGCCATCTTGGCGTAGGGGCAAACGCGCTCGGAGGCGCGAACGAGTTGCTCGGCAATGGCGCGGTCCACACCCGGCAAATGAATCCTGATGTCGGCTGTCAGCGTGTACAGGCCGTCCACCGGGTCGCGTCCGAACGTAACGGACACATGGACTGCGGCGTCGACAAGCGAGATGTCGTTCTTGGCGGCAATCAAGGTCAGCGCGCCGTGAAAGCAGGCCGCATAGCCTGCTGCGAACAGCTGCTCGGGATTGGTGCCGCCACCCGGGCCGCCCAGGGCCTCTGGCATCCGCAGGTTCAGTTCGAGATTGCCGTCGTCTGAACGAACGACCCCGGAGGCTCTTCCGTGTTCGGCCTCGCCACCCGTCACGCGTACGTTTGCGGTATAGAGCCCCTGAAATTCCGGCCCGTAGTATTTGTCGAGCACTGTCAAAGGGGGTGGCGTCAATTTGGTCATGGTGTGGATCTGCTCACTTGTCAAAGTCATTCGAGCGTTTGAACACATCGTAGGCCGGTCACGTCGGAGGCAGAAGCGTTGGGGAGGAACGCATGATGTTGCCGTCAAGACGACAATCAACGCGAAACAGTCATCGGACTGCGGCGGGGCGCTGCTGATCGACCGTTCTTTTGCCGCGGAAAAGAACGGTCGGCTGCACCAGTCAGGCAATCATGAAATGGATTAAGCAATTACCGGAATACATTGGGCGGCATGAAGCGGGCTGCGGATGCGCTGCCTGTTCTTGACGGGCATGAGTCTGAGCGAGCCGGTTGTTATTCCCGTGCAGTGAGCGTATAAGTTACGGTTCATCGGGGCAGGAGAATCGGTAAAAAATCGCCCGTTGCCGTCACCAATCCGGGCGACGAAACGTCGTGTTCGGCATGGGAACTTCAAGCCGCCATTTCATCTGCCGGTGCCCCATCGCGCAGGCTATCGACTCTCGCATGACGGGAGCCGCCGTAGAGAATGTTCGCATTGGCTAGTGAACTGAACGCTATATAGCGCATGCTCATGTCGACCAGTGAAACGCATCCACAACACGCCGCCAGCGAAGACTCGCTCGCGTGCAGCTTTTCCACCAGCTACGCTGGCGTGATCGCATTTCTCGCCGTGGTGAGCGAGGGCAGCTTCGCGAAGGCGGGTGACCGTCTCGGCATCGGCCGGTCCGCAGTCAGCCGCAATGTCCAGAAGCTCGAAGCGCAACTCGATGCCCGGCTCTTTTTGCGCACCACGCGAAGCACGTCTCTGACGCGGGAAGGCGAACTCTTCTATGAGAATTGCCATCCGGGTGTAGAACGGATTGTCCAGGCGCTGGAAGACATGCGCGAACTTCGTCACGGTCCGCCGCGCGGTCAATTGCGTATCTGCTCGACGATCGGCTTTGGCCGCAGGATCGTGGCGCCGCTGCTCAACGGATTTCACGCAGCGTATCCGGACATCGCGATCGATTTCGTGCTCAAGGACAGTCCCGCCGACTTTACCTCGGATCGTGTCGACGTCGCATTCCGCGACGGCAGGATGGACGACAGCCAGGTCGTCGCGAAGCAGATCATCCCGATGCAGATGATTGTGTGCGCGTCGCCCGCTTATGCGAGCGCGCACGGCTTGCCGCGCACGGTCGAGGAACTCGATGACCATCGCTGCATCAACTTCCGGACGGCTTCGGGCCGTGTTGCCGATTGGGAGTTCAAGGTGAGTGGCGTGAGCTGCAAGGCCGTCCCCAAGGCGCTTCATACTTTCAACGATTCCGATCTCGTCCTGCAAGCGGTGCTCGATGGCCATGGCGTCGCACAACTTGCGGCCTACCAGGTGAGCGGGCTCTTGCGCGAGAACCGTCTGCAGGCGTGCCTTGCACAGCACGCGCCCGATGATCGCGGCCACTACGCGTGCTATCTGAGCCGCAAGCATTTGCCGGCGCGCATCCGCGTGTTCATCGACCACATGACCGAGCAGATCAGGGCGCTCGACCTGCACTGTCCCACTCAAGTCGTTCCGCTGTCCCTCTGTCGCTGATTGTTGTCATCGAGACAACACGGTGAGCGCCTTCGCGGGGCTACTGCCGCTCGGCGCCCCCGTCTACGATTCTTCCTGACGGTGGCCGCGCAGGCAACGTTTCCAGTGCCAATCCGGCGTGTCCGTTGTCGCTCTCCGGGAGAGTCTGAACCTCTCGCGGAGCCGCTGCTCGACGGTGCCGCCTTGTCATGAATGACTATCGTGCAACGCCGCGACTCGCGATGCCATTTTGATTCGCGCGCATTCACTGCAAATGACCCGTCGCCAGGACATGGCGATATCAGGCGCTCCCGCAATAAAGGGTTCATCCAGATCGCCACGGAACGGGCGGTATCCCGGAGATGGGCCATCGTGCGGCGATCGTTAACTGATCGCCGCACGACGAAGCAGGGCACCGGTCGCCATGGGGTTCGGTGCCCGCAATCGACTTCGCAATTTTCTAACGGAAGGCAATAATCATGTCGCAGAAAATCCTGATAGTGGGTGCCGGCTTTGCCGGGGTGTGGGGCGCGCTAGGCGCCGCTCGCGTGCTCGATGGCGCGGGCGTAAGGAGCAGTGACGTTGAAATTACCCTGATCTCGCCGAAACCGGAATTGCAGATCCGCCCGCGGCTGTACGAAAGCGAGCCGCAGCGGATGGCTGCCCCGCTTCTGCCGCTCTTCGACGCCATTGGCGTGAAGTTTGTCGAGGGCCGTGCCGAAGAGATCTCCGTTCATGACAGGACCGTGAGTGTCGTGTCGGAGAACGGGCAAGAGCGCTCGCTCGCGTATGACCGGCTGTTGCTGACGAGCGGTAGCAAGTTGCACAGGCCGCCCATTCCGGGTCTGGTGGAGCACGCTTTCTCTGCCGATTGCGTTGAGGATGCCGTCGAACTCGACAAGCACCTGAAAGAGCTGGCAAAGCTGCCGGAATCGCCTGCGCGCAATACGGTCGCAGTGGTGGGATGTGGCTTTACGGGTATCGAACTCGCAACTGAATTGCCCAGGCGCATGCGCGAGCTGTTTGGCGCCGACGCGGCGGTTCGTGTCGTCGTGATCGGCTCTCAGGACGAGATTGGCCCCGATCTCGGACCCAACCCCCGTCCTTTCGTATCCGAAGCGTTTGACTCGCTGGGCGTCGAGGCGGTACTGGGCTCCGGCGTGGTGGCGGTCGATGCGGACGGGGTGCGCACTGCATCGGGCACCCGTATCGAAGCCGGGACCGTGATCTGGGCGGGTGGCATGCGTGCCAGCTCGCTGACCGCGCAAGTCTCTTCGCGTCTCGATCCGCTGGGACGCGTCGAAGTGGAACCGGATCTTCGCGTGGCCGAAGCACCCGGTGTGTTCGTGGCGGGTGATGTGGCGCGAGCTCTGACTGACGATAACGGACGCTACGCGTTGATGTCCTGCCAGCACGCCATCGTGATGGGGCAATTCGGCGGGCACAACGTGGCCGCGGATCTGCTCGGGATCCCGACGCTGCCGTATCGACAGCCGTTCTATGCCACTTGCCTCGACCTTGGCGAATGGGGTGCCGTCTACTCGGAAGGTTGGGATCGACAGATCAAGTTGACGCACGCCGAAGGCAAGGCGCGCAAACAGGTGATCAACACGCAGTGGATCTATCCGCCGGCGCCGAATCGTGCCGAAGCTCTGGCGGCGGGCAATCCGCAAGCGTCCTTCGTATAGGGCGTCATACCGCCTAAGGCGCAGCCATCGGCACAGTGAGTCGGCCGGCCTCCGATTGATGGGGTTGGAGGCCAGGCCGCACACGACGCCGCACGAATGGTGCGAAAGCGCGCAGCAGTCTGCACTGCTGCGCGCCAGGGCACGTCACGAGTCTCGACAAGATCCGCTCCTGCGATGTGTCCTGCTTGCGGTCAACCAGTAACCTCTCACGGGGGACGTATGGCATTGAATGACAGGGTCGCGCTCGTTAGCGGAGACACACTTGTCTGTTCGTGAAAAGACCCTGCGCAGCGGTACGTGCAAGCCTGGAGGAGGGCGACATGCTGTCGCATGAGTTGATCGCGCGGTATGGTGTGCTGGTCGTATTCCTGAATGTGCTCGGCTCTTCAATCGGCCTGCCATTGCCTGCCATACCGACATTGATCGCGGTTGGGGCGAGCATCACGATCGCGACGCATGCTTTACCGTCTGCGTTGTCGCATTTCGCGATGATGCTGGGCGCCGCTGTTCTTGGAGGTGTGCTTGGCGACCTGATCTGGTTTCAGGGCGGCAAGCGCTATGGTGAGCGCACGCTTCAGACCGTTTGCAAACTGTCGCTGTCACGCGAGACGTGCGTCAGGAAAACGGAGCGCTTCTTCGGGCGCTGGGGCGTCCGTGTCCTGATCGTTGCGCGGTTCGTACCTGGCTTGTCGCTCGTGGCGGTGCCGCTATGCGGCGCGATGGCGGTCAGGTTGCGTTCCTTCATCGCGCACGATTGCACGGGTGTAGCGCTTTGGGCATCGGCTGGACTGGCCGTCGGTGGAATATTCGCGTCGCAGATCGACGTGATTTTTGTGCTTGTCTCTCATCTTGGCTGGCAAACGCTGTTCGTGATCGGCATCGCACTGGCGCTCTATGTCCTGTATCGCTACTGCCGGCGGTTGATGCTGGCAAAGGCGCTCGAAACGGCGCGGATCAGTGCACATGAACTGCACGCATTGCTCGCGAACGACCCGCGGCCGGCCGTCTTCGATATCCGCTCCGCCGAGCGGAGAATGCTAGATCCATTCGTTATTCCAGGCGCTGTGATTGCCGATGAACGGAAACTGCAGGAGATCGTTGAACGCTACGGGGCGAACCGGGCGCTCGTCATCTACTGTTCGTGTCCGGGCGAGGTCTCTGCCGCATGGATGGCCAAGCGCTTGCGAGGAGCCGGCGTCAAGCTCGCGTTGCCGCTTACCGGCGGGATCGACGCATGGCGGCTTGCGGGCTTCGAGGTTGATCCGGCGGGAGCGATGGACGACGATGCAGCAAGTGGAGAAGAGAGGGGACTCGTGGCTCAGTGAGTGTCAGGATGTCACGCGCTCTGTTCTGTTGCCGCCAGTCGCCAATCACAAGCTCTCCGATATCCATGGCCTGAGCGCGACGATTCCACCGACGCAGTTGTGAGTAATTTCCCGGAAGCCTTCACAACGCAGTCATTTCGAAGACGTGGTAGCCCCAGGGCGGCAGATCCAGGTAAAGACCGCGTGCCACGAGGTCGCTCCCGTCGCGATCGAAACCGGCCGGCCCCATCATGTCCTTGAGCCGTACCGTCCGGCCGGACAGTTCGGCAAACGGGATTCGGACGTAACACTGGCTCTGGTTGCCCGCATAGTTGACGACAACCATGCGTCGTTCGCCATCGGCCCGCTGCCAGCACCAGGCAATGAAACAGTCCGAGGTCCAGTTTCCGTCCCACGCCGGTTCCCGGTCAAGCAAGGTCCATGCGCCGTCTCTGAAGACCGGCTGACGCAGCACGGCCATCAGGTTCTCGTAGAACTCCCGCGTCCTTGCGTCGACGGGCTCCTGTGGCGCCCGAACGAGGTGCGGCGAAATGCGTTTCGTGCGCCCCTCGAACTGCCCCTGGTGAAAGAAGCGCAGACCGGGTGAGAGAAAGGTGACGATGGCCGCGGCCTCGTGCCTGTCGGGATCGAAGGTTGCCGCGGTCCGGGGCTCGTCGTGGTTTTCCAGAAAGCGGGCCAGCTTGTCCTGGTAATCGAGCCCGGCATGCAGATGCTCGCGCACCGGCCGGGCGTGCGCGTCGCGCAAGCGGTCGTAGAGTTGCTTGTCGTAGGCGTAGTCGAAGCCCTGTTGCTGCATCGTCCATTCCAGGTCCCAATAGACCTCCGCCATGAACCGGAAGTGTGGATGCGCACGCCGTACGGCCGCGGTCGCCTTCGGCCAGAACGGTTCGGCGCGAATGCCCCAGGTGCGTTCGAACACGTCGGGCAGGACCAGCATCGCCATGTCGCAACGCACGCCGTCGCATTGCCCGGCGATTCGCTGCAGCTCGCCGATCATCGCCTGCTGCAACTCAGGATCGCCGTAGTCGAGCTGCAACGTATCCGGCCATCCGTCGAAGTACGGGTCCCGGCCGTGTGCGATCACCAGCGGCCCGCTTCTCGTCTGCACCCGGCAATAGTTGCGTGGCGAGCGGGCGAGGTCCGCGTCGCTTCCATGGACGAAGTAATCCGGATGCTCATCGATCCACTCGTGATCCGGCGCCATGTGATTCGGCACGAAGTCGAGCATCAGCTTCAGCCCGCGTTGCTGCAGGCGCTGCCGTAATCGCGCGAGCGCCTCGGTGCCGCCCAGATCACGATGGACGGTGTAGCCTTGAATGGCGAACCCCGAGCCGGCGATGTCGTCGTCCCCGAGGTCGGGCAGCGTGGCGGCGAATTCGGCGCGCCACCCGGCGTGCGCACGCGAGATCGCCTGCGCCGCCGGGCCGGTCTGCCAGACGCTCAGCATCCACACCCAGTCGAAGCCCCGCTCGGCCAGACGATCGAGTTCGGCGTCGGGGATGTCGTCGAGCGTCGCGCGCCTGCCGAGCGCGCGAGACAGTTCGGTCAGCCACACGCGCGTGTTGATCTGGTACAGCGCCGGGTAACGTACGTCGGGCATTTTCCGCTCCTCACTTCTCGCCTGCCGCTTCCCCGCCCACCTGTCCCCTGACGAGCCGGGACATCACGAGTCCGCGCTCAGTCTCCAGAACGGTTGCTGCGTCGACACGCCCGAACAGGTCGATGAGCGGGGCGACGAGACCCGTCCAGCCCGTCTGGTGACTGGCCCCGAGGCCAGCACCGTTGTCACCGTGGAAGTACTCGTAAAACAGGATCAGGTCGCGCCAGTGCGGATCGTTCTGGAACTTGCCCGTTCCGCCATAGACCGGCCGTTTGCCTTCGGCATCGCGCAGGAACGTGCTGGTCAGGCGGCGGACGATCTCCTGGGCGACTTCGAAGAGCGTCATGTGCTGCCCGGACCCGGTCGGGCATTCGACCTTGAAGTCGTTGCCGAAAAAGCTGTACAGGTTGACCAGCGCGCGGACGATCAGCAAATTGACCGGCATCCACACGGGTCCGCGCCAGTTGGAGTTGCCACCGAACATGCCCGTATTCGATTCGGCCGGCAGATACTGCACCTTGTATTCCTGTCCGGCGACGTGAAGCACGTACGGATGTTCCAGGTGATACCGGGATAGCGAGCGGATGCCGTGCGGCCCCAGGAACTCGTTCTCGTCGAGCATGTAGCCGAGCACCCGTTCGAGCTTGCGCCTGTTCAGGATCGACAGGAGCCTCCGGTCCTTGTGGCCGATGAACCCGGTGTCGGTCGGGGCCACATGCTTGATCAATTCCGGGTAGCGCTTTCGAAACTGCGCGATCAGTTCCACCAGCTTCGGATTGCGCGTGAGGGACTGCGCTTCGAACACGGTCGACGCGCACAGCGGCAGCAGCCCCACCAGCGACCTTATCTTCAGGCGCATCGTCTGACCGTCGGGGAGCCGCAGCAGATCATAGAAGAAGCCGTCCTCCTCGTCCCACATCTCGTCCGAATGTTCGCCGCGCCGGTCCATCGCATAGGCGATCCACATGAAATGCTGGACGAACTTGAAGGCCACTTCCTCGTAGATCGGGTCGTACTCGGTCAGGTTGATCGCCATCTCCAGCATGGTCTGACAGTAGAACGCCATCCACGCCGTCCCGTCCGCCTGCTCGAGCGACCCGCCGGTCGGAAGCTGCGCGCTGCGGTCGAATACGCCGATGTTGTCGAGGCCGAGGAAGCCACCGGCGAAGACGTTGCGACCTGAAGGGTCCTTGCGATTCACCCACCAGTTGAAGTTGAGCATCAACCCCTGAAACGAGCGTTCAAGGAAGCGCGGGTCGGCGCGTCCAAGCTCCTTCTCGTACTTGTACAGCCAGAGCGTCGCCGCGGCATGCACCGGAGGATTGACGTCGCTGAAGTTCCACTCGTAGGCCGGAATCTGGCCGCTCGGGTGAACGTACAGGCTGCGCAGCATGAGCAGCAGTTGCTCCTTGGCAAAATCGAAATCGACCTGCGCCAGCGCGATCGTATGGAAGGCAAGGTCCCAGGCCGCGTACCACGGATACTCCCACTTGTCCGGCATGGAGATCACGTCGGCGTTCAGCATGTGGAACCACTCGGTGTTGCGCACGTCCCGCCGGGCGGCATCGAGCAACGGATGACTCCGGTGCTCGCGCAGCCAGAGCTCGAGATCGAAGTAGTAATACTGCTTGCCCCACAGCATGCCCGCCAGCGCCTGGCGATGTACCCGGCGCTGATCGTCGGTCAGCGACTTGGGCGCAATGCGTTCGTAGAACTCGTTCGCATCGGCGAGGCGGCTATCGAACGTCTGATCGAAGCTGCCGAAGGCATCGTCCAGTTTCGTCGGCGCGAGGCGCAAGCGGATGGTCGCGCTGCCGCCGCCGGGTATGTTGCACACGTAATGGGCCGCGGCCTTGGTTCCCGTCCTGGCGGGATTCACCGCATCACGCTTTCCCGAGATGACGTACGCGTGAAATGCATCCTTGACATAGGGCGACGCGTTGGGCTGATTCCACAAGCGCTGCGCGTTGCTCTCGTTATCGGTGAAGAGCGTTTCAGGCGAGCCTTCGCAATGGAGCCAGTACTCACCCAGATCATGATGCGTGGCCCGGATGACGCCGGGGCCGGCATCCTGCAGCGAGGGCTTGCGGTTATCCTCGCCCCACGACCAGGTGTTGCGGAACCATAGTGTGGGCAATACCCTCAGCCGTGCCGCCTCCGGTCCGCGGTTGTGCACGGAAATGCGCACGAGGATGTCTTCCGGCTCCGCTTTCGCGTATTCCACGAACACATCGAAATAGCGGTCTTCGTCGAAGACACCCGTGTCGAGCAGCTCGTACTCCATCTCCCCGCGCGAGCGTTTCCGGTTGGTCTCGACCAGATCCGGATACGGATATTCCCTCTGCGGATACTTGTAGAGGTACTTCATGTACGAGTGCGTGGGCGTGCTGTCGACATAGAAGTAATACTCCTTCACGTCCTCGCCATGATTGCCCTCGCTGTTGGTCAGGCCGAAGAGGCGCTCCTTCAATATCGCGTCGCGCTCGTTCCATAGTGCAAGTGCGAAGCACAGCCGCTGCTGGTCGTCGCACACGCCACCGATCCCGTCTTCGCCCCACTTGTAGGTGCGCGAGCGCGAATGATCATGCGTGAAATAGTTCCAGGCATCGCCGTTGTCGCTATAGTCTTCGCGCACCGTCCCCCATTGTCGCTCGCTGAGGTAGGGCCCCCACTTCTTCCATGGGATCCGGGAATCACGCGCGTCGTTCAGGCGCTTTTGTTCCGTTACGTCCACGATTGCGGGGGCCATGCTTTCCTCCGTGAGGGGTGTAATGAACAACACTCGATACCACGCACGCGCGTCTCATGCCGCGTCCATCGTGAGCGAATCGGGTAACGACGGTGCGTCGGTGCGGATCGTGTCAACGCGCCGAGTGAACCATTGACGCGCGTATCCGGCGATCGGCTCGATGTGATTGTGGGAATCGGAGAAAGCCATCGCGAACAGGATGTCGTCGTTGCCGTTCTCATCGGTCCAGTGCTTGCCTGCTCCGCCACGCCACGAATTCGCGTTGAGGTGGCTCGTATTGTCATAGCCGTCGATGTGCCAGCCATAGCCGGTCAGGTACAGGTCCCAGGTGCCGTCACGGGCAACGCGCGTCACGCGCTCGCAAGCCGATACCGCACAGTTCCGCGAATAGTCGCAGGCTGCATCGGCAAACCCCGGAGCCACGACGGGGGCCGCCGTCATGGCGACGAGCTTCTTGATGAAGGTCTTGTTCATCACTCTGTCGATTTGCCAGGTGCCTGGACCTGCGATCCCCGATTGGGTACATGGCTGACGATCCGCGCGCCGGCGCGCAGGCAACGTACCCATTGGCTCATCTACTCAGGCTAGCATCGGCGAAGCGCAGCCGCCATTGGACTTTCGTCCAATGGACGTGGCTGCGCGAGGTGCCGGCAAGGCCGGAAACGCCGTGACTGACAAGGGGGCAAAGGCTAATACGAATTCCGTTGACCGCGCGCCTGCTTTTATTCGCAAGTCGAAGTCATGGCGATACTTTCGCGGTGATCCGCTCCGGATGTTTCAGCGCAGCACAGCAGGCTGTCCGGTTCGTTCAGCGTTCTATCCCGTGCGGGAACGAATAGGCGGAAATTATCGAAAGGGCTAGCTCGGACCTCGAATCGCGGTCGTAAGGTAGTGTCCAGTGAATGGGCGGCCGCGACGATGCGAGCTTCACCGGCTTTGTGCCGGCCTGCACGGCAACACCTGGACGCTTCAGGAACGCGGTTGCCGCGCCCCGTGAACCGCCACGCCGCACGGAATCGACCGGCGTCGGCATCCGACGAAGCGGAAACTGCGACGCCGCTCAGATGTCGATCACCACGCCATCCTGCGGCCGGGCGCAGCAGATCAGGACATTTCCCCCCGCAGGCGGATCGAGCGGATCAGGCTGGTAGGTGACGGACCCGGAGACCAGTCCGCTCTCGCAGTTGTGACAGACGCCGGTGCGGCACGACCACCGGACCGGCACGTCACACGCCTCGGCCAACTCCAGAATGCTCTGGTAGGCCGAGTCTTTCCAGTGCGCGGCGATGCCACTGCGCGCGAACGAGACCAGCGGCCCGGTGTCGGAATCGTCCTTGGGCAGATGCGGGGCTCGCGTCACCGCACCTACCACACCAGGGTTCAACGGCTCGCCGCCGTTGAAGATTTCGGCGTGGATCCGCTCCGGCTTCACGCCGAAGCCTGCGAGCGCCTCTTTCATCTGCGCCATGAAGCGAGTCGGCCCGCAAAGGTAGACCTCCGCGTCTCGCGGGACACCGACCTCGTCGAAGACCGTTCGCGACAGGTGCCCGGCAGCGTCGAAATCCTTGCCCATCGTGTCGCCCGGCTCCGGCCTGCTGTAACAGACATGGCTGCGGCCGTGCGGGAGGGCGAGCATGAGCTGGCGGACCTCGGCGGCAAACGGATGATGCTGCCGATCGCGAGCAGCGTGCAGCCACAAGACGCGCCGCGTCGACCGGGCAGCCGCCAGCGCGTGCAGCATGGCGAGGACGGGTGTCGCCCCGATTCCCGCGCTGAGCAGCACCACCGGCCGCTCTGCGGGCTGGAGCATGAAGCTGCCGCGCGGCGAGCTGACGTCGAGAACGTCGTTCACGCGCACATGCTCCCGCAGGTAAGGTCCAGCCGCTCCGTCGGGCTCGATCTTTACGCTGATCCGATAACTCTCCGTCGAGAGGGGACCCGAAAGCGAATAGCTGCGAAAAAGCGGCGGGCGGCCGGCGGTCCGTTGCAGACGCAGAACCACATACTGGCCGGGCAGCGCCTTTCGCAGCGGCTGTCCGTCCGTGCTGCGCATCGTCAGCGAGAGGACGTCCACGGATTCCTGATCGATCGCCGTCACCGTGAGCGGAAGGAATCCTGGTTCGGCCGCATGCGCAGCGGCTGCCGGCGCGAGGCCCGCGTTGCCGGTTCCCGCGCCGGTCGTCTGGCTCTGCACCAACGCCTTGAACGAAGCGTGCCATCCGGGCGAAAGCGCCTCGATCCGCAATGCGCGCTCCAGCCGTTCGCGTGCATGATCGGACGAATAAAGGAGCGCGTTGATCTCCGCGACGGTCATTCGCTCCTTGGCCTCGTTCACTTTCACGATGTCGTCACCGGCGCCCACTTCGCCTTCCCGCAGGACGCGCAAGTAGAACCCGGGCCGTCCGCTGGATGTCAGCAATGCGGGCATTCGCGGCTCGTTCATGCGAATGCCGACGCGATAGCAGGTAACGCGAGGTTGAGTGACCTCGAACAGCGCGCTGCCGATCTGAAATCTGTCGCCAATGCACACCTCATCGTCGGGCAATCCTTCGATGGTGAAGTTCTCACCGAATTGTCCGTGAACGAACTCGGCCCTCCCCAGTTGTTCCTGCCAATAACGATAGGATTCGATCTGGTAAACAAAGACGGCGCGCTGCTCAAAGCCGTGCCCGGCAAGGTC
>Ga0163162_10004621_pt1 | contig 13271 bp, 14 predicted proteins | sample S55metaG_FD_115310 | JGI IMG/M metagenome (GOLD analysis project Ga0163162, IMG submission 115310) | Switchgrass rhizosphere microbial communities from Kellogg Biological Station, Michigan, USA - S5-5 metaG | ecosystem: Host-associated > Plants > Roots > Rhizosphere > Soil | place: USA...
AGATCCCGACACTCGTACAATGCTTACCCAACCAACGGCGCTAAAACTTTATCCAGTTCATGCAGCTTAACCATGTTAGGGCCATCACTCAATGCATTGTCAGGATCGGGATGCGTTTCTAAAAAGTAGCCGTCGGCTCCAAAAGCTTTTGCTGCAAGGGCCATCATCGGTACAAAAGTACGGTCGCCGCCTGTTTTGCCGCCGGCTCCGCCAGGGCGTTGAACCGAATGCGTACAATCCATACAAACCGGGTGGCCGAAAGCCTTCATATCATAAATATTCCTGAAATCAACAGCTAAATTATTATAGCCATACATATTGCCACGCTCGGTTAATATCACCTGGTTATTGCCGGCTTCAATTACTTTTTGAGCCGGATAAAACATATCATGCCCTGAAAGGAACTGCGCTTTTTTAACATTAACTATTTTGCCTGTCTGCGCAGCCGCAACCAACAGATCTGTTTGGCGGCATAAAAACGCCGGAATCTGCAATATATCTGCAACTTCGGCTACTATGGCAGCCTGAAATGGTTCATGAATATCTGTAGTAACAGGCAAGCCAAAACGTTCTTTAACTTTTAAAAGCATTTCCATGCCTTTTTCCAAACCGGGACCACGATACGAGTGGATTGACGTACGATTGGCTTTATCAAATGACGATTTAAAGATCACCGGGACATTGTATTTCTGTCCGGCCTCGGCTACTTTTTCGGCAACGGTATATAATAACTCCTGGTTTTCCATTACACACGGACCAAGAATAAAGAACGGTTTTTGACTTATTTGTTCAAACAGCATATTGTTAGGGTCTATTATCGGCCACAAAGATGCTGATTTTTTTGAGAAGTAGTTAGTGTATCCAGCTCATCCCCTCTCCCCACTTTACTGTTTAAATAAAATATCAAAAAAATTTTGCGTAAGTGATTGCTTACATATAAATTTGTAAGCAATCACTTACATATCATATTGATTTAGATGAGACGAGATGTTTTCCAGGCCATTGTCGACCCGACCCGCAGAGATATCATTAACCTGATAGCGTTTAAACCAATGAACCTTAATGCCATAGCGGATAATTTTGATGTAAGTCGCCCTGCCATATCGCAGCATATTAAAATTTTGACCGAGTGCGGTCTTATAGCCATCAAGAAACAAGGCCGCGAAAGGTATTGTGAACCCCGGCTGAAACAGCTTAACGAAGTTGCGCAATGGGTGGAGCGTTACCGCAAAGTTTGGGAAGAAAAATTTGACGCTCTTGACAACCTGCTTGAAGAATTAAAAAATAACGATAACCAATAAAACCAACAATTATGACAAAGCAATTTTGGATCAACCTGCCCGTAAAAAATGTAAATGTATCAAAAGAGTTTTTCAGCAAACTCGGCTTTAGGTTTAACTCGCAATTTGGTAATGGGCCAAATTCTGCTGCGATGCAGGTTGGCGAAAAAGACGTCACCGTAATGCTTTTTGATGAAGCCACTTTTAAAGGCTTTGTCGAAAACTGTGGTCTTGCCGATACAAACCAGGGAGTTGAAGTTTTGTTATCTATCGACGCCGAAAGCAAGGAAGAAGTTGATGAACTGGCTCAAAAAGCTGTTGCAGCAGGCGGTAAAAGCAACCATAAGTCCCGGGAAATGGATGGCTGGATGTACGGATGCCTGTTTACCGATCCCGACGGCCATAGCTGGAATGTACTTTATATGGACATGAGCAAAATGCCAAGAGGATAAAAAACATTTTGTCGCTAACGCCCCCTTATCTCGTCGTTTTTGCACGCTATTGCCCCCTCCCATTGCTGCTAACTTTGAGATATCAAAAGCAACAAATTATAACCAATAAAACAAAAACCAATGGCAACATTTAAAGCAACCCAGAAAGTAACCCCTTTTTTATGGTTCAATGGCAACCTTGAAGAGGCGTTGAAATTTTACACTTCAGTATTTAAAAATTCGGAAAGCGAGTTAAGTTCCCTTACCGATCCAGGCAATGGTCGTAAAATGATCGTTGGGACATTCCGGATAGAGGATCAGCAGTTTTTAGCTTTAGACGGCGGCCCGATGTTCAATTTTTCGCCTGCTACTTCCTTTTATATCAACTGCAAAACTCAGGAGGAAATTGATTACCTGTGGGAAGCACTACCTGCCGGCGGCGGCAAAACCAATCAGTGCGGCTGGCTGGACGATAAGTTTGGCGTTACCTGGCAAATTGTTCCAGAAGTTATGAGCGAATTACTTTACAACAACGAGAATCCTGAAAAAGCAAAAAGGGTCATGAGCGCCATGATGCAGATGACCAAAATGGATATTAAGCTTTTGCAGGAAGCTTACAATAATGATTAACCAATCACCTAAATAAAAACACCATGATCACCACAAAAAATCAAACCGGTATTAAAGCCGAACCAGGTAAACAGGAGCTTTTTATAACCCGCGAGTTTGAAGCACCACGCGAACTTGTTTTTAAAGCTTTTACAGATCCTGAATTAATTATCAGATGGCTTGGCCCGCGCGAGCTTAAAATGAGCATAGATAAGTATGACTGCCGCAGCGGAGGCGCTTATCGCTATGTTCATACCGACCCTGCCGGCAACGACTATGGCTTTCATGGGGTGATCCATGATGTAACCGCACCTGAAAGAGTTATCCAGACATTTGAGTTTGAAGGATTACCTGAAAGCGGCCATGTTACGCTTGAAACTGCATGGTTTGAAGCTTTACCCGGCAATCGTACCAAGGTAACTATACAATCTGTTTTTCAATCTGTTGCTGATCGTGACGGTATGCTGCAATCGGGCATGGAACGTGGGGTAAATGATTCCCACTGGCGTTTGGATGAACTATTTGAAGCAGGAGAAATTAAACAGTGAAATATACCACCCCGTCGTCGCTACTACGGTGACGGGGTATGATTTTACCGCTGTAGTATCTTAGTTAAAAATCAAGGTTTATTATACTTTACATTGCCTTTAATTTTGATTGAGCTTTTTAAGTTGGTGTTAAAATCTCATTTAGTATAAAAGCCATTCAATATAGTTTTATACGATCTATCAATGAACCGAGACTCGGCATTAGAAAATTTGATAATTTTAACAGCTCCACGAAATGCTGAAACCAAATTATGAGCAAAGACTTCAAATTAAAACCCGAAGAAATAAAACAACTGATAAGCCCCATGGGCGGCTGCCTCGCAACGGATAAAATTACCGTTGATGGTCTCCCCATTGATTATATGTATCGAGAGGGTGCTGATTATGAGCATGACAGTGGCTGGCGATTTTTTTCGGGTACTGAAGACCAGGATTATGTTGACAACCCCGATAATACTATGATTTATGCAGTAAATACTATTGCCAATTATGATAGAGCCATTATCCCCTATCTCCATTTGCCGATTGGTGTTGAATTGGAGCGAGTACGCGGTACAGATGAGTTCAGGCTGATACCTGGGTAGTTCATTATAAGTTTTTCTTTTTCATCAATTCCAGTATTATCGCCATTTTTTGTTGAATAGTTTTTGTACTGATCTCGTGTTTCATCACCGTCAGGCATTTACGGCACAGGCAATCGGGATAGGTTAAGCGGATATAATCGCGTTCCTGGTCAGTGAAGCTGATACCCTGGCACTGGCATAACAAGATGCTGCCCACTTTGCATTCAAAAGGTTCCATACACCTCGGGCAATGTTTATTTTCATGCTTTGTCATATGATGCATATAAAACTGCAGTGTACCCATAACAGGTACACTGCAGTTAAATCATTAAGCAGTTACATTATTGATCACGCTTTCGCGGATGGCTTTTGCAGCCTCAACCATTTCTATTAACGCCTTTTTAGTTTCATCCCAGCCGCGTGTTTTTAAACCACAATCAGGATTTACCCAAAGCTGAGCATCAGGGATTACGGCTTGTGCGCGTTTAAGTAAATAGATCATCTCGTCTCTATTTGGTACACGCGGTGAGTGGATATCGTAAACGCCGGGGCCAATTTCATTAGGGTACTTAAAATCGGCAAAAACATCCAGCAGTTCCATTTGTGAACGCGATGTTTCTATCGTGATCACATCGGCATCCATGTCGGCTATGCTTTTAATGATGTCATTAAACTCCGAATAGCACATGTGTGTGTGGATCTGTGTGCTATCCTGGACGCCGCTTGCCGAAATCCGGAAAGCTTTAACCGCCCAGTCGAGGTAATTTGCCCTGTCGTCCTTGCGAAGCGGTAATCCTTCACGAATGGCGGGTTCGTCTATCTGAATGATCTTTATTCCGGCACTTTCCAGATCACATACTTCATCACGGATAGCCAGAGCTATCTGCGTACAGGTTTCAGAGCGCGGTTGGTCATTACGCACAAACGACCATTGCAAAATAGTTACAGGGCCAGTTAACATGCCCTTCATCCATTGTGAGGTTAGGGACTGCGCATAGGCCGACCATTTTACCGTCATTGCTTCAGGCCTTGATACATCGCCATAAATAATGGGCGGTTTAACGCAACGGCTACCGTAGCTTTGCACCCAACCATTCTGCGTAAAGGTGAAACCAGCCAGTTGCTCACCAAAATATTCAACCATATCATTGCGTTCAAACTCGCCATGTACCAGCACGTCCAGGCCTATTTCCTCCTGCCATTTTACTGCCTTTTCGGTTTCACCCGCTATCAGTTTATCATATTCGGCTGCGGTTAACTCCCCTTTCTTTAAACGGGCGCGCCAGCTTCGTACTTCAGTTGTCTGCGGGAATGACCCGATGGTTGTTGTAGCAAAAAGCGGCAGATCAAGTAAAAGCTGCTGTTGTTTTTTACGATCAGCAAAAGTACTTGTACGTTGTGCATCATTTTCGGTGATGATGTTTACCCGCTGCTTAACAACTTCGTCATGAATAAGCGTTGATGTGCGGCGGGCCTCATTTGCTTCCCGGTTTTTAGCCAATTGATGCAGGCTGCTGTCACCAATAACATCTGCCGACAGTTTGCCGAGCAACACAACCTCACTTATCTTTTGCCGCGCAAAGGCCAGCCATTGCTTAATTTCGGGAGTAAGCACCTCTTCATTGGTTTCATTTTGAAGATCACATGGCGAATGGATCAATGAACATGAAGGCGCTATCCAAATACGATCTGCACCCAGTTTGTCTTTAGCGTATTTTATAATACCCAGTGAATTAATAAAGTCGTTTTTCCAGATGTTGCGGCCGTCAACCACCCCCAAGGAGAGGATAGTTTTTTGCGGAAGATGCGCTATCACATCATCTAATTGCTGAGGGGCGCGAACCAGGTCGATATGTAAAACATCAACCGGTAATGCTGTTGCCAATTGCGTATTATCACCCAGGCGTTCAAAATAGGTTGCCAGCACTATCTTCAGGAAAGGAAACTCCTTCCTCAATTGAGCGTACGTATCTTTAAATGCCTGCTGTTGTTTTTCGGTTAAATCAAGTGCTAAAAATGGTTCGTCAAACTGCACCCATTCGGCACCTAAAGTTTTAAGCTTGTTGAGGATATCAAAGTAAACAGGGAGCAAGTTTTTGATAAGGTCTACCCTATCGAAACCAGCCTCTTTTTCTTTGCCTAACAACAGGTACGATACGGGGCCTATCAACACCGGTTTGCTGGTGATGCCCAACTGTTTGGCCTCATAAAACTCATCGATAACCTTGGTTGAGAAGAGTTTAAACTGCTGATCTTTATAAAACTCGGGGACTATGTAGTGATAGTTGGTATCAAACCATTTGGTCATTTCCATGGCTACAATATCCAAACCTTCTTTTTGATAGCCGCGGGCCATAGCAAAATACAGATCAAGCTCCGTATTGCCCTTTTGCTTTATCACCTCATGATAACGCTTGGGAATAGCACCAAACATTAGCGAGTGGTCAAGCACCTGGTCATAAAATGAAAAATCATTTGAGGGGATCAGGTCAATCCCGGCCTCTTTTTGCAGCAGCCAGTTTTCTTCCCTGATGTATTTACCCACGGTAAGTACATTTTTAAACCCGGTTTTGCCTGCCCAATAGTTTTCGCAGACCTTTTTTAATTCGCGCCGGCTACCAATGCGCGGGTAACCTAAATTTTGCGTTAGCATTCTTTTAATTGATTAAATGAATAAATCGGTTAAAAGCCCTTTCAGCTAAGCTTCGCAATGTTTTGTGGTAAATAAAAATGGAGAGAATATATGGGTACAGGCTATCATTATGGATTATAAATCCATAATAAGCAAGCAATCATAACCCTGACCAAAGCTTCATACCGCGAAAGCATTGTCAATTCAGTATTAGGCAGGTCTCCTGACTTGTAACATTTTTACCACCCTTCCCAATCGCAATGTACGATCAGTGGGTATTATTGGCAAAAACTTTTGTGTGTTACTTACAGTTGCGCGACAGTTCGTGATTTGCACACGATTCCCTATTAATCTACAATTAAGTAAAACCTATACCGGTTGATGAAGTAAAGTAAAGAACTATATCAAGGCAAATATAGGGATATGCCCGCTGAATATTCTGGTTATTTATTTGTTATAGCAGGATGTTTCGATAAAGCACTCTGTAAAAGGCGTATAGCAGGTCTCCTCTCTCCAACATAAGTCACACAATGGTCAATAAGCAAGTAAGCTTAATAAACCGTTGAATTGTACCATTCCCGATGCAAATTGATCCTTAACTTTGGCGGCTTCTATGAGTCAGAAAACGCATTCAAACCCACCCGGCTTTACCTGGGTGGTATTAACCACCAGTCTCGCTTTTGTAGTAGCGCAACTTGATGTTTCTATAGTCAACATTGCTTTACCCGAAATTGCAAAAGCATATCATGCCGGTATCAGCACCCTGCAATGGGTAATTGACGCATACACGCTCGCCTTTGCTGTACTCATGTTGTCGGCAGGCAGCCTTGGCGATCTTTTAGGATCAAAGAGAATCTTTCAAATCGGTTTGATCATCTTCGGTCTTGCATCAGCAGGCTGTGGTTTGGCTCCTGATGCCATTACACTTATTATTTGCCGTGTGGCGCAGGGAATTGGGGCCGCAATGATGATACCAAGTTCTCTCGCACTGCTCAATCATCAGTTTGCACATATGCCGCAAACACGTACGCGTGCCGTAGGTTTGTGGACAGCTGCCGGAAGTTCTGCCATGGCGGCAGGCCCTACCATTGGTGGTTTACTGATAGCATTTAGAAGCTGGCGTTTTATTTTTATAGTCAACATCCCCATTTGCATCATTGGTTACATCCTGAGTTTTAAAATGGAGCAAACGGAAAAAACGACCAAAAGGAGTTTTGATTTACCTGGGCAAATAACCTGGATGCTTTCCATCACAACCCTCATCAGCGTGATCATTGAAATACCAAGGTTTGGATTTGGCCATGTACTAATTTGGGGAGGACTTATTTTAAGTATATTGCTTTTCGCGTTTTTTCTATGGATCGAGAACAAAGTCAAGCACCCCATGCTGCCTTTCCACCTATTCAAATCTGGAAGATTTAACGCGTTATTGGTGCTTGGTGCCGTTTTAAATGGATCTTATTATGGCAGTGTTTTTATTTTAAGCCTTTACGTGCAAAAAGTACTTAATTACCCTTCCATTATGGCGGGGCTGGCATTTCTTCCGCTTACGGTAGGTTTTGTAATTTCCAATGTGATCAGCAGCCGTATTATCAACCGCTATGGTATCCGTAAACCTATTATTGTGGGCCTGATCATGTTTGCCGCCGGGTTTGCAGGTTTATTTATAGCACACCAGCATACGCCTTATTTTCAGCTTTTCCTGCCCTTCCTGATCCTTCCTATGGGCATGGGCCTTGCTGTACCTGCCATGACCAACGGTATTTTATCAAGCGTGGATAAAACATTATCAGGAACCGCCTCAGCTATCCTGAATACGGCAAGGCAAACCGCAGGAGCTATCGGCGTAGCTGTTTTTGGCGCTATGGCTGCTGGTGGTGCGTTGAATATTTTAGGCGCTGTATCCAAAAGCGCGGCAATATCTATTGGCTTAACCGCTTTTGCCATGCTTTTGGTAGTAAAAAACTTAAAAAAATAAAAGCCGGTTTATTATACCGTCAATTTTATCTCACTTGGCAAAATCCCATAGTATTTTTTGAAAGCACTGGTTAAATGGGCCTGGTGTTTAAACCCGATAGCGTGGGCTACTTCCCCGATACTTTTATGATCGTTGATGATCATTTTTTTTGCAGTTTCCATCCTGAGCCTGGTGATGTATCCATATACCGTAGTACCATAATAGGCTTTAAACCCTTGCTTAAGTTTAAACTCATTCAAACTTATTATTCTTGAAAGCTTTTTGATGGTTGGCGGATTAACATATACTTTATCAAGCAGTTCTTTGGCCTGGTATAGTTTTTCCAGGTCTTCTGTTTTTATTTGCGGGCCATCATCGTCGGTGTTGTTATTCTGCATTTGCTCAAGCTGTAGCATCAGCAGTTCCAACACTTTCGATTCGGTATAGAATTTCTTAAGCTCACCTGTTTTTTTGCAGTCACAAATATCATTGATCACTCTTTTCATTTCGGTAGTTACAGCAAGGTCCTGCGCGGCAAGCGATGTGTATTTACCTTCCATGATAGCCGATACGAATGACGAATGTATGAGGGCATGCCTGTCGATGAGATGAAAATAATACTCTTTTGAAAGCACCATCAAAAAGTAGTTGTACTCCATATTGGGTATAACTTCATAGTTGCCTTTTGATGAAGGAATATAACGGATGTTGTGGCGGTTATTACCGTAAACACTTCTGCCGGGGAGCTTCGCAGGTATATTCCCTCCTTCGTAAAAAATAAACTGCGAGGTGATAGTTTCACCTTCCACTTCTGAGAGGATCCGTACCGGCTCATTGAACTGCATATTGGAATGAAGTAAAAACAAACCACCCGAGCTAAGCTGATAGTAAAATAACTTTTTTACAGGCTCTCGCTTTATCGAGATATGTTTTTCAGAGAGTTGCGAGCCCGGCGAATATGCGTCCGGCAATTCTTCAATAAACAACCATTCATCAAAACCTTCTATCTTCGATTTTATCCTCATTACAATTTCAACAAAAAAGGGTTATTATTTTTATTCTCCAATATGCAGCAACGGCTTATTATCCGTTAACAGGCTGTTCTGCTTCCGTAAATACAGCGGCAAAATGATTAAATGTCTCGTTCGCAATTTGTACGGCAATAGCTTCTTCGTCGTCGTTTTTGGCGCTGGCGTTTAATACAGCTATAAAAGCGCCCCACATCTGCCCTGTTGCAGGCCCGTAACCCGAAAAGAAGGATACACCCTCCGTAATACCGCCTTTGGCCAGCATTTGTACAATGATACTGCCACCCATTATAGAGCCTTCCATTACGTACAAAGCACCAAGCGCCTGGATTGGGTTCGTGATTGCAGGAACGCTTGTTGCCGGCAGGTTGTCGATATTTCCACCCAATGCTTCTATATCACTTTTAAGGAAGGATGAATTTCTGCGTTGTGCGTAGTCCGGTAAAAGATTGGCGGTTATAAACGGCGCAATTGCTTTTTCCAGGTGATTGAAGTATGCATAAAAATACCTCAACAGATCGGCATAATCCTGGTTACTGCGGATGGCTTTCAATTTCTGGACTACTTTTTTCTCTAATTGCTGATGGGCTTCTTTAGTAGCCTCTTTAATGGTTGTACTTAGCATGTGTTAGTTTTTATGGGAGAGTTTCTCCCTTTGTATATTAATTATCCTTTAGTTTTAATCTGTTTTCGATCATCCCGATAGGCTCTTTTATAGCCCCCTGGTTTGATTTAAATATGGAAGAAGTTTGTACCTTTTTATTATTTGCTTGTTGTTGCACCATGCTTAATGATGCACCATTGATCAGCCTGAGTACGGCGCTCAAACAGGCCTCGTTAGGGTCTCCCAGTACAGGATCATCGCGCTGTGCTACCTGAACATCTGCCGGGATCCCCTGAAAATAATCAGACCAGCCCTGGGCGTTACGGATCAGGAAGCTTGACAGATAAACGCTGTACACATCTATCTTCACCGGAAAAAAGCCTACAGGCTTACCATAAGTGGTGCCGCCCACAAGCTTCACGTTAAAATACGGTTTCATACTGCTGATAAGCAATTCGGCAGCCGAAGCCGTAGCCGAAGAGGTGATAAAATAGATATCCTTTACCGTTTCCAATCCACCTTTTTTACTGAATTTGTGTGTATTCCCGGCTTCGGTATAATCCACATCAGCAAGATTGGCGGTGCGGCCTTTGTAAATTACCGTTTTACCGTTTGCATCATAATAAGCTTGATTTTTAAGGATACTTGCGTTTGATGCCTGTAATAAAGTATTGTACTGTTCTGAAAATATCACTTTCCCGTTTAAGGCTGAGGGTGCAATTAAATTGGCCACATATTCGGCGGCTTCTACAAAACCACCGCCATTGTACCGCAGATCAACCACCAGTTGTTGCGGGTTAACCGCGGCCAATTTGGAAAACGCGACATCCAATGCATCCTTGGATGTACTAAGCTCAGGGAAAGAACCAAGAGCTATGTATCCGATATTTTTGCCAACCACCGTATCTTTTAACACTGCACCTAACGTAGGTGCGCCAACGGTGGCCAGTTCACCATTCGTGTTTAAATTCGTAATGAATGAATATTTTGGTGAGCCCGGGTTTACAGGCTCTTCGTATTTAAGGCCCGTTTGCGGGTTAACTTTCAATTGTGAAAGATCAAATAGCTCGGTATTAAATGCGTTAACCGCTACAGGATCCGAAGCATATTTCCTCGGATCAAATGCGGTATACGATGGTAATACATCACTCCACAAGTAAATTTGTTTGGCATACAGATAAATAGAATCAAGCGTAAACTGGGTACGTGTACCTGTTGTAGGCGAAACCGGAACCTCTGAGGTAACAGGGTTCTTCCTGCATGCCGACAAGCCGGCAGCAAATGCTATAATTCCCCAGGTTTTTAATAATCGCATTTCTATGATTCTCAATTTAATTAGCAGCGCCAATAAATTCACTCCCCTTATTGATCGTTAATTAGTTATTTGGTAATAGTGGTAAGCGGTTCTGTAGTGCCATCCCAATAGTATGGATAGCCAATTTCTCCGCTGCTGGCTATTTCATAGTTAGGCATCATTAAAACTATACTACCCGGAACTACATCGCCCGGTAGCTTATATTTAAGCAGCGTTTGACCATCCTGACCACTCAGCGGGATATCATAATAAACATCATCGTACCCCTCGCTCGAGCCATTTACAGGGCGGACCATTAATTGCAGATTGCCAAATGTTCCGGGATAGTATTTTTTTCCCAGTTCTGAAATGACATAGCTGATGCTGACCTCATCTCCGATTTTCAATGTTTTACCTGCCTGATTAAAGGATGCACTGAGTAGAAATGAAGAAAAATCAGCCGTCCCAATATGAAACTGGCCTTTAACAACTGTATTGGATCCGTTTATCAGTTTTAACTTATAGTATCCCGTATCAATACTCAGGTTGTTAGGCAGTTTGACGGTAATGGCAAGGGAATTAAAGCTCAATGCATTTTTTAAACTCAGCGAAATCTCCTTGCCGGCAGTGTTCACCAAAAACAATTTAGTTTGTAAAGTATCCGGTATAAAATATTGCCCTTTGAGGAATAAGTATCCTGCCTGGTTTATAGAGCTTTCATTTATACTAAAAACAGGGGCCGGCTGATTGATCATCGGCACCAGGAAATAAGTTTTTTTACTGCCATCCTGCGCGGTAACCGTATAGGAAATTCCCTTTTTAAAAGCAACACTTGTGCCCGATGCGGGGCTGATGCTGGCACCGGATGAAACCGAGATCTGTGGCGCAACATTAGCAGGAACAGTTTGAAAAGGCGGCCAGTAAAGCCTTATACTGTCGCCCACAATGGAGGCCTTGAGTTTGTTCCCGGCCGAATCTGCAATGGTAAATTCTTCTACATTATTATACGCAGTTTTTACATACTCTTTTTTGCAGGAACCAAGCAGCATGAAAACTGAAACAATGAAGGATAAATAAAGTATTTGTTTGATTTTAATCATCTTTTTAACGGGTAATTATGATAATCACTAAAGAGAGGTACCGGGCCTGGATCAGAAAGCCCGGCCCTCTCTTTAATGTTACTTAAAACAGGACTTTAACTTAATTGATCAAAGTACCTCTGCGGAACCAGTAACGGCCCCTGTTCAGAGTAGCTGAACCCTGGCCATCAGCAGCATAGCACTGGAAAGCATAAGTGGTAGTCCCGTTGTTAAGGAACAATACTACATTGTGAGTGTAGTTTACCGCATGGGTGGTGATGTTGTAATTTAACCATCCGTTTGCACCAACCGGATTGTTCAGGGAATCGGTAGCAGTATTTAGCCCCAGGGTGGTTGAAACAGTGGTTGCAGATGTATAATCACTGTTGTTAACTGTACTAAGTGTTTTAGTAGTATTTAAATATTTAAGTGTATAGCCTGATTTTGCAGCAATAGCCAGGTTATTTGTTGAAGTAAAAGTCAAATGATAAGTAATAGCGCCGATTGAGTCCTGAGCGCCGGTAGCAATATTCAGATATTTTGTACCGTACGTGCCCGGTGCCGGTGTTGGGCTTCCGTAGTTACCGGTTAATAATGTAGTGGTAATACCGGTAACTGTTGCGCTTTGGTTTGCAGCAGCTAAAGGTTTTACACTATCACTATTGTTTTTTTGGCAAGATGAAAATATTACTGAAGCAGTGATAACAGCAACAGCTGTTTTTGATAAGTTTTTGATTATTGAAATCATGGTATTTGTTTTTTTAAATTAAATTTCATTTAATTCGCATGTTGAACGCTGTAAGGCCTTCATTATCGTCCAGGATAATGTTTTGCAGGACTTATAAAGCGCATTGATCTTAACCGGCAGGTGGTTTGCGAGAATTTACCTGCTGGTTTTTGTGTTTTTCGGGCTTTGATGTTTACATAGGCGTTGGTTTTAATTGTTAAACATAGGGTTGATTGTTATCCGCTTCGGTAAGCGAAGCGTTTAATGCTTTAACCGCCGGTTTTGGCTTTAACAACCAACGGCACATTGGTTACTACCGGTTGCCAGTTGCCAAATTGAAAACTAAACGGCGTATAGCCCCAGCTGCCAACAGGCAAACCTTCCGGAACTTTTATGACAATTTTTGTGCGGGTGCTGGTTTGTATTGGAAAATCATAGGACTGGCCGCTTATGGTAGCCTTTACCGATTTCAGATCGATAAATACATTATTTTGATTAAGGAAGCTGATCGAATCACCT
>Ga0163162_10004622_pt1 | contig 13269 bp, 12 predicted proteins | sample S55metaG_FD_115310 | JGI IMG/M metagenome (GOLD analysis project Ga0163162, IMG submission 115310) | Switchgrass rhizosphere microbial communities from Kellogg Biological Station, Michigan, USA - S5-5 metaG | ecosystem: Host-associated > Plants > Roots > Rhizosphere > Soil | place: USA...
TCATAATCAATGATTTCACCCATCTGCAAATCAGCACGGAGAGCAAGCGCTAAAAAATTATTTTTTGATTTACGTCCAAATTCGTCGGTAGCGGGGGTAAGGCCACCACCTTCAATTGTGCCAAAATGAAAATCGAGTGCTATTGGTACATAGGGGCTGTAGTTGTACGTTAAATTAAGTGTACCGCCGGGGTGCCAGACTTGCTTTTTAAGATCGTCGAAACCGCGTGCGTAATTGGCTCCGAAACCAACTCCCCATTCATAATAATTGTAACCACTTTGGGCTTTTGCCATAACCGAGGCACAAACCAAAACAAAAAGTAGAAAATATTTTTTCAAAGTATAATTTTATCAATATTTACAATTGGAGATGGTATTAACCGCCGCCTAAATTTCCTCTAATATAAAAGCTTTATATGAATTTCAGCTCATTCATTAAGTTCACTGTAACCGAACGCTTTTTACGCTACGTTACCATTGATACGCAATCAGACCCCTCTTCAGTTTCATTTCCATCAACAGAAAAACAAAAAGATCTTGCCCGGCTGTTGGTTGATGAACTGTTGGCTATGGGTGTAACCGATGCGCATTTGGATGAGTTCGGCTATGTTTATGCTACTATTCCGTCAAATACCGATAAAAAAGTGCCGGTGATCTGCTTTTGCTCGCATATGGATACCGCGCCCGATTGCAGTGGAAAAAACGTTAAGCCTATAGTACACAAAAACTACCAGGGACAGGATTTAATACTCCCGGATGATAATACACAGGTGATCCGCATGGCGGAATACACCGACCTCAAAAACCAAGTAGGTAACGATGTAATAACCGCCAGTGGTACCACCTTACTCGGTGCAGATAATAAAGCAGGCGTAGCCGAAATTATGGATGCCTGCTACCAACTGATAAATCATCCTGAAATTAAACATGGCGATATCCGTATTTTATTTACTCCCGATGAAGAGGTTGGCCATGGCGTTGATCACGTGGACATCGCCAAGCTTGGTGCGTTTGCCGCTTATACTATGGATGGAGAAAGTGCGGGCAATATGGAGAATGAAACCTTTTCGGCAGATGGCGCACGACTTACCATTAATGGGGTAAGTTCACACCCCGGATTCGCCAAAGGTAAAATGGAAAGCGCCATTAAAATTGCTGGTCAAATTATTGCAGCCCTGCCCGATGAACTTTCGCCGGAGTATACTGAAGGCATGCAGGGTTTTGTGCATCCGGTAGGTATAGAAGGCCATGTGGAAACTGCCTCAATTGATTTTATCATTCGTGATTTTGACGAAGCCAAACTTGCTAATCATGTTGAGGTAATCCGGCAAACAGCTCATGAAGTATTAAAGAAGTTTCCCGGTTCAACGTTTGATATTGCCGTGAGCCAGCAATACCGTAATATGAAAGGAGTGCTGGATCAGCACCCGCAAATTGTTGATTATGCCATGGAAGCTATTAACCGCACCGGCTTAACCGCCAAATTGTGCAGCATTCGTGGTGGGACTGATGGCTCAAGACTTTCGTTCATGGGTTTGCCTTGTCCTAACATTTTTGCAGGCGAACATGCATTTCACAGCCGGCACGAATGGGTATCGGTACAGGATATGCAAAAAGCGGTTGAAACTATTTTACACCTTTGCATGATCTGGGAAGAAAGAAGTTAGTATAAAGTCAGAAGTCGTTAGTTCGAAGTCGGAAGCCTGTTTTTGATTTCGAACTAACGACTTACGACTTTTGGCTAAGTAGTGTTTCATTATCAACACGAAATTTAATTTATAGATGTATACGATACGTACAGCCACAACAAATGATGTGGAAACCATCCGGGATATTGCCGATAAAACATGGTGGGTAACCTATGGCCCCATTCTTGAACACGAACAGATAGCCTTTATGCTGGGCGAGATCTATTCGGCAGATAAGATCACTAAACAGGTAAAAGAAAACCTACAAACATACTTGTTGCTGGAGGAGGATAGTAAACCGGTGGCGTTTGCCGCTTACTCTCTCCGCGAGGAAAATCCGGAGATCTATAAACTACATAAACTATACTGCCTGCCCGAAACCCAGGGCAAAGGCTACGGAAAAGTCCTGATCAATGAGGTAGCTCAAAAAACAAAAGATGCCGGCAAGCAAACGCTGGAGCTTAACGTGAACAGATACAATAACGCTAAGTCCTTTTATGAAAAGATGGGATTTAGCATAGCCTATGAAGAGGATATAGCTATTGGCAAATACTGGATGAATGATTATGTGATGCGTAAGGAACTATAGTTACTTTCATTTTTTTACGCGATGGATTATTTTGCTGGAAGTGTTTTCAAAAGCTCCTTAGCGGGTACAGCCTTGAAGCTGCCATCTTTATCACCGATGATGAGACTTTCGTTGTTGGCAGCTGCTGCTTCAACCAGTTTACGGTTTGCCCTTTTCATGCCTTCAAGCACTTTTGCCTCTAACTCATCCATACCCATTTTTTGTGCTTTAGTTGTCATTTGCCTGATCTAAAATTACTTTCCAAACGTCGGATTTTATTATTGTTTCTTCTAACGATCCGAAACCTCTTGCCACCACCTGGGAGCCTGTAGTCATATTATTTATTACAAACCATCTATCACAAAGAGTTATATACAAATATACCAAATTTCTTATTCCTCTATAATATCTCCGTTCTATCACATCGATAGGGATATTATGGCCGCCTCTACTCACTCGCTTAGCTACCCGCTCCATTGCCATTTGTGGAGAACTTAGCCAAAAGAACAATAAAGTAACTTCATATCCGCTTTGCTGAGCCCTTTTAACTAAGGAAACGTAACTCCGGGTTGAAAGTGTTGTTTCAAAAGCAAAATCAACCTCCCGGGTTAGCAATTCATCAATTCGCTGTAACATGATCCGGCCGGCTTCAAGTGCAACACTTTCCGGGTTAAAGGGAGAAAGGCCAGCCGCAATATTATCCGCATTTACAAACTCATTGCAGTTAAGCAATTCGGGCAAAACCGTGTAGCTTGCTGTGGTTTTACCGGCACCGTTACAACCTGCTATGATGTATAAATTGGGCATCTGTTTTAAAAATAGCTTAAATTAATCTTCCTTAAATATAACATACATATGCTTATCCATCACGTCCCCGCTTTTAATGATCGATCTTTGCAACACGGCTTCTTTCATATAACCAGCCTTTTCAAGTACCCGCATTGATGCTGTGTTTTTGTCATATACCCCGGCCTCGATGCGTATCAGCGGGAAATGTTCAAATGCATATGTAGTTACCAGTTTTACTGCCGCTGTTATGATACCCTTTCCCCAATGTTCTTCTCCGAGCCAGTAACCAATTTCGGCAGTTATGCGGCTTTCGTCATGAAAAGGTTCAAAGCCAATGCCCCCGCAAGCCTCACCGTTAACTATTATAGCAAACCCGGTTAAAGGCTGCTGATCTTTTACCAGGTTTATCCAAAATGAAGCATCATCCAGGGTATAGGGATACGGAAACCTATCACGCAGAAAAGCCGATACTTTAGGGTTGTTTGCATGCTTTTGAAGTGATATTTCATCGCCCCGTTGCCATGCCCTCAATAAAAATCCGTTGCCCTGTAGCTCCATATTGTAACAATAAAATGCTTAAAAATAGCAATCATTGGCTAAACTGTTAAATTGCATGCTTTATTGAGATATGAAAAAACTTTTAAGCTTATTGTTCCTGATCCCGGCAACAGGCGCCTTTGCCCAAAAACTGGATACCCTTACCATCGAAAAAATTATGCGCGACCCGAAATGGATCGGTGTTTCACCTTCTAATATCCGCTGGGCCAACGATAGTAAAAAGATCTATTTTAAATGGGATGATGATGCCTCAGGTGATACAAGGTTATATGCTGTTAGTCCGGCAGACAACAGGGTACAAAAAGTCAGCATTGCCGAACAGCGTGATCTGGCACCCGGTAACGGCGAATGGAACAAAAAACATAGCCAAAAAGTATTCAGCAAAAATGGCGACCTGTTTTTGTACGATGTAAAAAGCAATAAAACAACCCGGTTAACTAACACTGTTGAGCAAGAGGATAGTCCGGCTTTTAATGGCGATGAAACAAAGATCATTTATAAGGAGGATAATAACCTTTTCGCCCTGAACCTGAACGGCGGCAGCCTGGTGCAGCTTACCAATTTTGTACGGGCAGCAACCGATAGAAAAACAAAGGATAAACCCAACGAGCAGGAACAATGGCTCAAAAGGCAACAGCTTGAACTATTCGAGATCATCAAAAAAGAAGCTAAGGACGAAAAAAAGGATTCGACAGAAACAGCACTGTTGAAACCTGATAAATTAAAAGAGATAGCTTTTGGCGATAAAAGGCTGAGCGCGGTACAGATCAGTCCGGATGGCAGGTTTATCACCTATCGCCTCACCAAGCGTGCGGATGGCGTACAGAATGCCATTGTACCCAACTATGTTACCACATCGGGCTATACCGAGGACATCCCGAACCGCTCAAAAGTTGGCCGGCCATCTTCAACTTCCGAAACTTTTGTATACGATAAGCGCCGTGAAGCTGTTTACCCGGTTATCACCTCAGATATCCCCGGCATTAAGGACCTGCCCAATTATTTAAAAGATTACCCCGAAGAGCTGAAAGCCCGTCAAAAGGAAAATGCCGACCGGCCGGTAAATATCGATGCCGTTTTGTGGAACCAAAGCGGCAGCAATGCGGTGGCAATTATATCGTCACAGGATAATAAGGATTGCTGGATCATGCGCCTCGATCCGGTTACCGGTAAACTAACCCTGCTCGACCGTCAGCGTGATGAAGCATGGATTGGAGGCCCAGGCATTGATGATCCCGGAAACGCGGGTTTTATTGATGACACCCATTTTTATTACCAGAGTGAGGTCAGCGGCTACTCACATATCTATGTGGTTGATGTAACCAGCGGAGCTAAAAAACAACTTACCAGCGGCAAGTGGGAGGTTCAAACCTTGCAGTTAAGCCAGGATAAAAAAACATTTTACTTTACCGCCAATATCGACCATCCGGGGATTACCCATTTTTACAGCGTCCCGGTTGGCGGCGGCACGCCAGTTAAAATTACCGGCATGAAGGGCGGCAATGAGGTAACCCTTTCGCCCGACGAAAAATGGCTGGCTATCCGCTATTCTTATTCAAACAGGCCCTGGGAGCTATACATTCAGGCCAATAAGCCCGGCGCAAAAGCAGTAAAAACAACCAACTCAGTTTCGGCCGAATACCTGTCGTACCCATGGCGCGACCCAGAGATCATCACTTTTAAAAACCGTTACGGCACCGATGTTTATGCCCGCCTGTATCAGCCTAAAAAAGCCGATCCAGCAAAGCCGGCGGTTGTATTTGTACACGGAGCGGGATACCTGCAAAATGTTACCTACTCGTGGAGTTACTACTTCCGCGAGTACATGTTTAACAACATGCTGGCCGATAATGGTTATACCATACTTGATATCGATTATACCGCAAGCGCAGGTTATGGCCGTGATTTCCGTACCGGCATTTACCGCCATATGGGCGGAAAAGATCTTACCGACCAGGTTGACGGTGTAAAACTATTAGTCGATAAATATGGCGTTAACCCTAAGCATGTCGGTTTGTATGGCGGTTCATATGGTGGTTTTATTACACTGATGGGCATGTTCACCGAACCTGATGTTTTTGCGGCAGGCGGGGCCATCCGTTCTGTTACCGACTGGGCACACTATAACCATGAGTATACCTCAAACATATTGAACGAACCCTTTACCGACGAGCAGGCCTACCGTAAAAGCTCTCCAATTTACTTTGCTAATGGGCTAAAAGGGAATCTGCTGATGCTGCATGGCATGATAGATCAGAACGTGAACTACCAGGATATTATCCGCCTTACCCAAAAACTGATAGAGTTGCACAAAGAAAATTGGGAGCTTGCATCATACCCTATAGAGGATCACGGCTTTGAGCAACCCAGCAGTTGGACGGATGAGTATAAACGCATTTATAAATTGTTTGAGGGTACGTTGAGGAAGTCGGGTAATTAAAAAATGTACTACTTACGCTCGTTACAAACGAGCGCAAGATGAAACGGGTTAAAGAAGAAAACTTCGTGCTAAACTAAAATTCATCCATTATGAAAAATGCATCCATTTTACTCGCACTGTTTCTTTTTTCCTGTTCACCACCAATACAAAAGCAATCAAAATTGGTAAAAATACCAACTTTGTATCCAACGAAAAACTATTCAAGCAAACTTTATGATGAGCCTTTTTTTAAAGAAGAACATTTCAGCTATGTCATCAACAGGCAAACGAATGATAGTATAAAACGTAATTACACATCAGAAACGACAGTTATTGAAGGTAACGTCAGGCAGTATTTCAGAAGTTGCGAAGTGACGCTCGATAAAAACGCGCTTGTTTTTCATTTGACGGACACTCCTTTTTCTGATGGTCGTTATCAACTGAAATTTGTTAAATCACCTGGCGTGTTTGACGCAAAATATGACCAAACTTTTTCAGTTACTGATAGCTCATACCAAAAGCCTGTTTTTAAAGTGATAGATAAAAACGTGGTTCTTGATAAAGACACTTACGTAAAGGGCGAGCTTTTGAAGGGCAAGTTTTCTTTTCAGATCGCTGCATCGCATTTCTGGGAAAGCAAATACTCCGATACAATATCTGTGTACGGATTTGTAAAAACTATTGTAAAGTAGCTTTATCTTGCATTCGTCTGCAAACAAGCACAATACAATAATTAACCTAAAATTCATTATACGTATAATGGAGTTACAAGATGAGCATTTACAACAAACTGATCAAAGAGCATTATATATCAAATTGGGGCAGCAGTTTTGAAGAAAAGGTATGGACAAAAGGGCCTATCAATGAACTTGATAGTAAGCTTACAATTTTAGAATTTAAACCAACCGACGACAGAAAAATGTGGACTTACGCCACATGTGGCATGTCTGCATTTTCGCATGAAAAACCTGTCGAACTACATTTATTTTCTGCCATTCAGGATAGTTCTATATTAGAATTATTAACAAGTGTAGTTTACTTTCATAATGTTGATCAAAATCTCAATTTAGGGCATACGGTTAATTTTGGACGGCCATGGCAGGGAAATTCGGAGTGCAGCTACGGTTTAATTTCTTTACCTTATTTAGATGGGACTGATATTGAATTGCTTGATCCTGGTGACAATCATAACATAGTATCTTGCTATTGGCTTATCCCCATAACATTACAAGAACGGGACTATAAAATGCAAAATGGCCTGGACGCCTTAGAAGAAAAGTTGGAGAAAAGCCGGTTTAATTATCTTGACAGCGAAAGAAGGAGTATAATTTAACCCCGCTACCGTGTCCCCCACGGTCGCAAACTATGCTATTGATATATCCACAACAACACATGCTTCTTTTGCTTTTTCAGCAAAGCATCTACAACTTTCATGGTATTGTTTGATATCGCCGGGCAGCCCCAGCCTTCAGGTGTCCCTTTAGGGTAAACTTCAGTTTCGGCTACTTGTTCCCAGGAATGAAAAACGATCTGCCTTGCTAAGGCATTATTGTTGCTACTTTCCAAACCAGTGAGGTAATACTTTACGTGGATTCCCCAGGCGCTGTAGGCCCGGCCATCAATTTGGTATTTTCCGGGAGCCGTACAATGACTGCCATCCAGGTTACTGAATGCAGGTTTATCTTTTGACCATTCGCCGCTCCATGGGTTCCGACCGCAACCGTGGCTCACAAGGCCCGAGATCAGCACATTGTTTTTCCTGAAATCCCACACCATAAAGCGCTTAACGCCCGATGGCAGGGCCATATCAATTAAAATACAATAGCGGGTGTTATATCCCCGTTGCCGGCAAAATACAAGGCTTTGTTTAGCTTTTGTCTTAACGCGGTCAAAGTTGATCCGGGGTACCTCGGCATTAACTTTAACACAGCAGAAGAGTATCGATATCAACAGGAATAAAGGCTTCAGTTTCAATTGCGACAGGTTTTGTGTTGTAAACAGAAATATCCGCTTTTTATTACAATAAACATATCTTGCCAAATGAAAAAACATATTCCCCTCTTACTCCTGCTATTGTGTTTGTTCAGTTGTACAGAAACATCAACCAAAACATTAGTAACTATTAGTCCTGTTAATAACGGAAAAGCACTGCAAATTACCGGGTTTGATCCCGCTATTATCAGCGAGATCAGCCGCGACTCATCGGCCCGAGCCTGGGAAACGTTAATGGCTGTTTACCGCATGCCTGCCGATACCAGCATGCGAAACCTGCAGCCTGTACAACCGGGACGCTATACAGTTAAAGATAATGTTGTTATTTTTACTCCAGATACTGCCTTTAGCACACAGCAAACCTACTTTTTTCGTTATTATGATTTTGGGGCCGGTGGTACGCTGACCGATTTGATAAAAAGCCGCAGTAAACCCGGAACACTGCACTATACAGATTTGATTTTTAAGCAATAAACTACCGTTATGCTTGAAAATTTAATATTTTTGATTATATTTGCAACCGTTAATAAAAGAGGGGGCAATTAGTCCCCTCTTTTATTTTATCAATCAAAATTATTCTGTCAAAAACACCGGTGGGTAATGAATATTGAAAAAAGGGTAAAACAACTGGTAGAAGAGAAAATAGCAGATAAGCCGCACCTGTTTATAGTGGATATAAAAATGCACTCGAACGGAAAGCTTATTATACTGCTTGATGGCGATAACGGTATCGGCATTGATGAATGTGTACAGGTAAGCAGGCATGTTGGCTTCCATCTGGAAGAGGAAAACGTGATCGAAACTGCTTACAACCTGGAGGTTTCATCGCCGGGTATTGATTTTCCGCTGTCATCGCCAAGGCAATATGCCAAAAATGTTGGCCGTAACCTGGGCATTAAAATGAAGGATGGTACTAAACGCGAAGGCACGTTGACCGGCCTTACCGAGGATGCCATCACCATTGAAGAAAAAGTAAAAGAAAAAGGGAAAAAGGCGCAGGTTATTGAAAGCGTTATCCCGATGGAGCAAATAACAGAAACAAAGGTTTTAATATCATTTAAGTAAAAAATGAGCAATATTAATTTAATTGATTCTTTTCAGGAATTTAAAGATTTCAAGAACATTGACCGCCCTACCATGATGAGCGTACTGGAAGACGTTTTCAGAAGCATGATCAGGAAAAAGTACGGTACGGACGAAAATTGCGACGTAATTGTGAACACCGACAACGGTGACTTAGAGATCTGGCGTACACGTAAAGTTATGGAAGATGGCTTTAGCGAGGACGACGACCTGGAGATAGAACTTGCCGAAGCACACTTATATGACGCCGACCTTGAAGTTGGTGATGATTATATTGAGCAGATCACTTTAGAAAGCTTTGGCCGTCGTGCTATTTTAGCCGCCCGCCAAACGCTGGTATCAAAAATTCTGGAATTAGAGAAAGACGAGATCTTCAAAAAATATAAAGACCGCGTAGGTGAAATTGTTACAGGCGAGGTTTACCAGGTTTGGAAAAAAGAAACTCTGGTATTGGATGATGAAGGTAACGAGCTGTTGCTGCCAAAAACAGAGCAGATCCCGGCCGACTACTTTAAGAAAGGTGATAGCGTTAAAGCTGTTGTATCTAAGGTAGACATGCTGAACAGCAACCCTAAGATCATCATTTCACGTACAGCGCCTGAGTTTTTACAGCGTTTGTTTGAGCTTGAAGTACCGGAAATTTTTGATGGCTTAATTACCATCAAGAAAATTGTACGCGAACCAGGCGAACGTGCTAAAGTTGCGGTTGAATCGTATGACGACCGTATCGATCCGGTTGGTGCCTGTGTAGGCATGAAGGGTTCACGTATCCACGGTATAGTACGTGAGTTAAAGAATGAAAACATCGACGTTATTAACTTTACCAACAACGTTCAGTTATATATCCAGCGTGCTTTATCACCGGCTAAGATCACTTCTATTAAATTAGATGATGATAAAAAAACAGCTGCCGTGTATTTAAAACCCGACCAGGTTTCATTAGCTATCGGTCGTGGTGGACATAACATTAAGCTGGCCGGAAAATTGACAGGCTATGAAATTGATGTTTACCGTGAGGCTGATGAGCATGACGAGGATGTGGACATTGAAGAATTTTCAGACGAAATTGATAGCTGGATCCTTGACGAATTTAAACGCATTGGTTTGGATACAGCAAAATCAGTACTGGCCCTAACCGTTGGTGAACTGGTAAAACGTACCGATTTAGAGGAAGAAACGGTAAAAGAAGTGCTATCAATTTTGAATGCGGAGTTTGAATAAGCATAATAAGCAAAATTAAAATCGTATTTTTGCACCGAATAAGCAGAGAAAGTAAGTAATATTAAATGTCAGAAGACAAATCCATAAAATTAATTAAAGCAGTAAAAGAACTGAACATTGGCATGGGTACCCTTGTCGATTATTTAGCTACCAAAGGATACAAGGTTGACAAGCATCCTATGGCCAAGCTGGATAACGATATGTACAATGCCCTGTTGAAGGAATTTGCTGTTGACAAAAGTATTAAGGAGGAAGCTAAGCAGATCAGTATCGGAAAGATAAGGAAAGAAGAGCCTGCTGCACAGTTTCCTGAAAAGCCGGTTGAAAACCGCCGTTCGCGCGATTTTGAGAACGAAGAGATACTGATCAAGAATACAGGGCACTTTGCACAACCGCAGGTTGAAAAACCAAAACCGGTTGAGCCTGCTCCGGCAGCACAAGCCCCTGCACGTTCTGAAGAGCGCAATGACGTATTACCTGGTGTTAAGGTGATTGGAAAAATTGACCTTAACAACCTGAATGCTAAGCCACAGCCACAGGCGGAGAAGCCTGCGGAAAAACCAGTGGAAGTTGTTAAACAACCCGAGCCTGTTGCACAGGCCCCTGCGCCAACACCGGCTCCGGCACCTGCCGAGCCAAAGGTTGAAGCGCCTAAGCCAGTAGCACCGGTTGTACCTGAGCCACCAAAGGTTGAGGCTCCAAAACCGGTAGCACCTGTTATTACAGAAACGCCTAAAGCCGAAGAGCCGAAAGCGCCTGTTGCTGCACCAGTTGTTGAAAAAGCACCGGTTGTAACACCTCCGGCTGCTCCCGAAACACCGGCTGCACCAGCGGCTGATGAAAGCCAGGAACCGGATGTGATCCGCGCTAAAGCTGAACGTTTAACAGGCCCGAACATTATTGGTAAGATCCAGTTGCCGGTTAATGCGCCAAAACGCAACCCGGTAGCTTCATCATCAAACTCTAATAACAACTCGGCCGATCATAAACGCAAACGTAAGCGTAAAGATAACCAGGGCAACCCTCATCCACAGCAAGGCGGTGGTGGTGGCAACCATCCTCACGGCCAGCAAGGCGGTGGTGGCGGTAATCACCCGCAAGGCCAGCAGCCAAGCGGTGGTGGTACCATTAACCCTAACCGTCCGGATTTCAGGAACCGTACACATGGTGCCCCTGGAAACAGCGGACCGGGCCAGGGACAAGGCGGAGGCGGTGGCCACCGTCCGGATTTCAGGAACAACCGTAACAACAATGTTCCTCAAAACAGCGGCCCTAAAGAAGAACCTTCAGAAAAGGATATACAAGACCAGATCAAGGCTACACTTGCACGTTTAAGCGGCGCAGGTAAGTCGGGCAAGTTTGCACAGCGTGCTAAATTCCGTCGTCAAAAACGTGATGATGTTGCTGCAAGTGCCGAAGAGCTGGCAATGGAACAGGAACTTCAATCAAAAGTATTGAAGGTTACCGAGTTCGTAACAGCAAACGAGCTGGCAAGCATGATGGATGTATCTGTAACGCAGATCATTTCAACTTGTATGAGCTTGGGTATGTTCGTTTCTATTAACCAAAGGCTTGATGCCGAAACACTTTCAATTGTGGCTGACGAGTTTGGCTATCAGGTTGAATTTGTGAAACCGCAAGATGAGGAAGCCAACCTTGATCAACCTGATGATCCGGCCGACCTGGTGACACGTGCACCTATCGTAACCATCATGGGCCACGTTGACCACGGTAAAACCTCATTGCTTGACTTTATACGTAAAACCAACGTAATTGGCGGCGAAGCGGGTGGTATAACCCAGCACATTGGTGCTTACGAAGTAACATTACCTGATAATAAAGGAAAGATCACCTTCCTGGATACACCGGGTCACGAAGCGTTTACCGCGATGCGTGCCAGGGGTGCACAGGTTACGGATATCGTAATTATAGTGATAGCTGCCGATGACAGCGTGATGCCACAAACCCGCGAGGCCATAAACCACGCGCAGGCTGCAGGTGCACCAATCATCTTCGCTTTCAACAAAATTGACAAGCCGGGCGCCAATGCCGATAAGGTAAGGGAACAACTTTCGGCCATGAATATTTTGGTTGAAGAGTGGGGCGGTAAATACCAATCGCAGGAAATTTCGGCCAAAACCGGCTTAAATGTTGACCTGTTATTGGAAAAAGTATTGCTTGAGGCCGAATTGCTTGAATTGAAAGCCAACCCTAACAAACGTGCCGTAGGTACAGTTATTGAGGCTGCTTTAGATAAAGGCCGTGGTATTGTTACCACCATCCTTGTACAGGCAGGCCGCTTAAAAGTAGGTGATCCGATACTGGCAGGCTGCTACAGTGGTCGTGTAAAAGCCTTAACCAATGAGCGTGGCCAGCGTGTGGATTCGGCAGGCCCATCAACACCGGTACAGGTATTGGGTATGCAGGGTGCACCAACAGCAGGCGACAAGTTCAACGCGCTTGAAAGCGAAGTTGAAGCACGTGAAATTGCCAACAAACGCTTACAATTACAACGCGAGCAGGGCTTACGTACACAAAAACACATTACCCTTGATGAGATCGGCCGTCGTTTGGCAGTTGGTAACTTCAAGGAACTTAACATCATTGTTAAAGGTGACGTGGATGGTTCTATCGAGGCCTTGTCAGATTCATTGTTGAAACTGTCAACCGAGCAGATCCAGGTGAACATCATCTCGAAAGCGGTAGGTCAGATCTCCGAATCAGACGTATTGCTGGCATCGGCATCTGATGCGATCATCATCGGCTTCCAGGTACGCCCTTCAGGCGGCGCCCGTAAGCTGGCCGAAGCTGAGCAGATAGATATCAGGCTGTACTCGATCATCTACGACGCGATCAACGAGATCAAAGCGGCGATGGAAGGTATGCTTGCACCAACCTTTGAAGAGAAGATCGTGGCTAACGTTGAGATCCGCGAAACCTTCAAGATCAGCA
>Ga0163162_10004624_pt1 | contig 13264 bp, 6 predicted proteins | sample S55metaG_FD_115310 | JGI IMG/M metagenome (GOLD analysis project Ga0163162, IMG submission 115310) | Switchgrass rhizosphere microbial communities from Kellogg Biological Station, Michigan, USA - S5-5 metaG | ecosystem: Host-associated > Plants > Roots > Rhizosphere > Soil | place: USA: Michigan...
ATCGCCCGGCCCGAAGCCAGGCTCGCAGAGCTGTGGCCAGCCGGGCAGCTGCGACGACACGTTCAGCTACGCGATGTTTCGAGACCTCGAGAAGGAGCAGACGGTCTTCAGCGGCCTGGCGGCGCACGTCTTCTTCGGGGCGAACCTGGCCTTTGCAGGTCAGACGGTGTCCGGTTCAGGCGCGCTCGTCTCGGGCAGCTACTTTCCGGTGCTGGGCCTGCGGCCCGCGGCCGGACGATTACTGGGTCCGGAGGATGACGGCCCGATCGGCGAGCCGCACATCACGGTGCTCAGCCACGCCTACTGGCGGTCGCGCTTCGGCGCGGACGCCACCGTGATCGGCCGGGCAATGATTATCAACGGCCAGTCGATGACGATCGTCGGCGTCGCGCCGGAGGGCTTCGACGGCACGACGCTTGGAATCGAACCGAAGGTCTTCGTGCCGATCACGATGCGCGGGGCGATGGAGCCGACGTTCAAGGAGTTCCAGAACCGGCGGAGCTACTGGGCGTATCTCTTTGGGCGCCTCAAGCCCGGCGTAACGATCGAGCAGGCGCGCGCCGCACTCAACGTGCCGTACCGCGCGATCATCAACGGCGTCGAAGCACCATTACAGAAGGGCATGAGTGAGGCGACGCTGACGCGGTTCAGGGCCCGCCTCGTGACGATCGAACCGGGCGCGCACGGCCAGAGCAGCATTCACACCGAGGCGCGGGCGCCGTTGACGCTGCTTCTCTGTGTGACGGGCGTCGTGCTGCTCATCGCCTGCGCCAACATCGCCAACCTGTTGCTGGCGCGATCGGCGGGCCGCTCAGGAGAGATGGCGGTGCGCCTGGCCATCGGCGCCAGCCGCGGACGGCTCATTCGCCAGCTCCTGTTGGAGTCGTGCCTGCTGGGGCTCTTTGGCGGCGTCGCCAGCCTGCTGGTCGCGCGATGGACGCTCGGCGTCATCGGCACCATCCTGCCGACCGAGGCCGGCGCTGTGGTCGCGTCCGCCTTCGATCCCTCGGTGCTGCTGTTCACAGGCGCGCTCGCGCTGGGCACGGGTCTGCTCTTTGGATTGTTCCCGGCGCTGCACAGCACGCGCCCCGATCTGAGCTCATCGCTCAAGGACGCGGCCCGGCAATCCGCCGGTTCTCGTTCGGCGGTCCTCTTCCGCAGGAGCCTGGTGGTCGTGCAGATCGCCCTGTCGATGGCGCTGCTGGCGTCGGCGGGCCTGTTCACCCGAAGCCTGTTGAACGTCAGCCGCGTGGACCTCGGCATCAAGATCGACAGCCTCGTCACGTTCGCGGTGTCGCCAGAGTTGAGCGGCTATACACCGCAACGCACGCTCGCCCTCTTCGATCAGATTGAAAGCCAAATCGCGGCGCTGCCGGGTGTGACGGGAGTCACGGCGTCGGTCCTGCCGCTGCTCGCGGGCGATAACTGGGGCGCGGGCGTCTCGGTCGAAGGCTTCCCCGTCGGCCCCGATACCGACACGAACTCGCGCTACGACGAAGTCAGTCCCGGCTTCTTCAAGACGATGGGCATTCCGTTGGTGGCGGGCCGGGAATTCACGCGCGCCGATTCGGCCGGCGCGCGAAAGGTCGCAATCGTCAACGAAGCGTTCGCGGCGAAGTTCAAGCTCGGCCGCGAGGCCGTGGGCAAGCTGATGGGGCGACGAGGCCCCAACGACAACAAAAAGCTCGACATCGAGATCGTCGGCCTGGCGCAGAACGCCAAGTACAGCGAGGTCAAGGCGGTCGTCCCGCCCGTGTTCTACATCCCGGAAGCCCAGGATGACGAGCTCGGGTCGTCGACGTTTTACGTCCGTGTCGGGCGCGATCCCGCGGCCGCGCTCGCCGCGATTCCCGCAGTGGTCTCGAAGCTCGACGCGAACCTGCCCGTGGAGAACCTGCGGACGATGTCCCAGCAGGTCCGCGAGAACGTGTTCCTCGATCGGATGATCTCGACGCTGTCGGCGGCCTTTGCGGGGCTCGCAACCGTGCTGGCCGCGATCGGACTCTACGGCGTCCTGGCGTACACTGTGGCGCAGCGCACACGCGAATTCGGCCTGCGGATGGCGCTCGGCGCGGGCCCCGGCCGCGTGCGAAGCCTCGTGCTGCGCCAAGTGGCATGGATGACGATCGTCGGCGGCATCATCGGCATCGGTCTGGCGATCGCGCTCGGATCGCTGGCAGGATCTCTGCTGTTCGAGATTCGGGGAGACGATCCGATCGTGCTGGCGCTCGCGGTGGCCGTCTTGAGCGTCGTGGCATTCACCGCGGGCTTGATCCCCGCTCTTCGGGCATCGAAAATCGATCCGATGACGGCGCTGCGCCACGAGTAGCCGCCCGATGACGCCGGCGCGAACCCGGCGAGGCCGGCCGGCTCTCCAGACTCGTCACCGGCTTGTCGCGCCCGCGCGACTGAACCGCATCGCAGTCGCCATCTGCACCCTCTTCCTGCTGCTCTTCGTCCTGCTTTCATACTCGGCGGTTCGCGGCAAGAGCCCCACCTTCGACGAACCGGTGCAGGCACTTGGCGCCTGGGCCAACCTGCACCTGCACGACTACCGGATCAACTTCGAGGATCCGCCGCTCTGGAAGTACTGGGCCGCTCTGCCCAATTCCACGGCGAGCATTACCTTCAATGGGAAGGACCACGCGTGGGAGGCGATGAGCGACGACGTCTACCTCGGCTGGGAGCTGGCGAATCGGACGCTCTTCCAGACGCCGGGGAATGACGGCGCCGCGTTCATCAATCGCTCGCGCTTCATGATGGTGCTCCTCGGGTGTGGCCTGGGCATCATCCTGACGATCTGGGCGTGGCAGATCGGCGGGCCGATGGCGGCGATGATCACCGCGGGACTCTACTCCCTGGATCCCAATCTGATCGGACATGCCGGGCTGGTCAAGAACGACGTCGCGCTGGGCCTGATGTTGCTGGCTGTTTTCCACGCCTGTTGGCGCGCGGGCCGAGCGCTCACGATCCCCAATGCCGCGGCCATCGCGATTCTGATGGCGGTTGCCGTGAATACGAAGTTCTCGGCCCTCCTCCTGCTGGCCATGCTGGCCGTCGTCTTTGCGATTCGAGCGGCTTTGCCTGGGCCATGGATGGTGCTCGGCAGGAACCTGAACGGCATGGCAGCCCGAGCGGCCGCAGCGGCCGCACTGCTGGCCACGGTCGCCGGCGTGTGCGTATTCGGCATCTGGGCCAGCTACGGATTTCGCTGGAATCCTGCTCCGGATCCCGGCATCCAGCTCAATACCCGCAGACACGCCCTTGAAGCCGCGCAGTATCGCTTCCAGGCCGAACATCCGCAGCCACCGGTGCCGGCTTTCGATCCGGTCGCGACGCCGCTCAGCCGCTATGTCGAAGAACTCAACACTGAACTTGGCCGCTATCGCGAGTTATTGAACGATGCCGGGAGCGATCTGCCGCGCTCGGCGCTTTCGCCGGCGTCGCGCGATCGCGTCAGCGCGTCGCTGGTTCGACTCCAGCAGTCCTATGATCAATTGGCCGCGGCCCTCGAGAGGGCTCGAGCGATCCTCGCCACCACACCGGCGCGGGATCCTCGGGCCGGCCATGACGGCGACGCGGAATTCATGGCGCGACAGCTGGCGTACGCCTCGCGCGCGAGCGCTCTCAACAAGGAATACAACCTCCGACTGATTCGCTACTACGAAGAGGTCGGTGACACCGCGCCCGATGCGTTCATCGGGCTGGTAAATGTCCTGCTCGATCATCACCTGCTGCCCTCGGCGTGGCTGCATGGCGTGTTGTTCGTGCATGCCCGCTCGATGGTCCGAAGCAGCTACCTGCTCGGCGAAACGAGCGCCACCGGCTGGTGGTACTACTTTCCGCTAGCGATGCTGTTCAAGACACCCGTGGGAACGTTGTTGGCGTTCCTGATGTCGTTCGTGCTGGGAGTCAGGGTGATCGCACGGCGGCGGCGCGAGATGGCCTTCATCTGGACAGCGGCGTGCGTCGCGGTGCCGTTCACGATCCACCTTGGATGGGCGATGGGATCCAATCTGAACATCGGCCTGCGTCACATTCTGCCGGTGTATCCGCTCATGTACCTGGGAGCCGGTGTGCTGCTGGCCACGGCGATCGAGCGTGTGGGACGGCCGGTCGCGATCGCGGCCGGCGTGTGCGGCGCCCTGGTTGCCGCCGAATCCCTCTCGGCATTTCCAAATTACATCGCGTACTTCAATGCGCCGGCGTCGGCCGCGTCACGCCAGGGCCTGGATCTGCTGGCCGATTCAAACCTCGACTGGGGACAGGACCTGCCTCTGCTGGCCGCGTGGCAGCAGCACAATCCCAACGTGCGCCTCGCCTTCGGGCCGGCCATGCATCTGGAGTCGGCATCGGGAAGCTACTTCGGCACCGTCGACCCGGAATACTACGGCATCAAGGCCGACCCTCTGTACTTGAACCAGCCCAACGTTGCCGACATCGAGCGCACGCATGTGTTGGCAATCAGCGCCACGTACCTGCAGGGCGTTTATGGAGGACCCTTCGCATCTTTCAAAGACCGGACGCCGCTCGCCGTGCTCGGCGGGACAATCTACCTGTACACTCCCGCTGCGAAACGGGACTGACTATAATCGGCCGATGAAAGCCCATGTTCTGATCGCCGGTGGTGTCCTGGCCCTCGCACTCGTATCAGGCCGATCGCTGACCGCAACCACTACCCCGCAGGCCACGCCGCCATCCCAGGCGACGGCGCCAGCGACTCCCGTCAAGAAAGCTCCCGAGGCGTTCAAGAACATCCTGGTGCTCAAGGATCTCAATGCCGAGCAGGTGACGCCGGCCATGAACCTGATCGCCGCGTCGCTCGGCGTGGAGTGCATGTTTTTTAATGTTACGGGCACCACCGAGAAAGACGACCTGCCCAACAAGGCAACAGCCCGCCGGATGATGGCGATGACGATCGAACTCAACAAGAGCGCCTTCAACGGCCGCCCGCAGGTCACGTGCTACTCGTGTCATCGCGGCGCCAAGATCCCGCTTGCGACGCCGATCATCGCGGAAACGGAAGCTCCCCCATCGCCCGCAGCTTCCGCGCCGGCAGCGCCTGCCACCTTGCCTCCGGCCCAGTCAATCCTCGACAAATATGTAGCCGCCGTTGGCGGCCTGCCGGCACTGCAGCGGATCACCACGCGCATTCAGCACGGCAACCTGATCTTCGGCACCAACAAGACGCCGATCGACGTGTACGCCAAGGCGCCGAACAAACGCGTGTCCATTTCACACGGCGCCACCGGTGACAGCCTGACGGCGTTCGACGGCAGCGCTGGATGGCTCGGCAACACGGGCCGGCCGGCCCGCGACATGAACGGCATGGAGTCGAAGGACGCCGGCCTCGACGCTGAATTCTCGCTGGCGGTCCGAGCCACGACCATCTTCCAGAACATCCGTACCGTGGCCTCAGAGAAGATTGGCGGAAAGAACATGGCAGTCGTGTCGGCGAGAGGCGCGGGCGTTCCGAACACGAAGCTCTATTTCGATCCCGACACGGGTCTGCTGATGCGGTTGGTGCGACTGGACGACACGGGCATCGGCGGACTGCCCGTGCAGATTGACTATGCCGACTACCGCGAGGCCGATGGCATCAGAATTCCCTTCCGCTGGACGCTGGCGAGAACCAACGGGCGATTCACGATTCAGATCGACACCGTCGAGCAGAACGTCCCAATTGATGATGCGAAGTTCGCTAAACCGGCCGCGGCACCAGGCAAATGAAACGAACCGGTCTCCTGCTGTCTATCCTTCTAGCCTCGGCCGCCACCGCAACCGCCGGGCGACAGGCGCCGCTCGCTGCGCCGCAGCAGGCACTCCACGACGTCTACAAGCAACTCATTGAGTTCAACACGAATCCAACGAACGGCACTACGGCCGCAGCTCAGGCGATGGCCAAGCGGTTTCGCGACGCCGGCTTTCCGGACGCCGACATCTTCGTTGGCGGGCCGAGGCCCGAGAAATTCAACGTCGTCGTGCGCTACCACGGGTCTGGCGGCGCGGCCGGACCGAAGCCGCTCCTTCTTCTCGCCCACCTCGACGTCGTCGAAGCGCTGAAGGCCGACTGGTCACCTGATCTCGATCCGTTCGTCTTCACCGAGCGAGACGGGTACTACTATGGCCGCGGCACTGCCGACGACAAGGCGATGGCGGCCATCTTCGTCGCCAACCTGATCCGCCTGAAGCGCGAAGGCTTTACGCCAGCGCGCGACATCGTCGTCGCCCTGACGGCCGACGAAGAAGGCGGCGGATCGAACGGCGCCGCATGGCTCGTGAACCAGCACCGCGATCTGGTGGACGCCGCGTTCGTCCTCAACGAAGGCGGAGGAGGCTCGTTGCGCGGCGGCAAGCCGTTCTGGAACGCCGTGCAGGCCACCGAGAAAGTCAGCACCAACTTCACGCTGACGACGAAGAACCGCGGAGGGCATTCGTCATTGCCCAGGCCCGACAACGCGATCTATCAACTGGCGGCGGGCCTCGCGAAGCTCAGCCAGTTCAACTTCCCCGTGCAGTTGAATGACGTCACGCGCGCCTTCTTCGCGAAGACCGCCGCGATCGAAACTCCGGAGACAGGTTCGGCCATGCGCGCGATCGTCGCAAATCCGGCCGACGCCGCGGCATCCGCGCGGCTGTCGAAGGATCCCCGCTACAACTCCATGCTGCGCACGACGTGCGTGGCGACGATGCTGTCGGGCGGCCACGCGACGAATGCGCTGCCGCAAACCGCCGCGGCCACCATCAACTGCCGGATGCTGCCGAACGTCGCGCCGGCGGACGTTCGGGACGGCATCGTGCGCGCTCTCGCGGATCCGGGAATCGAGGTCTCGCCGGCTCCGGCGATGGCCGCATCATCACCATCGCCGCTCCTGCCGGAATTGTTTGGCCCGGTCGAGGCGATCACCAAAGAGCTGTTCGGTGATATTCCGGTGATTCCAATCATGGGCACGGGCGCAACAGATTCACGCAGCTTCAGGCGGTTGGGCATTCCGTCGTACGGCGTCTCGGGGCTGTTCGGAGATCCGGAGGACAACCGGACCCACGGCCGAGACGAGCGGATGCTAATCAAGAGCCTCGACGATGGTCAGGAGTTTCTCTATCGCCTGACGAGGGCGCTTTCTAAGTAGCTCGGACCGCAATTCGGTCCGAGCTACACCGAAATTCGGTCCGAGCTAAACTTCGAAGTTCGAACTTCGAAGTTCGAAGTTGGCTAGCGAAGCAGTCGGATCGCCGCCGCCATCCGCCCCGTTCCTTCCCCCTCTTTGCGGTACGAGAAACAACTGTCGAGGTGGTCGGCGGTGCAGATTCGGGCGACGTGAACCGACGACGCGGGCACGCCGGCTTCCTCCAGCTGATCCGCGTTCGCCTGCCAGAGATCGAGCTTCCAGTGACCGGGGCCGTCCTCAGCGAACCACGCGACGGCATCCGGCGTCATGCCGAGGAAGGTCGTGCGCACCCTGTCGTCCACCTGGTAGCAACAGGGACCGATGCTGGGTCCGTTGGCCGCCACCAGGTCCGCAGGAGGTATCCCCTCGGCCTCCAGCCGCTGGACGGTTTCGCGTGTGACGCCGGCCGCGGTGCCCCGCCAACCCGCGTGCACGGCGGCGACAGCACGGCGGCGACGGTCGGCGATCAGAATCGGCACGCAGTCGGCCACGCTCACGACGATGGCGGACGCCGGATCCATCGAGACGATGGCGTCAGCCTCGAGCGGACCGGCGGCGAGCGCCCGGTCCGGATCCCGGCTGCCGGGCCGCACCAGGACCACGGCGCGCCCGTGCACCTGCTTCACGCGGACGACCGGCGCCTGGGCGCCCAGCACCACACGGAGGCGATCGAAGTCCGCCGCCTCCGTGTCGCCTCGAAATCTCACCGCGCGCGACGTAAAGATGTGCTCGGCATGCTGCCCGACCGCTCGTGAGCGCCACGCCAGGCCGATTCCCGACTCCACCCACTCAAACGCCGCGCGATCGTCAACCACGGTTACCCCACAGGTGTGAAATGAGCCCTGGCGGGAAACCAGAGTCGTCACATTGCGCGCGCACCATCGGGCCGCTGATAGCGCGCCATTCCCAACTTCCAATCCTACAGTCAGTTGCGAAGGCAAGAGGCGCCGTCGCGCAAGTGGCGCGGAGCTTGCTCTGATCCCGATCGGCCCTTCGAGATGGCTCGGGGCAGGCCGGACAGATACCGGCGGAGGCTACCAACATGACTGTGAAGTTCTTCCCCAACGACAAAGAGAACCCTCCCGGCAAGCTCGCCGACGCGGAGTTGCATTTCACCGACGGCCCGCTCGCCGGGCTCAAGCTGCTGGGTTTCGCGATCTGGGAGCGCAAGAATGGCGGGCGCAACGTCACGTTCCCGTCCCGCCAGTACTCGGTGAACGGCGAGCGCCGGAGCTTTGCCCTGCTGCGCCCTCGCGCCGAGGCGACGTCCCAGGACAAGCTGCGCGACATCATTCTGGAAGCGTACAAGGAAAACGAAATCGCGCTGGCCGAAGCGGTGTAGCACCGGCAACTCAGAACTCCGTCAACGTAGCACTCAGAACTTGGAACTCAGAACGATGGAACGCACTGACGATGGTCCACTCTTTCCTTTGGAAAGAAAGACCGATGCGAAGCATCGCACCGCCGTTCTGAGTTCCAAGTTCTGAGTTCTACGTTGACGGAATCAGCGACGCGTTGTCGGCCTGCCGCTTGGGCGGCAGCGTCCACTCGGCGCGGAGGCTCTTTTCCAGCTCATTCTTGAACACGCTGGTCTTGAAGCCGCCGTCGATGATTTGCCACGGCAGGAAGGCGTCGCCGGATCGGTCGCGGTAGAGGTAGGCGTCGGCGTCCAGGTTCGCTTCGCTCACCGCGGCGCGCCACTGGCCGCCGTTGCGCTCGGCGATCTCGATGACGTCCGCCACGCGACGGTCGCCAAGAGAGAGGAGCCCCTGGTAGTAGGAATGACGCTCGGACTTGATGTTGAAGTAAACGTTGTCGACGCCGGAGACGAGCCCGCGCAGGAAGTTCGACTTCTCGTCGATCACGCTGGCACGAGTCATGGGCATCCACTGGTACGTCGTGCCGGGCTTCGGGACCAGCGGATTCACGGAGGCGACGATGCGCCCGATGGTGCCCCTGGGGCGCGCGTGAGCCAGCATGCGCTCGTGCATCTGGAGCGTCAGATCCCGGATGGCGACCAGGTCGTCGTCTGTCTCGGTGGGCAGGCCGATCATGTAGTAGAGCTTCAGGTTCTCGATGCCCATCCGGAAAATCAGATCCGCGCGGTCGAGGATCTCGTCGTTGGTCACCGTCTTATTGATGACGCGCCGCAGCCGATCCGACCCGGTCTCGGGCGCGATTGTGATGGACCGCTCGCCGCTCTGCCGCAGCAGCGCCACGATGGGCTCGGTGAGGTCGTCGAGGCGCAGCGACGCCGGGCTGATGCCGTACCCCATCGCCACGAGTCGCTCGAGGATCAGCACGATGTCGGGGTGATCGCACAACGCGATCGACACCAGACCGACGCGGTTCGCGTGCGGCCGGGCGGCCTCGGCCAGTTTCAGAATCCGATCGGTCGGGAAGGGCCGCACCGGCAGGTAGTTGTAGCCGGCCCAGCAGAACCGGCAAAGATTGGCGCAGCCGCGGACGACCTCGATCAGGAAACGCGATCCGAACTCGGTGTCGGGCGTGAAGATGCCCGTCGACGGGGGATCGAGTGCCTCGGTGGCCTTGACGGCGGCTTTCCGCACTACGGCCGGCGCATTGGTCCCCGGGCGCGGCGTAATCGCGGCCACCCGCCCGGGGCCGTCGTAGGTGACGTCGTAGAAGCTCGGAATGTAGAAACCCCGCTCGCCCGCGAGCCGGTGCAGCAGGTCCTGCCGATCGTTGGCGCTGGCCCAGGCCTCGACGAGCGGCGGCACGAGCCGCTCGCCCTCGCCGGCGGCAATCACGTCCGCGAACAGCGCCAGGGGCTCGGGGTTCACGAACGTCACGGCGCCGCCAATGACGATCAGGGGATCGCGGCGATCGCGTTCTTGCGCGCGGGGCTTCAGGCCGGCGAGCCGGAGCATCGTGAGCACGTTCGTGTAGTCCCACTCGAACGACACCGAGAAGGCGAACACGTCGAAGTCGCGAACGGGCGTCTGCGATTCGATGGTCACGAGCGGGATGCGGCGGTCGAACATCGCCGGCAAATCCTGCTTGGGCGGCAGGAAGACGCGCTCGCAAACCACGCGCTCGTCCTCATTGAAGAGTTTGTAGACGGTCTGGAGCCCCAGGTTCGACATCCCGACGAAGTAGCTGTTCGGGAAGGCCAGGGCGACACGCAAGCGGCCGCCGTGGGGCCGGCGGGTGACGCCGACTTCGCGCGCGAGCGCCGCCCGCGCGTCGGCTCTCGGGTCAGGGACACTGGGACGCGAGCCGGATCCGCCGGGTCGGCTGGAACGAGAGGGATGAGCCAAGGTCTTACCGTCGTGCGGCTCCCCTACCTGAGAAGGCGAAGAACACGCGTCGACTGGTGCTTTCGATTGTACTTGGAATACCGGCCGGGGCGCCCGCGGCGGGGATTCAGGCAAGAGTGATTTTACAGCGGGCGCTCGGATACGCGCTTGGGTGGCCTGAACTGAAGGTGCTGTAAGCGGCTCACCCCGGCGCGTCCCAGGGCCCGTCGCGGACGCGGGCTACCCCGCCCCCTTCCGCGCCTCGACGAGTTCCGGCAGCTCCGGATCCGCGCGGATCCAGAGGTCGAGAAAGCGGCGGTACTCCACGCGAGCCGCGTCCTTCTGGCCGGCGCTCTCGAGCAAGCGCGCGAGCGCGAGCACGTGGCGGGGATCGAGAACGCCCGTCGATCGAGACTCGCGGCCTGGAGTGAGCAGCTGCCGGTACGACGCGATCGCCTCAGGCACCTTGCCTTGCGCTGCGAGCGCCCGCGCCGGTCCATCGCGAAACGGCAGGCTGTTGCCCAAGACGGAGAGTGCGAGCGCGATGCCAAGCCGGCCGAATGGCAGCTTCGCCGGAAGAGCGGCGGTAAACGATTTCGCGGCTTGTTTGCCGTCTCGCGCGCCGAGCGCCACTTCGCCTTCGAGCGCGTGGAGCCACCATCGCTCGTTCGGCGACGACTCGTTCACCGCTTTCTGGCGCTGGCTGAGGCGCGCCCGTGCGGCGTCAAGCTGGCCGGCGCGGACCTCACAGGCGCCCGCGATCAGATCGCCGAGCACCAGCCAGCGGCGGCGAAACGGATCAGGCAGGGCGCCGAGGCGCGTGGTCGCATCCGCCACGAGGCGGCGCGCCGACACATCGTCGGCGGCCTCGAACGCCAGGACGGCATCCAGCGTCAGGAGCGCGGAGCCGAACTCGGCATCCCCATCGCGGTCGGCCTGCTTCAGCGCCGATTGAATGATGATCTCGGCCTCACGGCGCCGGCCCACGCGCGACAGGAGAAAGGCGCGCGTGAAGCCCCTGGCACGATCGGCGTCGAGCGCCTCGTCGTGCCGGCCCACCGAGGCCAGCGCCCAGCCCAGGCCGGTGCGGGCGGCGTCGGACCCCGCTTTGACGGCGCGACGATATGTCTCGATGGCCGTCCACGGATCGCCGGCCGCCAGCTGTCCATCGGCGAGTGTCTCAATCGCGCCGGCGTCCTTGGGCCGGAGTCGCCGGGCGCCTTCGAGTTCACGCAGCGCGTCATCGAAACGGCCGGAGTTCGCAAGCGCAGCGCCCAACGCCTGATGGAGCGCCCCGGAAGCCGGCAAGGCGGCAACGCCCCGTTGGAACAACTCGGTCGTCGCGGCCGCGTCCGGCAGCGGGCCGGCCGGCACACTGGTGAGGTCTCCGACGGCGAAGTAGATCCGCTCAGTATCGGGGTACGACGTCAGCAGCTTCTGCCCCGTCGCGAGCGCGTCGCCGAAACGCGCCTCGGCGGCGGCGAGACGGGCCTGTGCCTCGAGACGCTCGCGCTCCGCCAAACGCTCGCCGTGTTCGAGGGCGGTTGAAAGGTGCTGGCGCAGCGCATCGGCCTTGCCGTCAATCTCGTCGGCGATGGACCACCGAAGGTACGCCAGCGCGAAGGCCGTGTCGGCCTTCGCAGCCCGGTCAAACGCTCTCGCCGCGTCTCCGCTCCGCCACCGATCGAGTGCGTCGAGCCCGTCCGAATAGAAATGCCAGGCGTCGACGGATGCCGAGCTCACGTCGGCCAGATGGCGAATCCCGCCTCCAAGTCCGAGTCGAGTGCGGACCCTGGCCGCCAGGTCGTCGACAAGGCCCAGCACGTCCTTTCCACGGACGGTCTCGACGAAGAGCTGGCGTCCTGTCGCCGCATCTTCGCCTTTGGTGTCGATCGTCAGGTCGGCGCCCACTTGCAGAATGCCACCGCGAAGCACGACCTTCGCTCCGGCCTGACGAGCGACCGCCGCCGCCTCTGTCGGGTCCACAAGATCGAAGGAATCCTTGCCCGACGTCCGCGCGCTGTCGTGCAGCCGGGCGCGCGTCACGACTTCGAGGTCAGCCGTTTGGCCGAGCGCGGTCCCGAGCAGAACGGGCAGGCCTTTCGACAGCCAGCCCAGACCAGAATTCCGATCGGGGCCATCGAACGTGAAGATGGCAATCACCGGCCGTGACGATGAGGGCGCGACTGCCGGCCGATCAACTGGGCGGGCGAAGTTTGCAGGCACCGGGCCGCGAGTCGAAAACCACAGCACGCCGACCACGGCCAACACGACGGCCGCCGAACCAGCCGCCAGCACCCACGGCGTCTGCCAGATGGGCGCAACGCGATCGCCGCCACCGGCTCGGTCCAGCAACTTCTGCACGCGGCGCAGGTCGGCTTCCACGGCGCGCATGTCGCGGTACCGACTCGGGGCCTCCTTCTGCAGGCACTTCGCCAGAATTCGCCGCAGGTCCGGCATCGCCGAAGCGTCACGGATCGTCACCGCCGGCGGATCCTCGCGCAGCACGGCGCCGAACGTGTCGATCGCCGTCGACCGTCGAAACGCGGACTGCGCGGTGAGCATCTCGTAGAGCAGGGCGCCGAACGAGAAGATGTCGCTGCGCGCGTCGAGCGGCCGGCCGCGCGCCTGTTCCGGCGACATGTAGGGCACGGTGCCGAGCACCGCGCCTTCCTCCGTCTTCGGCGACTCGTGCTGCGTCGTCCTGCCGACTTCCCCGGTGAGGGCGATGGGCGGCTCGGCGAGCTTTGCCAGACCGAAGTCGATGATCTTCGCGTAGCCGTCGCGAGAGACGATGACGTTGTCGGGTTTCAGGTCGCGGTGAATGACGCCACG
>Ga0163162_10004626_pt1 | contig 13263 bp, 9 predicted proteins | sample S55metaG_FD_115310 | JGI IMG/M metagenome (GOLD analysis project Ga0163162, IMG submission 115310) | Switchgrass rhizosphere microbial communities from Kellogg Biological Station, Michigan, USA - S5-5 metaG | ecosystem: Host-associated > Plants > Roots > Rhizosphere > Soil | place: USA: Michigan...
GCCGTCCGGCGCTTTCTGGCTGTTGACCTGCACATAGAAGTGTCCGGCACGCAGATCGGCGACTTGCTTGCGGGTCAATTGGAGGCTGCCCCAGATCATTCCCGATGTTCCCGGAGTCACCGAAAGATCGAAGGCCTTGGGGCCGGGAATACCGATCCCCTGCCCGTCATACAATTCCGCGGTTGTGGCATCGCTGGCCAGACCCGCGAAATTCCCGCTGACCGACAGGATATTGCCATCCCACTCCACCAACGCCTGGCCCTGGCCGGTGATGTTGATACGGGTGCCATCCGTCAGGGGCGAAGGCGACAGCCTGGTGTCAAAGCTTTCGGCCCGAGCTGGCCCGGCCAGCAGACCCAAGGCCAGAAAGCAGATACCGGCACGCCGCAAGACCCAACCCCCGAATTCTTCTTATATGAGGGCCGGAGTCCTAGCATGGGTAGGCGGCTCTCCCAAATCTGTGCAGTTGCAACAAAAAAATAGGGCGCTCCTTGCGGAGCGCCCCGTCAGTTTTAGGGGGTACTTCAGATACTCAGAAATTTCCGCGGATACCGATGGTGAAATAGCGGCCCATCACGTCTTCGCCCTGGGGGATACCGCCAAAGATAGACCCAGGGTTTCCGGATGACCCAACGGTATATGGGGGGACAGAGCTGAAGGCATTCTGCACGTTGAAATAGGCGGACATGGCCGTGCCGTTGTCGAAGGTGATCTGCCTGGTGAGGGTGAAGTCCATTGTGCTGAAGCTGGGATAATAGGGCTGGGCATAGAAAGTCTGCCCGGGTCCGAAAACTTGGGTGTTGTTCCCGCCACTGAACCAGTGCCACTGGGCGTCCACACTCCAGTCACCGAGGGTGTAATTGCCGAACAGCGTGGCATGGCCCTTGGGCTGGTTGGTGTACGAGACGGGGGCGCCGGGGAAATTGCTGATGGTGTTCACCGGGGCCACATTCACAAAGCCGCGCAGCGTGACGATGCCCGCCAGGTCGGAGAGCACGTCCGCCGTATCGAAGGTATAGTCGACCTCGTAATCCTCGCCTTCGGTCACATTGAACGCCGCGTTGAGGTTCTGGCTCAAGAGCAGGGTGGGATAGTTGTCGTGCGTGGTGACGGTGTACGGGAAAGGCCGGACATACAGCGCGCAGAAGGGCGAGGTGCCGCCGGAATTGACACAGATATTGGCAACCGTCGTATTGCTGCCGCTGATGGTGACGATCGCGTTTTTGAGCTTGATCTGGTAGTAGTCCGCCGAAACGGTCAGGCCGGGAATGAAACTCGGCGTCAAGACCACGCCGCCCGTATAGGTGCGCGACGTTTCCGGCACCAGGGCGGGGTTGCCCTGGGTGATCGTCTGGATACCGCCCGGATTGAACTGGGTCAGGGGATCCAGGAAGGGCCCGCTGGCGGAGACCTTGGGCGAAAACAGGTCGTTCAGCGTTGGGGCACGGATGTCGACGGACGTCGTGCCGCGGAAGCGGACACTGTCGTTCACATGCCAGTCCAGGCCGACCTTCCAGGTCTGAGTCGAGCCGGAAATGCTGTAATCGGTGTAGCGGCCCGCGATGTCGGCATCCAGGCTCTGGATCAGCGGAACATCCTTGAGAATCGGGACGCCAATTTCGCCGGAGAATTCCCAAACATTTTCCGAGGCGGTGACGGACGGCAGGGTGTTGTTGTCCCACAAGGTCTGGGTAATGAATGGCGTATTGGCGGCGGTGATGAAGCCGGTTCCGGGCTGCTGGGCCGGCTTGCCGGTGGCGGGGAGGAGGCCCAACGCGGGGCAGAGGCGCAAGCCCGTGCAATTCACCACTTGGGTCGGCGAGGCATTGGAATCGATGGTATAGTCCAGCCAGCGCATTTCGCCCGCCAGCGCCACCTTGACCGGTCCCGCCGGCAGTTGGAAGAGATTGCCCGAAATGTCGGCGGCAATATCGTCCATGATGTTGGTTTCCGCGAAATGCGTCGTCCTCGACCAGTAGTTATATTGCGGGTCCGTGGTTACGTTGTTGCCGAAGGTGTTGATGGGGACGCAGCCGGGATAGAGACGGCCGAATTGTGCGATCGCCGCTGAGGTTTCATTCCAGCACTTGATGGAGCCGTCGGTATCGACCACCGCGTCCTGCTGCGCATCATGGAACTGGTTGTTGCCGTTGCGAATGCCGCTGGTCGAGAGACGCATTTCGCCATGGGTGTAATGCGCGTCCCAGGCAAAATCCTTGAACGCCACGCCGTTCACACCGATGGTGCCGACGATATTGCGCGTGACGTTGTTGGTAGAGCGGGTGCGGTTCGGTTCGGAATACCATTCCGACACCGTGAAGGTATTGCTGCCGTCGGTATGACAGTTGGGGTTGGTGGCGCAGTTGTTGCCCAACAGGGTCTGGGTGGCCGCCGGAAGGAAGGCATTGTCCTTGAAATAGGTGACAGTCTGGCGGCTGGGCTCCTGCTGCGACGGGAAGAAATAGTTGAATTCGTTGGCCTGCGTGAGCGAGGCCTGGGCGAAGAAGGTGACGTCGTCACTGAGTTTATAGCTGAAGCGGCCGAACGCCGTGGCGGCGCGGGTGTTACCGTAGATCGATTCAGACTTCACACTGGCCCCATCGCCGCCGCTTGCGATAGCGCTCTGACCCGGAGGGATAAAGCCCAAATTGGCAGGGGTAGGTATGCCGGGAATGCCGAACTCGTAGCCGTTAACCGAGCAATTCGAACAGGTGATCTTGCCGCTGAAGGTCGAACCCGTCTGGCCGGAATTGAGAATATTGGTCACCGGATTGCTCGGGGTATTGCCGGTATTATAGGCGCCCAATCCCGCTGCGAAGATGGGCCGGGCAGCCTGCAGCACGCCGTCGCCATGTCGATATTCGACAGCGCCTTCGATATGCCCCCTGCCGCCGAACAAGTCTGTGCCCGCCGCCGCACTCACCTTGTATTTCAAGCCATCGCCATATCCCGAAATGCCGGCATTGGCTTCGTACTTGAAGCCGGTGAAATTCTTGTCGAGGATAAAGTTGACCACGCCGGTGATGGCGTCGGAACCGTAGACCGACGAGGCGCCGCCGGTGACCACGTCCACGCGGGACATCAGCGTCTGCGGCAGGGTGCTGACATCGACGCTGCCGTTCTGGTTGGAGCCCGGAAGGCGCATGCCGTCCAGCAGGACCAGGGTGCGCTGCTGGCCGAAATTGCGCAGATTGAGGAAGTCGCCGCTGCTGTTGCCGCCGCCGCTGCTAAGGTTGCGGTTCGACGCACTGTTCTGGAAAATCGGCAACTTGTTCAAGCCGTCCGCGAGGTTCGTCGGGGTAGTGGACAGCAACTGCTGAGTATTGACGGCGGTGATCGGGGTCGGCGAATTGGCGATGTCGGAAATAACGCGCGAACCGGTGACGACCACGCTTTCCGTGGACTCCGGCGTGCCCGCTGGCTGCGCGGACGCCTGCTGGACGCAGACCGGCACGCTGAACAGGCTGGCGAGCAATGCAATGATGGAAACGGTGGATTTTTGATCACGAAGCATGGCGTCTTCTCCCTCAGTGTCGCAGGTTCTTTTCTGCCGGGAGATGGAAACGGCTCCCCGGGCAGAGACTTCGCCGGAGAAGCCAGTCCCTTGGAGCATCAACTGCAGCACCTCAGGGACCGTGTACGAACCTTTGACCGGATTGCTCCGGACCTGGGCCAGTGCGTAAGGGTAAAGAACCACCACCCCCGTCTGCCGTGACAAGGCAGGCAGGGCGGTCATCAAATCCGCCCCCGAAATATCTACGTTATATTTCGTGGTTTGCGGGTCGGCTGGTTCTGCGAAGGCAGGCGCGGAAACTGCCAGACATCCGCAGAGCGCGACCGCCGCGAGCGATTCTCCCCTTAACGTCATTCTCTGGCCCAGTGGGTTGGCGCACGTTTTGCCTTCACACCGGCCTTATGACGGTTGAGACCGGCGACCGCACCTATCCACCTAGTGAGACGCGCAAAAAAAGAGCAAAGGACCGCGGATGTAACCATTTTACAACAAGCTGCCCCCACAGCTCGCCCCTCGCAACTCAAAAAGGGCATCAAGCAAATTTATTGGCCCCGCGCTGGTCGCGCTAACAGCCCGCGACGGTCTTATGAAATGTTACTTGCCGGAGGCGTCTTTATCGCCAGTCGAAGTGAGGCGAACATGGCGCGCGTCCAGCCACTCCGCATGCACCCCAAAATTATTCTCCAGAGCGGCAAATATGGCATCGGTCTGATTGACGCTGAAGGCACCGCCGACCGGCAGATCGCGCAACGCGGGATCCGCGAGCTCGATCTGGATATCGGAGTAGCGGCTGATATCGTCCAGAACTTCCGCCAAAGGCTGTCCGGAATAGATCAACTGACCTTGGCGCCAGGCCAGCTTCCGGCTCAGCTCGGCCTCTGACACAACTTCGGCACGCTCGATTTTCTGACCGAACAGGACATCCTGGCCTGCGCTGAGAATCCCCAGGCTTTTCGCGCGGCTGGAATCCTGTCCTTCGTTCGCGCGCGCAGCAATCTCAACCCGGCCTTTTGTAACGCGCACATCCACCAGGCCCTTATCGGTGAGGTGCACGGCGAACGCCGTCCCGATGTCGCGCACCACATACTGGTTTGCATGCACGATAAACGGACGCTTGTCGTCGTGCACGACGTCGAAATAGGCTTCTCCGCGCACCAGATGAACGTCCCGGCGATCGCCAAGAAGCTCCACGTCAATCTGGCTATTGGTATTCAAGGTCACGATCGAGCCATCGGCCAGGGCGAACTTCTTCTGGCCGCCGATGGCTGTCGCATAGGATTGCCGGCTTGGCGGGCGATCAGGAACTTGCTGCCGGGCCGCGGCGACCCGCGGCCGATTGGGGATTTGCTGCGGCAGGGAAAGGCCGGCTGCCAGCATCACCAGGATAGAGGCTGCACAGGCCGCGAGCCAATATTGCGTTCCCGAGGACTGGCGCGCGGCTTGCGTACCGGTCTGCCCCTCGGCCGCAACGGGTTTGGTAAGCTGGCCAAGCGTGTCGAATTCCGACCAGAAGTTTCCGTACTCCGCAATGGCCTCGCGGTGCAGCGCGCTGCGGCTCAGCCAGGCTTGGAATTCCGCCTGATCCTTGGCCGAAACATCGCCGGCATCGAACCGGGCCACCCAAGCGGCGGCTTCAGCGTCAAGCGCTGCCATATCCGGAAAAGCAAGGATTTTACCGTTATTACTCATCGCACTTTCGTTTCTGGCATGGCGCTACTCTGCCACCTTGGCCTTAACAAAAGCCGCCGGGGGCGGGCCTCCCTGGTCGGAGGCACAGCCATGCGCTCGCATATAGGCCTTGCACCGCACCAATCCGAGCGCGACATGGTTCTCAACAGTGCGGACCGATATATTAAGCCGCGCCGCGATTTCCTTTTGCGACAGGCCCTGCATTTTGCGCAGAACGAACACTTTGGCGCATTGCGGCGGCAGCGCGGCAATAGCCTGCGCGAGCACACGAATACGTTCGCGACCATCAACGACATCGTCCACTGCGGCTTGACTGCTATCTTCTAAGACCTCCTGGCCCTCAAAATCCCCTAAAGGCTCGATTGCCGCAGACGATTGCTTAGCAAGTTCATTGAGCGCCAAGTTCTTGGCGACCTTGAATAAAAAGGCCTTGTGAGAAACGATTACCCGGCCGGATTCGGCAGCAAAGGCGCGCAGAAAGGCCTCCTGCGCCAGATCATCGGCTCCCTCCCGGGACTTGATGAAGCGTCTCAGGAAGCGCTTCAGCGCCGTTTCGTTCTCGAGATACGTCTCGAGGATGGTCGGCATTCTCCCCGCCTTCGACCTGTCCAACTCGGTAACAGACCTAGCACAAACTATCGCGGCCGACAAAATGCCGTCACAATTCACCCGAGTTGCTGCTTGCGGCGGCAATTTTCACGGCGCGGCCACCGCTCTGACGTGAAGACGCGCCAGCCAATAAAGCCCGACGGATCGTCAGCACCACGAGCCTAATGCGGTATTCCAAAACAAAACAAGGCAAGCGATCGTATCGGCGGATCAAGGGAAAAGTTTGAAATCCTGAATGAACATCAAAACCCAACTCGATCGGGCGAAAGAACTGCACCAGCAGGGCAACTTGGCGATGGCCGAAAAATCCTATCTTCGGATTCTTCAAGCCGACCCTGCTTGTTTTGGCGCCTATTTGCTTCTGGGTACCTTGCGGTCACAGCAGGGGCGAATACCCGAAGCGATTCCGCTTATCAGCAAATCACTGCAAATCTGTCCTGATGATTTTGAGGCCCTGGCAATTTTCGGCCCCTTGCTGATGGCAGCCGGCCGCTTCGCAGAGGCGCTGGAGATATTCGACAGAACGCTCGCGATCCGGCCCGGCGATCCGCGCGGATTGTACAATCGCGGGCTTGCCCTGGCCAATCTCAATCATTTCGAAGCCGCGCTGACCAGTTATGACAGCGCAATTTCGCGGCAGCCCGATTTCGCATTTTCCTGGATCAACCGGGGTATCGCACTGGGCAAGCTTAAGCGTTTCGGCGAGGCGATTGAAAGTTACGACAGAGCGCTCGAATTACAGCCGGAGCTTTCGCAGGCGATGGAAAATCGCGGAGCGGCGCTCTTAAGCCTTGGTCGCGTCGAAGATGCACTGGCGACCTACGACAAAATGCTCGCCACCGAGCCGGGCAACGCAGCGGTCTGGAACATCCGTGGCTTCATTCTGCATGCACAGATTCAGTTCGAAAAAGCGCTGGAGGCTTTCGACCGGGCGATCGTGCTGCGGCCGAACTTCACCGACGCCCTCCGAAACCGCGGCGATGTCTTGAGAAGCTTGAAGCGATTTGACGAAGCCCTGACGAGCTATGACCGCGCCATTGCCCTTGATCCTGAAAATGCCGCAGCCTGGAATCAGCGGGGCGTACTATTGGGCGAGATGAACCGCCTTGAGGACGCCCTGGCGAGCTATGACAAATCCCTTGCCTTGAAGCCCGACTATACCGATGCACTGATCAATCGTGCCTCCCTGCAATGGTCCAAGATGGGGCGGCGTTACGATGAGGCCACCAGAGACCTGGAGCGGGCGCTCGCCTTGGACCCCCAGCATGCCTATGCGCGGGGCGAATTGTTGCATATCAGGATGCAGGTCGCGGACTGGCGCGATTTTCAACGAGAAACGGCGCAGATCGACCAAGACGTTCGCGAAGGCCATCTCGCCATCCAGCCGTTTGTCTATCAGGCGATAAGCGACTCTGCGGCGGATCTGGCCGCCTGTTCGCGCCGCTTCGCCAAACTCTATCCGGCCGTGCCCTGCCCCCCAATTTCCCGCAGCCGCAATCATGACAGGATTCGCATCGGCTATCTGTCGGCGGATTTTCGCGAACAGGCGACCGCCTATCTGACCGTGGGCCTTTATGAGATGCACGACAGGCAGAGGTTCGAGATCATCGCGTTCGACAATGGCGCAAATGATGACAGCGCGATTCGTGCGCGGCTGGAAAACGCGTTCGACAAAATCGTCGCTATCTCGCATCAGCCGGATCACGTGGCCGCCGACAGGATACGCGCCGAAGAAATAGATATCCTGGTCAATCTCAACGGCTATTTCGGATCTCACCGAACAGGGATCTTCGCTCACAAGCCGGCACCGGTGCAGGTCAATTTCCTGGGATTTCCGGCGACGCTGGGCGCGCCCTACATGGACTATATTCTGGCGGATCGGGTCGTCATTCCCGAGGAGGAACGCTGCCACTATAGCGAGCAGGTGGTCTATTTGCCCGATTGTTATCAGGTCAATGATTCCAGGCGGCCCATCGCCGAAGATATTCCGGCGCGCGCCGGCAACGGCCTTCCCGAAAAGGCCTTTATCTTCTGCAATTTCAATCAAAGCTACAAATTCACGCCCGCCATGTTCGAAACATGGATGCGAATTCTCAAGCAGGTTCCGGACAGCGTTCTCTGGCTTCTGGATGATCTCCCGGAATTTCGCGACAATCTTCGCCGCGCAGCACAACTTCATGACGTGGTGGGCGCCAGGCTGATTTTTGCACCGCGCGTCGCGGTTGAAAAACATCTCGCGCGCCTTAGGCTTGCCGACCTATTTCTCGACAGCCTGCCATACAATGCCCATACCACTGCCAGCGATGCATTGTGGGCAGGCTTGCCGCTTCTGACCTGCCGCGGCACAACCTTTCCCGGGCGAGTTGCCGCCAGCCTGTTGGGCGCAGCTGGCCTTTGCGAACTGGTGACGGAAACGCCGGCTGACTATGAGCGTCTTGCTGTTGCGCTGGCGCGCGATACGGAGCGGCTTGGCGCAATCCGGCAAAAACTGCATCAGAACCGTCTCAACTGCGCGCTGTTCGATACCGATCGTTTCCGGCGGCACATCGAGGCTTGCTACACAACCATGTGGGACATTTGGTTGCGCGGGGAGAAACCGCAAGCGTTCAGTGTCTAGGCGGTCGATGCCGGAAACAGACCATGTGGTCGGTCACTTCGACAAAATGTCGTCACCCTCTTGCGAGGACTCAAGACACGGCGGCCAGTGTTGTTTGAGGCTCACGGCGCGCGGCCGACAAAATGCGCGGTAATCGTGCGATCGCCCAAATTTGTCACACGCGGAAAAGCGCTTTCCGGTTGAAAATTACCCCGGGTTTCATGAGCCAGACTCAACATGCGGCCTTCCACCCGTGCGGCCCGAGCCGATCTGCAGCATTTTCTCGATGCCCATCTGGCTTTGCTGGATGGTCCGCAAGTGATGGATGCCGGTTGCGGCGGCGCCATGCGGGTCGCGCTTCCCGCTGGCGCCGTTTTGAACGGCATCGATATCAGCCCGGAGTCGGCGGCGCGCAACAGCAGCCTGTTCAATATCGTGATCGGCGATGTGCAGACCTATCCCCTGCCGGCTGCGGCCTATGACATCGTGATTTGCTGGGAATTGCTGGAGCATGTCCCCCGTCCACTGGCGGCGTTGAGCAATCTGATCGCGGCCACCAAGCCGGGCGGATTCATCATCCTGGCTTTTCCCAACCGCACCTCGCTGAAGGGATTGGTGACCCGGCTGTCGCCGCACCAGCTTCATGTCTGGCTGCTGCGCCATTTCTGGGGCCAGAAAAATGCCGGGCGGCCCGGCTATGCGCCCTTCCCCACTTATATGGCGCGGGACATCGCGCCCCGCATGCTGGAGAAATTCCTCCAAAGCCGGAATGTGGAAGTGGTGTTCACCCGGCTCTATGAGGGCAATCGCATCGCCACCTTGCGGCAAAAGGCGCCGCTTCTGCATGCGCTTTACCAAGGCTTCCTGCGCTTGCTCAACACACTGTCGCTGAACAGACAGGACTTCGGCCAATCCGATGTGCTGCTGGTATTGCGGCCAAGACCTGAACGGCACGCCGTTCTCCAAGCGGCCTGATCAGAGTAGCGGACGGTTTTCAGACCGCACCGCCGGCAGGCGCCACCTTGGGCTGCATCAGCCAATAGAGCGCGACGATGTGGGTGATCATCAGCATGGGCACATACAGGATCGGGATGGCATAAGCAGCGCCCAACTGTCCGGCCATTTCCGGAAGGCCGATGCGGGTGGCGTGGTAATAGTCGAGAAGAATGTCGGTGATGCCCACAAGATTGAATCCCGCGACGAACAACCAGAATAGCGGGCGTATCCGGACCGTGAGCAGCGCCAACAGGGCCAACAAGCCGGTGGCGAAATCGCCATAGGCCGCCACGGTGGCGAAACTGGCGGGCAGGTTGGGGCCGACGACGCCCGGAAGGATGAAGACCAGCCCGAAGAAGCGGAAGCTGTGTAGGGTCGCAATGGCGCGCTGCGCCTCGGCCCGGTCCATGGCTTTCAGCCAGGGCAGCACATAAGCGCCGAACAGCAACAGGCTCGCGACATAACCCAAAATCAGATGCGACTGAAAGATCAGGGCTGTGGACATGCTTTCCTCCTGTCAGCGAACGGCTTCGAACACCGCCGTCAGAATGCCGATACGGCCTTCCATGAGATTGCGCCCCATATTGGCAAGGCGCTGCGGGAAATCCGGTCCCACCACCAAGCCCAGATTGGGCGCGGGCGGCGGACCCGACTCCCGCAATTGGACGATCCAGGCCTTGGCGGATTGCGTATCGTCCTGCCATGTCAGTGTATGAAAGCCGGATCGCTCAACGGCTTGGCGCGTCGCCTCGGCGCTCATCAGAAAGCTTGCCTCGGCCGTTCGCGCCCAAGGCACGGGAAAATGAAGTTCGCCGCCGCTCGATATCACATCAAAGGCCGCAAACCGGCCGCCGGGCTTGAGCACGCGCCGGATCTCGCGATAGAGCCGCTCGCGATCGGAAATATTCATCGCCACATGCTGCAGGAACACCGCGTCGAAACCGGCGTCGCCGAAGGGAAGTTCCAGCGCGCTGGCGGTTTGGAAAGACACTTGGCCTTCCAACGCCGTGCGATGGGTCAAATAGCGCGCCGCATCGATAAAGGACTCGCTGAGATCGACACCCTGAACCCGGCAATCATAGCTGGCCGCCAGAAACCGCGCCGGTCCGCCGACACCGCAGCCCACATCCAGAATCGACATGCCCGGCGCGATGCCCGCCAGCTTTGCCAGTTCGGCGGTGGCTGCAACCCCGCGGGTGTGAAACTGGTCGAGCGGGCTCAACTGCTGAATCGTAAGCGGCTGATCTTCTGGGCCCAAGGCCAGCAACGCGGTCTTCAGCCGCTGGGTGAGGCCGGGCGCGTGATAGTGATCACGCACTTTCTCAGGATTGTCGATCATGTCCATGACGTGCGCCTTTTTGCGATTGCTCAGGCGGATATAGGGCCGCTTTCCGTGATCGGCTATCCGGTATAATGTTAATGGGCTATGAAGCATAACTTCACAGTCCGCCAAAGTGCGCTGGACGGCGTCGAAACCGTGCTCGCCGTGGCCCGGCACAAAAGCTTTCGCAAGGCGGCCACCGAGCTGGGCGTGTCACCTTCGGCCGTCAGTCAGGCGGTGCGCACCCTGGAAGCGCGGGTGGGCGCAGCGCTGTTCTTGCGCACCACCCGCAGCGTCGGTTTGACCGAAGCCGGCGAACGCTTTCTTTTGCGCGCCAAGCCCGCCTTTGAGGAGCTCGTTGCCGCAAGTCAGGCGGCGCGCGATCTGGGACAAAAGCCGGCAGGCCTGCTGCGCATCACCGCGCCGCGCGCGGCGGTGCCGATCCTGCTGGAACCGCTGATCGCGTCTTTCTGCCGAACCTATCCCCAGGTTGAGTTGGAGATCGCCGCCAGCGAGCAACTGGTCGATCTGGCGGCGGCGGGATTTGACGCCGGTATCCGGATGGGGGAACTGATTGCGCCCGATATGGTGGCGCTGCGCCTGTCACCGCCGCTTCGCTTCCTGGTCGTCGGCAGTCCCGATTATCTGCGCAACCAAAAACGCCCGGAACGGATCGCCGATCTCAGCGGTCATGCGTGCCTCAGGATGCGCCGTTCCAACGGTGCGATTGCGCCTTGGTCATTCCTCCAGGGCAACAAGGCCGTTGAGGCCATGGTCTCCGGGCCTTTTATCGCCAGCGACTTTGCGGTCCTGCTGGGCGCGGCCGTGCGCGGCACTGGCCTGGCTCAAGTGCCCGAGCCGATCGCGGCCGCAGCCATCAAAGGCGGCAAGCTTGTGCCTCTGCTGGAATCCTTCGCGGCGATGACGCCGGGCATGTTTCTCTATTATCCCAGGCACCCGCAGATGCCGCCCAAGCTCAGGGCTTTCATCGATCATGTGAAGAGATACTCGCAGGTGCGAGGCGCAAAACGCCGGTCTTGAGTCCGGAGAAAGGCTTTCCTTTCCCGCCGCTTTGCGGGAAAATAGGTTTTCCAACTGCGGCCGCCGGGATTTTTGTTTCTGCTCAACAGTTTAGGTGAAAATTGCTTCTTCTGATCGATAACTATGACAGCTTCACCTACAACCTGTTCCATTATCTGGGCGAGTTGGGCGCCGACGTGCGCGTGGTGCGCAATGATGAGATTTCGGCGACCGAGGCGCTGAAGCTGAAGCCGGACGGCATTGTGCTTTCGCCCGGGCCCTGCACCCCCAACGAAGCCGGCATCTGTTTGGATGTCATAAAATTGGCAAATGGCGCCATGCCCATCCTGGGCGTCTGCCTGGGCCATCAGGCCATCGGCCAGGTCTATGGCGGCAGCGTCGTGCGCGCGCCCGAGCCGATGCACGGCAAGCTCTCGCGTATTCATCACACCGGCAAAAGCGTGTTCCGCGGCCTCAACAATGATTTCCAGGCCACGCGCTATCATTCCCTAACCATCGATCCGCCTTCGATGCCCGCGTCTTTGGAAATCACCGCCACCAGCGAGGATGGCGTGATCCAGGGCGTGATGCACAAAAGCCATCCGGTGCATGGCGTGCAGTTCCACCCCGAAAGCATCGCATCCGAAAACGGCCACGCGCTATTGGCCAACTTCCTGCGGATCGCGCGCGATTTCGCCAAAGTCCCCGCTTAGTCCTCCATGAAAGTCACCAGCGCCTCGGTGGATTTTCCCGCGACCCTGGCCCAGGCCCAGGCGGGCCAGCCGCTCAGCGCGGCCGATACCAAGCGGCTGTTCGACGCCATTTTCACCGGACGTCTTAGCGAAGAAGAGATTATCGCCTATCTCTCCGCCACCGCCGACCGCAAGCCGACAGTGGACGAGCTGGTGGGCGCCGTCACCTCGATGCGCCAGCATATGCGCGGCATCACCGTGCCGGCCCAGGCGATCGATTTGTGCGGCACCGGCGGCGATGGACTCGGCACTTTGAATATTTCCACCGCCGTCTCCTTCGTGGTGGCAGCCTGTGGCGTGCCGGTGGCAAAGCACGGCAACCGTTCCGCCTCCTCGCGCAGCGGCGCCGCCGATGTGCTGGAAGCGCTGGGCATCAATATCGGGCTGGAACCCTCTTCCGCAGCAGAGGTGCTGAAAGAAGCGGGCCTGACCTTCTTGTTCGCGCAAACCCATCATCCGGCGATGAAATATGCCGGCAATGCGCGCAAGCAGATCGGCCGGCGCACCATCTTTAATCTGCTCGGCCCGCTGGCGAACCCGGGCCGGGTGACGCGCCAGCTGGTGGGCGTGTTCTCGGCCGATTGGCTGGTGCCCTATGCCGAGGCGTTGAAGGCGCTGGGCAGTGAACGCGCCTGGATCGTGTATGGCCGTGACGGGCTGGATGAACTTTCCATCAGCGGACCAACCCAGATCGCCATCCTGGACCAAGGCGCCATCACCACCGGCGAAGTGACGCCGGAAGAGGCAGGCCTCACGCGCTGGCCGC
>Ga0163162_10004629_pt1 | contig 13259 bp, 11 predicted proteins | sample S55metaG_FD_115310 | JGI IMG/M metagenome (GOLD analysis project Ga0163162, IMG submission 115310) | Switchgrass rhizosphere microbial communities from Kellogg Biological Station, Michigan, USA - S5-5 metaG | ecosystem: Host-associated > Plants > Roots > Rhizosphere > Soil | place: USA...
CCCGAGGCGCGAATCGCTCCCCCTCCGGGGGCAGCGAACGTAGTGAGCGTGGGGGTCGTTCATGAGCACGATGCTCGCCGGGCGCGCGCTGCGTAACCGCGACGCGGCGCCGCTGGCGTTGCCGCGCTTCCGCTCGCCGCTGGTGTTCGGTGCGTTGGCGCTGCTGTTCACGATTTTGTTGGGCCGTTCGCTGTACCTGCAGTGGTTCGACAACGAGTTCCTGCAGGGTCAGGGCAGCGCGCGGCATTCCCGCGAACTCGAAGTTCCGGCACATCGCGGGCGCATCGTCGACCGCGCCGGCGAGGCGCTCGCGCTCTCGACGCCGGTCAGGTCTCTTTGGGCCTTCCCCGACAAGTTCGATGCGACGCCGGAACAGATCGTCTCCCTCGCGGCGATCCTCGAAACCACACCGCATCGGATCAGCGCAAGACTGGACGCCAATGAGGACTTCGCCTTCATCGCCAAGCAGGTCGCGCCGGAAATCGCGGACCGCGCCATGGCGCTGCGCATTCCGGGTCTGCACGATCAGAACGAATATCGCCGTTTCTACCCCGGCGGCGAAGTGACAGCGCAAATCGTCGGCTTCACCGGCGACCGCGATGCTGGGCAGGAAGGGATCGAACTTGCGCAGCAGGCATGGCTCGCCGGCATTCCCGGCAGCCGCCGCGTGATTATCAACCGCCGCAACGAGGCCGTGGAAGACGTCGCCGCGATCCGCGCGCCGCAGGCTGGTCACGACTTGGCGCTGTCGATCGACGCGCGGCTGCAGTACCTCGCGTTCCGCGAACTGAAGGCTGCCATCGAGCTCAACAAGGCCAAGGCGGGCGGCCTCGTCATCCTCGACGTGAAGACCGGCGAGATCCTGGCGCTGGCGAACTGGCCCACGTACAACCCCAACAGCCGCAACAAGGTGCAGCCGGCCATGATGCGCAACCGTGCGCTGACCGACACGTTCGAGCCCGGGTCGACGATGAAGCCGTTCACGATCGCGGCGGCGCTCGAGGCGGGCCGCGTGCGTCCCGATACCGTGATCGAGACGGCGCCGGGCACGCTGACGATCGGCTCCGCGACGATCCACGACGCGCATGCGGAAGGCGCGCTCACCGTCGAGCAGGTTATCCAGAAATCCTCAAACGTCGGCGCGGCCAAGATCGCGCTGGGATTGCCGTCGGCAACGCTGTGGGAGATGTTCTCCAACGCGGGTTTCGGCACGCCGCCGAAGACGGGGTTTCCGGGCGAGCAGTCGGGACGGCTGCGTCCGGCGAAATCGTGGCGTCCGATCGAGCAGGCGACGATGTCATACGGGCACGGTATCTCGGTCAACCTGGTGCAGTTGGCGCGCGCCTACACGATGTTCGCCACCGACGGCGAAGTTAAGGCCGCCACTTTATTCAAGACGGAAACGTTCGTCGCGGGCCGGCCCGTGCTGCAGCCCGAGACCGCGCGCGCCGTGCGCCACATGCTGGAACTGGTGACGTCGCCCGGGGGCACCGCGCCGCGCGCGCAGGTGCCGGGCTATCGCGTCGCCGGCAAGACCGGTACCGCGCACAAGGTCGAGGGGCACGGCTACGGCAACAAGTACGTCGCATCGTTCGTCGGCTTCGCGCCGGTGTCGAATCCTCGCCTGGTGGTAGCGGTGATGATCGACGAGCCGTCGGCCGGGCAGTACTACGGCGGCGCGGTCGCGGCTCCGGTGTTCTCGAATGTCACCGGTTCGGCGTTGCGCATGCTCGGCGTGCCCACTGATGCGCCGCTCAACAATGTGATCCTGCCGCCGCAAGGCAGCGAGATCCGCGAAGAAACCTGACCGGAGCGCCCTTGGCCACTCTCGCCCCCGTCGCCGAGCACGATGCCGCGCAGGTTGCAGACACAGCTGCGTTGCTCGCGAAGCTGCGCGCCTTCCCTCGCCGGATTACGGCTGACAGCCGCCGCATCGAACCCGGCGTGGCGTTTGCCGCGTACCCGGGGACACATGCGGACGGCCGCAAGTTCGTGCCGGATGCAATCGCCCGCGGCGCGACCGCCGTGCTGTGGGAGTCCGCAGGCTTCGCGTGGGACCGCGGCTGGCAGGTTCCGCATCTGCCGGTCGAGGGCCTGCAGGGAAGGCTCGGCGCGATCGCGGATTTCATCTATGGAAGTCCGTCGCAGGCGCTGTGGATGGTCGGCGTCACGGGAACGAACGGCAAGACGTCGTGCGCTCACTGGATCGGCCACGCATTCGATGCGTGCGGACGCCGTGCAGGCATCCTGGGCACGCTGGGCAACGGTCTGGTCGGCGCGTTGGCGCCGGCAACGCATACGACGCCGGACGCTCCCGCGCTGCACGAACTGCTGCAGCAGTTCCGGGGCGCGGGAGCGAAAGCCGTGGCGATGGAAGTGTCATCGCACGGCCTGGAGCAGGGCCGCGTCGGCGGCATCAAGTTCGATGTCGCGCTGTTCACCAATCTCACGCGCGACCACCTCGATTATCACCACACGATGGCGGCGTATGGCGCCGCGAAGGCGAAACTCTTCACGGCGCCAGGTTTGCGCACGGCCGTCATCAATGCCGACGATCCGTTCGGGCAAAGCCTGATCGATGGCGTGCGCGCGCGCGGCGCGCGCCTTCTGACCTACGGCCTGGCCGCCGGCGACATCGCGGCGAGCGACATCAGGATGTCGGGCAACGGCCTCGCGCTGGCGGTGAACACCCCCTGGGGCAAGTCCGAATTCACGTCGCCGATGATCGGCAACTTCAATGCGCAGAATCTGCTGGGCGTTCTCGGTGTCCTGCTGGCGAGCGACGTACCGATCGACGTCGCGACGGCGGCGTTGGCGCGACTGCAGCCTCCGGTCGGCCGCATGCAGCGTTTGGGCGGCACCGACCGGCCGCTGGTCATCGTCGACTATGCGCACACGCCGGATGCGCTGGAAAAGGTGCTGATTGCGTTGCGCCCTGCGGTTGCGGCTGTGGGTGAACTGATCTGCGTTTTCGGCTGTGGCGGCGACCGCGATGCCGGCAAGCGCCCGGAAATGGGACATATCGCGGCGCGCTTCGCCGATCGCGTCGTCGTGACCAGCGACAATCCGCGCAGCGAGGATCCCGCGGCCATCGCCAACGCCGTCGCGCGGGGCGTACGCGACGAAGGTAATCGCCGCTGGTCGATCGAGATCGACCGCGAAGGGGCGATCCGGGGCGCGATCGGCGCCGCGAAACGTGGCGACGTCGTGCTCATTGCCGGCAAGGGTCACGAGACCTACCAGGAACGCGACGGCGTGCGTACACCATTCTCCGACGCCGCCGTTGCCGCCGCCGCGTTGTCGTCGTGGACCAGCCAATGATGGATACGAAGACTGCCGCGAAGGCTGTGGACGGGCAGCTGATCGGCGACAACGTCGGATTCCGGCGTGTCGTGACCGACAGCCGCGCGCTCGAGGCCGGCGACTTGTTCGTCGCCTTGAAAGGTGAACGCTTCGACGGGCACGAGTTTGTCGCCGCCGCGCTCGCGCAGGGCGCCACCGCTGCGCTGGTTGCAGACGATCGTGCTGCGACGCTGCAGGGCGACCTGATTGCGGTTCCGAATCCCCTCGACGCGCTCGGCCGCCTCGCGGCGTTCTGGCGCGCCAGGTTCGACATCCCGCTGGCGGTCGTCGTCGGCAGCAACGGCAAGACGACGGTGAAGGAAATGACCGCGGCGATCTTTCGCGCACATTACGGCGATGAAGCCGTGCTGGCCACGCAGGGCAACCTCAACAACGCGATCGGATTGCCGCTGAGCCTGCTGCGCGTGCGCGAGTCGCATCGCGCGGCCGTCGTCGAGCTGGGCATGAACCATCGCGGCGAGACGCGCGAGTTGGGCGCGATCGCGCAGCCGACGATCGCGATCGTCAACAACGCGCAGCGCGAGCACCAGGAGTTCATGACCAGCGTGAAGGAAGTGGCCGCCGAGCACGCGGACGCGATCCTCGCGCTGCGCCCGCGCGGGACTGCCGTCATCAACGCCGGCGACGCGCATGCGGATACGTGGCGCGCTGCCGCGCGTACCGCGGGCGCCGCAGTGGTCGATTTCGGCTTCCACGACTGGTGCGACGTGTCGGCGCGCTGCACGCTGCGCGCGGACGGCAGCGACATCGAGCTCCGCACCTACGCCGGCAATGCCCGAGTCGAATTGCACGTACCGGGGAGGCATATGGCCAGCAACGCGCTGGCGGCGACCGCCGGCGCGCTCGCGGCGCGGCTGCCGCTGGAGGCCATCGTGCGCGGCCTCGCAACGTTCCGCCCGGTGTCCGGTCGGTTGTCGGCGCTGCATGCGGTCTCCGGCGCTTTGGTCATCGACGACACTTACAACGCGAATCCGGATTCGGTGCGTGCCGCCATCGATGTCCTCGCCCACGCGCCCGGTGCGAAGTGGCTGGTGTTGGGCGACATGGGTGAAGTCGGTGCGCAAGGCCCCGAGTTTCACCGGGAAATCGGCGCGTTCGCCAAGGAACGCGGCATCGAGCGCCTGTTCGCGACCGGCGACTTGAGCCGCGAAACGGTCGCGGCTTTCGGCGCCGGCGCCGAGCACGTGGCCACGGTCGTCGAGCTCGCCGCGCGCGTGCAGCATGCAGTGACGGCAGGCGTGACGGTGCTGGTGAAGGGTTCGCGGTCGATGCGGATGGAGCGCGTGGTGGCGGCACTCACCGGCCAGGCATCGCGGGGAGCGCACTGATGCTGGTCCTGCTCGCCGAGAAACTGGAGCTGTACGCGCGCGCGTTCAACGTATTCGGTTACATCACGCTGCGTGCCGTGCTGGCGACGATGACCGCGCTGGTCATCTCGTTCGTCGTCGGTCCGCGGATGATCGCGTGGCTCACGCATATGAAGATCGGCCAGTCCGTGCGCGACGACGGCCCGCAGACGCATCTGTCCAAGGCCGGCACGCCAACGATGGGAGGTGCGCTCATCCTGGTATCGATCGTGATCACCACGCTTCTGTGGGGCAACCTCACGAACCGTTTCGTCTGGGTCGTGCTGCTGGTCACCGCTGGATTCGGCGCCATCGGCTGGGCGGACGACTGGCGCAAGGTCGTGCACCGCAACCCGAAGGGACTGTCGGCGCGCACCAAATTCCTGTGGCAATCGCTGATCGGGCTGGTCGCCGCGGTCTATCTTGCGTTCTCCGTGTCGGCGCCGGACAACACGCAATTCCTGCGGCTCCTGTCCGCGTGGGTGGGCAGCGGTTTCAACATCGACTTGAGCCCCAAGGCGAACCTGATCGTGCCGTTCTTCAAGACGGTGTCGTATCCACTGGGCGTTTGGGGCTTCATCGCGCTCACGTACTGCGTCATCGTCGGCACCAGCAACGCCGTCAACCTCACCGACGGGCTCGACGGACTCGCGATCATGCCCACGGTGATGGTCGGCGCCGCTCTCGGCATCTTCGCCTACGTGACAAGCCGCGCGGACTTCTCCGGCTACCTGTTCCTTCCGCACATACCTGGCGCAGGCGAACTCACGGTCATCTGCGGCGCGATCGCCGGCGCGGGCCTGGGCTTCCTGTGGTTCAACGCGTATCCGGCGGACGTCTTCATGGGCGACGTGGGCGCGCTGGCGCTGGGCGCCGCGCTCGGCACCATCGCCGTCATCGTCCGGCAGGAGATCGTGCTGTTCATCATGGGCGGCGTGTTCGTCGTCGAGACGCTGTCGGTGATCGTGCAAGTCGCGTCGTTCAAGATGACCGGCAGGCGCGTGTTCCGCATGGCGCCGCTGCACCATCACTACGAACTCAAAGGGTGGAAGGAAAACCAGGTGGTGGTCCGCTTCTGGATCATCACGATGCTGCTCGTGCTGTTTGGGCTTTCGACACTGAAATTGCGCTGAAGATGAACGACCCCCGCTGATGGATTACACCGATCGCAACGTCGTCGTGCTGGGTGCGGGCCTTACCGGAAGGTCGCTCGCGTGCTATCTGACCCGGCACGGTGCGAAGGTGCGCGTTGCCGACACCCGCGCGTCGCCGCCGCAGGCCGCGGAACTCGTGGCGCTGTGCCCGGGAATTCCCCTTGCGACCGGACCGTTCACGGCCGAAACCATGGCCGGTGCCGATCTCATCGCCATCAGTCCCGGCGTGGACCCGAGGCATCCGGCCATTGCCGCGGCCGTAGCGCGCGGCGTGGAGCTGGCCGGCGATGTCGAGCTGTTCGCGCGCGCGCTGCCTCCATCGCAAAAGGTGTTGGCGATCACCGGCTCCAACGGCAAGTCGACCGTCACCGCACTCGCAGGCACGCTGTGCCGCGCTGCGGGATTGACCACGGTGATTGCCGGCAACATCGGCGAGGCGGTGCTCGGGGTCATTCCTCCGTTTGAGGCGGCGGAGCCGTGGCCCGATGTGTTCGTACTCGAACTGTCGAGTTTTCAGCTGGAAACGACGCGATCGCTGACGCCGGCCGCGGCGGCCGTGCTCAACGTCACGGACAACCATCTTGATCGCTATGCGGGAATGGACGAGTACGCCGCGGCCAAGGCCCGCATCTTCCAGGGCGGCGGCGTGCAGGTCGTAAATCGCGACGATCCACGCTCGCTCGCCATGCGCATTGATGGCCGCACGGTCGAGACTTTCGGCGCTGCCGTTCCTTCCGCCGAGGGCGAATGGGGTCTCGTGGAATTCCACGGCGCGACATGGCTCGCGCGGGGTGGTGAACTCCTCCTCCCGGCGGACGCGCTGAAGCTGGTCGGGCGGCACAACGCACTGAACGTGCTCGCCGCTCTTGCGCTGGTGACGACGGTCGCGCGCATCGATCGTCGCGTGCTGGATGCCGTGCGTACCTTCGGCGGCCTGCCGCACCGGATGCAACGCGTGGCGGAGAGCCGGGGTGTCCTGTTCATCAACGACTCCAAGGCGACGACCGTCGTGGCGACGCAGGCGGCGCTCGACGGCATTGGCCGGCCCGCAGTGCTGATCTGTGGAGGCGACGGCAAAGGCCAGGACTTCCGGCCGCTTCGGTCGGCCGTCGATGCGGACTGCCGCGCCGTCCTGCTGATTGGTCGCGACGCCCCCGCGCTGGCGCGGGCGCTCGAGGGAGCGCGCGCTCCTGTGGAAATCGTGCGCACGCTCGACGCGGCCGTCGCCCGCGCCATCGCGCTTGCGCAGCCTGGCGACGCCGTGTTGCTGTCCCCGGCATGCGCGAGCCTCGACCAGTTCCGGAACTATGTCGAACGGGGCGAACGCTTCGTCGCGCTGGTCACCGCGAGGGAGCCCGCGCATGCGTAAGCGCTTGACGCTGACGGCCTCCATCCGGCAGGCGGCGACCTCGCCGTTCGGCTCCGTTGCAGCGGCGCGCGACACGCGCGTGATGCTCACCTACGACGTGTCGTTGGCGTGGACGGCGCTATTGCTTCTGGCCTTTGGCCTCGTGATGGTCTATTCCGCGTCGATCGCAATGTCCGAGGCATCGACACATACCGGCAACCGCGCCTGGTACTTCCTCATGCGGCACGGCATGTTCGTCATCGTGGGGCTGGTCGCCGCGGCCGTCGCGGTCCAGGTGCCGGTGAAGGCCTGGCAAAGGTTGGCGCCGTGGTTGTTCATCGTCGGCGCAGTGTTCCTGGTTCTCGTTCTGGTTCCCGGCATCGGCAAATCAGTCAACGGATCGCGCCGCTGGCTTTCGCTTTTCGTCGTCAACGTGCAGCCGTCGGAGTTCATGAAGCTCGTCGTCGTGCTGTACGCCGCGAGTTACGCCGTGCGGCGCGCGACGTTCCTGCATGCGCAGCAGCCGCTGAAGCACACACTCATTCGCGGATTCCTTCCGCTGTTTGCGGTCATGGTATGCGTGGGCGGCCTGCTTCTGCTCGAGCCGGACTTCGGCGCCTTCGTCGTGATCGTCGCCATTGCCTTCGGCATCCTGTTCCTAGGTGGCCTCGACTGGCGTCTGTTCCTGGGATTGATGCTGCTGTTGCCGGTAGCGTTGGGCGCAATTCTCATTGCCGCGCCGTACCGCCTGCAGCGCCTCACGGCATTCCTCGACCCTTGGTCGGACCCGCTGGGAAAAGGCTATCAGCTGTCGCACTCGTTGATCGCCTTCGGCCGCGGCGAGTGGCTCGGCGTCGGGCTGGGCTCCTCCGTCGAGAAGCTGCTGTTCCTGCCCGAGGCCCATACCGATTTCCTGTTGGCAGTGGTCGCCGAGGAACTGGGATTCGCAGGTGTCGCGTTCGTCATCGCGCTCTTCATCTGGCTGCTCTATCGCACGTATGCGATCGGCCGTCAGGCGGCGCATCTCGAGCGGCCGTTCGCCGCGCTTGTGGCGCAGGGCATCGGCGTATGGATCGGCGTCCAGGCGTTCATCAACATCGGCGTGAACGTCGGCGTTCTGCCGACCAAGGGCCTGACGCTGCCGCTGCTTTCATTCGGCGGCAGCGGCATCGTGGCCAACTGCATCGCACTGGCGATTCTGATGCGCATCGATTTCGAAAACCGGCGCCTGTTGCGCGGGTTCACGGTATGACGATGACCGTTATGGTGACAACTGGCGGAACTGGCGGACATGTGTTTCCCGGGCTTGCGGTGGCGGCCAAGCTTGCCGCGCGCGGCGCCCACGTGTTCTGGCTGGGCACGCGCGACGGCATCGAGGCCAGGCTGGTGCCGCAGCACGACGTGGACTTCGAAGCCGTGTCGTTTCGCGGCGTGCGCGGAAAGGGCCTCCGGACGCTGCTGCTCGGCCCATTTGCGCTGCTTGCCGCCTGCCTCGACGCGCGCAGGATCATCGGCCGCAGGAAGCCCGACGTCGTCGTGGGCTTTGGCGGATTCGCGTCGTTCCCCGGTGGGCTCATGGGCGTCGCCGCGGGCAAGCCGCTGGTTCTGCACGACGCGAATGCCGTGGCGGGACTGGCCACGCGCGTGCTTGCGCACGGCGCGGACAGGATCCTGCTGGGATTTCCTCAGGCGCTCAAGGGACGCCATGCAAAGCGCGTCGAGTGGGTCGGCAATCCGCTTCGCGATTCCGTGTGCACATTGCCTCCGCCGGGTGTGCGCTTTGCCGGCCGCAGCGGGCCGATGCGCCTGCTGGTCGTGGGCGGCAGCCTGGGCGCGAAAGGCCTCAACGACCTCGTGCCTGCGGCGCTCGCGCAACTGCCGCTGCCGGATCGGCCTCTGGTCGTCCACCAGGCGGGAGAACAACACATCGCCGCACTGCGTGAAGCCTATGCGCGCCATCAGGTCGAAGGCGAGTGCGTCGCGTTCATCGACGACATGGCGGCGCGCTATGCATGGGCCGACTTCGTGATCTGTCGTGGAGGCGGCATCACAGTGGCCGAACTCGCCGCGGTGGGGCTGGGCGCGGCGATTGTCCCCCTGCCGGGCGCGATCGCAGACGAACAGAGCGCCAACGCGCAGTTCCTGGTCGACGCCGGCGCGGCGTGGAAAGAACCGCAGCACGCGCTCACCGCGGAGCGCCTCGCCGGCCTGCTGCGGCAGCTCGACCGTCCGCGCGCACGCGCGATGGCGGAAGCGGCGCATGCGCAGGGCAAGCGCGACGCCGCGCAACGCGTCGCGGCGGTGTGTCTGGAGCTCGCTGCGCGATGAAGCACAAGGTCAAGCGCATCCACTTCGTCGGCATCGGCGGCGCGGGCATGAGCGGCATCGCCGAAGTGCTCGTGACGCAGGGTTACCAGGTCACCGGGTCGGATCTGGCGGAGAGTGTGATCACGCGACGCCTGGTGCGTCTTGGCGCGTCGATTGCGATTGGCCACACGGCGCAAAACGTCGCCGGCGCGGACGTGGTGGTCGTGTCGACGGCGGTCGTTGCCACCAATCCCGAGGTCGTGGCGGCGCGCGAGCACGGCGTCCCCGTGGTGCCGCGGGCACTGATGCTCGCAGAGCTGATGCGACTGAAACAGGGGATCGCGGTCGCGGGCACGCATGGCAAGACCACCACGACCAGTCTCATCGCCTCCGTGCTTGCCGAAGGTGGCCTCGATCCCACATTCGTGATCGGCGGCCGGCTGCTGTCGGCCGATGCCAACGCGCGACTGGGTAAAGGGGAGTTCCTGGTCGCCGAAGCGGACGAATCCGATGCGTCGTTCCTCTACCTGTCGCCCGTGCTTGCCGTCGTGACCAACATCGACGCCGATCACATGGAGACCTACGGCCACGATTTCGCGAAGCTCAAGCGTGCGTTCGTCGATTTCCTGCAACGACTGCCGTTCTACGGCGTGGCGGTCGTGTGCGTTGACGACGCGAACGTGCGCGAGATCCTGCCCGAGGTCACCAAGTCGCTCGTGACGTATGGATTCGCTGAAGGTGCCGACCTGCAGGCGACCGCGGTCGTCAACATGGGCGGCCGGATGCGCTTTGTCGCGCGAGCGAAGGGACACCAGGATATGCCTGTCGAGCTCGCGCTGGCCGGCGTGCATAACGTGCGTAATGCGCTCGCGGCAATCGCGGTCGGCCGTGAAACCGGCGTCCGCGACGCGGCGATCGCGACTGCGCTCGCCGACTTCAAGGGCGTCGGCCGCCGGTTCCAGCGCTACGGCGACGTGCGGCTCGCGCAAGGTGGCGCGTACACGCTGATCGACGACTACGGCCACCATCCGGTCGAGATGGAAGTCACGCTGGCCGCGGTGCGCGAAAGCTTTCCCGGACGCCGGCTGGTGCTCGCGTTTCAGCCCCATCGCTATACGCGCACCCGCGACCTGTTCGAGGACTTCGTCCGCGTACTGTCGCAGGCCGACGCAGTGATCCTGGCAGAGGTGTATCCGGCGGGCGAGGCGCCCATCGTGGCCGCCGACGGCCGCGCGTTGACGCGCGCGCTGCGCGTGGCGGGTCGGGTGGAGCCGGTCTTCGTCGAAGACATCGCCGACCTGCCGGAAGCGCTGCGAGGGCTTGCTCGCGACGGCGACATCGTGGTGACGATGGGCGCGGGTTCGATCGGCGGGACACCGCAACAACTGGTGTCACCATGATGGCGCTCGCCAAAGTCCATAGCTTCAGGGGCCTGCGCGGACGCATCGCGCACGATGCCCCGCTCGTCAAATACACGAGCTGGCGCGCGGGAGGCACGGCAGACACGCTGTACCTGCCGGCGGACCGCGACGATCTCGCGCATTTCGTCGCGCAATTGCACGCAAGCGAGCCGCTGCTGGCCATCGGCCTCGGCAGCAACACGCTGGTGCGCGATGGCGGCGTTCGCGGCACGGTAGTCGTCATGCACAACCCTGGCGCGGCGCTCGCCGTCACAGACGGGCTGATCTACGCGGACGCGGGGCTGGCGTGCCCGAAGCTCGCGCGGTTCGCCGCCAATCACGGTTGCGCCGAAGCCGAGTTCCTCGCCGGCATCCCGGGCACCGTGGGTGGTGCTCTGGCGATGAACGCCGGCTGCTACGGCGGCGAAACGTGGCGTTTCGTGGCGCGTGTCGAAGTCCTGAACCGCGGCGGAAACTTCGAGGTGCGAACACCAGCGGATTACGCAATCGGATATCGCAGCGTGAGGTGGGCCCCCACGCTTGCGGCCTCATTGGGCAATGAGGCCGCTGCGCTGCCCCCCAAGGGGGAGTCACTCGCGCCTTGGGACGGCCCGGCGGCGCTCGGCAGAGAGATATTTACGGCGGGCTGGTTCCGTTTCCCGCAGGGCGACGCCGACGCGGCGCGCGACCGCATCAGGGAACTGCTCGCGCGGCGGATCCTGACGCAGCCCTTGGACATGCCCAACGCGGGCAGCGTGTTCCGCAACCCGCCCGACGATCATGCCGCGCGATTGATCGAGGTGTGCGGACTCAAGGGACACGCCATCGGCAGTGCGCGGGTCTCGGAGAAACACGCCAACTTCATCGTAAACCCGCACGGCTACGCGAAGGCGGCGGACATCGAGGCGCTGATTGCTTTCGTGCGCGACACGGTCCGCGCGAAGACCGGCGTGGAACTCGAGCAGGAAGTGCGCATCGTCGGAGATCGGCAATGATGAGCGCCGCCGGGCCGTCCCCAGGCGCGAATTGCTCCCCCTCGGGGGGCAGCGCAGCGGCCACGTTCTTCGCGGCCGCAAGCGTGGGGGTCCTATGACCGAGTTCGGCAAGGTCGCGGTGCTGCTGGGCGGTCCGTCCGCGGAGCGCGAGGTGTCGCTCATGTCCGGCAATGGGGTGCTCGCGGCACTGCGCGAGAAGGGTGTTGACGCGCACCCCTTCGATCCGGCGGAGCGCGATCTCTTCGACTTGAAGCGCGAGGGTTTCGCGCGCGCCTTCATCGCGCTGCACGGCCGGTTCGGGGAGGACGGCACCGTTCAGGGTGCGCTGGAGACTCTAGGGATTCCCTACACCGGCAGCGGCGTGATGGCCTCCGCGCTGGCCACCGACAAATGGCGCACCAAGCTCATCTGGCTGGCCAGCGATGTCCCCACGCCGAAGTACCGCGTCGTGGACGCGCGGACGGACTGGATGCGTGTCGTGGCTGAACTGGGACTGCCGCTCATCGTCAAGCCGGCACGCGAAGGGTCGACGATCGGCATCACCAAGGTTGCGAAGGTCGACCACGATGAGTTGGCGCTCGCCTACGCGGAGGCGGCCAAGCACGACAGCCTCGTGCTGGTCGAGGAATTCGTCACCGGCGCTGAACTCACGGCATCGATCGTGAACGGCCGCGCGTTGCCGCTGATCCGCATCGAGGCGCCGCAGGGCAACTACGACTATCACGCCAAGTACTTCTCCGACGAGACGAAATATCACTGTCCGGCCGGCCTGCCCGATGCGCAAGAGAATGCGATCCGCGCGATGGCGATGCGGGCCTACGACGTCGTCGGCTGCAGTGGCTGGGGCCGGCTCGATCTCATCCTGCGCGGCGACGGAACGTTTTCTTTCCTGGAGGTCAACACATCGCCCGGAATGACTCCGCACAGTCTGGTGCCGATGGCCGCGAAGCATTCCGGAATGTCCTACGCGGAACTGTGCGTGGAAATTCTGAAAGGTGCCCATGTGGGATGACGCCAAGCAGATGAATGCGATCGCGGTGACGCTGGCTGTCCTCGTCGCGGCGGCGATGGCGTGGGGTGGCGTTGCCTGGGCCGTCCGCCAACCGGCGTTCGCGCTGCGCGAAGTCGTCGTGGTCAAGCCGCTGGAGCGCGCCAGCGCTGCTCATCTGGAGGCGGTGGTGCGCGAGGAACTGGCGGGAACGTTCTTCACGATGGACCTCACCCGCGCACAACGCGCGCTCGCGCAGGTTCCGTGGGTGCGCAACGTGGCGCTGCGCCGGCAATGGCCTCATCGCCTCGAAATCGAAGTGGACGAACACGCGCCGTTCGCGCGCTGGAACGACGCC
>Ga0163162_10004630_pt1 | contig 13257 bp, 12 predicted proteins | sample S55metaG_FD_115310 | JGI IMG/M metagenome (GOLD analysis project Ga0163162, IMG submission 115310) | Switchgrass rhizosphere microbial communities from Kellogg Biological Station, Michigan, USA - S5-5 metaG | ecosystem: Host-associated > Plants > Roots > Rhizosphere > Soil | place: USA...
TGGACTGCACCTGACTGACAGTCAGGCATGCCCCGGTCATCGCATCACTGCCTTCACCCGACTCAGGATCTCGCGGCGTCGGTCTCGTCAGCCAGCGCAGCCTCCACCCGCCCACTTCTTCGGAAGTGCTCAGGAGGCTAGATCTTGAGATGCCCAAGCTCCCGGTCGTAATGAGCCGCCAGTCCCGCGTTAGTGGACAACCCTCACAGGTCGCAGGGGCCTTGATCCCTGATAACACTCAACATTCTTGGCGGGATGACGTGGGGATAACGCTTCAGTCGATGGGATCCTTGAGGAAAAAGACTATGCCGCTTGCAGGAAGAAGGGGTGGACGGAATTTTGGATGGGGGCGGCAGCTGAGTTATGCCGGGCCGCAGGCGTTAAAGGATATGTTTGGCGAGGGGCACTATGCCACGGTCAAAGCTCACGCAGACCGCTGGGTAGCCTTCGTCGAATGGTGCCGATCCGAACTCGGTCCAAATATCAATGACGCCCGCAAGATCGACCGGCAAATACTGTTCGATTATGCCCAGCACCTACGCCAACAGGTCGAGCAAGGAGGCCTGAAAATTGCCACCGCACAGAACCGGCTTTCCAGCGTGAATCGCACGCTGGAAGCGATCCGTGGTGATCGTTCGGTACGGGTCGCAAGCCCCAGCCAAGCCCTCGGCTTGCACAGATCTAACGCCAGAAGCGAGGCACCCAATGGACAAGACCGCGAGCACCTGAAAACCATAACCAAAGCACTCAATGCCCTGCAGCAACAACGTGTCAGCGCCATCCTGCACCTTGCCCGCGAAACCGGCATGCGCCTGCGCGAAGCCATCCTGGCTGATCTGCCACGTTTGCATCGCGAAGCCGAGCGACTCGGCCGCATCAACATCCAAGACGGTACTAAGGGCGGTCGTTCAGGCGCATACGCACCACGGTGGATAACAGCGACAACGAACGCACTGGAAGCGTTGCGAGCCGCCCGCAACGCCTCGCCCACCGGCAGCAACAACCTGCTCGCGCGCGACGAAAGCTACAAGACCTTCCTACAGCAAATCGTAAAACCGGCACGCGAGATCCTGCACGCATATAACTTGAAAGGCTTCCACGAATTGCGCGCCGCCTATGCCTGCGAACGTTACAAACAACTTACCGGGCATGCCGCGCCAGTCAACGGAGGCATCTGCTATCAGGAAAACCGCAAGCTCGATCAGACAGCACGCCAGCAGATCAGTCTGGAGCTGGGCCATGACCGCACCGACGTGATCGCGGCTTATATAGGAGGAAGACGATGACTAAGTCCTTCGACATTGGGCTTTTCCTTGATGCCGTACTCACCGGTTCCCATGCCACACAGCAGCGCCACCTGAGGCAGGCCCAAGCGATACAAAAGGCCATTGGGCAACGCTTCGGTCGAGACAATCCGTGGAGTTGGAAGCTTAAGCATTTCCGGTGGTTTGAGGAGCAACACCTTAAAGCCCGAAGCCCGGCGACAAGGTATTACTACCAGTTGACCGAGCGGCTAATTATAAAGCGGCTTAGGAAACCTGAACTTGAACAAAAAATAGGCGACAACGCGATTGCCTATCTGGAAACAGATAAATCTCTATAGAAGCCGTACTGAGAAAAATATTGACAGCGCAAGCAAAGGAAGAGATATTGCTCTCGCCATCTCCTCAGTACGCGATGTACAGAGAAAAAAAGAGATGCGGCAGGTTGCACCCTGCCGCTGTTGCAATAACTTACCCGTTAGGAGAGCTAGAGCTATGAAACTGTACCAAATTAACTATGACCTGCGTAAGAAACGTGATTACCAATCCCTGTATGAGCGCATTAAAGCCTATGGCACTTGGTGTCGGCCGTTGGAGTCCACCTGGATTGTTGCGACGACACAAACTGCAGCGCAGGTGCGGGATAACCTCAAAACAGTGATGGATGCTGATGACGGGTTGCTTGTAACCCGCCTTAAGGGCGACGCTGCGTGGTATGGGCTGGCGACCGAGCAGGCCAAATGGCTGCAGAACCAGTACCAACGCTGCGAAGTCTGACCACTCTTTTTGCGCCAAGGATGGCGCTATTCTCCAGAGCTATTTATGCCAACCCAGCTATTCAAGTTGAGCGAACTAGCTGATGTCCGCTCCGGATACACCTTCCGAGGTGCGTTGGAGCATGACCCGTCTGGCGATGTTCGCGTGCTACAGATCAAGGATCTGCGCCAAAACGCTGCGATTGAACCCAATATGCTGATTGCTATTACCTGGGATGCTCGTACCGCTCCGCCTCTGCTTCAGCCAGACGACATCACCGTGATCGCCCGTGGTGATAACAACAAGGCTGTGCTCTATGCAAGCGAGCAGCCGGTGGTAGCGACCAGCCAGTTTTTTGTTGTCACGGCTAAGCGGTCAGAGGTACTGCCAGCATACCTATGCTGGCTGATCAACTTACCGCAAAGCCAACGCAGCCTTGAGCGCAGCGGCAGTGCGATTCAAGCCATCAGTAAAGCGTCCTTGATGGACGTGCAGATCCCACTCCCGTCGCTCGCAACCCAGCAGAAGCTGATTGCCTTACAAGCTGTATGGGATGCAGAGGATGAACTGATCACGCGCCTGCAAACCAATAGAGAGAAAATGCTGCAAGGCATTTACCAGCACCTTATAAAGGCTTGAGCTATGAATGACAAAGTAAACCAGGACGATATCAATAAGGCACTTTGGGCAGCCTGCGATATCTTCCGCGGCACCATCAGTGCGGACACCTATAAAGATTTCATCCTCACCATGCTGTTCCTCAAATACATCAGCGATGTCTGGCAAGATCACTACGACAACTATAAAAAAGAATACGGTGACGAGCCGGAGCTGATCGAGGAAATGCTCAAGAACGAGCGGTTCGTGTTGTCACGTGATGCCAGCTTCTATGCCCTTTACGAGCATCGCCATGAGCCAGGTAACGGTGAGCGAATTGACCAGGCGCTACACGCTATTGAGGAAGCCAACGGTACCAAACTCAAGGATGCCGGCAAGAGCGTATTCCAGGATATATCCTTCAACACCGACAAGCTCGGCGAAGAAAAGCAGAAGAACACAATTCTGCGCCACCTGCTGGAAAACTTCGCCGGGGCCGAACTTAACCTCAAGCCTTCCCGCGTTGGCAGCCTTGATGTAATCGGCAATGCCTACGAATACCTGATCAAGAACTTCGCCGCCAGCGGGGGACAGAAGGCCGGTGAGTTCTATACCCCGCCGGAAGTCTCTGAGCTAATCGCCGAACTGTTAGACCCGCAACCGGGCGACACCATCTGCGACCCGGCTTGCGGCTCGGCATCGCTGCTGATGAAGTGCGGACGCAAGGTGCGCGAGCATCACAACAGCAAGCAATACGCCCTCTATGGCCAGGAAGCCATTGGCTCCACCTGGTCGCTGGCGAAGATGAACATGTTTCTCCACGGCGAAGACAACCACAAGATCGAGTGGGGAGACACCCTGCGTAACCCCAAGCTGCTCGACCAGAATGGTCAGTTGCTGACGTTCGATATCGTGACCGCTAACCCGCCTTTTTCGCTGGACAAGTGGGGCCATGAAGAAGCCGAGCACGATCAATTTGGTCGCTTCAAACGCGGCATCCCACCGAAAACCAAGGGCGACTTCGCCTTTATCCTCCACATGATCGAAACCCTGAAAGCCAAGACTGGCCGTATGGCAGTAATCGTGCCCCATGGCGTACTGTTCCGTGGTGCCAGCGAAGGCAAGATTCGCCAGCAACTGATTGAAGAAAACCTACTGGATGCCGTGATCGGCCTGCCGGAAAAGCTCTTCTACGGCACCGGAATCCCGGCAGCCATCCTGGTTTTCAGCAGAGCCAAGACCGATAAAAATGTGCTGTTTATTGATGCTAGTCGCGAATTCAAGGCCGGCAAAAATCAGAACATTCTGAGTGATGAGCAAATCAACAACGTCCTGCTCACCTATCGTCATCGCATAAACTCGGACAAATACAGCCATCGGGCCAGCCTGCAGGAAATCTGCGATAACGATTACAATCTGAACATCCCACGTTATGTAAATACCTTCGAGGAAGACGAAGATATCAACCTTTTAGCAGTACGCGCTGAGCGCGAGCAACTCAAAGCGCAACTGGCAGAATTGGAAATACAGATGGATGGGTATTTAAAGGAGTTGGGTTATGGTGCCTGAGGGTTGGATAAAAGCACCCACTAGTAAGTTTGGCGACGTATGTGCAGGCCGCCAGCGCTCGCCACACTTCATTAATGGAACCTCCCGCTTTTATCTTAGAGTCGCCAATGTATTCGATGGCTACATTGACGTTTCCGACATAAACTCAATGAAATTTACGGATACTGAGTTCAATAAATATCGATTGAAATTCGGTGATATATTGCTGAATGAAGGGCAAAGCTCCGAACTGGTTGGCAGGGCTGCAATGTACCAAGGCATTCCTGCCGAGAGCGGCTTTCAAAACACACTTATAAGATTCAGGGCAGGCAATCTTTCCGACCCATATTATGCGCTTCAGCGATTCAGACTTTGTCTTTACGATGGAACATTTCAATCAATTTCAAAAAAGACAACATCGATTGCGCACCTTGGTGTTTCACGTTTTGCCGAGCTAGAGCTTTCTTGGCCACCAATAAGTGAACAAAGGAAAATTGCCAAAATACTCTCTATCTGGGATCAGTCCGTCGCTGCCACCGAAAAACTGCTTGCCAAAAGTCTTCAGCAGAAAAAGGGACTTATGCAGCAATTGCTTAATGGTAAGCGACGGTTACCAGGATTTACGGATGACTGGAAGCAAATCAGCTTCGGAAGTGCTTTCCGAGAGCGAAGCGAGACCGGCTGGGATAGCCTGCGATTACTGTCAATCACTTCAGAAGACGGCGTGATTGATCGTGAGGATACAGGCCGCAAGGACACCTCTAATGCCGATAAGTCAAAGTACCTTCGTATCTTGCCCGGAGATATTGGCTACAACACCATGCGTATGTGGCAGGGTGTTTCGGGGCTTTCAGACTTGGAAGGGCTGGTTAGCCCTGCATATACCGTGCTCACCCCGCAGGAATATATCGATCCATTGTACGCTGCATATCTCTTTAAGTTGCCAGCACTTGTGCATGTTTTCTACCGACACTCACAAGGGCTGGTTTCGGACACATGGAATCTGAAATACCGCAATTTCTCCAAGATCAAATGGTGCGTACCAGGCGTAAATGAGCAAAAGGCGATAGCAAACGTTCTCTCCGTTAGTGATCGAGAAATCCGCGCCTTGAAAGCCAAACTCAACTGCGTAAAACAGGAGAAAAAGTACCTAATGCAGCAACTGCTGACAGGCAAGCGACGAGTGAAAGTAGATCAACAGGAGTTTGCCTGATGGCCAAGAAGCACATCCCCTTTGTGATTGCCTATGACTTCGACGGCACCTTGTCACCCGGCAATATGCAGGAATACAACTTTGTTCCGGCATTAGGCATCAAGCCTGCAGAGTTCTGGCTCGCAGCCAAATCTATGGCGCAGGAGCAGCAGGCAGACGAGATTCTGGCGTATATGCGATTAATGATCGAGAAGGCGCAGGCCGCCCGGGTGCCGGTGCGCAAAAAAGACTTTGCCGATTTTGGGGCGCATATTCAGCTATTTCCAGGCGTGCAAGACTGGTTCAAACGCATCACTGAATATGGCCGCGCCAAGGGCGTCAAGGTAGAACACTTCATCATCTCGTCGGGGCTGCGCGAGATGATCGAGGGAACACCGATCAACAAACATTTCACCCGCGTCTATGCCTCGGGCTTTATGTACGATCATAACGACGTCGCGCACTGGCCAGCATTGGCGGTGAACTACACCACCAAAACCCAGTATCTGTTCCGCATTAACAAGGGCAGCCTAGATGTGCACGATAACTCGGTGATCAACAAGTTCGTCGAGCCAACCGAGCGACCTGTGCCCTTCAGCAATATGGTGTTTATTGGCGACGGCGAGACCGACATTCCCTCCATGCGTCTGGTCAAGAACCAGGGCGGCCATTCGATTGCCGTGTACGGCAAGGGTAAACGCGGTGCCCGCGACAAGGCACTCAAGCTGGTCAAGGAAGGGCGGACCAACTTGGCCACCACTGCCGAATACACCGATGGTTCAGCCATTGATCGCGCCGTGAAGGCGATGATCGACAAGGTGGTATCTGACCGCACAATCGCAGAGGCTAATGGCTGATATCACAGGTAGCTATCTGATGCCCTAAAGCACGGATAAAGGTTTGTCGCAGTTCACCCTGCGCGGAATGGATGTTCGACAACGGGTGGGCCGACGACCCACATAGCAATCAAATTCATGAGCTGATTGGTTTCCAGCAACAGCTGGCGGGCGGCTTGGAGAACTACAGCGGATGATATCAACACCTAAATTCCAGGAAGAATACAGCGCGAAACTTCCGGCTCTGGCTCTCCTGTGTAACCTCGGCTGGCAGTTCCTTTCGCCCGAGCAGGCATTGACAGCAAGGAGCCGCAAGAGCGACGAGGTGGTTTTGCGTGACGTACTGCGCGAGCAACTGAGTAAGCGACGTTTCTTATTTGGCGGGAGTGAATATCCACTATCAGCCAAAGCCATCGACAACCTGATCAGTGAAGTGTGCAGCCCGGCGCTTAACGAAGGACTACAGGCCGCCAACGAACGGTTGTACAACCATTTGTTGTATGGCATCTCGGTGACGGAGTTCGTGGATGGCAAAAAAGCCAACCCCACCGTGGCGTTGATCGACTGGAACAACCCCACGAATAACAGCTTCATCTTCACCGAAGAATTTCGCGTACTGCGCAGCAGTGGTGTGGAGTCGCGGAGGCCGGATATTGTTTGCTTCGTCAACGGTATGCCGCTGGCAGTGATCGAGGCCAAGCGCCCCGATGGCAACGCGCAGAAAGGCCCGACCATAGACGAAGGCGTTTCGCAGAGTTTGCGGAACCAGCGGCACGACGAAATCCCAAGGCTATTCGCCTACACCCAATTATTGCTGTCGATCAATGGCAACGATGGACGCTACGGTACATGCGGTACGCCTGCGAAATTCTGGGCGGCTTGGCGTGAGGAAGATATTGCAACCGCAGAGTCGCATGCGCTGAAGAATCGCAAGCTGAGTGGCGCGCAGAAGGCCGCTATTTTCAGCCATCGCCCTCCCCGTGATCTGGACTGGTATGACACCCTGATCGCTGGCGGCCAGCTAGCGTTGACCGGCCAGGATCAGTTGCTTATCAGCCTGCTTTCTCCAACCCGGCTGCTGGAGATGACTCGCTACTTCACCCTGTTCGATAAGAAGGCTGGAAAGATCGTTGCTCGTTATCAGCAGGTATTTGGCATCAAACGACTGATCGAGCGGATCACCCACAAGCGCAAGGGCGGTGGCCGCGAGGGGGGGGTGATTTGGCATACAACGGGCTCGGGCAAGTCATTCACCATGGTTTTTCTGAGCAAGGCGCTGATCCTGCATGACTCGCTCAAACAGTGTCGCATTGTGGTGGTCACCGACCGGGTCGATCTAGAAAACCAGTTGAGCAAGACTTTCGCATCGGGAGGCGAACTGACAGGCAAGAAGGATCGCGGGGCCGCCATGGCCACCTCCGGGACGCGCTTGGCCGAGCAGATCGGCAAGGGTAATGAACGCATCATTTTTTCGCTTATCCAGAAGTTTAACAGCGCCACCAAACTGCCGCAGTGCATGAATACTAGTGCAGACATCATCGTGCTGATCGATGAAGGTCACCGCAGCCAAGGCGGTGAAAACCATAGCCGTATGAAGCAAGCGCTGCCCAATGCGGCTTTTGTGGCGTTTACCGGCACGCCGCTGCTCAAAGACGACAAGACTACAAATAAGTTTGGCCCCATCGTGCACGCCTACACCATGCAGCGTGCGGTGGAAGATCAGGCGGTGACGCCATTGCTCTATGAAGAACGCATCCCCGATTTGGATGTGAATGCACGCGCCATCGACAGCTGGTTCGAGCGCATTACAGAAGGACTGAGTGAGCAGCAAAAGACCGACCTCAAGCGCAAGTTCGCCAAGAAAGGGCAAATCTACAGCGCCGATGACCGTATTCGTTTGATTGCGCTGGATATCGCTAACCACTTCGTGAAGAACATCGACGAGGGCCTCAAGGGGCAGTTGGCCTGTGAAAGCAAGGCGTCGGCAATCAAGTACAAACAGTACCTAGATGAAGCGGGTCTATTTGAAAGCGCCGTAGTGATGAGCCCGCCGGATAGCCGCGAAGGCAACACCGAGGTAGACGAAGCTGCTTCACCGGCGGTGACACAGTGGTGGAAGAACAACGTTGGAAGCACTGATGAGCAGACCTACTCCAAGCAGTTAATCGAACGATTTGATAAAGATGACTCGCTCAAGCTTCTGATCGTTGTAGACAAGCTGCTGACTGGTTTCGATGAGCCGAAGAACACCGTTCTCTACATCGACAAGCCACTCAAGGAGCACAACCTGATTCAGGCCATTGCTCGGGTAAACCGACTGCACCCCCTGAAGAAATTCGGCCTGCTGATCGACTATCGAGGCATTCTCTCAGAGTTGGATACCACGATTCAGAAGTATCAGGATCTGGCTTCGCGCACTCAGGGGGGCTATGACATCAATGACATCGCTGGCCTATATAGCCAGATGAGCAGTGAGTACAAGCGGCTACCTCAATTGCACAAAAACCTCTGGGCGATTTTTTCCGATGTGAAAAATAAAGGTGATATCGAACAGCTGCGCCAAGTACTAGTGCCTAAGATGCAGGAGCGCGATGGCGGGCTGGTTGATGTGAACCTCAAAGTACGCGATGACTTCTATGAGGCGCTAACCGAGTTCGCCAGCTGCCTGAAGGTCGCGTTGCAATCGGCCTCGTTCTTTGAGGACACCAGCTTCAGCGACGCTGACCGCGATCACTACAAGGAAACACTCAAGCAGTTTTCCAGCCTTCGCCAGTTGACCAAACAGGACGCCGGTGAAACGGTGAACTATGACCAGTACGCCGAACACGTACGTAAGTTGCTGGATAAGCATGTGGTTGGCGTGGAGGTTAAAGACCCGGGCGGTGTTTATGAAGTCGGCAAGATGGGGCAGCAAAAGCCTGAACAGTGGAGTGAGGACAAGACACGCAACGAAACCGACATCATCAAGACCCGCGTAAGCAAGATGATTGAGCAGGAGCTGCGTGACGACCCCTATGCTCAGGAAGCGTTTTCCAGGCTGCTGCGCCAAGCCATCGAGGAAGCCGCAAAGCTGTTCGATCATCCACTCAAGCAGTACCTGCTATTCCACGAATTTGAGCATCAGGTACAGGCGCGCAAACTAGATGAACTGCCGGACGTCTTTACGGGTAACCGCCATGCCCAGGCTTACTTTGGTATTTTCAAAAAAAATCTTCCGGAGGCACTGATCTCAGCCAATGAAGAAATGCAGGAGCATTGGGTGAAGCTGGCTTTCAGTCTGGACGAAATGGTGATGACATCTGTCGCCGAACATTCGATCAACCCACAGAACATCGAAAGCGATATCCGGAAGAAGCTGTTACCTCTGCTCTTCAAGGAGTGCAAGGCGGTGGGTGCCGGCATGGATCAGGCAAAGACCATGGTCGAGTGGGTGGTGCAAATCACGCGGGTAGGCTTGGCCGGTATATGAGCGTGCCCATCGTCAAGAATGCTTCGCCCGGTCCCGCTGCGCAAAGCTGGTTGTGTTTTTACTATGCCGATGAATTGATACAGGTTGAACGGGCGGCACGGGGACGCGAGGTGTCGCGCATTCTGATCAAGGTCGATCCAGATTGCCGCGTGAGGGTCAGTGCACCGGCCGACGCTAGCGATGAACAAGTATTGGGCGCATTAAAGCTGCGCGGCCGTTGGATTTATCAGCAGCTTCGAGAGTTCCGCGCTCAGCTCACACATGTCCGTCCGCGACAGTACATCAGCGGAGAAAGCCACTACTATTTGGGCAAGCGATATGTGCTTAAGATCGTGGAGGCTCCTAATGAGCTGCAACAGGTGCGTCTACTGCGTGGCAAGCTGGAGGTGTCTATCCGGGTGAGGTCGGCAAGTAAGGTGCGCGAGCTACTGCATGCTTGGTACAAGGCACGCGCCCGAGAGGTTTTTGATCGGCGCTTGGAAGCAGTCCTGCAGCAAGCCCTTTGGGTTTCTGGCAAGCCGCCACTGCGAATCCTCAGCATGCAAACGCAGTGGGGTAGTTGCTCCCCCGCCGGGCGCATCACGCTCAATCCCCACTTGGTTAAGGCGGCCCGCGAGTGCATTGACTACGTAATCCTGCATGAACTCTGCCACATCGCGGAGCATAACCACAGTGAACGTTTTTACCGGCTAATGCAGCAGGTGATGCCACAATGGGATAGGGTGAAAAAGCAGCTAGACGGTATGGCGGCCTCCTTACTCAACGGCGGGTGATTTTGATCAAACATGTGGATACCGAGTCTAGAATTACTGCTGACCAAAAGCTACAGGTTAGCCGGAAGCTACTGATCCGATTCTTTTTGCCGAAAGATCAACTTTTTATTGATAAAGACCTCTCTGATGGAACACAATTTTAAAAATATGGAAAAGGGTGAGTTACACGTTCACTTAAATGGCCTCGTCAGTACACACCTAGTTATTGATTTACTCCAGCAGCAGGGAGCAGTAATCCCGGATAGTTTTGATTTAGAAAAAGACCTCACCAGATTTACGCCTTCCCCTGACCTTCAGACATATCTAAAGCCCTGGCAAGTTTTAAGGCTTATTCCTCAAGGACGCACAGCTCTCAACTTAATGGTTGTTAGCGCATTCGAAAACCTCGCTGCTCAGAATGTAAAGTTTGTCGAATTACGGAGTAGCGTAATTTATCTTGCGTTCCTTAATAACATCACAGTACCCGAGGCGCTCTTGTGGTTGACCGAAGAGATTTACAGCGCCTCCATAAAATACAGCATCAGAGGCGGACTGATATTAACGGTTTCACGCGGGGATTACGCGGCGGAACATCTACGAACCCTTTTAGCCGCTTATGCATCCATTGGTAAGCCCGGAATAGTAGTGGGACTAGATCTAGCGGGCAACGAAGATACTGTATCGCCAACAGAGCTCTCTCAGTTATATCGGAAAGCAAAATCTGATTTAGGATTAAAAGTCACTATACACGCAGGGGAAACAGGCAACCCCCAAAACATCATAGAAGCTATAACTGAATTTGATGCTGATAGAATTGGACACGGCACAGCCGCTTTCAAATCAACTAAAATTATGGAATTGATGCACAAGCGCGATATATGTGTGGAGGTATGCCCAATTAGCAACCGCCTAACAGGCGCTGTAAAACCAAGCGAGTCTCACCCAGTATGCGAGTTCATTAAATTCGGTGTACCATTCGTTATTTGCTCGGATAATCCGGCGATTCACGGTGCGAGCATTAGTGATGACTATAATGAGTTCTATAGAGAAACAGAAAACAGCGCCATCATAGAGAACATGCTGACCTTGCAAAGAAAATATAGCTTCATGGAAGATAAAAAATGAAAATTAGATTTGTTTCAAAAAATAATTTTAAAGTCCAAGAAGTCCAACAAATACTTCTAGATGCGGGGGTAGAGGTCATTGCAGCCAGATACTCTATTGATGAAATCCAAACAGAGAATGTTGATAGTTTAGTCAGAGATAAGTTACTGAAGGCTTTCAATATAATTGGACGACCGGTATTTGTTGAGCATACTGGTCTATACATTGACAGCCTCAATGGGTTCCCAGGTGGATTAACACAGATTTTTTGGGACAAGCTTCAAGCTGACAAATTCTCAACCTTGTTTGGATCCGGGGAAAATACTAACTTGGTCGCAAAAACGATAATTGGATATTGCGACTCTATGAAAATCCATCTTTTTGAAGGTGCAATAAAAGGTACCATATCTGCGGAACCCCGAGGAAACAGAGATTTTCAGTGGGACTGTGTTTTTATCCCAGAAGGATTTACTGAAACTTTCGCGGAGATGGGGGATAGAAAAAACGACATATCGATGAGGCGTCTTGCATTCGATAAGTTTAAAACGTTTCTTAAAGATGGGAATTCTTGATGGAACAGTTGCTATCATCTTTTAAGCAAGGCAATGTTATACTTTTTGTTGGTGCCGGAGTATCCACCAACCTAGGGCTTCCATCTTGGGGCGAACTGATCGACAAGATCGCTCAAGAACTAGGGTATGACCCTGAAATTTATAAGACATTTGGAGATCATTACGCCCTTGCCGAATATTACCGAATAAAAAAAGGTAGTATCGGCCCCCTCCGAAGCTGGATGGACCGAAGTTGGCATGCTCCGACTATCAATATTGAATCGTCGAAAATCCATGAACTGATTGCAAAAGCCAATTTTCCAATAATTTATACTACAAACTATGATCGATGGCTCGAAAACACATTCGACCATTACCAAAAGCCATACACCAAAATAGCATCAGTATCTGACGTAACTAAAATAAGACCTGGGAGCACTCAAATAATTAAATTTCACGGAGACTTTGATGATGATACATCCATAGTACTTGATGAAACTAGTTATTTTGAAAGACTAGAATTCGAAACACCTTTAGATATTAAATTGCGATCAGACGTGCTTGGCAAATCAGTGTTATTCATTGGCTATAGACTTGCCGATATAAATTTAAGGTTTCTATTCTACAAGCTATCCAAAATCTGGAAGGCCAACTGCAACAGTGAGGCACAACCTCGGTCATACATATTCTCACCTAGACCAAATCCCGTCCAAGAAGCCATTCTTAACCAATGGGGAATAAACATGCTTTCCTCTCAGGTAGACTCCCAAGGAGATGCTCTTGCGGAATTTTTAGAGAATTTCGTGTAACTCAAATACAGCTTTCACCAGCCTAAATCAAAGAAATTTACGATTTCGGCCTGGTTTTTGAGAAGGCTTTCAGCAGACCGAAATTCTAAAAGCAGAGTTTGAAACTTAGGAAACTACTTCGTTGCACTTGCTACGGGAACAATCCCTATCGAAACAACCGCAATATCTTAGGGTAGTTTTAGAGGTAGAACAGATTCACTGTAATTCTTATATAGTTGAATTTAATGAAAAAAATCTGATTTTTCGACTCTTGGTGCCGCACCATACAAAACAAAGCCCTCACAGAAATGTGAGGGCTTTGTTGTTTCTGGGTTAATACAACCCAGTCGCTCGCCTGTAAATCCTTCCCCAAACCGACAAACCGCTATTAACCGACGACCA
>Ga0163162_10004632_pt1 | contig 13255 bp, 7 predicted proteins | sample S55metaG_FD_115310 | JGI IMG/M metagenome (GOLD analysis project Ga0163162, IMG submission 115310) | Switchgrass rhizosphere microbial communities from Kellogg Biological Station, Michigan, USA - S5-5 metaG | ecosystem: Host-associated > Plants > Roots > Rhizosphere > Soil | place: USA: Michigan...
AGGTGCGTCCCGCCACCGCCTGGCGCAGCTCGGCCGCACCCGCCTCGATGTTCGGGTCCACAGTCATCGGCAGCATCCCGACCAATCACGCCCAGCTTCAGAAACCGGCCGAACCTAACACGCCCGGTCGGTCCGCTGGACCGCCCTTACCTCCAGCATCCGCGATCGACGGACTTTACAAGCGTTCCGCCGGTCTCACCTGGCCATCGTGAGCGGACGGACAGATTTGGGGTGTACGGATGCGGCAGGAATGATGCATTTGCCAGCCTCGTCGGACCAGTACGACCGGACCGCTACACCATCGACGACACCGGCGGAGCTGCACACGTCCGCGATCTCGCACCAGCCCTCTTGACTGCAGGTCCCGTCGACACCGATGAATCCGTCTCCTTCGGGGTCTGTGGCGGCCTCAACGATCTCGTGCGACATGATCCCGGTGAGCGCGTGCAGACTGCCAGCGTTCGCGAACCACGCGTAGTGGATTGTTTGGCCGTGACCGCGGAACGTATTGTGCTCGCCCTCGGCATGGTCAGGCTTGATACCCGGCGGCATCACGACGCCGTACACCGTTTGGTTGCCGGCGTCCGGACCGGCGATCGTGCCGGCTGCGATCTGGTCGCGCACGAATCGGGCGACGTCGTCGTCGGTAAAGCCGTCGGGCGGCTCGGATGAGGCCAGCACCGTTGACGCACGGACCTCGCCGCGGCCGACACCGCGGTATTGCGTGAGGCCGGTCAAGTAGCCGCTGGCGAGCATCGTGCGAACCGCGCTGGTGACCTGATCGGCTTTCGGGGTTGTGCTCAGATATGTCCATGCACTCCCCCAGTAGATGAGGTAGAGCAACTCTCTACTGAGCACCAATCCGTGCCGGTCCACGAATTTCCGGTGTTGATCGCGCCCACCTGATGTCTGCCCGCCAACGTCTAGGCCATGCTGAGCGGCCCCGCTCGATCGCCCGGTCAGCGCTGCGCCGGCCGACACTGCAACTGCGATGGCAGTTGCGACCGCCGCGATTGATCTGCGCATGACTGCCCCCTTTCTCACCGACTGGCCGTTGTGAGACGGGTGTCAGGACCCGTCCTGCAACGAGATGAGGGCAGCGTGCGAATGCGCGGTTTATTCCGAGTGCAGTTCCGGTGCAGTCGCGGTATAGCCGAGCGAACGATGCGGGCTGAGCTATTCGGGACCGGGCCTAGTCATCGGACAGAACGGTCAATGCGCTAAAGCGCTGAGCCGAATTCGACCGCATCAAGATCGCTTGACCGGCGCAACTCGCCGGGGGTATCTTCGGCCATGCGCGGGGGGATCATGGACCTTCGCATTTTGGGTCCTCTTGAGGTCGTTGAGGACGGACACGCGCTCAATCTTGGTGCAGCCAAGCAACAGGTTGTCCTTGCCGTATTACTCCTGCATCCGAACGAAGTCGTCTCCGTTTCGCGCCTAGTCGATGAGCTGTGGGGCCTTTCGCCTCCCGCGACGGCAACAAAGGTTGTGCAGGGCTACGTATCGGGCCTACGCAAGATATTGGGCGCACAGACGATCATCACGAGGCCCGGCGGCTACCTGGCTCGCGTCGAGTCCGACCGCTTGGACGCTGCCCGTTTCGAAAGCCTTGCGGCTGAGGGACGGGCGTCTCTGCCCAACGATCCAGCGCGCGCAGTCGAGCTGTTCGATCGGGCGCTGCGCCTCTGGCGGGGGCCGCCACTTGTGGGGCTGGAGTTCATGTCAGTAGCTCGTAGTGAGACGCAGCGCCTGGTCGAGGCGGAGCTAACCGCAATCGAGCAGCGCATCGAGGCAGAACTTGTACTAGGCCACCATGCAGATCTCGTCCAGCAGCTACCAAAGTTGGTTGCGCAGAATCCTTATCGCGAGCGGCTGCGCGCGCATCTGATGGTCGCTTTGTACCGCACTGGGCGGCAGGCCGAGGCGCTCGCCGCGTATCGGGACGCTCGGCTGATTCTCGTCAGTGAGCTCGGGATGGAACCGAGCCGTGAGTTGCAACTGCTTCATGAGCAGATACTCGCGCAGGATCCAGCGCTCGAGTCCCCGCTTCCCCTACGGGCGGCCGCGAACCGCGCGCAAATTGATCAACAGCGAGTCGAGCCAGCGCGTCGGCTGGTGACTGTCCTTGCGATCTCCATGCATATAAGGGGACCGGGAGTCGATCCGGAGTCGATGTACAGGATAGTCGAGCGACATTCCGTGATATGTGAGGACGTCATTCGGCGCCACGGTGGGTCCGTCCAGGGCTATGTCGGCAATACGGTCGTCGGAATATTCGGATTGCTGGAGTTGCACGAGGACGACGCTCTCCGCGCAGTGCGGGCTGCGGTCGAAATACGCGACGTCGTCGCCGAGGCAAACCATGCGCCGGAACATGATCCGCGCGTCAGAATAGCGCTCACGATCGGAATAGAGTCCGGCTCGGTATTTGCTGGTGCGGGTATTCCGCGGGAGAGGCTGGCAACCGGCGCGGCCGTTGAATTGTCCACTGCACTGGCGCAGAGCGGCGCCGACAACGAGATATTGCTCGGTGAGCACGCCTGCCATCTCGCCGCGCCAATCATTTCGGTCGATTCCATGGAATCCGTATCGCTTCCGATGCGTTCGGAGCCAGTCTCGCGATGGCGGCTGAAGGGCCTTCAGCGTGACGAGCCCGTTCTCCCCGGTTCAGCCACGTATGTCGGACATCAGCGCGAGCTCAGAGAACTGCGAGCAGTTCTGGCGCGAGCTGCAAGCGAGTCGACCTGCCGCCTCATAACGATTGTCGGTGAGGCAGGCATTGGTAAGTCACGCCTCACCCGAGAGTTCCTTTCGACTCTCGAGCCTGATCACATCATCGCGGTCATAGGGCACTGCCTGTCCTACGGTGAGGGCATCGGCTATCATCCGATTGCTGAGATCGTTGCCCAGCTCAGTGGTGGCGATCTGCAGAATGGGCTCGTCGATCTGCTCAGCGGTGACCCGAACGCCGAGTCGATCGCGCCGCGAGTGCTTACCGCGATCGGCAGATCTCAAGAGTCGGTCCAAGCAGATGAGACGTTCTGGGCGGTGCGCAGGCTGCTCGAATGGGTGGCCAGGGAGCGACCGATGGTCGTTGTCATCGACGACATACATTGGGCCGATCCGGCGCTGCTGGACATGCTTGACCACGTTGCGACATTTTCGAGCGGATCACCGATCCTGCTGCTCTGCCTGGCTCGCCCAGACCTACTAGAAGCCGTTCCGTCGTGGGCCGTTCCGCAGCCGAATCGAAGCATTCTCGCGCTTGAACGCTTGGACGATGTGGAATCTTATGAGCTCGTCGCCGCTCTCGACCCCCGCGCGGAACTGAATCAGGAGGAGCGAAGGCGCGCCGTGCGAGTGGCGGAGGGCAACCCGTTCTTCCTCGAGCAGATTGTGGCGGTGTCGGCGACGGGTGCGGACGCGTCCTTGCCGCCGAATGTTCACGCGGTTCTGGCTGCGCGCATTGATCGGCTCAAGCAGGGGGAGCGCAGCCTGCTGGGCCTCGCGGCCGTCGCGGGTCAGAGCTTCCGCCGCGACGAGGTGGTGGAACTGATGGACGGGGCCGATCGGCCAGACATCGGTGGACATCTCGCCACGCTCGTGCACAAGCAGCTCATCCGCCCGGGGCATCCGGACGTCGACGGCAGGGACAGCTTTCGGTTCGCGCATGCCCTTATCCGGGAAGCAGCGTACGAGGCCATGCCCAAACAGTTGCGAGCGGATCTGCACCAGAAGATGGCGAATCAGCTGAAGGCGACGGCGGACCCGCAAGCCGAAGTCGTGGGCTATCACTTGGAGCGGGCCTACCTTTTAAGCGCCGAACTGGCGCCCGTCCGCGAGCGGGAGCAGGCCTTGGCGACCGAGGCGGCCGAATGGCTCGACGCAGCGGCGCGGACGGCATTCCGTCGTGAGGATCTCACCAGCGGCGCCACCCTTCTGGAGCGAGCCGTGTCGCTGTTCGCATACGACGATGTGCGGCGATTCGCATTGCTTCCCCGGCTGGGTGAGGCTCTGTTCGAGACTGGGCAGCTGCGCGATGCGGAACACGTTCTGGACGACGCGATCCAGTACGCGCAATCAGGAAATGTGCCCGAACTCGCGGCCCTTGCGAGCGTCGAGCGCCAGCGCGTCCTGATCCAGGAGGGCTCGGCCTGGTCGGTTGCCGAGGCAACGCGAGTCGCGGATACCGCTATCGAGGTGCTCGGCGCATCTGGTGACGAGCTCGGCCAGTGCCGGGCGTGGTGTTTGCACGCGACCATCAAGTGGATTTTGGGACTCGCTCTCAACGCCGACCAGTACTGGATGCGGGCATCCGAACATGCGCAGCGCGCCGAAAACACCCGGGAACTGTTCGAGATTCTCTGCTGGCGCGCCTCGGCCGCAGCTTTCGGGCCGATCGCAGTCAAGGTAGCGATCAAGCAGTGCATGGAAATTCGCGATCAGGTTGCGAGCAGTCCAGTGGCTGTCGCCGCCACACTGCGTCCTCTGGCATTGCTACACGCTATGAACGGCGACTTCGCTCAAGCCCGTGAGTTCATTCGTGACGCCGATGCGATTCTTGACGACCTCGGTCGCTTGGAGTCGACAGTTGAACTCCACGAGGCCTGGATTGACATGCTAGCTGGCGAGCCCGCCGCCGCAGAGGCGAGGCTGCTCGCAGGCTATCGCGAGCTGGACGCGATGGGTGAGAAGTCGTTGCTTGCCACGACTGCAGCTGCTCTGGCGCAGGCGGCATTCGCGCAAGGTCACGAGCTGGACGCTGAAGAATTTTGCCGGGTCAGCGAGCGAAGTGCCGCAGCCGACGACCTCCAGGCGCAGACCACGTGGCGAGGGGTGAAGGCACGCCTCCTAGCCCAGCGAAATCAGTTCGACTCCGGAGAGGCACTCGCTCGCGAGGCGGTAGAGCTTGCCAAACGGACCGACCTTGTCACAACCCAGGCCGATTCTCTCTTCGACCTGGGCCAGGTGCTCGACAGTGCCGGGCGCATGGTTGATGCCGCGGCCGCAATTCGCGAAGCGCTCGAACTCTACCTCGAGAAGGGAGACGTCGTCTCAGCCGACCGTGCCCTGTCGTGGCTGACCGAGCAGGGCTTTGACTCGCATTAGAATGGAGATCAATCGTGAGCCTCCCACAATTCGATTCGGAGATCACACTAGAAAGCTTCGTGAGTGAAGGAGCCACGCGTATAGCGGATACGTTCATGGCCAAGGGCCAGCTTCAGGAGGAAGAGCAGTCGGAAGAGCTTCGCGTTCTCGTCTCGATCTGGCAGACTGAGGCGGACACTACCGCAGGTGGATCAGCCACAAGAATCGTCGCGCGCGCGCTGGGAGAGGGCAAGCAAGACCCCAATCAGCCAGGGAGATGGTCCGCCCAGATGTACACGCGGGGAGGAAGGTTCGAGGCGGGATGCCCAGCCACTGGCCTAGGACACGTGGTGGCGAACGATGGAGATCCGACCGGGTTCGACACCTACACCTGGACCACGCGACTCCAGATTAAGTCCGCCCCTTGAAGAGCGGAAGATCTCGCTGGGATCAGTCCTGCGACGATCACAGCGGAAGACCCTTTACTAGCAATTGACAAAATTCAGGGCAACGTGATCCCGGGATTCAACACGAACCATGTCCGGTTGCTGTTTCTACGGATCGATGATGCTGCTGCCGCAAAACAGTGGATCAGGCAAATCTACCCGTCCATAGCCACAGCACGCGAGGTGCTGGACTTCAACCGCCGGTTCAAACGGGCTAAGGGTCGCCATAGTTTCGAAAGTGCGGTCAAGGGAGCCTGGATCAATATCGCGTTCTCGCACCGCGGCCTGAGGAAACTTGTCGGGGACGAGGCGGATCGGTTCACCGACCCGGCTTTCCGGGAACCCATGGAACGATCAAGAGCTAGTTGGGTCATCGGTGGGCAGGGCTCCGCGATCGACATCGTGGTCATCATCGCCGCTGATGATCCTGATGACCTCCGCGCGACCGTTCGACGTGTGAGGGCGGACATTCGAGCCGCTAACCACGAAACCACTAGAGGCGTGCGCGTGGTCTACAAACAAAAAGGTGCCACGCGAAAGGGCGTAATGCGAGGCCGTGAGCATTTTGGCTGGGCGGACGGAGTGTCGCAGCCGGGGTTGCGCGGCCGATTGTCGGACGCGCCGGGAGATGTGCTCACTCCACGTTACTCAGATGACCCCAACCAGGGCCGACCCGGCCAGGACCTGATCTGGCCGGGCGAGTTCATCTTCGGTTACCCCGGCCAGGACCGGCGCGGACCCGTTGAAGCGGAAGGACCGAACTCGCTGTCGCCGGACGGGGAGCGGGTCGCACCGGACTGGGCCAAGGACGGCAGCTACCTGGTCTTCCGGAGATTGCGCCAGAACGTCGGTGCGTTTCATCGGTTCTTGTACGAGGAGGGCAGGCGACACGGCGTCCGGCCAGAAGCTCTCGGAGCGCGCCTGGTCGGACGGTGGCCGAGCGGCGCACCGCTGGTGCTCACGCCCATCACCGACGATCCTGCGCTCGGCGGCGATAAGCAGGCCAACAACGACTTCGAGTTCGGACCCGCTGACGACGATGAAGGCCGAAAGCTACCGCGGGACCCCGGTGGCCGGTTGTGTCCGTTCAGTGCTCACATCCGCAAGACCTACCCGCGTGACGAAACCGTCGCCCACGGAGAACAGGATCCGTATCGCGACCTTCGTCCAGAGAGAACGCTGAACGAAAGCGATACGCAAACGCACCGGTTGCTGCGCCGAGGCATCCCGTACGGGCCATCGGCTAAGTCCACACTCGAGAAACCGGTGGACGATGCTGTCGACCGCGGCCTGCTCTTCCTGGCCTACGTGACGTCAATAACAGATCAATTTGAATTCGTCTCCAGGCAATGGCTGAACGATCCCGACTTCAAGAGGCCGGCAACCGGTGTGGATCCAATTCTTGGCCAACCCGGCGGGACTGACAAGCGAGGCTCAATCGAGACTGTTCTGCCGAATCAGACGTACAACGTGGAGATAGGTCTTGAAGAATGGGTGACTACCACCGGCGGCGGATACTTCTTCGCGCCCTCCGTCTCGGCTCTGCAACACCTCGCGACCTGACAACCAGTCAGGTCGGCAGAGCGGAATGCTGTTGTCGTTGGTCAGGTAGGAGCGCTCGCGGTTGAAGCGGGGAATGGTGTGGAAGATCGGTATGACTTCGTGGTGGTCGGTGCCGGGTCTGCCGGCTGCGTGTTGGCCAACCGGCTCAGCGAAAACCCGAAGGTCCAGGTGCTGCTGTGCGAGGCCGGGCCGCCGGACCGAGTCCGTGAGATTCATATCCCGGCGGCGTTGACCACACTGTTTCGCAGCGACGCCGATTGGGCGTATTTCACCGAGCCGCAGAATCAGCTCGACGATCGCCGGGTGTTCTGGCCTCGGGGCAAGACGCTGGGTGGCTCATCGTCGATCAACGCGATGGTTTGGGCGCGGGGCATGCGAGCTGACTATGACGAGTGGGGAGCGCTGGCCGGCCCGGATTGGGCCTACGATGCTGTGCTCCCGTACTTCCGCCGAGCTGAGGACACTCGGGGTCGACGATCCGCACATACTGGTCGCGGCGGACCCATCACCGTAAGCGGGCAACGCAGCCCGCGGTCCCTCACTGCGGCCTACCTTGCCGCGGCGGCGCAGGCCGGCCTATCGCGCAATGTTGTACCTAACGCTGACGATCAGGATGGCGTCATGCCGACCATGGTCACTCAGCGACGTGGTCGGCGGTGGAGCGCGGCCGACGGCTACCTGCGCCCCGCCCGCCGCCGGGACAACCTGGCCGTGCGGTGCGACACGACGGTGACCAGAGTCGTTATCGAGCAGGCCCGAGCGATCGGCGTGGAATACCTGGCCGATGGACACCGAACCGTGATCCGGGCCGAACGCGAGGTCATTCTGGCCGGCGGCGCGATCAACTCCCCGCAGTTGCTCATGCTCTCCGGCATCGGACCGATCAATCAGCTACGCGACCACGGTCTGCCGGTAGTGCACAACGCATCGGAGGTTGGTCAGAATCTGCGCGATCACCTGGTGGCTGCACTAGTCGTGGACGCACCGGGCGGGGGCACCCTCGAGGAGGCACGGTCGATCCGCCAGCTCGCCGCCTACGTCGTGTTCCGTCGCGGGATGCTCACCTCCAATCTGATGGAGGCATACGGATTCATCCGCAGCCGGCCGTCTCTGGCCGCGCCGGACATCGAGTTGCTGTTCGCCCCCGTCGGCATGGTGGGAGAAGGCCTGGTACCACCACGGCCGCACGCCGTCGCTCTCGGGGCAATCCTGCTGCGGCCGCGCAGCACCGGCCGGGTCACCCTCCGCTCGGCCGACCATGCTGACCCGCCGACCATCGATCCGGGCTATCTGCGCGACCCCGACGGCGCTGACTACGCCGCACTGGCCGAAGGGCTGCGGATGTGTATGCGGATCGCCGAGCAACCGGCGTTGGCCGGGCTACTCGGGGATATCGTTCAACCGGCCGGTGATGACGGACCCGATCTCGTCGACAGCGCCATCCGCTACTACGCGCAGACGCTGTACCACCCGGTCGGCACCTGCCGCATGGGCAGCGATCCCGACTCGGTGGTCGATCCGCATCTGCGGGTACGTGGGGTGCAGGCGCTGCGCGTGGTCGACGCCTCGGTTATGCCGCAGATCATCCGCGGACATACTCACGCCCCGACCGTCATGGTTGCCGAGCGCGCGGGCGATCTGCTCCGCCGAGAACACCGGTTGAGCGTCTGACGGCGCTCTCGGGAGCGACTCGATCGTCACTCCGGGAGCCGCCAGAACGGGCTTGTTAGCCCGACATCGTCGAGGAGGCGTTGTCGGGCACCGGTCGGCTGCGGCGTCCAGTCCGGGTCGAGCCGGTCTCGGTACCAGGGTTGTGCGAGTTGCCACAGGGTCAGCAGTGGCACCGACTCCGCGTGGGTGGGCATCTCGGTGCGACGGCAGTAGACACGAATCGAACTACAAGTGGCGACGACATCGTCCCACCATTCTCGCGCCGGCCGCGGAATGAGCACGGCGGCGTCCAGCGTCGGTGGTGTCGCCGGTCCGGCGACATACACAAGCTTGCGGGCACAGCCGGCGCAGCACGTGGTGATCTCTAGCTGTCGATCGAGCGCCGCGGTAATCCCGAACGAATCCCAGGCACAGCCACCCCACCAGAACTGGTCGTCGGCTCTGACGACAAAGCCCATCGGGGCAGCCGAGAACGGGTGCGCCATTCGGATCGCATCGCCGGCCGGCGTCAGCACGAGGGCATGACGATCGTGGAGCTCGCGCAACGCGTCCAGCACGTGGGCCGGATCGAGTTCGAGTTCGCCGGCTAGTTCGGCCGGCGACGCGGCGCGCCCTTGCTGAGCGAAGGTCTGGTAGACGAGGTGACGAACGGATTGCGCGGTGGGGGAAGCCCAGTCACTCATGTCGACCATCCTCCGCTCGACACTAGTGAGCCACGAACCAGGCGATGAGGAGGGCGAGGCCGTTCGTCGCGATATGAGCCAAGATAGGTGCGATTAGGCTTCGCGATCGCAACCTCAGCCACGAAAACACAAGGCCGGCGATGAACGTTGCAACAACGGTTCCGGTCACCAGCAGTACCTGGCCGGCAAAGTTGTTGGAAGCGCTACTGATCGCGCGGTTATCCGACATCGTGTGCAAGGTCGGAACGATATGCCACAGACCGAACAGCGCCGAAGTGATCAGGCTGGCCCGCCACGGGCCCCAAAGTCGCACTCCTGAGCCTAAGAGGACGCCGCGAAACGCGAACTCCTCGGGGATCGCGGTCAGCAGGACGATGGAGATCGTCAATTCGTATATCAGACGCCCGCCGGAAATGTCGGCGCGCGAATCGTCCAGGAAGCCGTTTGTTCCGGGTATAAGCGCAATGGCCACCAGAATGAGCAGGACGAGCCCGAAGGCGCCGACGCCATAACGCACGCCCGCACGCATGTCCTCGCGCGCGAGGCCGAGGTCAGCAGCGGTTGCTCCGGCGCGCCACGCAATCAGCATCAGTAATGCCGTGAGCAGACCGGCGGATATGACGGTTGGGCCCGAGAGTCCGAATGCCCGTGCGATGCTGATCGCGGTGAGAAGAACGGTCGCTTGCCCGAAGCAACGAGCGGCGTTCACGGGCTGTCCGCCGGTTGGACTCGCGCCGAAGGCCACGCGCCACTAATCGACCCGTGCCACCACATCAGAGCAGTATCGTTGATTGTCCTCGGAACTCGGGCGTCTCGACTGACGCCTGCCGGAGACGTACCAACCCCGCACCCTGGCGGCTCAGGTAAGCGCCGGCCATGGCGTCGGCACTGTGCTGATCAGCAGGAGTGGGTATGCATCGGAGGCGGCCGGTGCCGAAGTCGGGCAGGCTGGTAGGTGGTGGTCCAATCCGACAGGCCGGGTAGGTACATGCCGCGTGACGAGGGCGCCGGCACGGCCTCGCTAGCCCATGAGCACAGCCCCGAGGCCGTGACCATGTTCCGGCCGGGCTGGCGGTCGTCGGCGGCGCTGGTCCGGGGGGCGTTCCGCTCCCTGGTGAGTGGGCAGGCGCTGGGCCAACTTGGCGATGGTCTGACCCAGATCGCCTTTGCGCAACTAGTCGTTTTCGACATCGGGCGCGGCGCGTCGCCCGGTCGAATCGCGGGGATCCTCGCCGTCACCTTGTTGCCGTTCAGCCTGGTCGGCCCGCTGGGCGGGGTTCTGATCGACCGCTGGGATCGGCGGCGCACGCTGATCATCGCCTCGTTGTGTCGTGCCTCGCTCGCGGCTGTCGCGATCGCGGCGGCGGCATTGCGCTCCGAGGTGCTCGCCTATGCCGGCGTGGTCCTCCTACTCTCGTCGTCGCGGTTCGTGCTCGACGCGAAGGGTGCGGTGCTGCCGCGCACAGTCGAGGCGCGCGACCTGGTCCGCGCCAACGCGATCTCCGGGCTAATCGGCATGACGGCGGCATTCATCGGCGCCGTCGGCGGAGCGATGTTCGTGTCCTGGTCAGTGATGGCTGGCTTCCTCCTCGGCGCCGGTGCCTACTTCGCGGCAAGCGTCTGCTTCGCCCGGCTGCCGGCGGTTGGCGGCGGGACAAGGACCAACACCGTGGCAGCCGTCGTGGTCCAGCTGGCCCGCGAACTACGGGCGGGTGCGGCTGTCATCGTGCGGACACCCGACCTGCGCCGCCCGCTGACCGCGGTTTCCCTGCACCGCCTGCTGCTCGGCGCCGGATTCGTGTTGCTGGTGCTGGTTGCCGACCACCGCTATCACCTCCAGGCATCCGGGTACGGCCTGGCAATTGCCGTCACTGGCGTGGCTGCGGTGGCGGGGACAGTGAGCGCGCCGTGGGTGTCCGGACGGTGGCCGCCGCGGGTGCTGCTGCCACTGGCGTTCTTGCCTCCAGCCGCAGCCGTCGCTGTCGTCGGGTACGCGCCGTCGTTGGCGAGTCTGGTGTGCGCCGTCGCCGTGGCTGCCGTGTCGTTTCAGTCGCTGAAGGTGATCTCCGACGCGCTCGTCGGGAGGAACTCCCCGGACGCAGTCCGCGGGCGGGTGTTCGCGATCTACGACGTGCTTTACAACGTGGCGTTCGTGCTTGCTGGCCTCTTGATGATCCCGTTCTGGCAGCTAGGTCGGGAGCAGGCACTGGCGTCGTGGCTTGCTGTCGGATTCTTCGGTGGATGGCTGGTGATGGCCCGAATGACGCGGGCCTGGCCGTTCCGGCTCGATCGTGGCCACCACCCGCACGGCCGGCCGGGCAAGCGGTTGGGGCTGCGCCGTGCCGCGCCGCTACCGGGCAGATGGTGGATGCGTGGCGCAGCGCTCTTGTGCGGCGCCGTCGTCGTTATCGTCTTCCCGCGCCCGACGCTGTGGTGGGCAGCGTGGTTCATCCTCACTCCCTGGCTGATCGTGATCCGGCGCGCACCGAGTGCCCGCGAGGCTGCGGTGCGCGGCTGGTGGGCGGCGGTGGGATTTCTGGTCGCGGTCCACTACTGGCTGCTCCCGAGCACCACGGTCTTCCTGCCGGTCATAGCGGCGCTGCTCGGTCTGCTGTGGGTGCCTTGGGCCGCATTGGCCTGGCGGCTGCTCTCGGGTGAGCTGACGCGGCGGCGCATCGCGGCCGCGCTCGCGGTCATCCCGGCCGGCTGGGTTCTTATCGAAGCGGCCCGCTCCTGGTCGGCGCTGGGCGGTCCCTGGGGACTGCTTGGCGCTAGTCAGTGGCGGGCGCCGCCACTGCTGGCTTCGGCGGCACTTGGTGGCGTATGGCTGGTCAGCTTTCTTATTGTCGCCGCGAACGTCGGGGTCACCGGGCTGGTTGAGGCCCCCGTGTGGCGGACGAAGGTCACGGCAGCGGTGGTCGTCGCCGCGGTGGTGGCCGTCGGCCCGATCTGGTTCGCGTTAGAGCCCCCGCCGCGCGGTGCGGCAACTTTGTCTGTCGCCGTCGTCCAGGCCGGCGTGGTGCCCAACTCCGCTCAGCGACTCAGCGACGAAGTCGCGGCCACCGACCGGCTCCCGCCCGGCCGGTTCGGCCTGGTCGTGTGGGGAGAGAGCAGCGTTGGCTTCGATCTGTTCACCCGTCCCGACCTGCAGCGTGAACTCGAGGCCGTCGCCGGGCGAGTGGGCGCCAACCTACTGGTCAACGTCGATGCTGCCTCGCCGAGCGGCGCGATCCGCAAGACCGCGGCCCTCCTGGATGCCCACGCCATTCTTGGCACCTATCAGAAGATGCGGCTCGTGCCATTCGGCGAATACATCCCGATGCGGCCGTTACTCGGTTGGCTCGACTCGTTCACGAAAGCAGCTGCCGTCAACCGGGACCGGGGTAAGCAGATCGTGGTCATGCGCGACGGCAATCTCAGCTTCGCGCCGCTCATCTGTTTCGAGTCCGCGTTTCCTGACATGAGTCGCACTGCGGCTAACCGCGGCGCGCAGCTGCTCGTCTTCCAATCAGCGACCACCACGTTCCAAGGCAGCTGGGCCCAGGACCAGCACGCCAGCCTTGCCGCGGTACGCGCGGCCGAAACCGGGCGGCCCGCCTTGCAAGCGACCCTCTCCGGAACAACCGCCGCGTTCGATGCGCAGGGCCGGCGCCTGCTGTGGCATCCGGGTGCCACGGGCACCGCGATCGTCGACCTGCCGATCGCCGCGGCGAACACCCCGTTCGATCGCTTCGGCGATTGGGTGCCCGCAACGTGCATCGTCGCTGTAGTCCTTGCCGTGCTCGTCATTTCGCTCGCCGA
>Ga0163162_10004634_pt1 | contig 13254 bp, 16 predicted proteins | sample S55metaG_FD_115310 | JGI IMG/M metagenome (GOLD analysis project Ga0163162, IMG submission 115310) | Switchgrass rhizosphere microbial communities from Kellogg Biological Station, Michigan, USA - S5-5 metaG | ecosystem: Host-associated > Plants > Roots > Rhizosphere > Soil | place: USA...
GGCACTGGAAGGTGTTACGTACCGAATTTAAGTCAAAATCTCGTGTCTTTCTTTGCGCCTTTGCGTGAAATATTCTCTCGCAAAGGCGCAAAGGCGCAAAGAAGACACAAAGCATTTTTTTTACTTTAACCTTTGATAATAATAATCCTCCCTTGCCATTTTTCCTTTATACTTTCCGTCAATCCATGCATGCAACGAATCTGCTGACACAAACTGGTACGCGACCCGTTGCGGAAAATCATGTTCCGGATTTTCAAAGACAAAAGTATTATTAGATGATGAAACCAGCTTGAACGCAACCTCTTTCCCCTCATTTTGATTCGTGACTTTTGCGATATAAGACAGCTTCCTGTTTTGATTCACGATGCGCGTCTGCTCAAACACAATCGTGTCTTTGCCGTTCAGTTTGTAACTCATCCCCGATAATTCATCACCAACTCCTGTTCTCCATGTTTCGTAAATGATCTTCCCTTTTATATCCGTTTTCCACGTTCCTTTCAATGGCGCAAGCTGATTCAATGCCTCCGGTTGGCAAAACGCCGCACTGATTGCGACAAAATGCAGCAACAAAATGAAAACGATTTTCAGAATCATGATTTTTTTTGACAATGCTAAGAAAACAAAAAATTTAAAAATTGTACAAATGCGACCAACCTGAAATAAAAATCACTCAGCATAGTTTATAAAAGCTTCGGTAAGTTTCTGCTCCTTATTAAAAAAAATATTTGGATTAATTCCGGCAATATCTTTAAACTCCCTGATAAAATGGGATTGATCATAGTATCCGGCAGCATGCGCAATGTCGGTTAACGATGATGCCGTGTCTTTTAACTGTAAGGCCGACTGAAACCGGTAAATGCGGGACATTTGTTTGGGAGAAATTCCAATATACTTCTTAAATCTTCTTTCCAATTCGCGGGTTGAAATATTTAAACGATCCGAAATGGAAGCAATTTTTTGCAGCCCATCCGATTGCTGTATTTGACTCACCGCATATTCCAGTGAATCATTTGAAAAGCGATTCTTTCTTGCTAAAAGGATTTTTAACAAAAACTGCTGGATGAGTCCTATCTTATGTTCAACCGGTTTTGTACAATCAATTTTGTCCTGGATACATGCATCTGCATTCTTAAAAATATCGGGAATGGCTACGCGATATTGTTGCATTTCGTATTGTGGAATATCAGATAACGAAGAAAGTCCCCATGGGTAAAATTTCACACCAATTACAAAAACCTTTTTTACAGAACGCAGCTCGATGAATTTTGAAATCTGGCCATATACAAAGTGTCTCTCCTGCTTTACACTTTCATTATTTTCTCTTTGCCACATCGGATCGCTTCCATGAAATATCATTTCTGCGCAACAGTCGGGAAATATTTTTTCATAGTCACTACCGGTCGATGAAACATCTTCCAATACCCAAATTGTTTTGACAATTCGCTGAAGTGGTGCAATGGGGATGTATTCAGAATAGTGCATCAGTTTAACCGGGTTTATTAAATATAAAAAGAATCATCGTGAACTGATCTTTTCTTTGTTTGCACTCTTTGCGCTTGGCGCCTTGCAACCAATATTTCAGGCCAAGCCGCAGAGAATGGAAAGGACGCAGAGAGTCCTTTGCGACTTTGTTTTCTTTGCGCCTTGGCGTGAAATAATGCGATTCAGACAAAGACTCTCGCGATCGACAAACTATTATAAGTCCCATTATTTAGGAAGTAGATATTCCCATTCACAACCTGGTAAAAGGCAACCCCAATAGCAACAATTACAGGGAGTACTTCTTTTTTTGCGATTTCGTGACGGACGTTGAATTCGGGTGTCAAGTCCGCGTCAAGACGCATCAAACCTGTTTCCTGCCGATTTTCAGTGAACGAGTTTTTTTCAAAATCGATTGCCGCTACATGTGATATTATCCTGACATAGCTTGCCCCTTTTGGAGCGACCATATCATGTTTTGGAACAAACGACGGGAAATGGATCAGCACTTCACCAGCCATTCTGTCGACCGTAGATGTATATGACGCAGAAAATATTTTTTGAAACTGGGCATTTGCGTTGAAATCAAAACCCTCGAGTAATCCTGCGTTTTCATTCATCACTTTTCTTTCGCCCAGCAAATTAACGGCATCCCTATGAATGATGCGAACCATTTCGCGCGTCATACGCCCGGTCATGTTTATGTCACGGGCATGCCTAAACGATGTGAAAAAAGCGTTTCGTAACAACCGCACGGCTTTTCCCTGCCGTGCAAATTCAGCGTTGGCCTGGCGGGTTCGCGCATACTTAGGATCGGTACGTACCCGTTTTGCCGAAATATCGCCTTTCGCGCGCACCAGGTCGCCATGTTCCGTTCTATAAAATACTAGCCCGCCGACTGCGCCGACTAGCTTCAACGCACTTTTTAGTCTTGCCATAAGATTGGATTTAAGATTATATAAAGAAATAGATATTCCGGTCCAAACAGGGAGCAAGGCCGTGTTCACCTTGTGCCTGCCTCTAGTCAACTCCCCGTCAACTTGCTCTCAACTCCCTCTCAACTCCCTCTATAAGTCAAAAACAACGTAGGTGATATCCTTTTATTTCATATGGATAAAAGAAAATTTAACTTTGAAACCAGGAACCTCCTTAGCTTCTCTAAGAGTTTCTTTGTGTCAACCAAAACTGTCGCAAAAGGACAAGATTAAAATAAATCGTTCAGCTATTTGGCGATTTAATTAATCCTTAGTGTCTGTATATACAAACAATTGAACCCAAAACATGAGACTCATTTTAGTTTTTACATTATTATTCTTTGCAGTAGTAGTCAATTCGTGCAAACCCTCGAGCAAAGCAATTGTCGTTGGAACCAGGATAAACAAGGAAAAGGTGGTCCCTGGCAAGACAAAGGTCAACAAAGTATTCATTGCCGTGATGACTCCGGACGAGCACGTCAAATCTGTCATGGAAAATGATCTCGCAGATGCAGCCGCCAAAAAAGGAATCCCATCGGAAAAAAGTTATTATGAATTCGGGCCGATCCGCACGAAAGAAAACCTTCCCCCAAAAGACCTTGTGTTGAAACAAATAAGAAAGTTTGGTTGCGATGCCATTTTTGTCGTCGTGCTGCTGGATGTAAAATCGGAAACAACATACACTCCGAGTGTTCAAAATTATACACCATATCCGTATGGTGGCTACGGAACATTTTCAACCTTTTATTATACTACAGCCGATGTATACACGCCGGGATATTACACAACGGAAAACACCTATTATATAAGGAGCAATTTGTATGACGCAACAACAGAAGACCTGCTGATATCAATGGATACGAAAATTTTGAATCTTTCGTCCCTGGAAAAATCCAGCAAACAATATACCGATGCGCTGGTTGCCGAGTTGGAAAAGCAGGGGTTTATGAAACAAAGAACTGAGTCGAAATAAAAGGGAGCAAGTAAAGAAGGCGGAAAGCGACAATCGATTACGTTCTCCATTCTCTCTACTCTGATCACGGGGTTGCTCATTAATCCAATGATATATTTTTCGATTCGCTAGTTTCGCAATCTTCAACGAAAATCCTGTAAATGCGTGCGGACATTCAGGATAGACCGCCAAAGATGTTTTATTACCCGAACGTCTCCATCGCGACTCCATGAAATATGAATCATCGATTAACGGGTCGCTTGTACCAGCTGGAATGTAGCGTCAACATTTGCTTTTGAGAAAACCGGAGTAGTATCCGTCGTGTGCCCCAGGGATGGGGTGCGTGAAATATCAAAACACCCCTTTGTATGAAACTGAAAATTTAAATAGGCCTCTCTGAACCTCTTTACCGCTTCCGTGTTGTAAATACAAATCTTTTTATCTTTAACAAGATCAGGAACAGTAAAATGAGTTCTAACATCTTCACACCAACTGAAATCTTATCACCTTTCGTCAAAAGATATATTATTACCGAAAGTGATAGTAACGTTATCAATCGAATATTACCTGATACATCCATTGCGATCGCATTCCGTTTTAAAGGACAACTCAATCATCTTATTGATCAAACCGTAACTCAGTTACCTTCTTCTGTCATCTCCGGATTAAGAAAATCGGCCAGATTAGTTAACTACGTCAAAGGATCATCTGCACTCATCGTTTTATTTAAAGAAACGGGAGCAAAGGCTTTTTTCAAGCATCCACTTCATGAAATATTTGAGCAAAGTATTGCGCTTGACAATTTAATCCAGCGCCAGGAATTAGTAGACATCGAAGAACGTTTGAGCGAGTCCGTTAGTAACAATCAACGAATTGGTATTATTGAAGAATTTTTGATACGGCTCTTATATAGCGAAGAAAACGACAAGTTGATTTTCGCTGCAGTTCAAAAAATTGAAAGGGCTAAAGGGAATATCAAAATGAAAGACCTGGCGAACTCATTTTATCTCAGTCACGATGCGTTCGAAAAAAGATTTAGAAAAACGGTCGGCACCACACCCAAGCAATTTTCGTCCATCATCAGGATGAAGGCCGTGATACAAAGCGTGCGGCGAAACCAGACCTTCACCGGAGTCGCATACGATGCCGGCTTTTTTGACCAGGCGCATTTTAATAAAGAATTTAAATTATTTACCGGCCAACCACCGACCGAGTTCTTCAAGTCTCCTCCACTTTGGTAAATCAATGATTTTTTACAATGATTGAGTTTGGGTTGTTCTGAATTTTGTACCGTAAAATTCAAGAACATGAAATCGATTATTAAAACAGGCGCCGTGCTTGCCAGCATTTTATTAAGCGCCAGTCATTCCTATTCACAATCAAACGACAATCATTCAATCACTACAAAACAAGTTATGAATACCAACCAGGAAAGAACATCAAACAAAGATGTCATACGTAATCTTTATGAAAATATTTTGAACGAAAGAAAATTTCAACTGATCGATGATCTTTTTTCTCCCGATTATAAAACCAATATCGCGGGCGGAGGAATTGCCGCATTCAAAGAACAGGTATCTGCAATCGTTAAAGCGATACCCGATGCTCATTGGGAAGTGCTCGAACTTATCGCCGAAGGCAACAAAGTAATTGTAAAGCAAGAACTGCACGGAACGCAAACGGAACAATTTCGAACGTTTCCTCCATCAGGAAAGAAAGTTGCAAACGTCGGTTTTGGCGTGTACGAATTTGCTAACGGCAAAATTATAGAGAGCCAGGTAACCACCGACCGCCTCGGCTTCTTACAGGAAATCGGAGCACTGCCGATCGATCTGTCAACACTTTCACAAATGAGCCAGGACGCTGTCGGACCAAGCCTGATCGATAAATTTTTTGTTCCAAAAAATTCAATTGCTGAATTCAAGAAACAGCTTCATATCAACAAAAGTTTTATCGAGGCCCTTCCCGGATTGATCAGGATGGATGAATTTGAGCAATTAGATTCTGATGGTAACTTAAACTTTGTCACCGTGGCGCGGTGGAAGGATCAAACAAGCATTGATAATGCAAAAGCTGCGGTACAAGCAGAGTTTAAAAGAATTGGATTTAATGGAACAGAATTTTATCAAAGGTTAAATATAAAATTGGAACGAGGGATTTACACTAAGGTCAATTAGTGACCCTAAGAAACTGGGTTGAATTTCTTCCTAACTCCTTTGCGCCTTTGCGCCTTTGCGTGAAATATTCTCTCGCAAAGGCGCAAAGGCGCAAAGAAATGCACCCGAGAAGTTTTGGTCTTTATCTAAAAAACGCAATCACTTCGACCCGAATCCACCGACTGACTTCATGATTTTAAAAGTACCTACACTATCAGGCAGGTTACCGCCACCCGCCACAACAATTGAATTCACGGTAAAATAAGAACGGAACTTTTGGCCCAAAGGACCGGAGAACAAAGTCTTTCCGTGATCCTGGAAAACGCTTAATGATTTGTACTGCTCAACAATCAAAATCTTATCTCCATCTGGAGATAAATAATAGTTGTACGAAATAACGTTTGCCTCTTTCATTGTTTGCGCGACTAGATCCGTTACCAGAGATTTCACCTCAGACTTGTACTGCGGATTCACCTTGATATCGACTAGCACTGTCACTTCTGATGAGTTGACATCTGTCGCGCTTAATTTCTGTGCATTGCAAACAATAGTGGAAAGTAAAAATGAAATAAATAAGATCTGCTTCATACAAAATAAAATTAGGAGTGTTGGTTTATTCAAATGTAATTTCTTTATTGCCCTAAAAAAAAGTAGCATTCAATTAGGGAACAATATACAACACCAACAACGATCGAGCTATTCATTAAAGGACAAAAACGGATCAAAATGTATCTAATGATGACATGAATGGGGTGCTGTGGTTGTTGATGCGTCTTTTTCCCTGTTTACAACTTCAAAATGTCCCATCATTCCCGCTTCGTGATGTTCAAGAATGTGACAGTGATACATCCATCTTCCCGGGCGATCATCCGGAATCCACGCGATTTTCACAGTGCTTCTTGGTTTAAGATTGTAAGTGTCTTTCCATGCTTTGTATTGAGGTGCCATGCCATTTTCTTCGATTACCTGGAAAAAAAATCCGTGCAAATGAAATGGATGATCCATCATACTCGTATTGACAACCTCCCATACCTGCACATCGCCCACATATACGGGTGCATCGACCGCGTGCATTGCGTCATTCACCAAAAAATCAATTCCATGTTTCCAACTCATTCCAACGGAAAACTTTACTTTTCGTGTCGCCATTTCATTTCGTGACACGATGCTATCAATTTTTCTCAGGTGAGAGGGTATAAATGCGACAGATGGTTTTGCTTCCTTTACCAAAACCGTAGCGAATGCCTGGCGCCTTGCTTTCAAAAAAGTCATTCGATTATAGGGCAATGATTCAATATGAAACAATTCTCCTTCGTCAAATGCACCTGTAACGATATCGATCCGTTCACCCGGCGTCAGCAAAATCTCCGACATTTCTTTTGGTTCTTCTATTAATCCGCCATCAGTGGCGATGAGTGTAAAAGGATGTTTTCCCAAAGTAAACCGAACATACCTGGCGCTGGATGCATTGACGATCCTCCATCTTTCTTCTTGCCCGGCATGCATTTCAATTGTAAAATTTTCTTTTCCGTTAATGAGTAGTACATCACCCTCACGGCCGTCATGCCGCTCCTTCCAACGTTCAATAAAATTTCCCTCCCTGAAAGAAAGATCATTTGCAAGTTTCATATCGTCGATCATCAATACCCTTTCGTTGTCGACCACGATGGGTGAATCTTCTTCAACTATTAAAGCGCCATACATTCCTCTTTCCATCTGCTTTGTTTCATTTTGATGTGAATGATACCAGAATGTACCGGCATCAGGAAGTTCGAACCGATACGTAAAACTTTCTCCGGGTTCGATTGGTTTTTGCACTTCTCCCGTACCGTCCATGGACGCTTGCAATCTTATTCCGTGCCAATGGATAATTGTCGGCTCATTTAAAAGATTCGTTACTTTGACCACTACGGTATCTCCTTTTTTCGCTTTAATAACGGGACCCGGAACTCTCTCGTTGAATCCCCAAGCTTTTACAGTTTTGGTTTCGGAAAGTTTCCAATCAAATTCGGTTGCTGTCAATTCATAATAATGTGTCGTTTGCATATAGCTGGTTTTAATTTTATGATTTAAAAAATGAGAGGTCTCCCGACCTCTCGTTGTTACTTACCTGTTTGCGCCACATGCGCAATTAGGGCCACACAAACATGGGGAACATGTACACTGCGTGTGCTGATCGTTGTTTTTAATTGTTGTTGTCATAACTTTTATTTTATTGTTATTAAATCATTGACAACACAAAATTACTTTCGACTGTACGTGTGAGCCTTACGCTAAAGAGGGAAAGATGTATATAATTTTTGGATTTGATGATGTACCCTGAAAAATAGAGGCCGAAAACGAAAACAACTGCGAACATTTGAATAACTTCAGGTCTGCACAACTTGTGTAATGACAGTAAAGAAAGGCCTATTGAGAAAACATAAGTCAACGATTCTTTATGGAATCAGTCTGGCTTTCCTGCTTTTCGTGTTGAGATGGCTTGAACTTCGTTTTATCATCTTTCACCATTCTCTTGAAATCTATATTGGATTTATTGCAGTAATATTTACAGCATTGGGTATATGGCTCGCCCTGAAACTTTCAAAACCAAAAATTGAAACCGTAGTGGTCGAAAAGGAAGTGTTCGTAAACAACAATGGAAATTTTGTTCGGAATACATCACTCGTTTCTCAACTTGAACTAAGCAGGCGAGAGTTGGAAATATTAAGTCTGCTGGCGCAGGGACATAGCAATCAGGAAATTGCTGCAAAGCTTTTTGTTTCTTTAAGCACCGTTAAAACTCACAATCAAAATCTTTTCGAGAAGTTGGAGGTCAAAAGGCGAACGCAGGCAGTTGAAAAAGCGAAAAGATTACATCTCATACCATAAAATCCGCGTCTTTTGAATGAATACAAACGCAAAAGCAAAAAAATAGCCGAAAGTATGAGCGCGAAAAGCCGGGCAATGGTCACATTTGCATCTACAAAGAAGCCAATATGAAAAAAAATATTCTTATCTACGGACTCATTGGGGGCGTTATTGTTTCCACTCTAATGTTGATTTCGGTCAATGGCTTAAGTCATCGGGTCGATTATAATACAAGTTTGTTCATCGGTTATGCTTCGATGATCATCGGGTTGTCACTTGTATTTGTTGGCATCCGGAATTACAGGGATAAATACAATGGCGGAGTTATTAGTTTCGGCACAGCATTTAAAATTGGGATCCTGATCGTTTTAATTGCTTCTACAATGTATGCTATTGCGTGGGTGATTGACTCTTCATTTTTCATGACAAACTACATGGAAAAGTATGCGGCAGACACGCTTGACAGACTGAAAGCGAGCGGAGCAAGCAAGGCTGAAATTGATAAACAGGCAAAAGACATGGCCAACATTATCAGCATGTCTAAAAACCCATTATTTAATTTAATGACAGCTTACCTGGAAATTATTCCCGTTGGCCTGGTAGTAGCAATTATCAGTTCACTAATTTTAAAAAGAAAAGTTCCTCAAACACAAACAATCTAATAATTTATTACAATGAAAAAGGTAACTGGAATCGGGGGCATATTTTTCAAATGCAAGGACCCGAAGCAAATGAAAGAGTGGTATAAAACTCATCTTGGTTTGGACACGAATGACTGGGGCGCAAGTTTTGAATGGGCAGATGCCACGGATCCAACAAAAAAAGGTTCTACTCAATGGAGTCCATTTGCCGAGACAACAAAATACTTCGAGCCTTCTACAAAAGAATTTATGATCAACTATAGAGTTGCTGATTTGGAAGCGCTGGTTGAAGAATTGAAAAAAGAAGGTGTAACAATTGTCGACAACATCGAATCTTTTGATTACGGAAAGTTTGTTCACATTGTTGACATGGAAGGAAATAAAATTGAATTGTGGGAGCCAACCGAGTAAAAAATCGAGCAGCAAAACAAAAAATGTAGCGACCCTTGATTCCCTTTGTGCCTTTGTGTGAAACCAAACTATGCCATTGAAGAATGTTTCATTTTCAGAGTTTGGTTTCACACAAAGACACAAAGGAAATCAAGGGACAAAAGGTCGTATTCAACCCCAAGGTTGTCGCATTTACACACCAACACTTCAATGTTTGTTGACGAGATTCGTGGTGTCACAACATTTTACAAAAGCTGCAAACAAAAAAAATATGAAAGGAGGTGAAATAACATGCGAAAAATAATTGTATTGTCGATGATTTCATTAGATGGAGTCATGCAGGCACCAGGCGGACCAAAAGAAGATGCATCGGGTGGTTTCAAATATGGTGGCTGGACAGAACCGTATGGTGACGAAGTATATGGCAAGGTTGTACAAGAAGAATTGAAACCTGCAGATTATCTTTTAGGTAGAAAAACATTTCAGATTTGGGAGTCATATTGGCCTAAGCATAGCGATTTTTGGCCGGGCATCAATGAGGGTACAAAATACGTGATGTCAAAAACCAGGAAGAAGTCGGATTGGAAAAAATCTGTATTTCTGAATAAGTTGGCAGATATCAAAAAGCTCAAAAATTCAAAAGGGTCCGATATTCAAGTCTGGGGCAGTAGTAAGCTCATTCAGTTGCTATTCAAACATGACCTCGTCGATGAGCTCAGGCTTAAAATTCATCCGTTGACTCTCGGTAACGGAAAAAAGTTGTTTGACAACGGCACGATTCCGGCTGCATTTACTTTAGTAGACAGTATTGTTACACCGAGTGGCGTCATTATTACTAATTACAAGCGGGCTGGAAAAGTGAAGACCGGAGCCGTCAAGGTATAATAAAGAAATAAATTATTTCCGCGCTGTTTGTGTTTTTTGTTTGACAAATAAAAAAGTGTCAACAACTAAACACCCACAGCGTCACGAAATAATGTTTACAACTGCAATGAAAAATTCTTTTTCAGATATGATTTCATCTTCGAAGTTAATCCGTCACTCAATGTTACCAACGGAAGTCTAAGGAAATTATTGATAATTCCCATTTCAGCGAGCGCGGCTTTCACACCTGCAGGGTTATTTTCTGCAAATAATAAATCATATCCTTCGAGCAACTGATCGTTGATCAGTTTTGCTGTTTTGAAATCATGTTTTAATGCAGCACGTACCATATCGGCAAACCTGTCGGGGAAACTATTTGCGGCCACACTGATCACGCCATCCATTCCGCATGCAATTTGCGGCAGGGCGAGTGCATCGTCACCGCTGACAACTAAGAAATCATCCGGACGGTCGCGCAATATCTGCATACATTGGTTCATATCGCCACCTGCTTCTTTTATACCAACAATATTTTCTACTTCATGAGCAAGTTGAATTATCGTAGATGCGTTCACGTTACGTCCCGTTCTTGCAGGTACGTTGTACAATAGAATTGGTTTTGGCGATGCTTCCGCAAGGGCCTTGTAATGTGCAAACAATCCTTCTTGTGAAGGTTTGCTATAATATGGACTTGCACTCAAAACAGCAATTGCTTTTTCCAGCGGAAATGTTTCGAGATCTTTGATAAGCTCTTCGGTATTGTTACCACCGATGCCCACAACGACAGGTACACGACGATTTACATGTTCATAAGTAAAATGTATGATGTCAATCTTTTCTTCTCTTGATAAAGTCGGGGTTTCACCTGTAGTTCCTAATGTAACAACGTATTCAACGCCGCCTTTGATGACGAAATCGATTACACGTCCCAAAGCGCTATAATCAACTTCAAGGTCGGCTGCAAATGGCGTTACCAACGCGACGCCTGTCCCTTGCAAACTTTCTCTCAACATTTTTTATTTTTTAAAATTCTTTTGTAATTTTTTCTAAGACATATCATCGGGAACCGCCTGTTCTGCAGGCACTGGTACTTCATCCCAGAATCCCATTCTTCCAAACTTCTCGATCCGCTTCTCTACGCGGTACTCGGGCGAATATTGCTTCAGTTCGCGAATGGTTTCTATAAGTCTCGGCTTTAACAAAGCTGCTGCCTCATTGTAATCCCAATGAGCGCCGCCGAGAGGTTCGGGAATAATTCCGTCGATCAAATGAAATCCGTACATATTATCTGGAGTAAGCCGAAGTTCTTCTGCTGCTTTTTCTTTTTGATCCCAACTGCGCCAAAGAATCGAACTACAATTTTCCGGCGAGATGACCGTGTACCACGAGTTCTCCAACATAAATACTCTGTCGCCTACACCGATTCCCAAGGCACCGCCGGAGGCGCCTTCACCGATGATCACACAAATCACAGGAACTTTCAGGCGGATCATTTCATAAATATTTCTTGCGATTGCTTCGCCCTGTCCTCTTTCTTCAGCTTCCATCCCCGGATAAGCACCGGGAGTGTCTATTAAAGTAACGATTGGCTTTTCAAATTTTTCTGCAAGCTTCATCAATCGCAATGCTTTTCTATATCCTTCCGGGTTGGCCATTCCAAAATTGCGCATCTGGCGCATTTTGGTGTTGGTACCTTTTTGTTGTCCGATCATCATGACGGTGTGTCCACCCACTTGTGCGAATCCACCAATCATAGCTTTGTCATCGCGAACATTTCTATCACCAAACAATTCGATAAAATTGTCACACATTTTTTCGATATACTTTAAAGTATAAGGGCGATCGGGATGACGACTCAATTGAACTTTTTGCCAGCTGGTGAGATGTTGGGTGATCTCGCGCCGTTTTTCAATAACCTGGTCCTGCAATTTCCGGATGGAGTCGCTCAGATCCACTTTTGTTTTTTCGGCGGTCTGTCTTAATTTTTCTATTTCATCAAATAATTCCTTGATCGGTTTTTCGAAGTCCAGGAACTGACGATTTTTATCCAGTGGCATAATGCGTTTATTAACTAACCAGTTTTTTTCGTGAGGCTAAGACGGCAAACGTAAAATAATTTTCGCGAATTCTACGATTCTCACGATCTCAATGTCTTGTAAAATTAAGGGATGTGTGTTTTTTGGTAAAGTTTTATTGGTGAAAATCAAAATTCGCCTATCTTTGCGCTCCTCCCAAAAACGAAAATTTGAGGGAGAAATCGTAGAGAAGAGTGAGAATATCGCTCAGTTTAATGGATCGGTAGTTCAGTTGGTTAGAATGCTGCCCTGTCACGGCAGAGGTCGCGGGTTCGAGTCCCGTCCGGTCCGCTTCTTGAGGATCTCAGCAATTGAGATCCTTTTTTATTTTTATCTGATTTTACTTTTAATCGGTTGATTTTTAGTCTTTCATAACAGCGCCGATTTTTTCTTCTTCCGATCTTTATTTCAAGTTAACAAATTAATGAATCGACCAATGAATCGACCAAATTATGATGTTACCTATCAAACTAATTTGCAGAACAAAAAAAACTCGTAGAGATGGCACTTCAATTATTTTTCTGCAATACTGCTTCAGTCCAACAAACCGAACATTATTAAACAGAGGCATAGCAATGCCGATAAATTATTGGAATAAAAAATTATCCCGCATCTGCGAAAAATTGCCGTTTGAATTTGGTGACTATGAGAAATTGAACTTTGAATTAGGACGGCAAAAACGAATTGCCGAAGATTTAATTTCTCACGCCAGCAAAAAAGAAATAGCAATAATATAAAAAGACTGCCCGGCGTGATTATTAGAGCCGATTTCATTAGTCGGGCTCATCCGTCTTAGCTGTTCCTAAAACAAATCCTGAACGGATATTCATTACCATAACTTTTTCCGTTCTCTTCAATACATCCATTTGTTTA
>Ga0163162_10004635_pt1 | contig 13253 bp, 12 predicted proteins | sample S55metaG_FD_115310 | JGI IMG/M metagenome (GOLD analysis project Ga0163162, IMG submission 115310) | Switchgrass rhizosphere microbial communities from Kellogg Biological Station, Michigan, USA - S5-5 metaG | ecosystem: Host-associated > Plants > Roots > Rhizosphere > Soil | place: USA...
ATACCGGCCCTCGAGATAGAGGTATGGTCCGTGGCAGATGATCGCAATCAATTGGCCCCGAGACAGATTATCGGCCACTACAAGATTCTCTCCCTGCTTGGCACGGGTGGAATGGGGGAGGTTTATCTGGCTGAGGACGCGACGCTAGGGCGCAACGTCGCGCTCAAGTTGTTACCAGCTGACTTCACCAACGATATGAATCGCGTGCACCGCTTTCAACAAGAAGCGCGTGCGGCGTCAAAGCTTAATCATCCCAACATCGTCACCATCCATGAGGTCGGGCAGGTAGACCACACACACTTCATCGCCACTGAGTTTATCGATGGCGAAACGCTGCGCCAGCAAATGGCGGCCGTGCATTTAAACCTGAATAAGACGCTCGATATTGCCATTGAGATCGCATCTGCCCTGGCGGTAGCACACGAAGCAGGCATCACTCACCGCGACATCAAGCCCGAAAACATCATGCTTCGCAGGCGCGACTCGATAGTCAAAGTCCTGGACTTTGGTCTTGCAAAACTCGCCGCATCCGAACCATCAGGCATTGATACCGAAGCAGCGACGAAGGTCTTATTCAAGACAGACCCGGGCACAGTGATGGGGACGGTCTTTTACATGTCACCCGAACAGGCGCGCGGGACTCCAGTCGATGGGCGAACAGATCTCTTCAGTCTTGGGGTCGTGCTGTATGAAATGGTGTCGGGACACCTACCGTTTACAGGCAACAGTACAAATGAAGTCATCTCCGCGATTCTCTCGAGAGAGCAGCCGGCCCCGCTGGCGCGCTTCGCGCACGAGGTACCGGCGGAGTTGGATCGGATTGTCAACAAAGCGCTGGCGAAAGATCGAGAGGAGCGCTACCAGTCGGCAAAAGACTTGTTGATTGATTTGAAGCGGCTCAAACAGCGGCTGGCATTTGAGGCTGAACAAGCACGCTCACAGCCACCAGATGCAAACCGTGCGATGCCGGCAGCGACAAACGACAGACATCTCGCGATTGATAGTGAGAGTGGATCAATAGCAACCACCGCAGATCTCGCAGCCGCGGTCACGACGTCAGGGACCACCTATCCGAGCTCAGCGACAAAACGCCAGCGCGGCGTGATTGCCACTCTGGCGACAGTCGTCCTGATCTCAGTTGCGGTCGCCGCCTACTATCTCTACTCGGCTCGCGCGGGCAAGGCTATAGATTCGGTAGCCGTCTTGCCATTTGTGAATGCCGGCGGCGACTCAAACACGGAATATCTTTCGGATGGAATCTCTGAGACTCTAATTAACAGTCTGACGCAGCTACAACAATTGCGGGTCGTAGCTCGCCACACCGCCTTTCGCTACAAGGGCAAGGAGATTGACCCGCAAACCGTGGGGCGAGAGTTGAATGTGCGCGCGGTGCTGATGGGCCGAGTGCGCCAGTTGGGAGACACCCTGAACATTCAGGTGGACCTGGTAGATGTGACGACGGGCGCGCAACTTTGGGGTAACGACTACGAACGAAAGATTGCTGATGTACTTGCCGTAAAACAGGAAATCGCGCGGGAAGTCACGGAGAACTTGCGGCTGAGACTATCAGGCGAAGAACAGAAGCGACTCGTCAAACGCGATACAACCAATGCTGAAGCATATCAGCTTTATTTGAAGGGTCGCTTCTCCTGGAATAAGTACACTGAAGAAGGGTTCCGCAAGAGCATCGAGAACTTCAAGCAGGCGGTCGAGAAAGATCCGGCCTACGCCCTGGCTTATTCCGGTTTGGCTGACTCCTATAGCCTGCTTGGAGAACTTTCCGTCGCGCCGCCCAAAGAGTCCTTTCCGCAGGCGCGCGCTTACGCAGAGAAGGCACTGGTGCTCGATGAGACGCTCGCCGATGCTCACCTTTCGCTGGGCATAGTGAAACTGCTGTACGAGTGGGATTGGCCGGCGGCCGAGAAAGAATTGCGACGCGCCAAAGAACTCGATCCGAATAACCCGCAGGTTTATCACTTTTACGGCCACTATTTGCAATCTGTTGGGCGCGTGGAGGAAGCCATCAATGAGACGAAACGAGGTGTGGAACTGGATCCGACCTCTCTCATTATCAGTGCTGAACTTGGATGGGCCTACTATTGTGCGCGTCAGTACGATCAGGCGATCTCGCAAGACCGCAAGACGTTGGAGTTGGATCCGAACTTCATCTACACATCCTGGGTCATCGCCCAGTCTTATGAGCAAACAGGAAGGTTTCAAGAATCCGTCGCAGAGTTGAAGAGAGCGAGAACCATCGACGCCAACTGGCCATACATAATTGCGGAACTTGGATACACATATGCGGCGTCGGGCGAGCGATCCCAGGCGGAGATAATTCTCCAGCAGTTGAAAGAACGAGCGGCGCGCGAGTACATCGATGCAATCCTCATCGCAAATATCTATGTTGGTCTGGGTCAAAAGGATCAGGCGTTCGCCTGGCTCGAGAAAGCATATCAGGAGCGATCTGGCTTAATGCCCTGGCTGAAAGGCGAACCGAAGTGGGATCCCCTACGCGGGGATGCGCGCTTCGCCGACCTGCTGCGGCGCATCAGCCTGCCACCGTAAGGTAGATTCAAATACCAGAACATTTCAGGGGTCACAGTGACCAATAACATTTTCTCTCGACGCCGATTTATGACAATCGGCTATGGGGAGCACCGCGGATACACGGAGAGTTGCTTAAGCTAACGTTAGCTGTCATGCGAAACGATATCGTTTATCTCATAGGTCCTGGAGGCGCAGGAAAATCAACAGCGGGCGCAGTGCTTGCTCGGGAGTTGGGATATGGTTTCCTCGACTTGGATGAGTACTTTGTTGCGCACTCGGGCGACATTTCTGGTTACCTTTGCAGTCACACGTATTCCGAGTATGCGACACGGAACTTCACGAACTATCGTCTGGCTATGACAGCCATTTCTTCGCCAACCGTGTTTGTTCTTTCCTCTGGCTTCATGGTCTATCTGGCACAGATTGATCCTGGCTACTCAGGGACGCGAGACGTTGTGGAAATGGCCCCGTTCACCTTCCTTTTGATGCCGTCTTTTGATTTTGAGAATTGCGTTGCGATGATCGTGGAACGTCAGCTTTCGAGACCCTATCTGCGTAGCAACCCGGGCAGTGAGGAGCGTCGGATTCGAGAGCGCTTTTGCCAATACCTGGCCCTGCGGTGCCAACGCGTGTCCACAGGAGTAGCGCCAGAACGCGTCGTCTCAGAACTTATCGCGCGCATAGCAGCTAACACGTCGTTGAACCGGAGCGGAATCAGCTTGTCTCTCATACGCGAGCCTTGAATGCTTGATACAATACCTCCCGCCCGGTTAACTCAAACGTTAGGCGACAGCCGGAAGGTTAGCTAGCCGTCATCTCAGGATTCGGACAGCAATGCTCTTCAGTCCGAAACAGGCGGCCCTAGAAGTTTCAACCGGCTCAGCTAGTTCCGTCCGGCCATGGACCGAACGAAGTGGAAGGCCGGCGACGTCGTTTGGCCGGATCGTCGCATTTGATCGAAGCGTTCCACGCCAAAGCAACTTACGAGCTTAGAGTACTTGTCTTAGCGGGGCGTTCACGTCCGATTCCTGAGGTAACGCCAACTGCAGCCCGAACGGAGTGAGTGATGAAGATTAGCCGCCGATCCTTTCTCAAAGCTGCAACCGCAATCGGTGCTTCGCTCGCATGGGTTGGACCGGCTCGAGGTTCGCGTGTCCATTGGCATGAGCGGCGTGATCTCTATCCCCAAGGGGTCGCCTCGGGCGATCCCGATCCGCACAGCGTCATCCTGTGGACGAGGCGTCCGTTTGACCAGGGCACACGTCAGCTCCTGACCGTCGAGGTAGCCGAGGATGAGGCATTCCGTAGAGTCATTGCGCACGCGCAGGCACCGGTCTCAAGCGCCACGGACTGGACCACGCGCGTTCTGATTGGTGGACTCAAGCCAGCGCGCACTTACTGGTATCGGTTTACCGACACCGACGGCAACGGCAGCCGGGTCGGCCGCACGATCACCGCGCCGTTGCCAAACGATCCCCGCACAGTGAACTTCGCATTCGTGAGCTGTCAGGATGTCAATGAGGGCACGCTCAACGCCTATCGCCGGATGATCTACGAAGATGAACGCGCTCCCGCCGCCCAACAGCTCGACTTTGTTCTGCACCTGGGCGATTTCATCTACGAGGTCGTCGAGTATCCCGAGGAAGTGAAGACACGCTACGACCGCACGATTAATGAGGTTGCGCGCATCAAAGACGGCCTAACGGCCGGCAAATTCCACATACCTGTGAACGTCGACGGTTACCGGGCCGTCTATAAAGGGTATCTCGCCGATCCGGACCTACAAGATGCGCGCGCGCGGTGGCCGTTCGTCTGTATCTGGGACAACCACGAATTTTCATGGCAAGGTTGGCAGAGCATTCAGAAGGCGGGTAAGTCCCGGCCCGGACAAAGCATCAAGGTCGCCGCCAATCAGGCTTGGTGGGAATATCTGCCATCGCGTTGCAAGAAGGTCAGCGGCCCGTCACTGGAAAGCTTCGATCCGCCGAAAGTGTCGAATGTAGCAATCGAAAAGTGGGACGAGAATGGTCTTGGCGACGAGCCCAACAACCTGACTGCGATCAAGAGCCTGATTGGCTACCGCTCGTATCGCTACGGCAAACACCTAGACCTCATCATCACGGACCAGCACAGCTATCGCAGCGCTGACTCGTTCAGCGATCCTGCGGCCGGAGCTTTCGGGCCGGAGTTCACGGGCATGTTTCCCGAGGACGTGGCGCAGGTCCTCGACGGCGGCCGCGCATTCAACGGCGGCAATCCGCCAGCAGAAGTCAGCTTCAATGGTTCGCATGTTCCCAATTCTCAGCGTAATGCACCGCCGCAGACGATCCTCGGCGCCGAGCAGAAAGCCTGGTTCAAAGACCAGCTCCGCAAGTCGACCGCCACGTGGAAGATCTGGGGTAATTCGGAAGGAGCCCTCGACTCGCGTGCCGACCCGCAAAATCTGCCGCCGGGCCTGTTAAAGGAAACGTGGCCGAAGAACACCTATGCAACGTTCCCCAGCGGCGATTACGGCTCGGCCTACAAAGAGCGCGCCGAGATCTACGACCTCGTGCGCGACTCCAAGATCACCGGCTTCGCGATCGTATCCGGTGACCGCCACAGCTTCTGGGCGGGCTACGCCACCTCGGAACTGCCGCCGGGCAAGTTCGATCCAGTAGGCTTGAGCTTCGTCGGCGCCTCGCTATCAAGCGCAGGAACCATGGAAGCCAACGAGCACAATTTGCCCAAGACCGATCCGCTGCGCCCGCTGTTCCTCGCCGATAGGCCGGACGGTGAGAAGCCCGACTGGACGCACAACATGCTGTTGAGGCACGGCGTCCGCTCGTGCCTTGAATATGCCAAGAGCTTCGACCTGCAGCGCGCTCGTGCGCTGTCCAACCCGGATCTGGCTCCGCACCTCGAGTTCGTCGATCTTGGAGGACACGGTTACGCAAAGGTGCAATTGTCCGGCAATGAAATGCGCACTGAGTTTGTCTGCATCCCGCGCCCCATTGCACGGAGCGAAAGTCCGGATGGTGGGCCACTCAGGTATCGGGTATTACACACTGCTGCACTGTGGAAGAGCGGAGAGCGCCCGCAGCTGAAGACATCGGTGCTCGAGGGCGACGTTGGACTGGCGATTTGACGGACTCATGGCGCTCGCTTCCTGGCGGCCGGAACGACCGTAGGTGCGCGGGAAATGCTTGGCGTTCAGCTTACGTCGAAGGTCAAAGGCCATGCAGAGAGCTATCGGAATCGTCCTTCTAATCTCCGGTTTTATTTCGGGGTAGTTTTGATTCACGTTTCAACTCAACCGTTTGACGTTTGCCAATCTAAACCTAATAGGGAATACCCCTGTTGTAAAAACACAACACCAAAAGTGCATGTAAAATCCAACACCTCGGGCCTAGCCCGTTAACGACTCTCGGCTTCTTCCTTCTTGATTTTCTCTGTTCTGCTAGATGAACACTCACGAATGCTGTTCCTTGCCATCCCCTGGCCACATATATTAAGGACAAGCAAAACAGCAGGGACAAATGACTTTGACGGAATTTTGCCGGAATGCGCCTCGCTCTCATACAGTTTATGCAGCGTAATGAGTGACTTCTCTAGCCGCCGCCAAATTACGCCATTTAGGAGTCGAGTAGTTGTGACCACTCGATTTCACTCCAGCGACCAAACCCGGCCAATGGAAAGGGGAGAAGCATCTGCTGAGAAGTGGACGATTTGCTGCTTCATCCTGTTGTCATAGACCTCAAATTGCTCTCGCTCGAGGCCTTTCACGTAGCGTCCTTTGTTGTCGGTCACTATTACATTCAGAGTAACCAGGTTAGTACCTACAACAATTCGATCGTCTTGGGCCGAGGTTCTCGTTTGTGATTTGTGCAAACACCGCGGAGAGAGTGAAACCAACCCGAGTAGCGCTGCATCAGGTGAATTCCAATTCGCATAACTAGCACCCCACCTTAACTATTCCCATTCCGAACAACACAGCGCGTAGGTCTTAAGGGCAATCATCATGCCGTGATCGTGAATGAATTTTTCTGCGTTGAATTTCGATACTTGGAAGAAGCGAAGAGGAACCTTTCGCAATAGTTGTGGAAAACGTCGCACGGTTCGAAAGCGGCGGTTCGCATTTCGTGGCCGAAAATCAAAGAACTGGTCCTAAAGCTTTGCGGTATGTCTATTGCCCATTTGCTTGTGCGAGAAGTTGTTTGATCTGGTGATTTCAGACTATGGAGTGACAATCGATGAACGACAGACCAAAAATTCTCATCGGCTATGACGGCTCAAAGTGCGCGGATGCGGCCTTAGACGACCTCAGCCAGGCTGGGCTTCCAGTAAATGCGGACGTTGAGATTTTGTCGATAGCCGAAGTATGGCTTCCGCCCCCTCCCCCCTCGAGTTACGAAATCATCGATCAAGCCAATAGCGCGAGGTCGCCTGCGGACCTGCAACGCAGGTTTGGCAAAGATTGTGTCGCAGGTAAAGCTGCACTTGCCCTGGCTGAAGGAGCACGGGCCAGGTTGTGCGGTAACTTTCCTGGCTGGAACGTTACTGCCAAATCTTCGTGTGGATCGCCGGCCAGTGAACTAATGGCCAGGGCTGATCAATGGGAACCCGATCTCATAGTAGTTGGTTCACATGGACGCACCGCTCTGGGCCGCTTCGTGCTGGGCAGTGTTTCACAGCACGTCTTGACTGAAGCACGTTGTTCAGTGCGCATCGCGCGTGGACGGCTTGAAGAATTAGATTCTCCAGTGAGAATCATCATCGGAATTGATGGTTCTCCAGCAAGCTTAGAAGCAGCACAGGAAGTAGCTTCGCGAAGCTGGCCCTCGAAGACGGAAGTCAAAGTGATTGTAGTTGACGATCCCTTGTTCCCTGATTATCTCGGAGACCTAATCCCCCCACTAGAGAAGATCCTCGATGAGGACAGGCAAGAGGAGCGCGCCTGGGTGAAAAAAGTGTCAACCCAGCCTGTCGCGCTTTTGCGTGCCGCAGGCATCGCAGTCAGCCACGTCCTGAGAGAAGGTGAGCCTAAGAAAGAGTTACCCAAAGCAGCTGAAGAATGGGGCGCCGACTGCATCTTCCTGGGATCGGCAGGATTTAGTAATCGTATTGAGCGATTTGTGCTTGGAAGTGTATCGGCGGCGGTGGCCGCACGCGCACATTGCTCTGTTGAAGTAGTTCGCATCAGGCCGAAGACGACCGAAGACGCGAATAAAGAAGACAGTTGAATTCATAAAGAAGCCCTATGCGAATAGAGCAGAGGAGGTAGATGAGAAATGAAAAGCAAAGCCAAATTCCAATCATGTGCAGTGAAATTCTCGTACCTTATCGTTTGCATTTTCTTGGTCTTGATTGCGATGGCCAATACAAACGGGCAAAACCAGACACAAAAGGTGAGGTTGCTTAAGGCTCACACGGAGGAAATTCAGCAGCCGATTTACAGAGAGTATCGAGGTGTGCGACTCAACATGACGATGGAGGAAGCCAGAGCCAAGCTTGGCAACGCGGCGTTCAGGAGCGATGAACTGGATTTCTATGTACTCTCCGCGGATGAGACGGCACAGATTGCCTACAATGCCGTACACAAGGTTGTGACCATCTCGGTCGATTATACGAATGGGGTTGGTGCGCCTGATTACCAAACTGTAGTGAGTGGCGCGCTTCTGGAAAGACCAGATGGCTCGTTGTACAAGATGGTTGAATACAAATCGGAAGGCTTCTGGGTGTCCTACAACAAGAGCGCAAGCACGGTACCGGTGGTAACGATCACGCTCCAAGTCTCAAGGAAGTGAGCCCAATATCTCGATGAAATTCAGCGCAGAACGTGGAACTCAATGGAATGAAGCGGTGCCCGGGAGAGTAACTAAAATGAGTTCTCTGCCTCGACGCTCGGCTGTACCCGTCACTCGAAAGAGTGCGCGACATCTGTCGCCAAGTGGCTCTGGCGGTTGGTGTCGAAGCTCAGAGATCTGGTCTAGCACGACCTACGAGCTTCGAGGAGCTTGAGCACACGATTCTAAATAAGATGTGGTCGCCTTGCTATGTGTCGCTAAGACCTGCGTCTCCGAATTGGCAACTCACTGCGTTGGATTCGTCACAAAAGAGAAGCGAACAATGCGCGAAACGCTGATTGCCGACTATCACAAGCGTCTCGCTCTGGATGACGGCCTAACCCCGGAGTTCTTAGTACATCTCAAAAGTATGATGAGAGAGCGCGGGTTGCTTTATGGTGACCGCGAAATCGGCGTTGCGCTCCGACCTCACCTGCTAACGCGAACACAGTATGACTTACTGTCCCACTCATCTGAAGTTCTCGCTGGTGCCTTTGAGAGAGTAGCGTCAGCGCTATTGAACGACCCGTCCCGGATGCAAGCCGTCGGACTCACAGAACGTGAAATCAAACTAGCGCTCGTTGAACCGAAGTATTCGGCATTAGCCGTGACAACGCGGCTCGACGCTTTTGTTCTCGATAACGAGGTCAAGTTCGTAGAGTACAACGCGGAAAACCCTTCCAGTCTCACGGACCAGGCTGGTCTAAACAGTATCCTCATGGAAATTGGTGCGATGCGAGACATCGCCACGCGTTATTCGCTTGCGCAGTTCGGCCCAGCTGAACGACTCCTGGAATCTCTTCTTAACACATTCCGAGAGTGGGGCGGATCCGGCGTGCCAAACATCGCAATACTGGATTGGATTGACTTACCAACTGCCGACGAATTCGTGCTGTTGCGAGACTTCTTCATCAGTAGAGGGATATCGACCGTCATCTGTTCACCTGAACAACTGGAATACGAAAAGGGAAGGTTGTGGTGTGGCGAATTCCCAATTGATCTTGTTTACAAGCGGGTCATTATTAACGAACTACTTGATCGTTGCGCTGATTCACATCCGCTTATAAGCGCCTATCTTGCCGGCGAGGTCTGTCTGGTGAATTCCTTTCGTTGCAAGCTGGTCCACAAGAAGGCGTGTTTTGAACTGTTGACGGATGAGGCAAATGCGGGCTGGTTCACCCAACGCGAGAGGGAGGTTATTCAACGCACAGTACCCTGGACAAGAGTTGTCGCTCAGCGAAAAACCCAGTACCGCGGTCGCGAGGTGGATTTGATTGAATACGTTCAGGTAAATCGCCCGCAATTTGTTCTGAAGCCCAACGACGACTATGGCGGTCATGGCGTTGTGTTTGGCGAACGCGCATCCACAGGTGAGTGGGAGGTAGCTCTATCGCGAGCCCTGGAAAGCGACTATGTTGTGCAGGAGAAAGTAAACCTCCGAACAGAGTCCTTTCCTATCTTCAACGAACACGGTTGGACCTTGCAGCCAATGTATGTTGATACGAATCCATTTCTGTTCAGTGGTCGCGTCGGAGGAGTGATGGTGCGATTGTCAGGTTCACCAGTGGTAAACGTTACATCGGGTGGCGGAGAGACTGGTTTCTTCGTTGTTGAAGGCGAAGCACTTAAGCAGTAAATTTAATCGCAACGATCATCCTCTAACTAGAGATCGCTGGGCGCTCGTCCATGGTTGCCAGGCACTCCTGTCCACACTGTTCTTTCAGTGGCCAGCGTGTGCACCCATTAAGGCGAATGTCGGGAAGGCCCACGGTTGATGTCAACGATGCATGGAGCGCATCAACTTCAACGATTGTGGGCCATCCCGTTTCGGGGCAGGTAACAATCCTGGTGCCCCTGTAGCGAGAGTATGCACGAACAAGCCATCGGATGCCGAAGCAGGCAGCCGTCGCCGCGAATACTGCGACTATGAGATAACCCGGAATGTTCATTTGAACTTCCTTTCAGGGACATCCGGCCAGGGCTTGCGTCGTGCGCTCTTCCTCTAACTCCTCAATCCTGGCCCGGAGCCAGTCACTAACTTTGCGCGCTAACCTTGCATCGTTAGCATCAGCTTCCAAGTCATAGATCGTTTCCCCGGCCTCGTTTAGAGGAATGTAATGGCACGGTATCTCAGTGCCCTGGTGCTCCGGGTTCACGAATTCAAGCAATGGGCATTCATTGCATGGATGCGCACGGTAGGGATACCCGTAATTGAGACAGGTCGCAGATTCCTGGAAGGTTGACTTCGGCTTCCACGGAGTGTGGCCCGAACGAACGTATCCGCCCTTCTCAATGAACTCGAGTTCATCTTTGAGCAGTTCGAGAATGTCGCAATCGTCATTAGCCATGGTAACAACCTCCAATTCTGCCCGTCCCCAATGGAACAGCTTGTCGCAAAAGTGCGCAATGTTGATCGAGGTCAGCCTTCGTAAGCTAGATCGTCGTACTCTTCTGCGCAGACCTCACAGCGAAAAGGATTGTCTAGTCCGGATTCCATGGCACCGCTCGCAAAGATATAGGTTTCGTGATCCACATATACCTCTCTAGCGCACATGCCACAGCGGACTTCATGCTCGTTTCGCTCGGTCATGAACGAAGTCGGACCATTAGTGAGTTGCCTATTTGGATCCAATGTGGGTTGCAATATCGTCATGCTGCACCTCTCTTCCTTACGACTCTTAACCTTTGGAGCCTATCCTCATGAATCAAATCCATAAACCGGCTACCACTCAGTGCCCTTATTGACCGATGGGACGTAACTCGTCGATCGGTAGAGGCACCAAATGACTTTCCGTGCTGCCGGCAAATTGGAACTCTGTGAGCTCGTATTGTCCTGAGGCAGTCTGCCTGCTTCTCACTGTAAAGTGAGCGACTTTGCCACGCTCTTTCGGCGCACAGTGAAAAGCAACGACAAGGTTTTCGCGTACCTCTGCGTTGCCTCTATACACATAAGTGCAGGCATCTCCGCGCGCCATTGCCATGTTGTCATGGACGAAAAGGTAATTACCCTGCAACGTTATGCCCATCAGCGTGATCGGCTGGTCGAATTTGATGACCGCTTGTTCCTTTATTGCAGCTTCCGCAGCCCTGGTTATAGAAGGCGTTGGACTACTGCTGAGCATTGCGGCACATAGCAAGGCGGTAAGTAACAAAAGTCTTTTCATATTATCTCCTTTCAAATATCTGAAGCTTTGGGCAGACGGCCCAAGCATTACCGCTTGGTGATTCGCAACGCATGTGCCGCTAAAATCGTCCGTATTGCCGCACGCCCCAGGCGAAAACGCTGGTATTACGCCTCACAGTTGAATGCTGTTACTGAAACCCTGAGTGATATCCCGCAAGTTACCTCCGATTAGATTGGGATTACTACGCACTAATCTCATCTATGACGAATGATAAGTGTTTTCACTGGTCTTGAATTTGCCCAAAACGGCTTGGTTTGTGGTTGGACCAGAACAGCTGAAAAGGTTTCGACGCAATCCGCAAAGACACTGAATTGACTGGAGACTATATGGGTGACCACCACGTAGAAAAAGGCGTCGACTTTTTACTTACAGATACGTTTCCTTAATCTCAAGTAGAGTGAGTGAGAGCGATGTAGCACGCGCAACAAGACAAGACCCTCGCCACACAATCCACGCCCAAATCGCTCACATTTGTAAGGACCCTCCAGGAGGTACGCAAAGCATGCGGAAAACCTCGCGGGCTTTGCGCTGATTCTCGCATTACTCAACAGCCTTAGACCTCTCAATCCAGCAAAAATACACATTGATGCTCGGCATGAGCATTGCTCCATCTCATCATGACGGTAGAACTAGTCGGGGGGACTTGAATTTCAGTAGACCGCGATCACTTCGCCGGAGGAAACAACCATGGTCAAAGATGAACGAGACCTTCTTACACTTCTTCAAGAGGAGCTGAGCTTTATTGAGAGCGGCGGATACGGACGCTCGGTTCGAACACCAAACCTACCTAAATCAATCTTTCAAGATTCACTCAGCTGCCTTAACTACGGCTATCCATATCGAGCTCATCCGTGCAGTGAGTGTCATCTGATCGATTTTGTTCCGGCCGAACATCGTTGTGAGATGGTGCCGTGTCATCACATTACCTTGGACGCCGCGGGCGACACGGTTGAAGACCTTGAATCAGAAGGTAATGAGTCAAGGGCTGAACGGCTCGTGAAGCAGTGGCTGCAAGCAAGAATCAAAGAGATCGAAACGGCGAAGGGGCATTGAGCCCCGGATATTACCCAACGTTCGAACAAGGGGGTCAACTAGAAGAAAGGAGAAGCCATGATTCCAAGAAATCTACTAATGCCATCGAAAAACTTCATCATGGATCCATTTGGAATTTTCTCGGACTCCAACCGAATGCTGGAGGAACCCCTCAGTGTCTTAAGCCCGAAGATACCGATGGCCGAGAACTACTGGCCAATCAGACCCTGGACGCCGGCCTGCGACATTTTCGAGACCGATAGTGAAATCGTGCTCAAGTTTGAATTGCCGGAAGTAAAGAAGGAGCACGTCAAGGTAACTATGGAGAACCATTTGCTCACGCTTAGGGGTGAGCGGAAGTTCGAAGAGGAGACCAATCGCGAGAACTATCATCGCGTTGAGCGACACTATGGCGACTTCATGCGGAGCTTCACAGTTCCGATGTCTGTCGATGCCACGAAGATCAGCGCCGAATTCAAAAATGGCGTGCTGACGGTGACGCTACCTAAACGCGAGGGAGCCACAGCGAAAGAGATTGACGTGAAGATCGGCTAAGGGGCGCGGTTTGTTTCACGTGTCGCTGGTACGGCGGCGATCGGTCGCGGGTGTCTGGTGTTACCCCGCGGCCGATTCTTTTAGGGTTTTTCGTTTTACTTCTCTTGTG
>Ga0163162_10004638_pt1 | contig 13249 bp, 11 predicted proteins | sample S55metaG_FD_115310 | JGI IMG/M metagenome (GOLD analysis project Ga0163162, IMG submission 115310) | Switchgrass rhizosphere microbial communities from Kellogg Biological Station, Michigan, USA - S5-5 metaG | ecosystem: Host-associated > Plants > Roots > Rhizosphere > Soil | place: USA...
CCTAGCTGCCCTGCAGCATACTGCCATGAATGCAACCATTGATTTCAATTGCGACCTGGGCGAAGGCATGTCGAATGATGAGCTGATCATGCCCTTCCTTACTTCCGCGAATATTGCTTGCGGAGGCCATGCGGGGAATCGCGACACGATGCAGCAAACAATTGAACTCGCACTGCGGCATGGTGTTGCCATTGGCGCACACCCATCGTTTCCCGATCGGGCGAATTTTGGAAGAAGGGATATGTTGGCAGAAGGCTTGTCCTTAGAAACACTTCAGGATGCACTATACGAGCAGCTGCACAATCTTTCAACTTTGTGCGGCCAACACGGTGCAACCATACACCACCTAAAACCACATGGTGCACTTTATAACCGGGCTGCGTGGGATCGGGAACTGGCTGCTATTCTCATCAACATAACAAATGAATTCGATTCCAAACTCATCATCTATGCGTTGAGTGGAAGTGAAATGACAAAAATTGCGCAACAAAAGGGAATGCAATGTTACCATGAAGTATTTGCCGATCGCGCGTATGCTGATGATGGAAGTTTATTGCCGCGCTCGGAACCCGGCGCGTTGCATGAAGATCCGGCCAGGGCGCTGGCCCAGTCACTTCGGTTTGCGACAGAGGGAAAAGTGGAAACGATAACCGGGAAATTGCTTCACCTGAAGGCGGATACGCTTTGCATCCATGGCGACGGGCCCATGGCAGCCCATTTTGCAAAACTGATCCACGACGAGTTGTTGGCAAAAGGCGTTAGAATCAAAGCCTAGCTGAACAGGTACTCAACATCTTCGCGGCTCAAACTCTTCACGAAGGTCGCGTCATCAGCGATCAATTCTTTTGCCAGCGACCGTTTGCGTTCCTGTAATTGAAGGATTTTGTCTTCGATGGTATCCTTACAAATCATGCGGTAGGCAAAAATGTTCTTGGTTTGGCCAATACGATGGGTTCGGTCAATCGCCTGCTGTTCTACCGCGGGATTCCACCATGGATCAACGATGTATACATAATCGGCCGCGGTTAAGTTCAAACCCACACCACCCGCTTTCAGCGAAATCAGGAATACGCGACAAATGTCGTCGTTCTGAAACCGTGTAATGGCGCGTTCCCTTTCCGGTGCTGTGGTACTGCCATCAAAATATTCAAACGGCACTTCCAGCTCTTTCAGCTTTTCCTTGATCAGCGCCAGCATGCCCAGGAATTGCGAGAACACCAATGCCTTGTGATTGCTGATATTTTCTGTGATTTCCCTCGCCAGTTCCTCCAGCTTAATGGAGTGGTTGGGGTATTTGTCGGGTTCATTTAAAATGGCCGGTGAGTCGCAGATTTGACGAAGCTTCATCAAACCCTGCAAAATGGTGAGCTGCGATTTGTCGATGCCCTGCTCGCTGATCACACCCATGATCTTATCGCGGTAATCGGTCCGGTAGGCGTCGTAAATTTTCCGCTGCTCGTCTTCCATTTCGCAGAACAGAATGGTTTCGGTTTTATCGGGAAGGTCACGTGCCACCTGTTCCTTGGTCCTGCGCAGTATAAAAGGGTAAAGTATTTTACGCAGGTGTTCTTTCCTGTCCTGCTCACCAAATTTGTCAATCGGCGTGGCGAATTCATTACGGAAAAATTCCACGCTTCCCAGCATGCCGGGATTCAGGAAATTCATTTGCGCGAAAATGTCGAAGGTATTGTTCTGCAGCGGCGTACCACTCAAACAAAGCCTGTTCCTGGCATTCAGCAGGCAAGCCGCCTTGGTAACTTTGCTCTGCGGATTCTTAATCGCCTGCGATTCATCCAAAATCACATAATCAAAAGGAATATCCATCAACAACTTGATGTCGCTGCGAAGCGTGCCATAGGTGGTGATGATGACATTGAATTTTTCGAAAAAAGCTTTGTCGCGGGAACGGTCCCCGCCGTGGTGTATATGAAAAGTTAACTGGGGTGTAAATTTCTTGATTTCATTTTCCCAGTTAAACATCAGGGTTGTTGGACAAACAACCAGCGAAACCAGTCGCTCATGTGTTTCCCTGTAATGCTGCAGGAAAGACAGGCCCTGCACGGTTTTACCCAACCCCATGTCGTCGGCCAGTATACCACCCCAACCTACTTCGCTCAAATAATTCAACCAGTGGTATCCGGCTGTTTGGTAAGGCCGCAGAATATGCTCGAGTGCTACAGGCGGTTCAATTTCTTTGATGCGATTAAAACTTCTCAGCCTTTCGTACTTCTCCTCCAGTTGAATCAATACTTCCGCATCGTTGCGGTTGTCGTACAACTCGTCGATAACGCTAAGATGGTATTTGGAAAGACGAAGCGTATTGGATTTGCCTTCACCCACCCTGAACAACAGGGAATATTTTTTCAGCCACTCTTCGGGCAGAATGCCCAGCGTGCCGTCGTTCAACTGTACAAATTGCTGTTTGTTAGACAGGGCTTTCTTGATCTCGGCAATGTTAACGTGCTGGTTGCCGAACACAATGTCGACCTTGGCGTCGAACCAGTCCATGCCACTGCTGATGTGGATGCGGGTGGCGGGTTTGGCGGTATTGAAACGGAAATTCTTCAGCACTTCAAAACCGCTCACCGGCACATTCAAATCTTTCATCGCATCTACAAACAGGAAAAACCAATTGTTTTTCAACACATCACTTCCCTTCAGCACCAGTGTGCCGGCGCCTTCGGGCTTTATAAAATTGGAATGCAGGCTTTCCAGCTGCTGAATAAATTTCAGTTCTGCCTCTTTGTTTCGATGAACGATCATCACCTTGTCCTCGATGGGAATGGTAAGAACGTCCTTGTCGTTGAAACGGGTTTCAAACCCCTTATATGAAAAGATGGGAACAAATACCAGGTAATCTCCTTTTTCCTGTAGCGAAACTTTTACATCGGGTTCGCCGTCTTTGATTTCCTTGATCAGCGATTCATCAAACTGAACCTTATATTCCCTGGTAAGTGGAACGAGCTGTTTCTGCAGGTAGTTGGGCCATTCAGATTTGCTGACGGTGATCTTACCCTTGGTCATGATCTTCTCGACTTCGGCTACATCTTCCTGCCGCTGCCAGAGAAACAAAGTATTGTTGTGCATGAATACCAGGCTGCTGCGCCATTCGTTGTCCATCACATCAACATCAGGTCCGTTGGCATTCACATAGCATTTGATCTCGTACTGGCCTCTTCCATTTTGAGCAACGGTAAATACGGGACTCAATACAGATTCTGATACACTCAGCGCAACCAGGTTGTCGGTGGTGAATTTGATGCCCTTTGGCAAATAAAACACAAATGGATTGTTGCTGTTTTCCAGCAGCGATTTTTTCACCTTCGGATACAGGTATTCGGTAATCAGCGCCTTTGTTTCCTCGGGCAACTCATCTTCTTCGTGGTGAATGATATTTTCCCAGATCCCACTAAACGGTGAATTCCGGCTGACATATTTATTGATCTCTCCCTCCTGCAACTTTCTCATTTGTTGCAGCAGCTGTTTGTCTTCGTTATTAAGCTGATCAGTGTTGATGAATTTCGAAAGATCCATTTTCACTGCCTTCCCGACATATGCCGTGGCCGTATCGTTTGCGTCTCCGCAAATGGCATCGATGGTGAACCCCGGGTAATTCTTCACGTTGGCATTGAAAACCATTCCAACGCGCTGGGAACTGGTGGCCGTTACCACTTCTTCTTCTGCTACTTCTTCACTGGTAACTTCAACGGGGCGCGGCTTGGGCATTGTAGCTACGGGCGCAACGCGTTTTATTGAAGTGTCCAATACCCGCAAAAAGGGTTTGCCATCTTTGTAACTGAATTCAAATTTTCCTTTCAGGTCGTCGTTCAAACTATAACCATAGGCTTCCAGCAATTTGTTCTTCTCCTTGTCCCAATTTCGAATGCTATCGAAATAGTGTGGCCCATATGCATTCAGCAGCTGCAGCAGAACGGTGGTTTTATGTACGCAAAGTGGATGGCTTTGTTCGTCGCACTTGCACGAGCTGTCGAACGTGCGTTCCTCGTTTTTCTGGATCACCACGGGAAATATTTCGCCATCCAGTTCAAGGGTGGCTTCAACCCGTTCGTCCTTTGCGGATATGATGTTGGCTTTTTGTGTGCGCAATAAATTTTCAGCCTCGTGGTAGGCTTGCGGAGCGGTGAGCAGGCGGATTGTTTTGAGGTCGATGTGTTTCATCTTCACCACGGTGTGACGTTGGTGATAGAGCACGTCTTTTTCGCCAAGCATGTTCTTGTCGAGCAGTTCCTGCAATTGAAACAATGCGGCAGCTTCGTGACGGCAAATATCGCCCAGGTTGTAGGGGCAGGTGCACCGCAATGAGAGGGCCTTGGGGTCCTTGTATTTTTGAATGTATACTTTGTAAAAAGTAGTGTAGTTGTCGTCCTTAACCCGGAAGGTAACCGAGCCCAGCAGTTCGTCGTGCTCCACGAATTCCACGTAGCCTATGGAATGAATTTTTTTTCCCCTCCTGATTACTTCGTCCGTTCCGCTGTTGTAAACAAATTTGATAAGGTGCGGTAAAGCCATGTTGGTTGCGAATTCATTTGAGACCCATTCCTGCTGCGACAGTTGTGAAAAGGCCAATTTGCAAAACTACGGTAAAAACCCGCAGCCAGTAAAGGATTTTAGAAGAAATAAATATCTTGAAAGTTCCCACCGGAATTGAAAAAAATTCGCTTTCTTGCGGGGTTTGGCCTGCCGGTTTTACCCTCTTTAGGGTCTGGCGGGATTTTCCGCAATCAGCATTCCATTTCGGTAAACCGGCACTACATTGGCCAGGTCTTCGGTTAAGCAATAGCGAATGTCTTTTTCCAGCCCGAATCCCATCAACCGGTGATAGTGCGACGCATTCCGGGCTTTCATGAATTCAAATAAATCGCTTTTTGCCTCACGGTAAAGTGTAGCTGCTATTTGTGAGGAATCGCAATTGATGGAATAATTTTCACCGATGCGTGAAATGATCGCGCCTGCCATCAGCATGTCTTCCATGTTCACCCGGTCTTTCCATGCTGCGCAACCGAGAATTACATTTTGATCCTGCGCTTTCAGGTAATCGCAAAGCGCCGAGATATTTACAAATGATCCGGTAACAATTCCGCTCGCGCCATTGTCGAGCGCCATGTGCAGCAATTTTGTGCCGTTGGTGGTGGTTAATACCAGGGTTCTGCCCGATACAAAGGAGCGGGGATATTCAAATGGCGAATTGCCATACTGCAGACCTTCTGCAATGTGACCGTCTCTTTCACCTGCGGTAATGGCTTCAATTTTTTTTCCGAGTGATATGCAATCGGCCACACTGTCAACAGGAATCACACTTTTCGCGCCGTTGAATAGCGCGGTGGCGATGGTGGAAGTTGCTCTGAGTACGTCGATGATCACAACAATACTGCTGCTCACCTCATACAGGTGGATTAGGGCTGGAGAAAAAGATGTGTATAATTGAGGCTGCTCTTTCTTTCGGCTCATGATAACTGTTTAGTTCGATACCGCCTTCCATTTATCCGATTCAGCGTATTGCTTAATCACTTCATTCCTTTTTAGGAGGAATTTTTCAAGATAGGATTTTAAAAAGAATTTGGCGATGAGACTGCCCAGGAAGTCCCGCGGACCTTCAAAATGAAGTATGTTGATCAGGATGGTTCCGTTTTCCACTTCTTTAAAATGACTTTCAAGTCTGAAACTTTTTAAGTCTCCCTTCACTTGTTCTTCTGCAAAACTTTTTGGTCTTTCCATTTCAATCAGCCTCGCGGTCATTACCCTGGTTTTGCCCAGGTGGCGAGCGTTGAAAGTGATGGTTTCTCCCGAAGCAATGAGGGAAGAACCCGCGCCGGAGGAAAAACTTTCTTTGCGATCTTTAAGTACGGCTTTGTAAATACTTGTATTACGGCTCAGATCAAATACTCTATCCGGAGGAGCGAGTATAAAGGTGGTTACATGGATATTGTTCATAGTACTGGATTTTATCGTTTCAATGGGTCGGTTATCCTTTGGTAAAAGGCATCTTCGTCAATCTTGCCTTTAATTGCTTATCGCGAACTGAAATAAAAATTTCACCGCCCGGTACCGCATGCTCCACAGCAACATATCCCATTCCAATGGCTTTGCCAAGGCTGGGTGACTGGGTTCCCGAAGTTACCTTGCCGATGGATTTTCCTGCTGCATCTACAATCGCATAATCGTGCCTGGGAATGCCTTTATCAATCATCTCAAATCCTACCAATTTCCGGGCCACTCCTTTTGCTTTTTCGGCTTCAATCAGCGGCCGCGCCGTGAAATCTTTGGTAAACCGGGTAATCCAGGCCAGGCCGGCTTCCAATGGCGAAGTGCTGTCGTCGATGTCGTTGCCATACAAACAGTATCCCATTTCCAGGCGGAGCGTATCTCTCGCGCCCAATCCGATGGGTTTCATTCCTTTTGGACCGCCGGCAGCGAAAATGGCGTCCCAAATACGACTGGCATCATCACCCTTGTCTTCGAAATAGATCTCCACGCCACCCGCGCCGGTGTAACCCGTTGCGCTGATCAATACATTGTCTATTCCGGCAAACTTTCCCTTCACGAATGTGTAGTACTTCAGGTTCAGAATATCGATATCCGTGAGTGGTTGCAAAAGCCTGGTGGCATTGGGACCCTGTACAGCCAGCAACGCTGTTTTTTGAGAGATATTGTGCATTTCAGCATTTGCGCTGTTGTGTGAGCTGATCCAGTTCCAGTCTTTTTCAATATTGCTGGCATTTACCACGATCATGTAAACTTTACCGGGTTCGATGCAGTAAATGATGAGGTCGTCAATGATGCCGCCGTTTTCGTTGGTCATGCAGCTGTACTGCGCCATGCCGGCCGTTAGTTTAGAAGCATCATTGGTGGTCAGTCGCTGTATGAGGGGAAGGGCTTCGTCGCCTTTCAGGATGAACTCCCCCATGTGGCTCACATCGAAAACGCCGGCATTGGTTCTAACAGTTTGATGTTCGTCGTTGATGCCGGAATAGGAGATGGGCATGTTATAACCTGCGAATTCGGCCATCTTTGCGCCAAGGGCAATATGCTTATCGGTAAAGGGAGTTGACTTCATGCTGCAAAATAACGTGGTTTCACGCAAAGAGGCAAAGTTTGCGCCATTGCGTGAAGCATTACCCGGCTGTTCCACCATACAATCCATGCTTCATGGCGTATACCACGATGCCCACCGAGTTTTTCACGCCCATTTTTTCCTGGATCTTCATACGGTAACCTTCCACCGTACGGGAACTGAGGAATAGTTTCTCGCCTATTTCTTTGTTGGTAAACTCCTGGCAAATCAATTCGATGATGTCCTTCTCCCTTTCAGAGAATTCAATTTTTGGCTTACGGGAATAAGGGTTGTATTTGCTGTTGGCGATCATCCGGGCCAGTTTGCCCGTCGTTTGGCGGCAGTAGTAGGTGTCTTGTTGGTAAACGGTTTTAATGGCGTCAATCACTTCATTCTTGTCCGCATTTTTAATCAGGTAGCCACGGGCGCCCGCTTCCAGCATATCGATGATGAGGTTGTCTTCATTGAACATAGAAAGGCCAATAATGCCGGTATCGGGATAATGCTCCGAAAGCCATTTGGTGGCTTCAATGCCGTCCATCACCGGCATTTTAATATCCGTCAAAACCACGTCGGGTCGCTGTTCTTCAACCAGCGCAATGAGTTGCTTTCCGTTGTCTGCTTCTCCCACCAACACAATGTCTTCCTGTTTTCCCAGCATCAACTTAAGGCCATCGCGGAAAATCTCGTGATCATCGGCGATCACCAGCTTTATATTACCAACTGTATTCATGATTTCAGATCGGTATTTCAAAAACGCATCGCATGCCTTTCCCGGGCTCCGTTATAATATTTAATTGGCCACCCATTATTTCAGTACGACTTCCAAGGTTGTGCAATCCCAATCCCACGTTTTCCTTTCGCCTGGTTGCATAGTCGAACCCCATCCCATTGTCTTCGGTCAGCAGGAACAATCGATTTTCGTTCGTCCTGATTTTTATCGATAACAGGCTGGCTTTTGCATGCTTCAGGGTATTGTGAATAATCTCCTGTATGATACGGTACAGGTGAATCTCTTTCTCTTTCGGGATGGGTTGTTTGATATGATGCTCGAAACTGATTTGGAGCTGCTGGGTATTGACCTGGTTAATGGAAGCTACGAATTCCTCAATGGCCGCGGTGAGGCCTTTACGGATTAGGGTGTTGGGCATCAGGTTATTCGAAATATCGCGCAGCTTCCGGATGATTTCATCAATGTGATTGCCCGCCTTGGCGATCAACACACGATCTTCGTCGTTGGGATAATCCAGGCTGTTGATCTGCAGTTTTACGGCCGATAAAAGCGGACCAAGTTCATCATGCAGGTCGGAGGCGATCCTTCTTCTTTCATTCTCCATGGTGGTAATCTCCGCCTGAATTTTTTCCTGGTTCAACCTCAGGGTACGGCGCTGGTGCCGGATAATGGAAAATATAAAATACGCTATGATGATCCCCAATACGGATGCAACAATAATCACAAACTTGTATATATCCTTTTCTTCGGGATGCATAGGACGGCAATCAGGTAAATTAAATTTACTAAAAGATTAATGTAAATCTGGATACCAAAAATGCGCTGGAAGAAATCCTTTGAAATACTGAAAATGGGCATCAGCAGCGACTCGACAAAAATGCGAAACGTGAAAAAGATCACGAGTCCGATGGCGATCAGGAATTTGGGATTTCGCAGGATATTGCTTTTTTCGGTAACGATTAGCTGGTTGAGTACCGTAACGGCCGATATTACCACCATAAAGCAATAATAAATGGCAAAATAGGAATTGAAATTACGGATGCTACCGATATAAAATAGCTCCACCAGCCATAGCAACAGGGAAAATGTGATGAACCAGATAAACCACCGTTGAAATTTTTCCCCAATATTCCATGATCTGAACATCATCATGAGAATAAAAAACTCCACTACATTATAAATATTCCAGGGAACGGTATTGCTTCCGAACCGCCAAATAAAAAATCGGTTGGCCAGTTCTGAAAAAAATCCCACCCATAGGAACAGCACGAACCAATGGTATTGAGGGTCGAGGGTCTTCAGTTTTATCAATGCGAGAATGGCGGGCAATAAAACGCCCATACTCAGCACAAAGGCTATATCCATACCTTACTAGTTGGGGCAATATTGCGGACAGCGCTGGCCGCTTTCCAGCACTACTTCACCGGTAAAATTTTGGTCGTCGCTTCCCTTTTGTTTTGAATTCTTTGCCAGATCGGCGCCGGTCGTCCTGCTATTGATGGATCCGATGTCCTTGCCCTGGTCGTTAATGCCATACAAAACCAGGCGAATCTGACCCTGGTCATCTATACCAAAGCAGATGCGCATACCCACGCAATTGGGTTGGCCGAGGAGTGAATCGAGCGATCTTTTATTGAAGGCTTCACTAAGTGGCATGGTTTTTTTACTCCAGGAGTTCCTGTCGGTGGAATATTTCCCGGTGAGGGCTTTGGCCTGTTCGGGTGTGATGCGGTGATTAATCTTTTCCAGGTCCCTCACATCGAAGGCGGTGTTGGCAGTGGGGCGTTGAGCCAAACAGGAAAAGAAGAAGAAACCAAGGGCAAACCATCCGGTTTTTTTCAGGATGCCGGAATTGCGATAGGACAATAACTGTTGTTTGGGCATAGCATATTATTTACAATGTAAAAAGTGGATAAGGTAAATCTAAGATGGACTGAAGAAGCTACCATGAGTAGAAATACTGTTTTTTGGAGCCAAAAATCAGCCCAGTTTCAGTAGGTATACGCTTTCAACGGGGGTTGGTTTGAAGCATCTTTGAGTGACGTACCCGCCCCCTTATCAGCTCAGCCTTTTAAAGAGAAGAGTAAAAAGTTTATTATGGAAAAAAATCTTAGCCCGCTCAGGCCGGCATACTACCAAAGCATCCTCCCCCAGCAACCGCAAAAGCCCATTCAATTCGGGCAATTCCCGGCGGTTCAGTCAACGGTATTCTATGCTGATGATGTGCAATCAAATGCTAACCTCGAAATCATGCAATTGGAACACGAACTACGCGGAATGACCCTCCTTGATGATGCGCGGGATATATTGAAGATCTGTTTGCGGATCGAAGCCATCAAGAACATGTCGCGTAAGCACAGGACGAGAAACAAATCGATTTAAAGAGATTATTCAGCCGACAGGTTTTAGAGTCAACAAAGGGCCCCTTGCTTTCGCTCGGGGCCCCGCTGTTTCAACTTCAACCTGTCTATTGAAACTCGATTAATATATTGTTGCTTCTAACTTCCGATTGCCAGTAATTGTTGGAAGGGAGAAAGAAAAGAAATGGTTGTTTTGGCTTTTGACTCAACGGCGCCAGATTTCTCTTCTTCCTGGTTCGGGTCATCTATAAATACAGTGCGCGTCGCTTTTACACTGTCTTTCTTTTCTATCTTATTTTCAGTGCTATCTTTTTTGTAGCGATACTTCTTATCGTCTTTGTTCTGATTTTCTTCGGGCTGTGTCATCTTCTTATTCTTATCAACGTCTTCATCATCCCTGTTTTTCTCGCTGTCAACACGCTCCAGTCCACCAGCCGTCATCACATATTCCACGTCGGTCTGCCACCAGCTGCCGCCGTCATTGTCATTGTCTTCGTAGTTCCAGTCGTGTGGACCAACCGTAATTTCGTCCCAGCTCAACCTGCGGTCAACGCTTCTGTCGATCAGAATTCTTTTACCAATGGGAACCGCGATGGTCACCAGCACGCGCTGGTTGCGGAAACGGGTGTCTTCACTCACTGAAAATCCGCGGTCCAGGTAAACGGTGCTGTCGGCTTGATGAATTTGATAGGAAATGCGTCCGGCATTTCTTTCTGCAATGGCAGGATTGTTTCCATAGCTGTAGCGAATGGTGCTGGCGTGAAATTGCGAATCTTCACTCTTCACAATCATCAGTCGCACATTGTTCATGATTAAACTGTCCTCAGCCACAGTAAGAATACCACCACCGCGAAACCAGCCACCATAATATTTTACTTTACTGTCGGGTACTTTAATCACCAGCTTGCCGCGCGCCGGCTGAACAAGCGTCACTTCATCCTTGATCCTGGCCCTGGTATCGAAGCTCCTGCGAATAGAACCCACCAGCAGGATAAAGCAAACCAGTCCGATTAACCAAAGTGAACCGAAGGTGTAACCGAGATATTTATTAGATGATTTTGCACCGGAAATTCTGCGCACCAACCAGGTAATGCCAGCGATAACAGGTATACCAAGGAAAAGAACCAATGTACCCCAGGCGAAAAAGTTCTGCCAAAATCCTTCCAGCAGGAAATTCTTGAGTGGGAATACAGCAGCTCCGCTGAAGATAATTGCCATCAATGCGATGAACAATGCAAATACTACGATACCCGCGATGAATAAGAAGAAGGCCTTAAACAACACGCCAATGGCATGTCCGAGTCCTGAACCTACGCGCCTGGCCACGGGACCTGCATCGGCAGCAAAACTTTGAGCTTTAGACTGCGCCGTGTTTTTAAATTCTTCACCCCATGCCTGTGCCTTCACCTTAAAATCTTCGCCCATTCTTTCTGCACGTCCCTTGAAGCCCTGCAATTCGCCCTGTACACTGGCCTTGATACTTTCAAGGTCAACCTTTTCTCCTCTCATTTCCAGTTTATCACTGGCTGTTAAGGCTTCCGGTACTACAATCCATAAAATGATGTAAGCGATGAACAAGGTTCCGCCGAATCCACTGAAGAGGATATTGGGGAAGGGATCGAAATTATTGTTGAATACGTTATGAAATATACCGGTAACGGCACCCAGGATCAGTGGCAATGCGAATATCAACCTGGGAATCCAAACACCGATATTAAAATAGCTGGCGATACCGTTGCAAACACCACCGATGATTTTTCCATCGGGATTGCGAAACATACGTTTCTTCAAATTTGTGGAGAGCGGAGAAGCCGGTAAAATGATCCACAGAATAATGTAAAGCAACACGCCCGCACCAAAACCACCGAGGGTGATGAGCGCAAACAAGATTCGCATGATGGTGGGATCAATGCGCAGATAATGCGCGAGGCCACTACATACACCACCGAGAATCTTATCGTTGTCGTTCCTGTGCAAAGCACCGCGGGGAGGTTCAGCGGCCTGGCTTGTATAGGTAGACTGCGTATAGGTTTGTTGACTACTGCCGGCTGATGAGGAAGATTCAGCGTCCATTTCCTCGAAATCTTCGGGACGACCCATGCTGGCGATGATGGCTGCAACATGCGCATCGGTAACACAACTATCACCCTTTTTCAATTGCTCTGAAAACAATTCAGCTATGCGGTTCTCAATGTCGTTGATGATCTCGTCTTTTCCTTCCTCATTGGCAAAGTATCGCCGCAGGCTATCTATATATTGCTTAAGGGTCTCATATGCCGTCTCCTCAATTGGTATCACCCTGCCCTGGAAATTTATATTGATTACCTTTTTCATTGTCTGACTTTTTATTGGTTGAAGTTGTTTGAGCTGGTGAGTGTAGAGGTCCCGTTTTGAGTGATGGCATGCACAGCATTGGCCAGCTCATCCCAGGTGCTCTGGAGTTCGCTATAGAAAGTTGCTCCCTTCTCGGTCAGCGAGAAATATTTTCTGGGGGGGCCGCTGCTGCTTTCCACCCAACGGTAGGTAAGGAGGTCTGAATTCTTGAGACGCGTGAGAAGCGGGTATAATGTGCCCTCCAGGATGTGGAGATTGGCTTTTTTCATTTCATCAATGATGTCACTCGGATAAACCTCGCCCCTCTTGATGATTGATAAGATGCAAAATTCCAGTACGCCTTTCCGCATTTGGCTCTGGGTGTTCTCGATATTCATGTTCAGGGATTTTTGCCCCTTTTCCCCCTTCGGATGCGAGGGCTGGAAGCGTCGTTAAAAATGTTCACTACTGTTTTCACGGGTCCCGTTCTTTCTCTCTTTGTTTTGCCTGTCTTCATCCGATACATGCCTTGCTGCTGGTTCATTGGTTCCGTTCGATTGTCTGCCGGTTGTATTGCCGTTGTTTTCGATGCCGTTCTGTTGATTCTTTTTCTTTCGATTTAATCTCCTTCAACCGGTGCTTTTGTCCCTTCTTATTTGCTGGTCTTTGTTCTTCTATTATCCTGCGAACCCGCCTTTCTGTTGTTTATACCCGTTCTGATCAATTTATCTGCTGTTATTCGGGGTTCGCTACTGCCTATTTTCTAATTCC
>Ga0163162_10004639_pt1 | contig 13248 bp, 10 predicted proteins | sample S55metaG_FD_115310 | JGI IMG/M metagenome (GOLD analysis project Ga0163162, IMG submission 115310) | Switchgrass rhizosphere microbial communities from Kellogg Biological Station, Michigan, USA - S5-5 metaG | ecosystem: Host-associated > Plants > Roots > Rhizosphere > Soil | place: USA...
ACGCATCGAAGCGGCGGTCAAAAATCCGCAGAACCTGGGCGAGATGGAAAACGCCGACGCCATCGGCACAGTCGGGAGCGCCGATTGCGGCGACATGCTGCGGATGTGGGTGAAGTTCAAGGAAGAAGGCGGACGCAAAGTGATCGATCGCGCCACCTTTCAGACCTTCGGCTGTCAGACCGCCATCGCCGTCGCCAGTTTGGCGACCGAAATGCTCGCTGGGAAAACGGTCGACGAAGCGATGTCGTTGTCGGGCGCAGACCTGGCAGCGCCCCTGGGGGCCTTGCCGCCGGTGAAAATTCATTGCGCCCAACTGGTCGAGGGCGCCCTGCGTTCTGCCCTCGCGGGCGAAGTCGCACCGGTTCCGCCAACGACCAAGGGCCCGAGTCTGATCGATTCATTCACGCCCTCATCGACGCCCGCAAAAAAATTGAAAATCGTTCTCGATTCCTAGCCTAACGAACCCGCCATGCACGAAAACACTGAATTCACGACCGCCCGCGATGTCGAAGCCATTCAAATCCCAAGCGGCAGCAAGACCACCATTCCCGCCGGCACTCCCGGGGTGATTACCCAGGCGCTTGGTGGCAGCTATACAATCGCAACCTATCAGGGCTTGGCGCGGATCGCGGAGAATGATCTCGACGCCCTCGGTTTGGAGAAGCCGGCCGGCGCCAAAAGTTCCTCGAACGCGCCCGCCGGCATCGCCGGACCAGCCGATGAAAAGGCCGTTTGGGATCAATTACGCCAATGCTTCGACCCGGAAATCCCGGTCAACATTGTGGACCTCGGCCTGGTTTACGATTGTCAGCTCATTCAAAAACCGGAAGGCGGCGCCAAAGTGGAAGTAAAGATGACGCTGACCGCGCCGGGCTGTGGCATGGGCCCCGCCATCGCGAGCGACGCCCAGAGCAAAATTCTGAGCATTGAAGGGGTCGACGAAGCGGACGTGCAACTCGTTTGGGATCCTCCTTGGAATCAGGGCATGATCAGTGAAGCCGGGCGCATGAAGCTTGGAATGGTCTAAGCCGTTTTTCTTGTCTCGCGCCGGAACGCCCCGGGCCGTATCAGAAAATTTACGCAGGAGCAGTTTTTTCCTTGGACTCGTTCGTCCGCTTTGCCACCGTCCAGAAGATTGCAACCATCGAAACGCCCAACATGAAACCACGCTCATTTCTTCTCGTCCTTATTCTCCTCGGCTTCAGCGCCGGTCTCGCCGGCGCCACCCAGGCCGACGATACGACGATTACGATTACGGGCCAGACCGCGGGGGCGACACCATTTATCAGCCAGTTGAGTTTGACGGCCAGCCAAACCGACGTGCTGAGGAGCATTCAATTCACGATCGCGCCCAAGACCGGCTCGGTCACACGACCTCTTTCGGGCACTTATTCCAACGCTTACCTGACAGAGCGCGGCGATCTGAACGCGATCACTGGTGAAATTTTCCTCCCTGTCTACGGACTTTATGCCAATTTTACCAACAGCGTCACCCTGACATACCGATTTAATGACGGGTCCTCGAAGCAGGATAGCACCACCGTCGCGACCGCAGCCTTCACTGACCCATGCGGCTACGATAACCCAATGGTTTTGCAGGCCAGAACTAATAGCACCGCCCTGAGCTATGACTACATCATGGTCAAGGGAGCTTGCAGCACCTATTCGCCAGCCATCCTCGACACTGACGGAGCCATCCGGTGGGTCGGACCGAATCTCGTCCAGACCTATACTTCAATGTTCTTTGATAACGCCATTTATATCGCCAATACCGGACTAACCCGCGTTGACCTTGACGGGACCATAACTCCTTTGATCAGCAACACTGACCTCGGAGTTACCTATCTGCATCACAACATCGATCTCGGCAAGACTGGCATTATCCTCGATGTCGACACCACCGATGAACTGGAGTCGGTCAACATCGAAGTCGACGCCACCGGCAAAATTATCAAGGAATGGCATTTGGCCCAAATCATTAGTGATGCCATGATCGCGGGCGGCGACGACCCAAGTCAGTTTGTGTTTCCCAGTCCGGACGACTGGTTTCACAACAACGCCGTGGCCTACAATCGCGCCGATGACTCTCTGATTGTGTCGAGTCGAGAGGACTTCGTCATCTGCCTTGACTACGAGACCGGCGCCATCAAGTGGATTCTTGGTGATACGACCAAGTTTTGGCACACCTTCCCTTCTCTCGCAAAGTATGCATTGACCGTCGCGCCGGGCGGTGTGCCTCCGATTGGTCAGCACGCTCCCTCGATCACCTACGACCAGGGCCTCCTCCTTTTCGATAACGGCACTGGCAGTATTTTCTTCACAGATATGCCGGGAGAGAACCGCAAGTTTGCGGTCCCACGAAAATATCAAATCAACACCCAAACCATGACGGCTACGGAAGTCTGGAATTATCCCCAGAATGATTCCATTCTGAGCCCCTTCTGTGGCGGCGTCTATGAAGATGCTCCGCTGAATTATCTGGTGGACTATGCATTGGTCAATGGCGCCGGTGTTCCTAATTCCTATTTTCAGTTACTCGGCTTGGACGCCTCCGGCGAACAGATCTTTTACTACCAATACGCCACCCACCTCTGCGACACGGGGTTCAACTCCATCCCGTTGCATTTGGAGAATACTTCCTTCCCAACGGTGATGCCGCAGGCGCTCAATTTTTCGACCCGGGGCATGGTCGGAAATGGGCAGGACTCGCTTATCGGAGGATTTATTGTCACTGGCACCGACACAAAGACTCTCGCCCTTCGAGCTCTGGGGCCATCGCTGGGTCTTCCCGGGACGGTCGCCGATCCGACTCTGACGGTGTTCGACTCCGCCGGTACGCAGGTGGCAAGCAACGACAATTGGCAAACCGATCCCAACGCGGGCTTTCTGACCGCGCACGGGCTTGCGCCTAACGATTCGGCCGAGGCTGGGATTGTTCAGTTTTTGGCACCGGGCGCCTACACTTTTGTCGTGAACGGGAAAGGCTCATCAGGAATTGGCCTGGTGGAGGCTTATGACCTTTCGCCCCTCGCCGCTTCAAAGCCGGCCAACATCAGCACCCGGGGATTGATCGGCAGCGGAGCTAACGTTCTCATCGGCGGATTCCTTGTTGGCGAGGTTGCGAGCAATACCGTCGTCATCCGCGCGATCGGCCCTTCCCTAAGTACGGCCGGTATTACCAACCCGCTGGCGGACCCGACTCTCACAGTTTACGACATTAACGGCACTGCGCTTGCGAGCAACAATAACTGGCAGGACGACCTCAGCGCACTGGACATCGAGCAGGTGGGCCTCGCCCCGACGGAGCCCGCTGCGTCAGCCACGATTGTGCACCTGCCGGCTGGCGCCTACACTACCATCGTGAGCGGCGCGAACGGCGAGGAGGGAGTGGGCTTGGTCGAGATCTACGATCTTTAAGTCGCCGATGCGGTTGCGGGCGGGCCCTCAGCCAATGCACAAGAGCGCAATGTCACGTGTCAACAGGTGATGGATGCGACAGTCGTCATTCGCGCTCTTGATCATTTCCTCGCCGCCCTGGGCATGAGCCATAGGTCGCCCAAAAGCTACCCACTGTTCCATTTCAAAACGCCACCGGCGATTCCAAAGCGTGCGGGAGAATTCTGCGACGCTAGGCGATGCCGAATCAGCGGCACTGAATTGTCTCGCATCTTCGGTGCAGATAAAAAAAACGTCGGCCTCATCGTTTTTTTCTTTTAGATCACGGTTCTCTTCTGCCATGTTGCTTTTCGTCCAAAAGGAGGTTCCCAAAAAAAATATGAAAACGCTCATGAAATCACATTCTCTGATCACCATCGTCGCCTTTCTGACTTTCTTCGCCCAAGGGGCGTTCGCGACCCAGGCCGATGACACCACCATCACCATCACCGGCCAAAACGCCGGTCCGACCTCGTTTATCAGCCAGCTCACTCTAACGGCAAGCGATACGACTGTCATCAAGAGCATCCAGTTCATGATCACGCCCAAGCCGGGCTCCGTAACCCGGCCCTTGTCGGGCACTTACTCACAGGACTTCATGATTGATCGAGGTTACCTGGTGCCTCCGAGTACTGACATCTTTCTCCCGGTTTATGGGCTCTATGACGGTTATACTAACAACGTCACGCTTACTTATAACTTTTTGGACGGTTCTTCCAAGATGGACAGCACGACAATCGCCACCGACGCATTCGACGACCAGGGCTGCGGCTACAAGAATCCAATGGTTCTGCAAGCCAGGACTGACAGCACCGATTTGAGCTATGACTATATCTTCGTGAGGTCAGGTTGTGGAGACTTCTCTCCGGTTATTCTTGATACCGACGGAGCCTTGCGCTGGGTGAGCACGATGGGCATCCCAAACGCGCTGGTGGCTTCCTCCCTCTTTTACAACGGTGCGGCTTACGAGACGAGTGGAAGCACCCTCAATCGGGTTGACCTCGATGGCTCCATTACCGTCCTGGGAGATTATAGCACGGATGGGGTTGTGAATTTTCACCATAATATCGACCCGGGTAAGACGGGAGCTCTCCTCGAGGCAGACACGAATGATTTCTACGAATCCATTGTTATGGAAGTGGATTTATCTGGAGCGGTTCTCAAGACTTGGAACCTGGCGGATATTATTAGCGCGGCCATGACGGCGGGTGGCGACGATCCGAGTCAGTTTGTTTACCCTGCTCCGACCGATTGGTTTCATAACAACGGCGTCACCTATAACCGGGCGGATGATTCTTTGATCATTTCGAGCCGGGAGAATTTTGTCATCGCTCTCGATTATGAGACCGGCGCGATTAAGTGGATTCTGGGAGACCAAACGAAGAAGTGGTTCACATTTTCCTCTCTCGCGCAGCTTGCTCTTAACACGGAAGCAGGCAGCCTGCCCCCTATCGGCCAACACGCACCTTCCATTACATTCGATCAGGATCTGCTCCTCTATGACGACGGATTTTTTAGCAGCTTCCAGCAGCCGCCCGGAATGAATCGGACCTATTCCAGCCCGCGCAAGTATCAGTTGAACCTGAACGTTTCGAGCTCGGGCGGCGATCCCGGGACGGCGACGGAGGTTTGGAACTATGAGCAGGAACAATCCATTTATTCTCCCATTTGCAGTAGCGTTTATGAAGACGCGCCGCTCAACTACCTCATTGATCACGCATTCGTAGGCGGCTTTGGCTCGCAGATGCCCTATGGGCAACTGCTCGGCTTGGACGCGGCCGGCAACACCATCTTCTATTACCAGTATGCAGCCACGTTCTGCGATCAGGTCTATAACTCACTGCCAATCCATCTGGAAAACACCAGCTTTCCAATCATTCCCGCCAAGTCGCGCAACATTTCCACTCGCGGGCAAGTCGGCCCGGGAGATGATGCCCTCATTGGCGGGTTCATTGTTTTGGGAACTGAATCCAAGAAAGTAGCGTTGCGGCTCCTGGGTCCATCGCTCAGCATCTCCTACCTGACGAAAAATTTGTACGATCCGGTCATTACTTTGCATGATTCTACCGGTGCCGTCATCGCCACCAATGATAATTGGCAGGATGATCCCGGCGCGGCGGAGCTGACAGCCAATGGGCTGGCTCCGACAGACCTGGCGGAGGCGGCCACGATCCAGACTCTTGCCCCCGGTGCCTACACGGTGGTGGGAACCGGCAAGGGCTCGGACGTCGGCATCGCTTTATTCGAAGCGTACGATCTAACGTCGGCAACGGATGCCAGCCTGGCCAACATCAGCACCCGCGGGGCGATTGGAACGGGCGATAATGTCCTAATTAGTGGTTTTATTGTAGGCGACGTGAACAGCGCAACAGTCGTCATTCGCGCCATTGGTCCTTCCCTCGCGAGCCTCGACGTGGGCGATCCTTTGGCCGACCCTATGCTTACCGTTTACGATGTGAACGGTGCGATGCTTGCCTCAAATAACGATTGGCAGGATGGCGTCTATGCCGACGATATTAGCAGCGTTGGCCTTGCGCCGACAGACCCCCTTGAATCGGCGATCATTCTCCATTTGCCCGCCGGTGCCTACACCGGGATTGTCAGCGGGGTGGACGGGGGCACAGGGCGAGGCTTGGTCGAAGTCTATGACCTGCAATGATCTAATGCTCGCGTCGGACAGCCGTCTTCACTCCCACGGAATGTTCCTTCGTTGACACAAGCGGCTCTCGTTCTATAATCGCGCTCCGTGCCTGCTACCGACCGGTGGGCGCGAGCCAAAATTTTACCCGCACCATTCTCATGCCTTCCACCCAAATTATTCTCACCGAAAACGTCCCCGGCCTCGGCGCCGAGGCCGATGTCGTGAAAGTCCGCCGCGGTTACGCGCGCAATTTCCTCATCCCCACCGGCAAGGCCCATGAAGTCACTCCGCGCGCCATGCGCCAGATCGACACGCTAAAGGCGAAACGGGCCGAGCGCGAAGCCCGCGAATTGAACGAGGCTGAGGAGGTGGCGCGCCGCATTGGCAAGCTCAAGGTCACCTTCACCCTCCAGACCGGCGAGACCGGCAAGGCGTTCGGTTCCATCACCGCGCAGGACCTGGCTGAGCGCCTGAAGAACGAAATCGGCCGCGACATCGATCGGCACCTGCTTCACCTCGAGCACCCGATCAAGACCACCGGCGAACACGAGGTCTCAATCAAGTTGCATCACGACGTGGTCGCGAAATTTAAGTTCATCGTCAAGTCTTCCGAAGAACCAAAATCGGAAGCTGCTCCCGACGAAGAATCGGAGAAATCCCGCGGTCCCCGCAAACGCACAAAATAAATAATGCCGAGAAATCCCCAAGGGAGTGATCCTGGGGAGCCTCGCAAGACGGCCCCGAACGGTTTCGGGACTGGCCGAGGCTCGGCGGCGCGAAACGGCGGAAAAGTTATTGGCCCGTCGTCCCCAGCTTCTTCCGTAGATATTCACCGTGCCCTCCCCCACAGCGTCGAAGCCGAGCAGGGCGTGCTTGGTTCCATGCTCATCTCGCCCCGCGACGCCATTAACGCCGTGGTCGAAAAAAAGGTCAACGAGACCTATTTTTACATCCCGGCGCATCAGACGATCTACACCGTCCTGGTCGATCTCTGGAATGCCAACCATGGCATCGACCTGATCACGTTCACGCAGGTTCTGCGTGACCGAAACCTGCTCGAGACCGTCGGCGGCGCATCGTTCGTAACCAGCCTTTTCACATTCGTCCCCACGGCGGCGAACGTCGGTTACTACCTCGAGATCGTCCGCGACAAATACATTTTGCGCGAGATCATCAGCGCCTGCACGGAGGGCGCGCGCCGTTCCTACGAAGAGCAGGACGAAGTCGATAACTTGCTCGACGAAGTGGAGCAAAAGATCTTCGCCGTCGGCGAGGATCGCTTCCATGACGAAGCCTTTTCCATGAAAGACCAGGTCATGGATGCGATCGAAGCGATCGAAAAGCTCTATCAGCAGCACGGCGGCATCACCGGCCTCGCCACCGGTTTCAAGGATTTTGATCGCCTAACGAGCGGATTGCATCCCGCCGAGATGATCGTGATCGCAGCCCGGCCCAGCATGGGCAAGACCGCCCTGGCGATGAACATCGCCGAGCATGTTGCGGTTAATGAAGGGAGGCCGGTCGCGGTTTTCAGTCTCGAGATGAGCGCGCAGCAACTCGTGCAGCGTCTTCTCTGCTCGCGTGCCGGAGTGAATTCGCAAAAAGTCCGCGACGGCACCTTTCTGGCCGAGCGCGATTTTCCCAAGCTCACCGCCGCCGCCTCCAAGCTGGCTGAGGCCAAAATCTTCATCGACGACAGCCCGGGCTTGAACATTCTCGAGCTCCGGGCCAAGGCGCGACGCTTGCGCGCACAGCACGACGTCGAGCTGATCGTGATCGACTATCTGCAATTGCTCCGCTCGACGTCGCGGCGCGGGCAGGAGAATCGCCAGATCGAAATTTCCGAAATCTCCGCCGGCATCAAGGGACTCGCGAAAGAGTTGAACATCCCGATCATCGTCGCCGCGCAACTCAATCGAAACCCGGAAAACCGCACCGGCGACAGCAAAGGCCGGCCGCGCCTGAGCGACCTGCGCGAATCCGGCAGCATCGAGCAGGATGCCGATGTCGTTGGCCTTCTCGTTAGGCAAGAATACTACGCCGATACCGAGGAAGAAAAAGACGAGACCGAAGGCAAAGCCGACCTCATCATCGCCAAGCAACGCAACGGCCCGACCGGCGACATTGCTCTCACCTTCCGCAAGGAATTCACCCGCTTCGAAGACCGCGCCCGGGAAGAGCGCGAACCCTTGTAGGGCAAGTTTCCAGCCCCGCGGCTGGAGCCGGCGGTGCGAGACGGCTGTCGCCACGACCAAGACTAGGATGCGCGCAAGCATCTAACGAGAAGAAGATCAGCTACGGGCTGGAGCTGGCGGGAGGCGTGCGTAAGCACGACTCATGACAGCGTAGGCCCGTTAGCTGCATCGCTGGGTTAGGCGTCGCGATCGAATTCATGACGGACCTGAGTATCGGTATTTCCTGCGACTGTTGGCTTCTTCAGAAAGCCTGCGACGAGAAGTCCCCACGCAACCACCAAACTGAGGCCGGCAGCAATGTGCGTGAGCTTCACCACCAACTCCTGCCACGCCGCCCCACCGGTTGCGCTCGCTTGGCCCGCCGCGATGGGTAACATCTGGGTCGTTCCCCACCAAGCATTGGCGGCCTCCGACAAGGCCATCAGCCAAGTCAGCCACGCCGCCAAAAGCATCACTGCGGCGGACCTGGGGCCGACGCTGTGCGGGAGCTTGAGTAACAATGCCGCCATGACGATTAACAAAAGACCGTTGGTGACAAACTGGACGTGGGCTCCGAGTGCCAACCGCGGATACGGCGTGTGTGGCACCACAAATCCGCACAGCAAACCAACCATGACGAGGAGTAAACCGTGAATCAAAATTTGGTGACTTCTGTTCTGAGTTTTCATCAATTTATGTGTGTTGATTCTTGCTACGACGGAACATCGCCTAACGAGACGAAGCTCAGTTGCGGCGAGCGAGGACGCGCATGGCTGCGGGTTGAAGGGTTTTAGTCATGTGAAAGCCGGGTAGTACGACGGCTCGCCGTCAGCTGCAGCGATTGGTTAGACCTTTCGCGTGGCTGCTCTGAATCGTCATGTCCTCGCGGACCGGTGAGCGAAAGCTCGATCCTGGTCGCCGGGTTCTGATGGCGGAGGCACCAGCAAATAGCGATGCACAGCAGGATAGCGCCGGCTGCCAAACCAGCGCTGGTCGCGGCGCTGTCTGCATAGGCGGCAAAAATGCCGCCTGTGAAAAGTGGCACGGACTCGACAAGACCGAGCCACAACATCTTCTGGCGCTCTGCCGGAGAGAGACTAGCGAATGGACTCTTGCCGCGATGCGCGACAATGGCAGACTCCGCTATGCGGCAACGCCGGTGTGCGTGGAAGCTGCGATCAGCTAGCAGATACCAATGTCGCATGATGGTGGCGCCTCAAGGTCTAACGAGAACAAGATGAGCCACCGCGCGAATTACGAGCGGCGGTTGCGAAGGTGAAAAATCTAGGCATAAGAACGGTTCGCGGTTGGCTCCATCGCATGGTTAGATGAAACGGTGTGGCTCCGTCAATAGGTGCGGACAAACAGAAGAAACACGACGCCGACAAACCAAAGGACGGAAGCGAATAACACGACCGCTGCTGCCCAACGCCGCGGGTGAATCGTGATCCCCCACTGCTTGACGCTCAGGGTAGTGAACTGCATGGTCTCCCCCGACGCACGATCCGTCTCAGGTCCGAACTCCACCTGTGACAGCACGTAAAGACACGTGGCTGCGATCAACGCGGCTGGCGCTAGCGCAGCAAGCGCGACGAGCATGTATGCGACCTTAATCATCGATGCGACCCCTTCATCTAACGAGAACAAGATGAGCGACGGCGGACGAGGGCGCGCATCGCTCGGAGTGGAGGTGTGGAAATCATCTTAAAAATGGAGCGTACGACGGTCCGCCGTTCGCTCCATCGCCTAGGCCCATCATTCATTGCGATTGAGGCTGAAATTGATTGTCGGGACAACAGTCGGCACGGCACCCAGCGGATCTAAGACAGACGGCAAGCCATAATTTGGAGTGTTGCCGCTCGCGTATGTAGCAAAATCAGAAAGGATCGCTCCGGTTACGGCACCGAAGAATGTAATCGGGTTAACGTAAAAGTGGTTGCTGGCCGGAACGAAATACACTGGTCTTGGATCGTGCCCAGATATTGCGGCTGCTGGGAGAGCGTTCCATTGCTGCGTTTTTCTTCTGAAGTTTGGCGAGCGGGAAGGTAACATGATGCAGCAGTCCATTGCGGTAACAGTTCCAGAATGGTCTTTCCGGTCCTGCAAGCTCGCTGAAGAGCGTTCCCAAATGCTGCTTCAAGTATTCGTCGGTGAGATCATGCCCGCCGGGACAACCACTTTTTCTCCGGAGATACCGCTCAAGAAGCGGAAAGGCTACAAGAAGAAAAACAAATCCTGACTCCCCTTTCTCTCTCAGAGGAGCTAAACTATCGACGAACCAACGTCGGAAGTCCGCCTCAGAAGTCACAATCGCGTGTGGTGTCATTTGGGCCTGGACGAGATGCGTTGGATAGCCGAGACGCAACACTGGGGCATGTGGGCCGGTAAGCCACTGCACGCGGACCGCCCCGGCGGCTTTGCTTAAGCGCAAGGTCGGTTTTTCGGAACGCAATCAGTAACCGCTTCAGCAGGTCGCGGCGCGGTCCTCATATCCCATAATACTGCTTCAGCCCCCAAATCCGAACTCGTTGCGGCAGGAATCGAAAAATCAGCGGCGCGATCCGCGATTGAAAGAGATCGCCCACGGTGTGGCGAGGTGGCGGATGAGAGGATTCAATCAGACGAAAGACCCGCTGCGCCACGAGTTGCGGTGGAGGCGCCTTTTGCATGTTGCGGTTGGCGACAGCCCACGCCTTGGCGACGCGCGCATCGCCGGGCGGATTGGGCGTGATTGTGTCGTTGAAGTTGGTGCAGATATCCGCTGGTTGCAGATCGATTACCTGCACGCCGCAGTCCCGGAGTTCGAGTTGCAGAGAAAAAGTGTAGGAAGCCATCGCGGCTTTCGCGGCGTTGTAGGCTGCCATGTAGGGGACGGGTAGGCGGGAAGCGAGCGAGGTAACGTTGATGATCAGGCCCGACTGCCGCGTGCTCATGGCGAGGAGAGCGAGCCGGCAAAGTTCGATATGAGAGAAGACGAGTGTGCGAAACAGGTCCTCCACCTTTTCCGGCGTCAGGAGTTCGGCCGCATCAAAATGTCCGCCGCCCGCGTTATTGATCAGGACATCGAAGTGGCCTGCCTCCCGCCAGGAATTGTCAAAGGCGGCCCTCATTCCAGCGAGGTCAGCCAAATCCAGCCGCACGGGATGGAATCGTCCTAACGACGGGAGGCGGGACGGATCGCGCGAGGTGCCCCAGACTTCATGGCCTTGCGCGCAAAGATTTTCGGCCATCGCTCGCCCGATGCCGGAACTCGCCCCGGTCAGAAAAATTTTCTTCATGCTTTTCGTTCCGCTTCCAGTTGTAAGCTCCGCCTTTATCTGATTGAAAGTCTTCATTCGCAACCGAGGCGGAATCCAAACGCCCGGCGCGGAGCAGCAGGTAACCGATGAAAGACGATTCCTCGCATGGCGCGACCCTGGCGCGCGGCGCGATCATTAACACGATCGCGTTTCTCGCCTCCAATTTGCGCGGAATTTTTACCTTCCTTGTCGCGCGCCTGCTCGGCAGCGCAGTCCTCGGCATCTTCGGTCTGGCCTGGGCAACGATGGATTTGGTGAGCAAATTTTGCACGCTCGGGTTCGACTACAGTGCCATCGCCTACATCGCGAAAGCGGAAGGAGCGGGCGACCGGGAGAGCAGCCGGCGAGTGCGGAAGGCGGCAATCGTGGTTTCCTTCACGAGCAGTATCGTGATCGGCCTGGGCGGGTTTTTGCTGCTCTGGAATTTCGGCGCCGCGGCCGGTTTGCGGCCAGAATTTGTCTACCCGTGCGCGGTCATGCTGCTGGCGTTGCCGGGTGTGACGCTTTACCGGGTCAACACCGCTTTGTCGCGCGGCATGACCGTGATGCATCACGACATCTACTCGCGCGGCCTAACGGAAAGCTTTGGCACGGCCGCCGCGCTCCTGGTTGCCTTTGCCTTCGGGGCGCGCGATCTCGCACCGGAGCTCGCGGGCATCGGGGGAACGCTGGCCTCGGGCCTGGTTGCGTTCGTGCTCGCACGCGGATTGTTCGTTCCGAAAAAGGGAAGCGGACCTACGCCTAACGAGAAGCTGGTTCCCAATCTGCTGCGCGACTCCGCCCCGATCGCTCTCTACGACCTGCTCAACATCGGAATCATGCGCATCGACGTCATCATGCTCGGCTGGTTTGTCGGACGCGCGCCGGGAGTAACGCTGGAAACGCTCGGCATCTACGCGGCGGCGGTCGAAGTGGGCGGAGGCTTGCGCAAGGTGAGCCAGTCTTTTACTCCCATCTTCACTCCGATCGTCGCGCGACAGATCGGCGCCTGGCGGATTCGTGAAGCGGAAGCCAGTTACGGATATCTCGCGCGCTGGATGCTGGCGATCCTTTTGCCATCGGTCATCGTGCTGGCGCTCGCCGGCGGCACGATCATGACCATTTTCGGGTCGAGCTTTTACAGGGGTGGAATCTGGACGGCAGTGATCGGGCTGGGTTGCGCGCTAAATGCGTTCGTTAGTCTGGGCGAGACCATTCTAATGGTTGAAAAGCCAGGGATTAATCTGATGAACTCAAGCATCGCCTTCGTCGCGGCGGTCGGAATAAATCTGTTACTCATTCCAGCCTATGGAGCGCTGGGAGCGGCATTCGGGGTGCTTTGTCCGTACCTGATCAAGGGCCTTCTGCGCTGGATCGAGATTCGATGGTTCTTTGCATGGCGCTGGCCGTGGCATGCGCTTTTCAAACCATGGGTTGCGGCGCTTGTTCCGCTTCCATTTGCCATCTTCCTCCGCTTCGTCAGCCAGGCGTGGTGGTGCGACCTGGCAGCCGCCGGGCTTTACCTCGCCGGATATTTCATCACCTGGCGCGTGATCGGACTCGAGCCTAACGACCGCGCGGTGCTCGATCAACTATTCCGAAAGAAGCCGGAGGTGCGCGAGGCGGTGGAACGCGAAGAGCCCGCCACTTGAAAAGAGTTGCCGGCGGCGTCCCACCGAAATATCAGACGTCGGCGAAGGCGGAGGCGCGCTGTCCGCGC
>Ga0163162_10004640_pt1 | contig 13247 bp, 13 predicted proteins | sample S55metaG_FD_115310 | JGI IMG/M metagenome (GOLD analysis project Ga0163162, IMG submission 115310) | Switchgrass rhizosphere microbial communities from Kellogg Biological Station, Michigan, USA - S5-5 metaG | ecosystem: Host-associated > Plants > Roots > Rhizosphere > Soil | place: USA...
AAGTTCACTGTCAAACACCAACATATCGGCGCCAAGTTGGAGTGCACGAATTATTAACTCGTCTAACTTTCCCTTGCCCAACACAGTTCGCGGATCGATTGCTGAGCGTCTTTGAATGATTTTGTCCTGGACGATTACTCCTGCAGACGAGGCCAACTCGGCTAATTCAGCCATCGATTCTTCCGCGTCCGAAACCGGTCCAGTCGCAACGCCGACCAGGATTGTTCGGTCGCGAACTTCTGCACGCCGCGCGGTCTGTCTGTTTCGCGCCATTTCATCTTCGAGTGAATTGATTAGTTCAAGAAAGTCGGCATCGAGCTGTGAGGCTATTCTCGGTTCGAGGAAACCATAGATTTCTGGAGCCGTAGCATTTTCCAGGTCGCCTGAATGGAGCGGTAACAGATGAGCCGCATGTACTACACCTGGCAAACCGTTGGTTGCGTCAACATCAATGGCTGCCATGAGATCAAGTCGCAACAAGGCAAGGTCAGTCAGGTCATCCTGTGTCAGTTGTTCACCGCGCAGATGTGTATGTACACAACGCAGACCTCGAAAACGTCCCGAAGCCACGCGCACACGTTTGAAATCTGGTAACTCAATACCGCGATTGTCGCCGACCATCACATACTGAACGTGACCCTTCCGATCAATAAGCACACCAATCTGTCTTCGCGTCTCATGCGAAAGTTCGCTTAGCTGGCGGGCAAACTCGGGAGTTACGATCTCGTTGGGTGGAATGCGGCGCGTGTAGAGTTTCTCTATACGACGAAGCTGATTCGTTTTAAGCCCCAGGGTATTACCTAACGCACTAGTGATAGTCCCGTCCCTCCTTGATCTAATTTGTTTTGAAGCTTGTAAGACGAGGTTAAGGCCTGACAATTACAGGATGAGTGTTGCGGGCGGTTAATGTCGTACGCTGGAAGGGTTCGATCTATTTTCCTCGGCGACATGGAGTCGCAGAGTCGTTTAAGCATCGAGATTTCTATTCGTGCGCAACTTCCGGGCCTACAATGGCCACGAATAAGTAAGTTCTAGTCCGCACTCCAAAGTCGAGGCGAATTATAACACGAGATTAGGCTGGCCACTCCTCGCGAGACAGGACACTCCGATATGGTTTTCGCGTCTGCAGCAATACGAGTTTTTGCGGTGAAGATTAGCTTCAGTAAATAACAGTCCGGTTCGCTTTGAACGCAAGGGTTACCCCCAGAACAAACAGACCAATCACTATTCTCCCGTTAGACTTAGGTTTCCTCGGGGCGTATGATGAGCCCTTTTGCAGAAGTCCGCTGATTTCATATGGAACACGCGAGCAAAATAACGGCAATTGAGCCAGGGTACGGCATTGCGGGTGGCGAGGTTGTGATCGACTGTGCGGGTTTCGATACCCGTGATCCTGATGAATGTATTGTTCTATTCGAAGACGCAATCGCACCGATTGTTGCTTTGAGTCCACGCAGAGTACTTGCAACAGTGCCTGAGGATAGTCCCTCGGGAGTAGTTCAGGTTCGACTACAGTCCGGGAACTCGAAGAGTGCGCCAGTCTCATTCACCGTCGCCAAGAGACTCGCAGGCGATTTGCACCCAGTGGCCAATCCGGCATTCGATCCAGATGATGGTTCATTGTTTGTGACGAGGTCCGGCTCACGGGGCGAGGAACTCCCGGTCACCCTGTTCAGAATTGGTGTAGATGGTGAGGTAGGGGAATATTCGGGTGACATAGCAAATCCGACCGGGATTGCTTTTAACAGTGACGGTGAGATGTTTGTCAGCAGTCGACTCGACGGAATTGTTTACCGATTGACTCCTTTCAAGGACGCGGTAGCTTTTGCCAGGAACCTCGGGGTCGCCACGGGAATCGCATTTCATAATGACGGTGAAATGTATGTAGGTGATCGGACGGGCACCATCTACAAAGTTAATGGAATCGGTGAAGAGCGTCCGTTCGCACAGATCGAGCCGTCCGTTTCTGCGTACCACTTGGCGTTTGGACCAGACGGCGACCTTTATGTAACGGGACCGACAGTTACGAGTTCCGATTGCATTTGGCGGGTGAACTCAGAAGGCGAAGTTAGCGTTTTCTTTAAGGGATTAGGTAGACCACAAGGGCTCGCATTTGATTCAGATGGCAATCTCTATGTCGCTGCTTCGTTTCGTGGTCAGCGCGGCATCGTGAGAATTACACCTGACGGACAAACGGCGACGATTGTTGTTGCCGGAGTCAATTTGGTTGGTCTGGCGTTCAGTGGAAATGGCGAAATGGCTGTTGTGTCGATCGACTCAGTTTATAGTTTGCCGATGCAAGTGAAGGGAACCGTTTTACCCAAGTAAATCTGAGGTTCTGAAGCGGTAATCGTCTTTTGACAGGCACTTTTCAGAATGCTACTTTGGCCCCTCTGTATCGAGACTGCGAGCATTTGACCCTGAGATTCTGAGTGACCCCAGAACAACTGATACCACAACTTGTCATCTACATGGTGGTGCTGCTGTTGGCTATTTCAGCACACGAGGCGGCCCACGCGTGGATGTCTCATCGCTTCGGTGACGACACCGCCTACCTGCTTGGTCGGGTTACCTTGAATCCGTCAGCCCACATCGATCCGATTGGTACGCTCCTGATTCCGATTGTCGGGTTTGTTGCCGGTGCGATGGGTGGCGGAATGTTTCCCTTGATCGGGTGGGGAAAACCTACTCCGGTGAACCCGCTGCGCTGGCGACACAAAGACCTGGCTAACGTCATGGTTTCGCTCGCTGGGATCCTGGTCAATCTCAGCCTCGCGATAGTCGCGTTTTTGATTTTCAAAGTTGCCCTTATGACCGGCGGACTTTACGCGATCCCACAGTCGTTGCAGGAACCAGTTGCCGTGTTTCTCGTTCGCACGATGATGATGAATTTATCGCTGGCGGTTTTCAATCTCTTGCCTTTTCCTCCGCTCGATGGCAGCAAAGTCTTGGAAACATTCCTGCCGGCAAGTATGCAACCGCTGTTGGAGATATTGGAGCGTTACGGCTATTTCATTTTGATCGGGTTACTTTATATCGGCGTATTTGATGTCATCATGAGACCGATACGAGGGCTGATTTACTACTTGTTGTTCCTCGGGCTTAGATAGAGGAGCAGCTAATTCGAACAATGACGAAACGAATTTTTAGCGGTGCTCAACCAACAGGAAACGTTCATCTGGGTAATTATCTCGGTGCTCTTCGCAACTGGGTTGCTCTACAAACCGAATACGAAAGTTTCTATTGCATCGTTAACCTTCATGCATTGACGACGCCCCAGGATCCTTCGCTATTAGCAGAGAAGACACGGGATCTTGCACGCATCTACCTGGCCTGCGGAATCGATCCAAAAATTTCCACTGTCTTTATTCAGTCGGACGTTCACCAACATGCGGAGTTGACCTGGATATTGAACGGAATAGCTCGGGTTTCTGAACTCGAAAGGATGACCCAGTACAAGGACAAGTCACGCAAACAGGAAGAAAACGTCTCGGTTGGTTTGTTTGATTATCCGGTACTGATGGCTGCAGACATCCTGCTTTATCAGACTGATTTGGTACCAGTTGGAAATGATCAAAAACAGCATCTTGAGTTAACAAGAGATCTAGCCATTCGTTTCAATCGTGATTATGGTGAAACGTTCAAAGTACCTGAACCTTATATTCCAAAAGTGGGCGCACGAATCATGTCGTTGTCGGATCCTTTAAAGAAGATGTCGAAGTCGGATGACGATCCTAACGGTTGCGTGATGCTGATGGACGACGACGCCACTATCCAGCGCAAGTTCAAACGCGCCGTGACCGACTCGGGTACGGATATCAAATTCGATGAATCACGTCCGGCTATCAACAACCTGTTGGAAATCTTTCATCTCATCACGGGTAAGTCTCAACAGGAAGTTGAAGCGCATTTTGCAGGACAGGGATACGCACAGCTGAAGTCTCAATTAGCTGAGGCAACAGTCGAGTTTCTACGTCCAATACAGCAGCGCGTTCGTGAAATCACTGACGACGAACTCAATCGAATTCTCAAAGTCGGACGTGATAAAGCTGAAGAGATCGCTGCACCTACTCTCAGGCAGGTTTTCAAGAATGTTGGGTTAGCGGGAGCCAATAGCTGAGTGGACGACGAGCAGCCAGACACCACATCAGAACCAAGAACACCCGCGCCAACTCAGCTTAGCGTTGCCGGTGCAGTACCGAGGATTGTCTCCGATGATGTAACAGACGATCTAAAAATTCTACTAGGAGAGTTTGAAGGTCCTCTCGATCTGTTGTTGCATCTGATTCGACAGGAACAGGTCAGTATCTATGACATTCCAGTTGCAAAGATAACCGATGAGTACTTGCGTTATTTGCGACTGATGCAGGAACTCGATATCGCCGTTGCTGGTGATTTCCTGGTGATGGCGGCAACTTTGATCGAACTAAAGACAAAGATGCTGCTGCCGCGTGACCCATTGGCGCCGGCAGATGAAATCGATGATCCGCGTGCCGACCTGGTTAATCAGCTGCTCGAATATCAAAAGTACAAAGCGGCAGCCGAAATGCTTTGGTCCAGAGCAACAGTTGAGCAGGCAGTTTTTCGTCGCGCCGAACTGGAGACTGATAAGAACAACCCTGAAGTTGCAGCAGGTGTGTTTGATCTTCTGAAAGTCTTTCAGGAAATACTGGCGAGACACAAAGAAGAAGTGCTGATGGAAATTGAGCGAGAAGAGATTTCCATGGCAGAGATGCTCGAAAGATTGCGCAACATGGTGATGTCAGCGGGTGAGTTGAATCTTCGGTTGTTCTTCGAGCGAGCCAAATCCCGACGCGAACTGGTGCTCGCTTTCTTATCAGTACTCGAACTGGTTAGAACGACGGAAATAAAGTTGTTTCAACGCGAAACGTTTGGGGACATTATTGCTCGAATCGCCGCAGGCTAAACAGATGACCACTAACGAAGAGACTGACAACCCGCAGCCGTTGGAAACTCCCGACGAAGCCGCTTTAAATGAAGAGGCCAGCAGGGAACTCGCTGCGATGGTGGCTGAGGTTGAGGCCACTGAGGGAATTGCTGCGGAAGCAGATGAAGACGATGAGCTGGTTTCTGCACCGCAAACACAAACAGAACGAGCCGGTATCGTTGAGGCGCTCATCTTTGTTTCCGAGGAACCGTTAAGTCTTAAAGCAATTGCCAGTGTGCTCAAAGAAGATAAAGCAGTCGTTGAAGAATCTATCCGGACGCTGGCGGAAGAGTTCAACGGACGAAACGGTGGTCTTCAGTTACGCGAAGTCGCAGGTGGTTGGCAGTTTGCAACCCGGCCGGAACATCATGAATACGTGCGTCGATTGTTGAGGACTCGGCCCAGTGCCAAGCTCTCAATTGCATCGCTCGAAACGCTTGCAGTAATTGCTTACCGGCAACCCGTAACTGTTCCCGAGATTCTTGAAATCCGCGGCGTTCAATCTCCGTCTGCAATTAAGACCTTACTCGACAAAAAACTGATAGTCGCTAAAGGTCGAAAAGAGACTGTGGGACGTCCGATGATGTATGGAACATCAAAAGACTTCCTACTACAGTTTGGTCTGAAGGATCTGTCCGAGTTACCGAGTGTTGAAGATTTCCAGGATTTAAGCGGCGGATCGTGAATCGTGTGTGCTTAAGAAGCGGTGAGCTTGACTGTTCTGTCCAAGTGGCACTTGAGTTAAGAGATGCCGACAAACTGAAGCATATCGGACCGTCTCCGAGGACCATCGTTGAAAGAGCGACAAATCGTTGAAAGCATAGCGTGAATTTCGTGGAGCAACGACTTCAAAAACTTATCGCCGCTGCAGGCATCGCCTCTCGTAGACACGCCGAAGAACTTATAACTTCTGGCAAAGTTACGATCAACGGGCAAGTTGTAAAAGAGCTCGGAACAAAAGCAGACCCCGATAAAGACCACATCAAGGTAAACGGTAAGCTAATCAACCCTCAGCTTAAGGCACGTGAGAAAGTCTACGTTCTCTTGAACAAGCCTCGTGGTTATCTCTCGAGCCTGTCTGATCTGGAGGGACGTCCAATCGTTACCGAGTTGTTGCCGCCGTCATTAGGCAAGCTTCATCCAGTTGGGAGATTGGATTTCAATACTGAAGGACTGCTCATCCTAACCAACGATGGTGATCTCACGAATTTCGTTACGGCCGCTCGTAATCGTGTCGAGAAAGTTTATGAAGCGAAAGTAAAAGGTGTACCAACTGAAGTAGCAGTTTCAAGATTGCGACGCGGAGTTACTTTTGACGATGGAACCAAAACTGCACCAGCGAAGATCGAACTGTTGCAGGAAACTGGTAACAACGCCTGGTACGAGGTGAAGTTGCATCAGGGCCGTAATCAACAGGTGCGCAGGATGTTTGACATGATTGGGCATTCAGTAGTGAAGCTCAGAAGAGTAAGGATTGGGTCGTTAACAGATGAAGGACTCAAACCAGGTTACTGGCGTTATCTGACTCCCGCGGAAGTCAGCCGTTTAATGAAACGAAACGATAAGAAACCGCGCCCCGCAAAATCTCGTCAGTCGCGTTAGGATTTTGTCGTTTATTACTACTTCTCAGTATTATTTCAACTATCAGAATCAGGCTTGTTGAGAAATCGTTATGGAATTCGAATTAACCGAAGAACAACAGCAGATCAAAGCGAGTGTTAGAGAGTTTGCGGAATCGGAAATAGCGCCCCACGTGATGGAGTGGGACGAATCGCAACACTTTCCTATTGAACTGCAACCCAAGATGGCCGAGCTCGGTTTCCTTGGGGTGCTCTTTCCTGAAGAGTATGGCGGCGCGGGAATGGGGTATGTGGAGTACGCAACTATCATCGAAGAGTTGTCGCGCGTAGATGGATCCGTAGGCATCTCTGTCGCTGCTCATAACTCACTTTGCTCAAACCACATCTTCAAGTACGGCACCGAGGAACAGAAACAAAAGTTTCTAACACCCCTTGCTTCAGGAGAACATCTGGGAGCGTGGGGATTGACTGAGCCAAGTGCTGGTTCCGACGCTTCAGGGACCAAATCCACCGCTGTACCAACGGATGGTGGATGGATAGTCAACGGGTCGAAGAACTTCATTACTCACGCCATACATGCTGATACGTGTGTGGCAATGGCCGTGACCGATCGTTCGCAACGCAGCAAGGGGATCTCAGCTTTCATCTTTGAAAAAGGAATGAAAGGATTTTCCCCCTCGAAAAAGGAGAACAAACTTGGACTGCGTGCTTCCGAGACTGCCAGTGTTGTCTTTGAAGATTGCTTTGTTCCGGAAGCTAATCTACTTGGTGAGGAAGGTCAGGGTTTTGTGAACTCAATGGAGATTCTTGACGGGGGCAGGATTTCGATTGCCGCACTGGCAGTTGGCATTGCACAGGGTGCTTTCGAATCAGCGGTTCGGTATTCAAAGGAACGACAACAGTTTGGAAAGCCCATCTCAGAGTTTCAGGCGATACAGTTTAAGTTGGCCACGATGGCAACCCAGATCGATGCTGCAAGGTTGTTGATGTATCGAGCGGCGTGGTTGAAAGATCACGGTAAGAAGACGACCAAAGAGTCGTCGATGGCTAAGTTGTTCGCTTCTGAAATCAGCGTGGAAGTTTGTGAAGAAGCCATTCAGATCCACGGCGGCTATGGCTATACAAAAGACTATCCGCCAGAGAAGTACTGGCGCGATTCCAAGCTGTGCACAATCGGTGAAGGAACCTCCGAAATTCAACGAATCATTATCGCGAGAGAAGTGTTGCGACAGTTTTGATTGGGAATGGCGTCAACGACGAATAGTTTGATCGATCGTATTGCCGTTGGCGACGTTGCCGCCGTAGCACGGGCGATCTCCAAAATCGAAGATGGATCCCACGACGCTTCATCACTGATGAAGCAGGTATACCAGTCGTCGCGTGGCGGTTTGATTATCGGAATAACTGGTGCACCGGGAGCTGGGAAGTCGTCTCTGGTAGATAAGCTAGCGCTGCATTATCGGCAAAAGGGAGAACGCGTTGGGATCATTGCTGTCGATCCTTCGAGTCCTTTTTCCGGCGGAGCCATCCTTGGCGATCGAATTCGCATGCAAACGTTAGGTTTGGATGAGGGCGTTTTCATCCGCTCGATGGCTACACGCGGCAACCTCGGTGGACTCGCCCGTGCGACAGTTGATGCTGTTGCGATTCTTGATTCAGCTGGCTACCAAAAAATAATTGTTGAAACCGTGGGCGTCGGTCAGGACGAGGTGGAGATCGTTAAAGCGGCTGACGTATCGGTCGTGGTGTTGGTGCCGGGGATGGGCGATGATATCCAGGCGATCAAAGCCGGGAGCATGGAGATTGGCTATATCTTTGTCATCAATAAGTCCGTCCGTGAAGGGGTCTCGTCCACCGAGAAAGAGTTGGAATCGTTATTGTCTTTAGCGTCGCGCGCAGACGGATGGGACCCTCCGATTATCAAGACCATCGCGATCGAGAACCAGGGCATAACCGACCTTGCGCAGGCGATTGAAAAGTTCAAAGACGTACAGCGCAGCGCACAGATGATCAGTGATCGACGCCGGGCAATCGCACGTTGGCGAATTGTGGAGTTATTGCGAGAACGTCTACTCGCAACGGTTTTAGAAGCGAATTCAGCCACTGAAACGCTGGAACGTCTGGCCGATGAAGTTGCAACGCGGCGACGAGACCCTTATTCTGCAGTGGACGAGATTATTGAAGGAAGTGTCCGGGGTCAGTAATTCCTCGCTCAAATTCATGAAAATCGACCATATCGGCATCGCTACCAGGCAGCTGGAAGAAGGCCTGGCAATTTGGCGTGACGCACTGGGACTAACAGTGGATGCGACTGAGGAAATCGCGGAGCAGGGAGTTCGCGTCGCCATGCTAGAGATTGGTGATACTCACGTCGAACTGCTAGAGGCCTTGAGTCCGGATTCAGCGGTCGGTAAGTTTATTGCCAAGCGAGGACCCGGAATTCATCACATCGCAGTTGAAGTGAAAGACATTGAAGCGTCGTTAGCAGATTTGAAAAAAAAAGGTGCGCGGTTGATTGATGAAACCCCGCGCGTTGGGGCCGGCAATTGTTTAGTTGCTTTTGTTCATCCGACGACAACTAATGGAGTACTTCTCGAATTGGTACAGCACAGATAGTTTATTAGGAAAGGATAGTCATTTTGAACTCAACAAAGAAGGCTTACATAGCGGCAGGAGTAGCAGTCCTTTTCGCTGCAGCCCTAATTTTCTGGCAGGTGAAAGCGCGTAACACGGGGCCTGTCGAACTGTCAGCTGAAGACATGGCATTGATTGCCGAAGATCAACCGGCTCAATTCCGTGCTCGGCTCGCCTCCGATGAAGCTGCGCGAAAAGATTTTGCTCTGAATGTTCGTCAAGTGCTGGCCGTTGCCGAAGAAGCCCGCAACCATGGCATCGATAAGAAGGCTGAGGTTAAGAGACAGATCGAGTTTCAACGAGCAAGTATTTTGGCTCAATTCTACTTTGAGCAGGCTGGTGACAAAGGCGCCGATATTCCTGACAAAGACGTAGAGGAGTTTTTCAAGGAACCGGCAAACCAGGCAAGGTTTGATCAGCTCATCGCTGACGCAAAAAGCAAAGATCCTCAACTTGCCAAACAGGAAATTCCTAAAGAGCAGTTGGATATGCTGAAGCAGCGTCTAGGCCGTATCTACATTGCTGAGCGTAAAGCGAAAGAACAGGGCATCGACAAGAAACCGTCCGTGCATCTTCAAATGGTCTTGCAAGAAGCAAGAGTTCTGGCGCAGCAGTACGCGGAAGACAGTCTGCGCGACAAGATGAAAGCCACGGACCAGGAAGTTGACGCCTACCTCGCGAGTCACCCGGACCTCGACACAGACAAGAAGAAGCGCGAGCAGGCAGAAGAAGTTCTGAAGCGACTTCGTGCGGGTGAGGACTTTGCCAAGTTAGCAAAGGAATACTCAACTGACGGTAGTAAAGATAAAGGTGGAGATCTCGGTTGGTTTGGTCATGGCGATATGGTGCCGGAGTTTGAGCAAGCTGCGTACGCATTGAAGCCCGGTGAAATCAGCGACATTGTCCAGAGTAAATTCGGTTTCCACATCATCAAGGTCGAGGAAAAAAAGACCGAAACAAAAGACGGCAAGCCGGAAGAGAAAGTTCACGCGCGGCATATCCTTTTCGGTGATGCCAACGCCAATCCTTTTGCGCAGCCGCAAACACCACGCGACAAGGCCCGTGCCGCCGTAGAACAGGAAAAGCAGAAGAAGGTGCTCGAAGACATCGTGGCCCGCTCGCACGTGAAGGTACCTGATGTCTACACCGTCAAGATGCCTGAACCTGAAAAGGCGCCGCAGGGTTTCCCCGGTGTGGATGGTGCTCCTGGAGCGCCACCGCCAGCTGGTGAACAGCCAGCTCCGACGAAACCAAAGAGTGAACCTGAGGCCAAGCCGCAGCCAAGGAAAAACAAGTAACCAATGTTTGTTGGCGACTACCGTGTAGAGATCATTCCAGACACCGAATTCCACCTCGACGGAGGAGCGATGTTTGGAGTGATCCCACGGAATCTTTGGTCGCAGGTATGTCCACCGGACGATCAGAATCGAATCCGGATGAACATGAATTGTGTCTTCATAGATACCGGCAAAGAGAAAGTACTGATCGAAACAGGTATCGGTGATAAGTGGACATCGAAACTAGCGTCGATGTATGGCATCGAGCGCAGGCAGACGTTGCCCGAGTCGCTACAACAATTGGCAGGAGTTTCTGCTGACGAGATCACTGTTGTTGTCAACACACATCTGCACTTCGATCATGCAGGTGGCAACACGGTGTTGGATGAAAATGGCAAGGCCATTCCCTCGTTTCCAAATGCTCGGTATTTGGTGGCGAAGAGTGAACTGGAACATGCGAATCATCCGAGTGAACGTGACAGGGCAAGCTACCTACCGGAAAACTGGATGCCTTTGATCGAAAGCGATCAACTCAAAGGGCAGGAATCGGAATATGAAGTAGTGCCGGGTCTCCGAATGGAAACCTGGCCTGGTCACAATCGTTCGATGCAGTGTTGGCGACTGTGTTCTGGAGCAGAAACGATGTTTGGGTTTGCCGATTTGGTGCCAATGAGGGCGCATGTGAAGTATCCATGGATCATGGGCTACGATCTTTATCCAACTGAAACACTCGAGTCGAAGAAAAAGCTATTGCCTCAAGCCGCTCGAGAGGGTTGGCTATGCTTGTTTTACCACGACCCTGATGCACCAGTTTGTCGACTCGAAATGAACGACAACAAAATTAGCGCTCAACCGATCTAATAGAGAATGCTTTTCTCGATGATCTGATTGCACGTCGTGCAAATGGCACGCTCGCGGAATATCTATCAGCAAATAATTGTAAGGATAAAAAATGAGTTCTCAAGTTCGTATTGGAATTATTGGCGGTAGTGGTTTGTATCAAATGCCGGAGTTGACTGACGTGGAAGAGGTCAAGGTCGATACTCCGTTCGGCAGTCCTTCTGACGCTTTCATTGTGGGAACCTTGGAAGGTGAACGCGTTGCCTTTTTACCACGCCACGGACGTGGTCACCGGTTCACGCCAACTGAAGTTCCTTTTCGAGCAAACGTCTATGCGATGAAGTCGTTGGGTGTCGAAAGAATTCTTTCAGCGTCGGCAGTGGGTTCACTCCAGGAAAAATATGCGCCGCTTGATATGGTTATTCCCGATCAGTTTTTCGATCGCACGAGGGGACGCGTAAAGGAGTCGACATTCTTTGGTGAAGGAATAGTGGCCCATGTTTCATTTGCTCATCCGGTTTGCAGCGTTCTCGGCGACGTTCTACAACAATCATGTTCAGCCGCTGACGTGAATGTTCATCGCGGTGGCACATATCTTTGTATGGAAGGTCCCGCGTTCTCGAGCGTCGCAGAATCTAATGTCTATCGTTCGTGGGGGATGGACATCATTGGGATGACGAATTTGCAGGAGGCAAAGCTCGCCCGCGAGGCCGAGATTTGTTATGCGACGCTGGCTTTGGTAACCGATTATGACTGCTGGCATCCCGGACATGATGCTGTGAGTGTGGAGACCGTCATCGAGTATTTGAACAAGAATGTGCGCAATGCGCAGATAATCCTGCGTGAATCGGTCAAGCATTTGAAAACTGCCGATCGCTCGTGTAAATGTGGTTCGGCGTTAAAAAATGCTATTTTCACCGCGCGCGAAATTTGGCCTGAGGCGACAACTAAGAAGCTTGACGCTATCATCAAAAAGTACCAGTAAGAATCGAGTTAGCGAGGTAAGTTATGAAGTCTAAGTTGCTGCTTTTGTCGCTTTTGTTCAGTGCGGTACTAATTTCAGCGCCCGCGGTCAGGGCCCAGGGAGGCGTTCGCAGTGGACCAGATCCTTCCACCGTTCGTGACCCCGATCTTGAAAAAGACTCGTTGCACAATCTCGAAGTTGCGCGTAATTACTTCAAATTGAAGAAGGCTTACGTGGCTGCGCTGCGTAGATGTGAAGAGATCATTGCGGGCAATCCAAACTTCGCGAAGATCGAGGAAGTGTTGTTCATCGCCGGGCGCAGCAGTCTTGCTTTGGCGGATAGCAAAGGTAAACAAGCGCCAACTCTTTACAGTAAGGAGACTACCCCGGATCAGTTTCGCACGATGGGCCGCGAATATTTGACTAAGTTGGTAAAGGATTATCCAAGCAGTGCTTTTGCGAAAGATGCCCAGGAAGATCTACGTCTGCTGGATGCGGCGAAACCGGCTCCATAGCCTGACGACCAGTATCAAGCTCTACGATTACAATCCCATAGAACACAAATCACATGTCACTTTTAGTAGTTGGTTCAGTTGCGTTTGACGCTGTCGAAACGCCTTTTGGTAAATGCGACCACATGCTCGGCGGTTCCGCATCACACTTTTCTATCTCCGCGAGCTTCTTTACTGATGTCAGTATTGTTGGCGTGATTGGCGGTGACTTTACCGACGCCGACGGCGAAGTCTTCAACAAGCTCAACATTGGCACAAGCGATCTTGAAGTCATTCCTGAAGGAAAAACATTCCGGTGGGCGGGTCGCTATGAATACGACCTCAATGTTGCCCATACACTCGATACTCAGTTGAATGTGTTTGCTGATTTCAAACCAAAGCTCTCGGACAATTCCAAGTCATCGCGATTACTGTTTCTCGGTAACATTCAACCCGATCTGCAGCGGGAAGTCAGAGAGCAGATGCCTAATGCGGAGCTGGTCGCGCTCGACA
>Ga0163162_10004644_pt1 | contig 13243 bp, 12 predicted proteins | sample S55metaG_FD_115310 | JGI IMG/M metagenome (GOLD analysis project Ga0163162, IMG submission 115310) | Switchgrass rhizosphere microbial communities from Kellogg Biological Station, Michigan, USA - S5-5 metaG | ecosystem: Host-associated > Plants > Roots > Rhizosphere > Soil | place: USA...
CGGGATTGGTGCCCGATGGATATTCGGATAATAAACCACCATTTTGGAGCATTTTATCGGCAGTAGCACGATTTTGGGCAGGATAAAGCCTGTCGAGCCCATGACCAAGTACGCCTACGGTCGGCAGGTTTAACTTTACGCATTCTTTATGTGCCATCACATCAACACCATGCGCCAGTCCGCTTACTATCAATACGTTATATTGCTGTAATTCCTCAACTAACTGATGGCATAACTGCTTACCATAGTCGGTAGCATTACGGGTGCCTACAATACTAATTACATGAGGCGGGTTAAGTTCCATCTTCCCTTTCGCGTAAAGCAGCACCGGCGAATCGTGACAGTTTTTTAAACGCTTGGGATATCTGGAGTCAGTATAAAAAATAACTTCTATACCATTTTGTTCTATAAACTTCAGTTCCTTTTCGGCCTGCTTCAATGCACCGTCAAAATCCCATTTTACAGCGCGCTTCTCTCCTATTCCCGGGATCCTGATCATTTTTTCGGGTGAAGCTTTAAACACTTCCTCCTCGCTGCCAAGGTATGCGATCAGTGATTTAGCCGCCACAGGCCCGAGATTTTTGACAAAAGATAAAGCTACTTTATGGAGTAATGACATTGGGTTTAGACGTGCAGATTATAGATTACAGCCCCGCAAATTATAAATATTCGGCCGATTTTCAAGCAGGATCGACGGTATTTGTATGTAATATAACCGGACTGAATGTTCTACTTAGCCTTAAAATACATGCTTTCCTTACATAATTTGCATCTCTGCACATCTGCAATCTGCACATTCGCCAAAAAAAACTATAAAAATAGTTTGCAAACTATAAAAATAGTTCTAACTTTATCCAACTATAAAAATAGTTTACTATGCACATTAAAGAACTAACCAAAGCCGAAGAGCAGGTAATGCAGATCCTTTGGCAGCTGAAGGAAGCCATTGTTAAAGATATTATTGAAGAAATGCCCGAACCAAAACCGGCTTACAATACCGTATCAACTGTGGTGAGGGTACTGGAAGGCAAGGGCTTTATCGACCATAAAGCTTATGGCAACTCGCATGTTTATTATCCGCTTATCAGTGACGCGGAATACAAAAAATTCACTTTTGATAAGATGATGAAAAACTATTTCAGCAACTCATATCAAAGTTTGGTATCCTTTATTGTTGACGAAAAGAACATCAGCGTAAAGGAACTCGACGAGCTAACATCATTAATTGATCAACTTAAAAGCAAAAAACAATGAACTGGCTGCATTACCTCCTCGAGGCAAACTTGTACCTGTGTGTATTTTATGCCGGGTATTGCCTGTTTTTAAATAAAGAAACCCACTACACCTTAAACCGTGTATACCTGCTGCTAAGCTGTGTAGTTTCATTTGTTTTGCCGTTAATGCAAATTGGCTGGTTAAAACCGGTTGAAGCTGCAACAAAAACAGTTGTTATTATTCCACGAGCGGATTACCAGACAACGGTACAAAAGTTTGCCGTACAACCAACCTTAGCCTTTCACGACGTTTTGATTTACGCCTATATATTGGGTATCATAGTGCTTACCACAGTACTTTTTATCAGGCTTTATCAACTGGCAAAACTCACAAAGGCTACCAAAACTTTGGTTGATGATAAGTATAAACTCATCAATATAGAGGGATCAAATACTGCTTTTTCCTTCTTTAACTACCTTTTTATCGGCACAAACACAGCGGCAAATAATATCATTATCAGGCATGAACTGGTGCATATCCGTCAAAAACATTCGGCCGATATCGTTTTCCTGGAGCTGATCAAGATCATCAACTGGTTTAACCCGCTCATTTATTTATTGCAGATAAGCCTGAAAACCATTCATGAATATATAGCCGATGAGCAAACGGCCGCGCAGGAAAGTGATGCCCTTAGCTATTCGTCATTTTTGGTAAGCAATGCTTACGGGTTAAACGGTTCGCCGCTGGCGCATTCATTTTTCAATTATAACTTATTAAAAAAGAGGATAATCATGTTAAACCAAAAACGTTCGGGGAAATTAGCCATGCTAAAATACCTCGTGGCCGTACCCATAAGCGCCGGCCTGCTTTGCGCGTCGACCTTAGTGTTCAGTAAAAGTTATGGATTTATTGATCTGATGCCGGGCCGCAAAACTATATCTTTCACTGCTGCAGCCATCCATAATCCTGTTGTCGACACCTCACAAGTCAACAAAATATCGACCACTGCCAAAGGTTATAAGTACGAAGAAACCGGTTATCTTGTTAATAAAAAAACAGATTTCCGGGTGATCATTACCGAAAAGAACGGAGAGCAAAAAGAGTACTATAAAAGCAAAGCGACACCAGAGGAACTGGCCACGCTGAAGAGTAAATATGGCTATACATTCCCCAAAATGTTAATTTATCCAAAACTTCCGCCTCCGCCACCTGCCCCGCCTGTAAAAAGTAAAGTGCCAAAAGTTGCTGACGTAAAGCTTCCTCCGCCACCACCACCTGCCAGCCCGGTAAAAACAAAAAAGGCGCCTAAAGTAGTAGAAGTAACACCAGCCGCGCCGATAGAAGCTCCTTCACCTCCTGAACCTGGCTCACCGCAACCTCCTCCGCCACCACCTGCCAAACCTTTTGACGCTCTTTACAAATACGTTGCTAAACATGTAAGATATCCCGCCAAAGCACGTCAAAATAATATATGGGGAAGAGAAATTGTGAGCATACACATTGCAGATAACAAAATCAGCCAGTCTAAAATAGTGAAGAGCCTTGATCCGGAAATTGATGCAGAGGTATTAAGGGTACTAAATAACTACGATGGGCAAATTGGAATAAAACAAGGAACTTATAACGTTGATATTGCAATGGTGATTGTAACTGAAGACGACGGCAAAACTGCTTTTGACCTTCAAAGTAAAATCACAGATCCTAATGCACCAGGCTATGAAGGTACCGCATTAAGCCAGGTGGTGATTGCGTGTTACCCCGCCAAAAAGTAGAAACATCTCCATTAGTAACTGAACGTTACTTCTAATTGCCGACCGGCCTAAATCGTCCCGGCAATTTTCTGCGTTCAGCCCTTACCTCTTCCTCAAATCTCCTCTTTCACAAATAGTTAAATAATTTCCTTTAATATCCAAAAGTTTGTAACTTAGTATATATCCTATAAAATTTCAATCAAACAAGGCAAACCTATCAAAATACGCTTTGTTTAATAAGTACCAATTATCCTTCCTGAACCTTACCGTTACGCTGATTTTGTTCATTTTTAAACCTCATATTATGAAAAAGTTCGGTATCATTTTAGCAATTGTGGGCCTTGTGATGCTCATTGCAGGTAATTTTTTCTATAAGCATACTATAAACGCTGTGGATAGCTCGGGCAGTTCGATTATTACTACCGGCTTAAATGGCGGATGGACATTTAAACTGCCTGTTTTTGCCGGTGGTGCCTTATTTTTCCTTGGGTTTGTTTTCTGGGCAGCATCACGCACTGACAATCAGCACCATGATCATTTGATATAAAAAGTTCACACCTCATCTCCGAGGAGATTTCATTGTATATATCTTTTTTTATAAAGAAATGTCATTTCGATAGAGCACGGGCGGAATAAGGGTTGGCGCGAAAGAGAAATCTTATACACCATGCAAATAGAACCTGCGTGGCGTATAAGATTTCTCCTCACTTCCAGCACGTAATCCCCTGCCAGTTCGTTCGAAATGACATTAGTTTTTGTTAAGGACTTGGGAGTATTATCCCTTCACGTATATCACCTGTTTCGTTTCAAAAAACTCTTCTTTAAAGTAGTCTTTGAGATGATATTGGGTAACCTTTAAGCCTGATTCTTTGATCTCCTGTTCAAGGTCGCCACCTTTTAAATAAAGGATGCCGTTGGCTAATTTATTGTTTGATTGCTTGCTGAATTTACCTTTCACCCATGGATAAAAATCCTTTAACTGGGTAACGGCTCGCGATACAACAAAGTTAAATTTATCCTCAATTTGCTCCGCCCTTGCGTGTGATGCCTTTACATTTTTGAGGCCTAAAGCTGCGGCAACTTCAGTTACAACCTTGATCTTTTTTCCTATCGAATCAACCAGATGGAACTGTGTTTCGGGAAATAAAATAGCCAGCGGAATGCCCGGAAAGCCGCCGCCGGTACCAACGTCAAGTACATTTTCGCCGGGTAAAAAAGCCATAACTTTGGCAATCCCGAGCGAATGAAGCGCATGGCGCTCATACAAAAGATCGATATCTTTTCGTGAAATTACGTTGATCTGGCTGTTCCAATGTTCATATAAAGCAGGCAATTTTTCAAATTGCTCACGCTGTTCAGCACTTAAATCAGGAAAATATTGTAGAATTATTTCAGATGTCATCCCTGTTAAAACGGTTAATAATATTGCCAAGCAGGTACCTTGCCCTAAACAATTGAGCCTTTACAGTACCTAACGGGAGGTCGAGCTGCTGGGCTATTTCCTCGTATGAAAGTTCATCAAAATAACGCAAAGTAATGAGATTTCTGTAGCGTGTAGGCAAACTTTCTATCAGCAATTTCAGCTCCTGGGTTTGTTGTTTTTTGATAGATGTTTCTTCAGGATTGAGAATATCGGCCTTAATTTGCAGTGGTTTTTCATCCCCTTCATCATCCATCATACCATGGATAGACATGGTACTTAGTTTCTTTTTGCGGATAAAATCAATGCAATTATTAGTCGCGACCCTGAAAAGCCATGTACTAAAAGCAAAATCAGGTTGGTATTTTTCAAGCTTTTCAAATGCTTTGGCAAACGTTTCTACCGTTAAATCCATAGCATCTTCCTTATTGTTTACCATCTTCAGCACCATAAAATAAATCGAATCCTTATAACGGTGCATCAGATCAGCGTAGGCTTTTTGATCTCCCTGCCTGGCCTTCACTACCAGGTGAAAATCATTCTTTGCATTTTCGGTAAAGTTGGCGTTTATTTCCATTGAGTAGTTTTTAAAAAGGTACCGATCAATCCAAAAACGTTTAAATACATATAGTAAAATATGTCAAAAAAGGGGAGATACCACAAAAGGTCTTTACCACTAAGTTTCTTAAATATACGATTATAAATGGCCATTTGTAATATCAACCGAAAAACGCACAAACCTAATGCCAGTAACGGTTCATATCTTAAAATAAGGAATAATATTAATAAAATATAGAATATAAAGCCACTAACCGCATCAAAACTAAGCATACGTCTGTGCTGGTTTTTATACAGTTTGCCCACCCCCATATGGCGTTTTTTTTGCTTAAACCATGATTTAAAAGTGGTTTTGGCCTCAGTAAACATAAACGATTCCGGGTTTAATTCCACAACCGTATTATCCGCAGTAGCGTGCTGATTAACAAACAGGTCGTCATCGCCCGATATTACATGCATATGCGATGCAAAGCCCTTGGCACTAAAAAACAACGTTTTTGTATAGGCCAGGTTACGGCCAATACCCATATAAGGATCGCCGGTTAATGCACTTGAAAGGTAATTTGTTGCCGTTTTTATCGTTTCAAAACGGGTAAAAGTATTAATAAAGCCGCCGGTTTTATAGTAAGGGGAGTAGCCTAAAATTATTTGCACCCCACTGGTAAAATTAGCGGCCATACGGCTGATCCAGTTTTCGGATGCCGGCTTACAATCTGCATCGGTAAATAAAAGGTACTCATTTTTTGAGGCTTTGATTCCCAGCGTAAGTGCAAATTTTTTCCCGGTTTTAAAGCGGTCATGTTCAGTAATAGTAACAACTTTCAGGTGGGCGTACTGCTTTTGCAACGTTTCCAGCACCTCGTCGGATGTATCGTACGAGCAGTCATTAATAACAACAACCTCAAAATCGGGATAGTTTTGCTCCAGTATAGATGGCAGGTTTTCCTGTAAATTACGGGCCTCATTACGGGCGCTGATAATAACGGAAACGGGAATCATCACCTGTGGCGGAGGCCCTTCGGTGGGTTTAAAGCCTGCGAGGCGGGTATGCCTGCTTACCAGGTAATATAGCTGAACTATAAAACAAAGCTGAAAAAGAATAAAAAGCGCGTCGTGTAAGTACGTTTCCAAACAAAAAAAATAATGAGGCAAATTTGTTAAAAATCAATGAAATTAAGGCTCAATATCAGCGTTAATTTGAAGTTTAATATACTCTTATTTAATCCCCTTCAAAATAAAAGTACTTTAATTAACATGGTTTTAATATTCAGCACGTTTATAAATAGCTTTTATCCTGCCGTTGGCGCTGAAAGGGCGGTCATGAGGCTTTTTTTTGCTAATTTTGCAACCCTAAAATGAAATTTAACTTAACAGCACAAGACCCGCTTTCAAAGGCCCGCGCCGGCGAGATCACTACCGACCACGGTACTATACAAACCCCTATATTTATGCCTGTTGGTACCGCTGGTACCGTAAAAGCAGTACACCAGCACGAGCTTAAACAGGATATTTCTGCACAAATTATACTCGGCAACACCTATCACCTATATCTGCGCCCGGGGCTAAACACCCTGGAAAGTGCCGGAGGTTTGCATAAATTTAACGGATGGGACGGCCCTATCCTAACAGATAGCGGCGGCTACCAGGTGTATTCACTAACCGAAGTGCGCAAAATTAAAGAAGAAGGCGTTACCTTCCGCTCGCATATTGACGGATCAAAACACCTCTTCACTCCCGAAAACGTGATGGATATTCAGCGCATAATTGGTGCCGATATTATCATGGCTTTTGACGAGTGTACCCCCTACCCATGTGATTACAACTACGCGAAACGATCGATAGAAATGACCCATCGCTGGCTAAAACGCTGCTGCGACAGGTTCGACAGCACTCAGCCAAAATATGGATACAGTCAAACACTTTTCCCAATTGTGCAGGGTTCGGTATATAAAGATCTGCGTGTACGTTCGGCCGAAGTGATAGCTTCATACGAGCGTGAAGGCAATGCCATAGGCGGCCTTTCGGTAGGTGAACCGGCCGAAGAAATGTATGCCATGACCGAAATTGTGTGCAATATATTACCGCAGCAAAAACCACGTTACTTAATGGGCGTAGGTACGCCCGTAAACATCCTGGAAAACATCGCCCTTGGTATTGATATGTTTGATTGCGTTATGCCAACCCGTAACGCACGTAACGGTATGCTTTTCACAAAAAACGGCATCATCAATATCAAAAACGAGAAGTGGAAAAACGACTTTTCGGCTATTGAGGATGACAGCGATCTGTTTGCCGACAAGGATTACAGCAAGGCTTATTTACGCCATTTGATCCACTCGGGCGAGATGCTGGGCGCACAGATCGCCACCCTGCACAACCTGCATTTTTACCTTTGGCTGGTTAAAGAAGCAAGGAAAAAAATTATTGCAGGCGAGTTTTATGACTGGAAAAACATGATGGTAAAACGCCTCGGTCAGCGTTTATAACCAAGCAATAATTAAAAGAATTTACCAAAGCAAAACATGGGCATTAATAATCAACTAACCGACAGATGAAAGCTTTTTTTCATAAACACTTAAAGATCATCGACAGGTTTATTATTGGCAAATACCTGGGCACTTTTATATTCACGATGGGCATTTTCATGGTGATATCTGTGGTGTTCGACGTGTCAGAAAAACTGGATAATTTCCTGAATAAACACGCCAGCTTTCATGATATCGTATTCAGATATTACGCCGGTTTTATTCCATTTTATCTCAATATGTTGTCGCCGCTGATCAATTTTTTGGCGGTAATTTTCTTCACCGCCAAGATGGCAAACCAAACAGAAATTGTCCCGATCCTGAGTGGCCGGGCGAGTTTCAATCGTTTTCTGAGGCCTTATGTAATTTCATCTTCCATCATATTTGTGGTATCATTTTTTGCGAATGTTTACCTTATCCCGTTCACAAACCGCTTAAAAATCGACTTTGAAAATGCCAACGGAATGATGGACAATGACCCCACCAAGGTGGAAGTACACATGCAGATTGATAAGCACACTTTTGTTTATCTTTCAAATTATGACCCCACAACGCACCTTGGTTATAATTTTATAATGGAAAAATTTAACGGTGATACCTTGCGCGAGAAACTAATTGCCGACCAAATTCAATACGATTCTTTAAAACGGATCTGGTCTCTGAAGCAATACAGCGTTAAATATGTGAATGGAATGAAGGAGCAATTTATTAAAAGTTTCGCTCCAAAAGATACTGTTTTGGATATGCATCCGAGCGATTTTATTGTATACGATAACGTATATCAGGCCATGTCATTAAGTGACCTGAACAAGAATATCGACAAGGAAAAGCTACGCAGGCCCGAGTATTTAAAGGCCATTTATTTTGAAAAATATCATCGCTTCGTATACCCTTTATCAGCCTTTGTGCTCACGCTTATTGGTGTTTCCATATCATCAAGAAAGGTACGCGGAGGGGTGGGCTTACCATTGGGGATAGGCATTTTATTATGCTTCGCTTATATTATATTAGAGAAGTTTGCCCTCGTATTTTCGGTAAAAGGAGGTATGACCCCATTAGTAGCGGTGTTCATTCCTAACATCATTTTCGGCATTTTAGGTTATTACCTACTATTAAAAGCCCCTAAATAATGGCACAAAACACCCCGTCAACCCTAAATAAGAACCTAATTATCCTTCATTTTACGGTTTTTGTGTGGGGATTTACCGGAATTTTGGGCGCTCTAATCACCATTTCGGCGGTACAATTGGTGTGGTATAGGGTACTTATTGCCTTTTTATCGCTGTTTTTGTATTTCAAATTCAATAAAACAGATTTTAAGGTCGATACCAAAACGCTGATCAAACTGGTGTGCACGGGCGCAATTGTGGGTGGCCATTGGATCCTTTTCTTCGCCGCCATCAAGCTTTCAACCGTTGCGGTTACCTTGGTTTGCCTTTCTTCTATCACACTTTTTACCGCCATTTTTGAGCCGATCATCAATAAGAAAAGCATTTCGAAACTTGAAATTTTGGCCGGCCTTTTAATTATCTCAGGCATTGTTTTAATCTTCAAGTTTGAAGGAAGATACACTAAGGGTATCATAGCCGGGCTCGTAAGTGCCGTTTGCGCCAGCCTTTTTTCCATCATTAACTCACGCCAGGTTCAAAAGCTACAGGCTCCCGTCATTGCATTTTATGAACTTTCAGGAGCGTTTGTATGGATCTCGATATACCTTTTTATCACCTCCGGCTACACCCGGGCCATGCTGCTGAAGCCTGCTGATATCGGATACCTGGTACTGCTTGGCACGGTGTGCACCTCACTTGCTTACGTTGCCGGCGTATCCGTAATGCGCGAGCTTTCGGCGTTCAGGGTTGCGCTCATCACTAACCTTGAGCCCGTATACGGTATCATTATGTCGTTTATTTTTTTCGGCGACATGAATAAAATGACGCTGGGATTTTGGGGTGGAGCACTCCTTATTTTGTCTACAATCTTCTTATACCCCGTTGCCCAAAAGCAAATTACCAGGCGTAAAAACAGGGTCTGATTTTCGCATTTCCGTATCCTTACTTAACAACTTGAGTTTATAAAAGCTATGCTTTTGCCGACCATTTAATAGTCGTGCAGAAGCCTAAACTCATACTCATTTTTACCTAATCACCGCCACGGTAGGGGCAAAATACCCATGCTCATTTAACCCATTTTTAGCCCCTCTGAGCGATTCTATTTTTTTGAGGCATTCCGGACTCATTCAACACTTCAGAGCGAAACAGGGGTAAAATCCATTTTTAACTTAGTGTACCAAACTAAAATTCAAAAATCCTTTCAGGAAATTGAGCTGTTTGCTTTTTATTTCATTTTTATCACAATAAAAATTTGAATAAATGATTTATATAGAAAAAATATAAAATTAAAAATCAGATATTTATATAATTTATATAAATAAAAAGTCAAGCAAAAGCAACACAAGTAAAATTACAAAAAACTAAAAAAAATAGCATTATTGCTTTTAGCTATTTAAAAGTGATATATAAAATTAATAATCAATAAATTGAACCTACTTATTTAGTGTAAAACTTTCGAATCAAGCACGAGAGAAGTATTCATTCCAAAGTGTAGTGAAGTAATCATTCAGGAATCAAAAAAAATCACAGCATCTCTCCCGCTTGTATACAGAAATCATTTTCACGATAAATTTTCAGCGCTCTCACACGATTTGTAGAAGTAAAATCTGAGAGGAAAAATTACTATTGCGTCGAATTAGGAAGGGCTCAGATAGGCCCAGTTTTTCCAAATGAAAAACATCGGGAAAATTTCGCCATGTATTAGATCCTCCATTTTTGAGCAGAAGAATTTTCAGAAGGGCAAACACAAAACACCATGAGGAAAACTAAGGCCCATAACATCTGATCCGGCGACGAGGATTTGGATGCACACACATCAGCACTCACCTCGTCTCAATCTCCCCGATCCTATAACAATGATTTAACGGAGATCAATTTTTATTAAACATTTAAAAAGCGGATATTGTATTAACTCTAAAATCAACATCCATCATGAGCATTAAAACAATAGTCATTGTAGTCGTCGCTGTTTTGCTTACCATCGTCCTGATGCAAAATACCGATGAGGTTTACTTCAAATTTTTGTTCGCCACTTTCAGGGTATCCAAACTAATGATGATGCTGGTGGTGGCAATAACTGGTTTTATCCTGGGCCTGATCGTGGCCTGGCCTAAAAAACAAAAATTTGATATCGAAGGCTATCATGACGCCATCCACAAAAAAGACGACACCGATACACTAAGTGACGAAGACAGAGAATACATCAGCTAAACATGAAAACAAAAATTGGATTTATCGGCCTTGGCCATATGGGTCTCAACATGGCCAAAAACCTCATCGACTCGGGGTACCACCTGCAGGTTTACAACCGTACACTTTCGAAGATTGACGAGCTCGGTGCAGACAACGTAACCAAATGCCTGAACCCTGCCGAAGCAGCGGCAAATGTGCCGTTTTTGATCACGATGGTGTCGGATGATGAAGTGCTGCGAGAATCGGCTGTAGGCGACGGCGGAATTTTAAAAACGCTACAGCCAAATGCTGTGCACATATCCATGAGCACAATTTCGCCCGATACTTCTGAAGAATTGGCCAGATTACACCAGCAGGCAGGTAGCCGTTATCTGGCCTCTCCTGTGTTTGGCAGGCCGGAAGCGGCTGCTGCGCGCAAGCTCTGGATCTGTGTTTCGGGCGATGAGCAAACTAAAACAGATGTCCTCCCGATCCTTGATTTGCTTGGCCAGGGAGTAATAGATTTTGGCCCATCAGTGGGAGGCGCAAACGTGGTAAAAATAGCTGGCAACTTCATGATCATGGCATCCATGGAAATGATGGCCGAAGCTTTTACCCTTGCCGAAAAAAACGGGCTGAGCCGGACGCAGGTTTCCGAGTTTTTTGGCTCGACACTTTTCAAGGCTCCTATCTTCCAAAACTACGGCAAGCTCATCGCCGGCAAGCAATATGAACCAGTAGGCTTCAAATCAAAATTAGGCTATAAGGATGCGCGCCTCGCATTCAAACTATCACAGACAAGCGAGATGCCCATGCCTATTGCAAACGCAGTACACGGTCGCTTATTAACGGCCGTAGCCAAGGGCTGGGGCGAGAGCGATTGGGTAGAAGGAATAGGGCGTGGCGTGAGTGAAGATGCAGGATTGTGATGGATTTCGGAATTGGGATTTTCGATTTCGGATTTGTTTAAATGTAGAGTTAAAAACCAGACAAAAGCATAAATATTAAAACGTCATTGCGCGGTACGAAGCAATCCCTAACTGTACAGAGCCAACCTGCACTGCTGCTCTGCCAATCGGGGATTGCTTCGTACCGCGCAATGACGCCTTCTTTTGCTTTTACTCGACTTTAAAAATTCCAGCTAAATCCGAAATCGAACATCCAAATTCCGACATCATAAATAGAACACTTCGTTCTCCCCTTCCAAAAATTTCAGATCAGGAGTATCGGCAAAAATACCAAACACTGATGCACCACTCCCACTCATGCTGGAGTAGATAGCGCCGACTTCATAAAGGGCAGCTTTGATACCGCGGATCTCCACATGATTTTTAAACACGGTTTGCTCAAAATCATTTTTGATCAGCTTCTTCCAATCAGCTATTGGCTCGTTGATGAGATCGAACAGGGAGTCTTTTACAGGGGTTGGTTTTATGCCGCGGAAAGCCTCGCCGGTTGACACGTGAACGGGCGGCATTACCAACGCCATTTTGTAAGCCGATAAGTCGAGCTTGATGCTCTCAAATTCGTCGCCGCGCTCAAAAGCGAACACGGGTTTATTCTCGATAAAAAAGGCGCAGTCGGCACCAAGGCGGCGGGCATAATCGGTCATCTCTTCAATGGATAATCCGAGCTTAAATTCGTCGTTCATCAGCCTGATAAAAAACGCCGCATCAGATGAGCCGCCGCCAAGCCCTGCGCCTATCGGGATATGCTTATGCAGGTGGATACTCACCGGCGGCAAATCATGATCCAGCTTAAGCATATGGTAGCCCTTAACGCAAAGATTATCCTCCATCAGGCCGGGAATGTCCAGGCCCGTTGAGGTAAAGCTGAGCTTATCGCTCGCCACCACTTCAAGGGCATCTTTAATGTTGATAGGGTAAAAGATGGTTTCGAGATTATGATAACCATCCGGCCGGCGTTCGGTAATATTGAGGCCAATGTTTATTTTTGCATTCGGAAATAAAATCATACAAAGTAATTAACACGTGATGTATTTGCTAACATCAGTAGGAAACCAAAGGTAGATTATTTTTCTTTGCCCTCTGAAACTTTGGTCATTGAGTCATCAGGTCATTAAGTCATTGCTTTCCCAATGCACTAACTTAATCAACCTAATCTAACTCAATCAACCTAATCTAACTTAAAAGAAATGAAACAGTATCTCGACCTGATGAGGCATGTGATGGAAACCGGCGCGCAGAAGCATGACAGAACCGGCACCGGTACGGTAAGTGTGTTTGGCTACCAGATGCGTTTCAACCTTAAGGATGGTTTCCCGATGGTGACCACCAAAAAGCTCCACCTCAAATCAATTATCCACGAGCTCATCTGGTTTTTGAGCGGCGATAGCAATATCCGTTACCTGAAAGAAAACGGTGTGCGCATCTGGGACGAATGGGCCGACGAAAACGGCGACCTTGGTCCGGTTTACGGCAAACAGTGGCGCTCATGGCCTACGCCCGATGGCGCTCATATTGACCAGATCCA
>Ga0163162_10004654_pt1 | contig 13225 bp, 15 predicted proteins | sample S55metaG_FD_115310 | JGI IMG/M metagenome (GOLD analysis project Ga0163162, IMG submission 115310) | Switchgrass rhizosphere microbial communities from Kellogg Biological Station, Michigan, USA - S5-5 metaG | ecosystem: Host-associated > Plants > Roots > Rhizosphere > Soil | place: USA...
TTAAAATTGAGTCCTAACTAAATCTTCCGGTAATATAATTCTGTGTTCTCTTGTCCGAAGGATTGGTGAACATTTTTTTTGTCTCGTCATATTCGACCAGTTCTCCAACATAAAAGAATGCTGTTTTATCACTTACCCGCGCGGCCTGTTGCATATTGTGGGTCACGATGATCAGCGTATAATTTTTTTTCAATTCATGCAATAATTCTTCGATACTCGAAGTGGAAATCGGATCCAGTGCCGAAGTAGGTTCATCCAGTAACAATACTTCGGGCTCCATAGCAATGGCCCGTGCGATGCATAGTCTTTGTTGCTGACCACCGGAAAGAAAAGTTCCCTTCTTGTGGAGCGCGTCCTTTACTTCATTCCATAGTGCCGCTTTTCTTAAAGATTCTTCTACTTTCTGGTCTTTCTCTGCCTTAGGCAGTTTCATACCATTGAGTTTATACCCGGCGATCACGTTATCATAAATACTGAGATTAGGGAAGGGATTCGGTCTTTGAAAAACCATCCCGATTTTCAGCCGTACAAATATGGGATGCATTTCATAAACGTTATCGTTATTAAGAATCATCTGGCCGTTACAGCTCGCTCCCTGGATCAATTCGTGTAGCCGGTTGATGCAACGCAGATAAGTGGTCTTACCACATCCCGATGGACCCATCACCGCAACAATATTGTTTTTAGGAATATCGATGTTTACATTCTTCACCACATGATTGGTCCCGAAATAAGCATTGAAATTCCTGCTCTTTATAATTGTACGTTCCATCTTCTTGTAATCAGCTTTGTAGATATATTTAAAAATAATACCGTAAACAACAGGATCAGTGCCGCACCCCAGGCCATCTCATGCCATTCATCGTAAGGACTTGTGGCATAATTGAAAATCATTAGTGGAAGACTCTGCATAGGCCTTCCGAGGTTAGTGTTCAGGAAGGGATTTCCGAATGCGGTAAACAGCAAAGGAGCTGTTTCACCCGCAATACGGGCTATGGACAACATAATACCTGAAAGAATTCCGCTCACTCCACAGGGCACGATCACTTTCAGGATAACTCTATGATAAGGAAGTCCGAGGGCAAGACCGGCTTCTTTTAAAGAATCCGGTATCAATTTCAGGGTTTCTTCCGTGGAACGGATCAGAATGGGCAACATCATGATTGCGAGAGCAACGCTTCCCGATATCGCAGAGAAAGTGCCGATGGGCTTCACTACCCAGAAATAAACCACAATCCCGATAACGATTGAGGGCACGCCCTGTAGTACGTCTACTGACAGGCGGCTCCAATATGAAAGACGGGTAGATTTATTTTCACTTAAATAAATACCTCCCATAATGCCAATCGGTATTGCAATTACTGAAGCTGCCAGCACGATTAAAATAGATCCGATTAATGCATTTACTATGCCACCACCTTCTTCACCAACTGGTTTCGGAATTTTTGAAATAAAATCCCAGTTGATTTTTGTAATGCCTTTTTCAAAAATATAAAGGATGATCAGAATAAGAGGAACAGTTATCAGAAATGCAAAGAAAACAATCACCCCTTGTGCGAACTTGCTTTTTGCCACCCGGTACTTAACACTGGTACTCATGATTTATTCATTTGTAAATTTCTTAATAATTCGTTTCCCGATCATATTAATGACAACGGTAACAAGAAATAAAACCAATCCCAGCTCAATCAGTGCCGACAAATAAACTGTGCGGTCTGCTTCTGTAAATTCATTGGCAATCACACTCGCCATTGTGTTGCCCGGGGCAAAAATACTCATGGGGATTTCACTTGTGTTTCCGATCACCATCGTCACCGCCATCGTTTCTCCCAAAGCCCTTCCCAACGAAAGTAAAATACCGGCAAACAATCCTGACTTGGTATAAGGAAGTATTACGCTCCGGATCACTTCCCACCTGGTTGCGCCTAAAGAATAAGCCGCTTCCTTGAGTGGGGAAGGCACAAGACGTATCATCTCCCTTCCCAGGGATGCAGCATAGGGAATAATCATTATCGCAAGAATCAGTGATGCCGTGAAAATTCCAATACCATAGGGTAATACACCTAAAGACATTTCCAGTGAACGAACCACCGGCACAAGAACCAGCAATCCCCAGAAGCCATAGATTACTGACGGGACTGCCGCAATTAATTCCACCGTATTTTTTAAGAAATTGGAAAGCCAGCCCTTGGGATTATATTCCCCCAAATAGATTGCAATGGCGAAAGAAAAGGGGATAGAGATAAACAGGGCTAAAAATGAAGTGAGTATGGTTCCAAGTAAAAATGGAAATGCGCCATACACATTATTAACCGGATCCCATGTTCTGCCCCAGAGATATTTTATTCCCAGGTGTTTTAAGGATGGAACCGATTCAATGATGAGTGTGATCATTAAACCGAGCACGAGAATAACCATTGCCGCTCCAACCCATACCAGGGATCCCCTGAAAAGAGATTCGGCTCTTATCTGGCCGCTTGAACTCTTGTTTTTTATGATGCGTTTTGAAACCTCCATAATTTTAACGAAACGAAAAAATGACTTACCCGCAGTTTGCATTGCGGGTAAGTGAAAATGATTTTGCCCTGATTATATTAATATATCATTTTTATAAAATTGATTTCCCGTTGAAAGTGGCAGACTTTAATATCTTCTCAGATACCTTCAGGGCCTCCTTTGACAACGGTGCATAGTTTAAAGGAGCCGCAAATTTTTGTCCTTCGTGGATATTCCACCAGAGTAATTTCAGTAATTGTTTGGCGCGTTCCATGGAACGGCCGCTATAATTCTGTTCCTTATAAATGATCACCCAGGTAAATCCGGCAATCGGATAACCATCCGGAGCATCAGTATCGGTTATAAATATTTTCGAATCATCCGGCAGTTTAACGTTTCCGGCTGCAGTTACAGATTCGATGGAAGGAACGATGAATTTACCCTTTTGGTTTTTGATTTTTGCATAGTCCATCTTGTTCTGCATTGCATAAATTAGTTCTACATATCCGACGGCGCCAGGAGTCTGTTTAACTAAGCCCGCAACACCTTCATTTCCTTTCCCGCCTAAACCTGTCGGCCAGTTAACTGCACCCCCGGTTCCGACTTTGGACTTCCATGCAGGACTAACTTTCGATAAATAATTGGTGAAGATATTCGTAGTACCGCTTCCATCCGAGCGATGCGCCACCAGGATCGGAAGTCCCGGAATGTTTACGCCTTTATTAAGGGCAACAATTCTTGGGTCATTCCAGGTTTTTATGTTCCCCAGAAATATATCAGCAATAATATCGGGTGAAAGACTCAGTAAATTGTTTTCTCCGGGAAGGTTATAAGTTACAACGACTGCTCCGGACGCCTGCGGAATATGAAGTACGGGTACCCCGAATTTGGCTGCCTGTTCATCATTTACCGGTCCGTCTGTTGCACCAAAGTCAACTGTTTTATTTGTCAGTTGTAAAATACCTCCTCCCGATCCAATGCTCTGGTAGTTTACCTGGATGCCTGTTTTTTGGTGATAATCCGCAAATATTTTTGAAAAGAGGGGATTGATAAACGAACTGCCGGCACCTAAAATGGTCTTGTCATCCTGGGCAGCGAGCTTTGTTTGAACTCCGATGACTGCGGCAATTAGCAGAGCAACCCCGGCAAGGCTTTTTTTAAAGACTATTAAAAACTTTTTCATGATTTTTTTTGATTTATATGTAGTTGAGATTTCTAAAAGCCACCATTGTCATAATTTTTTCCAAAAGAAAAGAAGAATGTAATTCTCCATACCAGGTCATAATCCTTATTGGAAGCAATTTGTGATGAATAACTGTTATACCAGACATTCGGCATAAAATGTATGCGATTTGCGGGTTTCCAGTCTATGCCGGCAGTCATAAATTGTTGTTTGTAAGTCTGATCTCCTGTGGATGTATAAGTAACCTGATTCTGACCGCCCGCATTAGTGCTGTAAACGGTGTGGAAGGAATTATCATTATAATTTCCGGTATTACCACTGTAGGATTTATATACAGCTGTGTTTACGAGGTTATTCGGGTTATATAGATCCCAGCGGGCAAAAAACCTCAGTTTGTTTTTTACGATATCTCCATGAACAAAAAATGATATGCCATTGGGCGCCGTGCTCAACGTATCAGTGCCGCCGGCAATCTTGGGCGCAAAGTCGTCGTTAAACAGATTATTGACATAACCTTCTACGCCGACCGTGTAACCGGTTCCCGGATTCATGCTCTTATCTGTTGCTGAACTATTCCAGGCTGCAAAGGCTTTAAACATTTGCCTTGAATGATGCCACTGCGGAGTCCAGTTTAATTTTTGATAGTCGGCATATAAGTCTACCACAAAATGCTTGTGGCCGAAAAAGGCATAAACATCTCCGTAAAACCATTTGAACGGTGAATTATCCGGCCTGTCACCGGTGCCATTTCCAATCAACAGATCATATCCAAAATTCTTCGTCTCCGGATCGAAGTACCCCTGTAGTCCCACACCCAGATCAAAAGATCCGGTACGACGAATATCAATGATCGTTCTTTCTATAGATCTGTAACTCCAGATTTTTTCCGACATATCCGGGAAGGCAGGTGTATTAAACTGACCGACGAGGAAATCGGTTCCTTTCCAAATCCCTTTCCAGCGGAGGAACATTTGTTTGATGTAAAAAGTAAGTTTGTTGTTCAGGGTCAGATCTCCTGTTGAACTTCCATTGGCATTCAAAACAAAAGTGCCGTTGCCTGGCGGGCTTCCGGCAGGAAAATTGTCTTCAGCCGCGAGTAAAAGGCTTACCGCGAATTTTTTACTTATATTATAGTCATAACCAAGATAAATACGACGGAAAGCAAACTCATCCCGGTGTGCGGGTATACCCGTGTATTGGTTGGCGTTCCCACGGGTCAGGGAATCGGCGTGGGTCTTATAGGCAAAATCACCAAAAGCTAACCCCCATAAACGGCCCGTGTTTTCCTGGCCTGCTCTAAAGGCCGAGTCATTACTAAATACAAACTGGGCGTTGGTAGAATTCATAATTAAAAAAGACATTAAGATCAATGCAATGAATCTGGTTAGAGATCCGGTGATCCGATTGTTCATAAAAATGTTTTTTACAATTTGATTGGTGCAAAAGACGCTTAGTCCTGTGAATGGAATGTTACGGGAATATGACCAAAATGTTAACAGATCCCAAAATTGCCTTTTACCGGATTGATAACGACCTGTTTACAAATACTTAATAATTTGGTAACCTGATTTTGCCGCTAATAAATAAGATGAAGCGATTGCTATATTTGAAAAAACCGTCGCCAGTAACGAAATGAAGATTTATTCAGAAAATCAGATCCGTAGTTTATATACAGAATTCAAAAACCTGAAGAAATACGCTGATAAATTAGCGTGTTTCGACCGTTTGTTTGGAATCATTCCTTTGCCATTTCCGGAATTCGATCCGCAGCTCAGGTATTTCTTTCAAAAAGAAAATACAAACGAGCTGGAAGCCCTTTTCCGGCTGGAAAGGAATAATCCCTCCCTTGCAGAGAAAAAATTCATTTTTGGAGAGACTTTCGTATTTAATATTAAACCGGCAAATTCCAACAGCGCTATTTACAGCACTTATATTTTATCCAGCTTTCTTTCGCGTAAACCTGCATTTGACGAGATGATCAGCCAGAAAAAATCGGAAGAAAAACCTGTTGATTTTTTCCTTGATGAGGCCAATGGCATTATAAACAGTATCGAATATGCCTTACAAAATGAATATGATAAAAGCTTCCGCCTCCAGTGCATGTCAGTATTTTATAAGGGATTTTATGAAGCGTTTACCAACCGTGTCAACGTCCCCGGCAAGAAAAGGAAATTCATCGAATTGTTTTTATACGCGCAGGGAATAATCTATTCAAATTATATCAGCTTCCTGAAAGCATCTTTGGCTGCACCCCGCGACCCGGTTGGATTACAAAAGCCTATGCCGCTTGATTTGCCGGCTAAGCTGGCCCTGTTAAAAGAATTGGAGATAGTTGATCTGATGAAGAAAAAGTTTTCCGGACTGGATCCGGTTTCTTTTGAAAACAAAGTTGTGGAAATGGTTTGTCTGATTACCGGAGAACCTATGGAACAGAAAGAGCTGATTTTACAAACACTTCTGAAAAATAAGCCGCCAAATGGAATAGGCAAACGCACGTTACCTGCGTTATCCGGAAATCCAAATCAGTGGTGATAAAAAATAGAAAAACGGAATTAAGCGGAGAATCTGATGTTTTGGGCATGCTGTGCTTCATAGGTATCCAGCACAGATTTTAATTCTTTATTCATTTCAGGAATTCCAAATTCCGGTGAATGCAATTCTGCTTCTTCAGAATAAGATTTATCATACCATTTCCCGTCAGATACGGTTTTATAAAACTTCAGTTTCAATTGTTCACTTTTTACCGGACTGTCGAAAAAAACATAGTATTCAATCAATGGTAATTTGTCAACCGACACAGAATATAATCCTTCACGCAGGATAACCAGGGAATAGGGTGATTTCCTGATTTTTGCGTTCCTGTTTAGCAGCGGAAAATAGAGTTGAAATTCTTGTTGCATAAAGGAGGTTGATAATTAAACTCATGCAAAATAGTGCCGTAAACCCACAAGCCATATTAATTTAATGTTACCAAATTGTTTCCTCCAGCTTGTTTTACCGTCCGGCAATGGCCGTTTCACCTGAGTTTGATTGATTTCGCATATACATAAAACCAGCTTTAGGAATAACTGCTGTAATCCTGTTCTGCTACCATCCTGAAACCTTACTATTCAGCCTATTGGCGACTCCTGCCCATAAGATTTAAAAACTGAGGAAATACAACTTATCATTATCATAAAATGGATCGCATGGCATGGTTTTTTTGAATATTCCCCTGGAATGCGCGATAATAAAAAGTTATGGATCAGGAGCAAATTGAAAGAAACGCAAAAAAACAGAACCGACAGCCGGGTATTGAAAAAATCTATGAATCCGAGACCGGAATTCATCAGGAAAGACTATAAGGCATACGGGAAACTTGCTGGTAAAACGGTCCTGGTTACCGGTGGTGACAGTGGAGGTAATTAACGGATAATACTATTTACTTTTACAAATGGAAATTCAGGTAACGAATAATACAGCACAACAACAATTTGAAGTGCATGCTGAAGGAGAGCTGGCCATGTTGCAATATCGTTTTCACGAGGGAGCCATCTGGTTGATGCATACGGAAGTACCTGAAAAAATGGAAGGGAAGGGAATAGCTTCGGCCCTGGCACATTATGGTCTGGAGTGGGCAAAGGAAAATGGGATACCTGTAAAAGTCCTTTGTCCTTTTGTTGCGGTCTACCTGAAAAGGCATCCGGAATATAATTCTATCCTCGTTAAATAAAATGATGACATCAATTGAATTCTTCACTCATCAACTATAGCTTTCAACATCTTCAGGTTAGCCGCGGCAGCTCCGATGGTGTTATTGAAATAGGCATATACGTCCCGTCCTTCAGCTAACCAGTTCCGGATTTGATTTGCTTTTATTTTCAAAATTTTTTCTTCATAACTGCCCCGGTAATCTCCTTTTTCTCCATGAAATCTCAGATAAATAAATGGGGCCTTTGAGTTTAGCGCCGGTGGGAGGGATTTTGGCATGTCGTGTAAAACAAGGCTTGCATCATGGCGATCCAGCATCGCGAGCATATCAGGATGGTACCAATTCAAATGCCGGAATTCAACTGCTATACGCCAGGACATATCCTGATCCAGTTTCCTGATGGATCCAATCAATCGATCAATCCTTTCAAATAGTATCGGGGCGGTAGCCGGAAACTGGATAAGCAGGCAACCTTTTTTATCGTCAAAACAATTTATGGCTTCCATAAATTCTGCAAGGTCCTTTTGTTCAAATTCCTTTTCATGGGTTATTCCACGCCATAATTTAACCGTGAATTTGAAATCTGCGGGTACCATCTGCGACCAGTTCCGATAAAGGGAACATCGCGGTATTTTATAAAAACTGCTATTAATTTCAATACTATTAAACTTCGAGCCATAATAAGTAAGCCGGCTTTTGTTCCTGAATGCAAGCGGATATGCCTGCTTGTTGGGTTCCTCCAATACCAGTCCGCTAGTTCCTGCCCATAATATTCCGCGATGAGACATATTTTGATTTCTTCCATCCTCTTGCAAAACAATGGCCACTAGTCTTTAACTTTAAGTTCATTCCCATTTAATGAAAATAAATACCACTTCGCTAAGGTTGATATTAACAATCGCGATCATAGCGATTAAGTGTCCGCTTTATGCACAATTGGATTCACTGGTGATCCCGCTATGGAAGAATGGCGCGCCGGGCTTTGAAAATAAAAAAAATGAGCCTGAGGAAGCAAAGGATTATTGGGTGAAAAATATTAATAATCCTTCCATCACAGTTTTTTTCCCGCCGCCGGAAATTGCCAACGGTACAGCCGTACTGATTTGTCCGGGTGGCGGCTTTCGTTTGCTGGTATTTAAATCTGAAGGCCTTGATCCGGCCAAATATTTAAATAAACTGGGCATTACAGCCATCATTCTGAAATACCGCTTACCGAGGGAACCGAATTCACCCTACTCCCTGGACAAACAACCAGCTGAAGATGCATATCGCGCTATGCGATTGGTGAGGAGTTATGCACCGGAATGGAAAATTGACACCAACCGCCTGGGTATGCTTGGATTTTCAGCGGGTGGCGAAGTAGTAGATGTAATCGCGTTTGGTTCCGGAAAAGGAAATCCGCAGGCCGCAGATCCTGTAGATCGTATGAATGGTCGTCCTGATTTCATCATGCAGGTTTATCCCGGTCCCCTGTTTATTCCAGACGCTGTTCCTTCCACCGCACCTCCTGCTTTTCTGATCGCCGGTGATATCGATGCCTGTTGTTCCGGTACGGTAATAAGCCTGCTGGAAAAATACCGGGCGGCAAAGGTTCCGGTAGAAGCGCATATACTTGCCCGTGTGGATCATGCATTTAATATGGGATACCGGTCCGATCTTCTGTCGGTAAAAAACTGGCCCACGTTAATGACTTACTGGTTGTACGACAATAAGCTTATACAGAAGATCCCTGGCAAATAGTACTATTTTGTATCGAGGATCAGCGGTGCTCCTGCTTTTCCCATGATGATCACTTTCGCATTCGCGGATTTGGCAACTTCCAGCTGAGCTTTGATACTTTCATATTGCAACTGGCGGTCGGTTAGGCTTTCACTGATGATGTGCTGATAGTCTGAAATACCCTGGGCTTCGACCCGCTTGCGTTCTGCCTCCTGCCTTTCTTTTTGTAAAACAAATTGCATTTTCTGTGCATCCTGTTCAGCGGAAATCTTTTGTTCAATGCTGGTGCGCACTGCCTGGGGTAAAGTGATATTCCTGATCAGGAGCTGCTCCAGTAATAATCCCCGTTTTTCAAAATCAGATTCTATGCTTTTGAAAATACGGGCCTGGAATTCATCCCGTTTGGTAGAATACAGTGATACCGCATCATAATAAACCGCATTATCACGGATCTTTGTGCGTGTCAAAGGCCTTACAATCTTATCGGTATAGTCGATGCCGGTGCTTCGCAATATATCCGGTGCGGAGGATGGTACCACTTTGTAGAGTACGGTCAGGTCCATGACGACTTCGAGACCGTCTGCCGTCAGCACCCGTATCGCATCATCACCTTCTTTTGTTCCTTCATTGTGAATCGCACTCATGGTATAATTCTGCGTCTTAACGTCCAGGCGTTGTACGTCGATGAGAGGATTGATAAAATGCAAACCGCTGGAAAGTGTAGTATTCTGAACACTCCCAAACAATACCTGAACGCCCACTTCTCCCGTTCCGATCTGTACGATACAGGAGGAAAGAAGACCAATAAAGAACAATACCAAACCACCGGTACGAAAATAAACTGCATATCGGGAAAACGGGGAGTTATTACGCCGGATCACGAATCCTGCAAACAGGATCAGTAATCCCAAAATGATCAGGGTCATAAATATTTATTTCCTGAAAAGGTAAGATATATTCGTTGGCAGTTTGCCCCGCATGTGCGGGGGCGGTTGGCCGAAGGCTTTAGGCTTTAGGCTTTAAGCTTTGGGCTTTAAGCTTTAGGCTTTAAGCTTAATTAGCCTGCATATTATATCTGTTTTTATAATCCAATGGTGATAGCCCCGTTATTTTTTTGAACATGGTCCGGAAAGCCTTGGTGTCTGAATACCCTACGTCATACATCACTTCGTTTACATTCTTCCGGCTGGTTTCAAAATGTTTCTTAGCCGCCTCGATTTTTACGCGCTGTATATATTCCACCGGAGTATTGTTGGTCGCCTTCTTAAAGCGTCTCTCAAAATGCCGCCGCCCGATGGCGAAACGCAGAGCCAGTTCTCCGACTGAAATCCTTTCTGAAACCATGGATTCAATATAATTCTGGGCCTCTTTGATCGGTTCGTCCACATGCTCTTTCTGACCATTGAACATGATAAAAGGAGACTGGCTTTTCCGGTCTATCTCCAGGGCATAAACTTTGGAAGCCATAATGGCCATTTCACGTCCCGCGTATTTTTCCACCAGATGGAGGAGCAGGTTCCAGTATGAAGTTGCACCGCCACTGGAATAAAGACCGTTTTGTTCTGTCACCACACGCCCGTCTACCAGCTTAACCTCCGGAAACATTTCCCGGAATTCGTTGGCCATTAACCAGTGGGTGGAGCATTCTTTGCCATTCAATAATTTTGTAGATGCCAGCAGGAAGGCACCCACGCAGAGGCTGGCCACATCCGCACCTTTTTTATATTGTTTCAATATCCATGGGATAAAGGCGGCATTCTTTTTTATTGCTGATTTGAGATCTCCGCCCAAAGCCGGTATGATAACCAGATCAGCTTTTTTCATATCCTCCAACAGAATATCAGCATGAACTGTAAAGACTCCATGATAAAGTTTGACTGCTTTCCGGAGACCGACGATCTGTATTTTAAAGGCCGGAGGCTTACCTGCTTTTTTTAAAAATTCATTTACTCCATTGAATAAAATACTGGGATCTGCAACGGAGGCAGATACCGCATCATTCAGGGCAAGAATGGCAACCTGTTTCATAAAAAGTCTTTAATAATGAATTGGGTTACTGAAGGTACAAAATCTGAAGTCGCAAACAACCTCACTCCGGTCGTTTTTGCACCCAGACAAATAATTTTATCAGATTAATTTTGAATCATGAAATTTGAAAAATTTGCAACATGAAAAAAATCAAAATCTTTTATTGGATTACAACCGGCCTATTTCTGCTGATGATGCTATTCTCCTCGGTGTCAAGTCTGGCATCTCACGATAAGGCCGTTGAATTTTTTAATACCATTAACATGCCTGCCTACATGATCTCCTTTCTCAGTATTGCGAAAATACTGGGCGTAATCGCCATACTGATACCCGGATATCCAAGACTCAAGGAATGGGCTTATGCCGGATTGATATTTGATCTTTTCGGCGCCGCCTGGTCTAACCATGCGGTAGGTAAATCATTCGGAGATTGGGCACCCATTCTTTTCTTCATTGCCCTGGGCTTTATATCTTATTTCCTTTATCATAAAATACATGCCCAGCAACCCGGGAAATGAGAAAATTAATCATCTCGATGAACCTGAGTCTCGACGGGTATTTGTCTGATTCCCGTGGCCGACTGGACTGGCATTTTGAAGCCTGGAACGAGGAGATGGGTGAAAAATTACTGGAACATCTTAATGATGCAGATACAATACTACTGGGAAGAAAAACTTATGAGGCCATGGCCGAATACTGGCCGGCAAAAATCCTGGACCCCGAATTTCCCAGGCAGGACCTGGCTATCGCCGACAAAATGAACAGGTATTCCAAAGTTGTTTTCTCCACAACAATAACCGACCCGGGCTGGAATAATTCATCGATCGTCGCCAGGAATCCGGAGAAAGAGATCTATAAATTGAAACAACAAAGAGGAAAGAATATTATTTTATATGGAAGCGGCAGGCTCGCTTCTTCCATTATACGAACCAGCCTGGTAGATGAATACCTGCTGTGGATACATCCTGTTATTTTAGGAAGGGGAAAGCTGCTTTTTACCAATACTGATATGCAAATGAATCTGAAATTACAAAGTTCAGTTCCCTTTGCATCCGGTGTTATCGCATTTTGCTACGAAGTGGTTCACTGAGACAAAAAGTCCGGACATCCTGGTTTCAAACAAAAAAAATTGCCCCGTGAGGGGCAATTGGTTGCAGAGGGATAAGGGTTAATGGTTATTCCTTTGACAGGTCCTGCATAATTTCATATTCACCTTCGTCGTTAGCCTTTAAAATCTTGATACTTGACTTGTCTTCCAGATGTACGATATATGCCTTGGCTTCTGTAGTCTGGACTTCTTCAACCAGGGTAATAGACATATCAAAATAAGTAGATTTAATGGCGGCCCGTACGTCACGGGGAAGCTTGTCTTCACCATAGAAGATCAGAGAATACTGCCAGTGACCTTTTTTGTCATAAAAAACTCTGTTGCCGAAACCGTCTTTAACAAAGTAGGACACAAGACCGTTGGCATCTGAAAACCACATGGCATTGTTGGCGTCCGCAAAACGGGTTTGGAAATCTTTGATTGCCTTAGCATTGATCTTTTTGGCATCCGGAACATAAGTGCCCATTAAAGCGGGGCTTTCCAGGGCGGCGATGTCACGAATAGATAACTTAAAGGCTTTAGTGTCATTGAATGCAACAGGTTGTGCAGAATACTGCGCGTAAGAACAGTTGCAAAGCGCGGCAATGGAAGTGAATCCAAAGGAAAGCGCGAGGAGGATTTTTTTCATTTTTGTAAGGTTTAATTGATTAACGATTTTGATTTACAGGATGGGTCTGCGTGGTTTTCGCTTTCACCATTTTTATTTCAAAGGCTTTGGATTAGGGCGATAAATTGGGTAAGGGTTCTTAAAAGTTGATTCCGGAATGTGTTATAAATGATTTATCGCAAGATTCTGAACGAGGGAAACATAAATTCCAGAATTAAACCATATTTTTCTTAAATTGGATGAAAGACCCACTATAATGGATAGCGCTGGTTCTATTCGATACTCAGACCAGGAAATAATCGAACAGCTCAGGCAAAGTGGGATTGACAAAAGAAGAAGCGAAGAAGAATTATTCAACCGGTTCTCCTATTTTGTCCGGGAAGGCATGACCAA
>Ga0163162_10004656_pt1 | contig 13224 bp, 5 predicted proteins | sample S55metaG_FD_115310 | JGI IMG/M metagenome (GOLD analysis project Ga0163162, IMG submission 115310) | Switchgrass rhizosphere microbial communities from Kellogg Biological Station, Michigan, USA - S5-5 metaG | ecosystem: Host-associated > Plants > Roots > Rhizosphere > Soil | place: USA: Michigan...
CGCTGGCGACCCCGCGCGGATCCAATGGGTTCCATGGTGCGGTGTTCGAATACAATCGCAACTCGAAGTTTGCGGCTAACAGCTTTTTCAACAACGCAACTGGAAGCTTCGCAGCAAATGACCCGCTGGTTCTGGCCGGCATCAAAACCGCAGGAGCTGCTAAGAATCCACGACCGTTCCGCAACCGCAATCAGTTTGGCGGCAAAATCGGCGGCCCGATTCTGAAAAACAAACTCTTCTTCTTCGCGGCGTACCAGGGAGAACACTTTTTGACTGCCTCCCCCGGCATAGTATTAGCCGAATCCTCACAACTTCGGCAGGCTGTAGCAAAGACTTTCCCGACATCGGTGGCCAATCTCCTCTATTCCAAATTTGCTCCGTCGGTGACAGGAACACCTGCGTTCACCTCGCGTCAGTACGTTGTCGGGGGCCAGTTCTCCGGTTCAGGGTTCACGCGTTTCGCGGACTATCTGTGCCCCGCGGGGACGTCCAGCAGTATCTCCGGCAGATTCGCCGGCCTATTCGGCGTCGAGCAGGCCGACATCGACCAGATGAACATGGCCGAGGAGGATGGCGGATGCCCGGGCGGATCTCCTTACTCAAATCCCATGGTGGGCGCGTTAAATCGAGACGATCCCCTGCTGGTGAACGTGCTTAATATCACTCCATCGCAAACGGGCGACGATTTCGCCCAAGGTAACGAAGGTTCTTTACGGCTCGACTACATTTTTGGATCAGCCGACAGTTTTTTTGCCCAGATGAATTGGGCCCGATCGACCGACCAGTTTGGGGGTGGCAATCTGGTGCGGGGCTTTCCCACGCCCGTCAAACTCACCACATCCAATTTTCAGTTGAGCTACATTCATACCTTTAAACCCACACTCCTGAACGAATTCCGTGCCGGCTATACCGGTTCAGTCTCGACGACCGAAGTTGCCTTTCCTGGTGTTCCTTCGATCTTGCTCGATGATTCCACTCTTGGGTTTGGGGCTGGGTCTGGAATTCCGGAAGTCGATCACGAAGGCATTTATTCGTATTCCGATTCGCTCACGCTGAACCGCGGCAAACACAATTTGAAAGGCGGTGTGGACCTTCGCAGGAATATGTACAAGACCAATGCGAATGTCGGTCGTCCCTCGTATTACTTTTTCGATCCGTTATTTTTTGCGGTTGATGCCCCCTACGGCGAGGGCGCAGGCGTTGATCCCGGCATCCTGAGCGGGAAACCAGCCCACCTCGAGACCAGCTTCCGGCACTGGCGAAACTGGGAGACTGGGTTGTATGTCCAGGATGACTGGAAAATCACTCGGCGACTCGCCTTGAACCTTGGCATTCGCTACGACCTTTATTCCCGGCTCACTGAATTGAATAATTTAGCCGGCACTTTTCGGCTAGGGCCCGGCCAGAATTTTATTGATGACATCACCAGCGGTGCGGGACAGATTAAGAATGACAGTGTGCCTTGTCTGGGCAACCCGTTGGCCACGATCGCCGGTGCCTGCGGTCCGGAGGGATTTGCCCCGGTCAAATCGCTTGGGGCTGGCGACCAAAACAACTTTGGCCCCCGGCTTGGATTCGCCTGGGATATGTTCGGTGATGGCAAAACTGCGCTGCGAGGAGGGTTCGGCATTTCCTATCAAAGCGCGATCTACCAGCCATACTCGAACACCCGCTGGAACCCGCCCTTTTATTCCCTGAATTCGGCCATCAATTCTCTTGCCGGAGATATCAACCACGTAGTCTATGGACCGGTTGGAGGAGGAACGCCAACTTTTCTGGGTCCGGCCCCAGCCGCCCAACACTCGGGCTCTGGCGTGCAGGCGACCGGCAATATTTCTGGTTGGGACCCTGCAAATCCCAATATTGCGGCCCTGACCAGCATTATTTTCCCCGAAGGCATTCCTGATCCGTCGGTCAAAAGTTACTTCCTCGGGATACAACGAGCGATCCGGCGTGACCTAACCCTTGAAGCAAACTATGTTGGCACTAGCGGCTCTCATCTGATCCGCGCCGAAAACGTCAACCGCATTCCCGGTGGCCTGCTTCCAGAAGGGACCTGTGTCAGAGACAACCTGGGCCGCATGCTGTGCAGCCAACGCGACACCGGCCTCAATCAATACGGGCAATTCAACAATCTGTCTGGACGACTCAATCCAAATTTCGGCGTTCTGAGGGTATGGCGAGACATTGCCGACTCGAACTATAACTCCCTGCAGCTTTCACTAAAAGGAAGGTTGCGCAGCGGGTTGCAATTCGACGCGAACTACACATTCAGCCACTCCATCGACTCCGGATCGAGCTGGCATAACATGGCCACCAGCGTGAACGGCTTTGCCGCGGGCGACGGTTATACCGCAGACCAGACCCTGCCGGGTCTGGATCGCGGCAATTCAACCTATGACGTTCGGCATCGGCTGACAATCTCCTACATCTGGGAGACACCGTTTTTCAAACATCACAAAGGGTTTGCCAAGGCGGCGCTGGCAGGTTGGCAGATGAACGGTATCTGGACGTTCCAAACCGGCGCTCACTGGACACCTTTCGACCCGCGCCGTTTGCTGGATTTTAAGGAGCTGGCGCCGGGCGCCTGCGAGGCAGGCACATTTAATCCCAAGCAATGCGTGAATGTGGGAGGTGACTACAATCTCGACGGCGTAAACAACGACCGGCCCGATGCCGCTAAAGACAATGTGAATGCCACACACGCCCAATGGGCCGACGGATTCAATCTTCCCGCAAATTTCTTCTCTCCACCTTGTCTAGCGTGTATCAGCAACCTGGGGCGCAACACGTTTGTTGGTCCTGGATACTGGGCGGCAGACCTGTCATTGTTTAAGAATTTCAAACTTGTAGAGCCGGTTATTCTGCAGTTCCGCGCCGAGGCTTTTAATGTGTTGAACCATACCAATTTTCAGATTGGAAACAACACCATCAACGATCCCGCTTTTGGACAGGCCGGAGGGACTGGGAACCCGCGCAATTTGCAGTTCGCCCTGAAGTTGATCTTCTAGAAGAGAGGGCGCTTGTTTTTCTAAAAAAGATCGCAACAGCTATGGCTGGTTGCGATGGTAACGCAGCTCCGCTAAGAGCTCTTCATCGGCATCGGCGTAGGCGAGTTGGTTCTGCACTCGTGCTTCCAGCCTCTCCGCCTCGCGCTCCCGCCCCACTTTTCGGTACAGGAGGGCCAATTGCGAGTCCAGCTTCAGGTTATCTCGCTCGCCGGACGAAGGCTCCACCATCGGCTGCAGAATCTCGATGGCGTCATCGGTATCTCCGCGCCGATCCAAAGCTCGCGCAAGCGCGATGCCCGCCATGTAGCGGTGGGGATCATTTTCAAGCTGGTATAGTCTGACTGCGTTTTGCAGTTCTCGAATGCCCTGTTCCGTTCGCCCTCCGGCGACGTCCAGTTCTCCATGAGCGTGAGCCAGCCACTTCTCCGGAGACCCCTGCTTTTCAAGTTTGGAAACTACGTCGCTAGCCATCGATAACATTCCGGCCTCGACAAGACGAGCAGCCGTTCCCGGACCCAGCTCCGCTCCTGCTGCAAACTGTTGACGGAGCAGGCGCCGCAGTTCCTCGCGATCATCCCGGGCTTCCGCGATTCCCGTTAAGTCGGCTTGTTTCTCTCCCTCGTCGGAAAGTTGATGGTACCAACGCTCCGCCAACTTGATCTTGCCGCAGGTCAAGTACAAATCGCCCAGGCTGCCGAGCCAGGACTGCCGATAGTCGCTGCTTTGGAAGTTGGCAGCCTGTGCAGCCAGACGATCGGCTTCAGCCAGGGCCTGACCGGGATTTCCCTGGCGCAGAAACTGATAGGCCTTAAAGAAAGCCAGGTTCACAGAAAGTGGGTGGCCCTCCTGAAGTTCCGGAGTGCTGAGCCGCAGAGCAGCTTCATAATATTGCTGGGAAACGTCGGGGTCCTTTGACCAGTTCTGTACCGCCCACCAGGCTCGAAGGTTAGCAAGATAGTCGTTGGGGTGTAACTGAACCTGCTTCGTTCTTTCCGCAACCGCGTCACCATAACGGCCAGCCGCCTCGTACGCGATCATCAGATTGTTTGCTCCCCAGTAATGGTCGGGATACAAACGAACCAGCACCTCGTAGGATTCGAGGGATTTGTCAGCCTGCCCCACGTTGTCGTAATAGCTTCCGAGAATGAAATATCGCTCCCGGTCTGTAGCGGTGTCCGCGAGTTCGAACGCTCTTTTGAAATGGAGGTTGGCCTGTCTGCCCTTGCCCACATTGGTATAGCACCAGGCCAGGTAGACATGCGCGGAAGCAAAGTCGGGATCGGCCTGAACCGCTTGTTCCAGTAACTCCCTCGCCGGCCCCCATCGTTCTTCATTCACAAACCCCATACCTTGGGAGTAAAGCTGAAGAGCTCGCAGTGACGGAGTTGTCGCTTGTTCCAACCTGGCATTGCTCTCTTTGATCTGTACCAGCGACTCACCCGCGACGTTGCGCACCTGGTTCGAGAGACGGCGCAGTGCGGCGGAAATCTCCGTCGCGCTGTCTGCTTCCTCGCTCACGCTTTGCAGGATGGCCCCGGTCACTGGGTCCAGGACGGTAGCGCTAAGCAAATAAACAGATCCCAGCTTCTCGACTTGTCCGGTAACCAACTCTTGAATCGTGCCATCGCGCAGACAGACTTCCTTTGCCATGGCTTGGTCCAAGGGTGTGTTCACTGGTTTCTTCATCAGGCGCAGTACATCCTCCACTCGTTCGGACGGAACTACCTGAAGGAATCCGGAATTGCTCAGTTCACGCTGCATCGCGTATTCAAGCGTGCCATCAAAAGCAGGCTCACCAGTTCGGTTTTCGAAACGTGCGACCAGAATCGATCCGGTACGTAGTGCAGAAGTTCCGTGATGGAATCGGTATGCAGCGATGCCGGCAAGCGATAGGACAATGACGGCTAGGGTCGACCAAAGCTTCCAAGACCGTCCAGTTCCGGTACGGGGAGGAACCAACTCTGATCCTGAAGTTGAGCTACCCGGAGCAGAGTCGGTGTGTCCAAGCTCCGGGAAGGCGGACGTGTTCACAGGGGCAATAAATCGATAGCCTCTCCGCGGCAGGGTCTCAACAAAGCGCGGAGAGCCGGCTGAATCTCCGAGAGCCGTCCGCAATTTGCCCACTGCCAAGTCGATGGCGTGGTCAAAGTCCCCAAAACTGTCTTTCGGCCAAATACGCTGACGCAATTCCTCCCGGGTCACGACCTCGTTGGGCTTTTCCAGCAAAGCAGCCAGGATCTTGAAAGGCTGTTCCTGAATACGAATGCGCAATCCTGCTTTGCACAGCTCTCCAGTCCGAAGATTCGCCTGAAAAAGGCTGAAGCGAACGATGTTCGAGACTCGGGTGTCAGGCATTTCCCCCCTCTGGGAAATAACGCGGAGAGTTTAGCACGTTCACATTGGGAACGCTAAGAGAGGAGAAGAGCTAACATATTTATTTTCTGTAACTTAGTCGGAGAGCAACATAATAGCTCGAAACTACTTGCGGCGAATTGAGGGCAGCGGCCGTTGAGTCCACAGTGGCGCGAATTTGGAGGATTCAATGCGCCGACGCTGGATGGCATTCGCTTTCCTCGGAGCGTTTCTCATGCATGGTTTTGCTGAGGCAGACCAAGGCGTCAGCAGCGAGAAGCCGGTTCAAGGCGACGCTATTATTGGCGTTCCCTTTAAGTTGCATCATGGGTTTGCCATCGTTGTCCGCGGCTCCATTGGCGCCGCGAAGAACCTTAACTTCCTAATCGATACGGGAGCCTCACCCAGCGTAGTGGACTGCCGCGTCGCAAGAAAGTTGCGATTGGCCGTTTCGTCCGGGCAGTTGTCAACGTTCACACAGAAAGTCGCCGTGGGCCAAGCAATCGCCTCAGACGTACAACTAGGACCGTTCCGAGCCGACGAATTAAGAGTCCTTGTCCACGACCTTTCCGTCTTAAAGGAGACGCTGGGCGTGCGTGTCGACGCCATGGTTGGCTACGATTTTCTGAAGCAAGGGCCTTTTACCATCGATTATCTTTCGCGGACTATTCTCTTCGGTCCCATCGATCCGCGCCTCGAAACAATTCCGTATGTTGGCGGCTTGCCCTACGTGGTGGTGCCAATGCGACTTCAAGGCAGGGAACTGCCTCTGTTAGTCGACACAGGCGCACACGACCTGATTGTGTTTGAAGACGGACTGGATGACATCGTGGCGAGATCCTCGGGTGAATCAAGTAGCACCTGGACCAACCTCGAGGGGACGACCAAGGCGAAGCCGTTGGACTTCTCCCATTCATCCCTGGGAGCGATGCCATGGTCCGATCGTGGAGCCTTTCTCCTGGAAAACTCCCATACAATTCACTCTGTAAGATTCAAGGGATTGCTGGGAGTAGCCGCTCTTCAAAGCACGCGTGTGGGTTTCGACCCTGTGCACCTCCTATTCGCCTGGGACTCGAAGGTTCCATTGTCCGCTTCGGCATCGAACCTGCACTAACGGAGAACACCGCACAGAGATCGGAACTCGTTCACGCGTCCGTCACGCTAGGGCGCCGAAGGGGCGTAATTCCCGCGGCGCTCGAGACCATCTGCGCTCAGGAGAATGGCAAGCGAGAAAGTCCAATTCTCTGCAGCAGCTTTCATCGCTTCTCCTTGTAGATGTTTCTGCGGCAGCACGGCTGCATATGCTGAGAAGTGGAGAATTACCGGATAGCACTCAGCACCCTTCCCATGAACTACAGCCAACTTCGGAATCCTCACGCACTCGCTTCCACCAGACAGAAATAGTGCATCACTCTTTTGCGTCATGAGGCGTGCCCCTCGGCGCGTCTGCAAAACAGTTGCAGCCGTCATCCGCGACGATATGCGTGGACATGGCCTTCCGATACATGCCCATACCGATGTCTCCGCCTAGCATAAGAATCGAAAGAGAATCTTTAGGGCTCGGGAGCAACTGATGAATGGATATTTCAGACCGACACTTGCCATTGCCCTATGGGCGCTGCTAGGGACCTCGGCGGCGATGGCAGCGGTGAATGTCAGGATTCCGGTCGGGACCTCGGTGCAGGTAAGAATCACCGAAAAGATCAGCAGCGAAACGGCGAATGTGGGGGACGTATTCCATGGAAGCCTCGCGGTGCCGGTCGTGGCGAATGGCAGGACATTGTTTCCCAAGGGTGCCATTGTTACCGGAGAAGTACTGAACGTGGAACCGTCAGGACGCCTCAGCACTCCTGGAGAATTGGAACTGAGCTTGCGGACCATTCGGAGTGGCGGCCGTAGCTATTCCGTCGCGGTCCAAAGCTTGTTCATCAAGGGCGAGTCCCACACCAAATCGAACGTGACCAAAATCGGTGGCGGTACTGCAATGGGGGCCTTGATCGGCGCCATCGCGGGCGGCGGCAAGGGGGCGGCCATCGGTGCTGGCGTCGGAGCTGCGGCCGGAACAGGAGTAGCTGCGGGCACCGGCAAGAAGCCTGCCGAAGTGCAATCAGAAACGGTGCTCGCGTGGGTGGCACAGGGACCTCCACAGGCGCAGGGGCAAGATTCGAGGCAGTACAGAGGCGACCCCGAATCCGAAGCGGAAGAGCATCGCGATAATCGACGATATTCACAAGATGACGATCGGCATGGAGACTACCAGGGCCGAGAACCGAGCGGTTTTTCAGATCGCGATCGGCAAATTATTGGAGACTGTTTCGTGAACGACCGCGCCGGCCTGCCTCCGGGTCTGGCCAAGAAAGATCGGCTGCCTCCCGGGCTGGAACGGCAACTACAGCGTAACGGAACACTCCCTCCAGGATTGCAGAAGCGGGTGCAATCCTTGCCCGGCTCGTGTACTGCTCGTTTGCCGCGGTTGCCCAGGGACTGGGCACGAGTGGTGTTAAGCGGCCTGATCATTCTGCTCGATCCGGGACAGAGAATTGTGGATTTGTTCTGGCTTAACAGAGATTAGCCGGCAAGACGCTGGTGTGATGAAAAAGAACAAGACCAGTTTGACAAATACCAACGCAACCTTGTGAGTGACGTCGGGAACTGATACGACCGCTGCGACCATCAATTTTAACAGGCTGCAATGAATCGGCTTCGGGGCGCCGTTTTGAACGGCTACGTTAGGCCTCTCTAGTGTGATCGGGAGAGTCCCTCGCTTGATATTTGGGTGGTTATAGCAATAAAGGATGCGGGTCCGCGCCGTTAATCTAGCCCGCTCGCTTCAACGCGCTGCCGTTGTCGTCGGCGGAAGTCTCTGCTGCTAACCTCACAATTTCGTCTTCAATATTCCGAAATATTCCGACCTTCCGCGGGACCGAGTTTGGAAGAATTCGGCCTGTTCACTTCCTGGTAACTCTCGGCTGACACTGGTGAAACTACGTTATATACTTGTCAACTCGCGGGCCATAGCCCCCAATGGTTCGCGTCAGGGCTCGTGCGTGCAGACCCCGGGGTTGCCTTTTCGAGCTTCCGTTTCTCCCCGTCACGGGCCGAGGTAAATGATGGAAGACTTCTCCCGAGGCCGCCCGGATAAAGAGCCCTCAGTCCCAGGCGAAGGTGGTGCGGCAACCCGCACGCCTTCCAAGGGCGATAGCTCTTCGTCGGGCTCCGCTCCACCCTCGGACTCGCCCACTCTGATTGATATTCCCAGTCCTCTCAGCGATGTCACACCTGCATCCTCGGATTCTCCGACCATGGTGGATATTCCGCGCGGCAGTTCTTCTGACTCGCCAACCATGGTGAACATTCCTTCCGACATGGGTCCCGACGCTCCGACCATGGTCGGCACCAGTTCGGTTCCCGGGAAACCTCCGGCGTGGAAGCCAAGAATACAAAACAATCCCTTGATGCTCGAACCGGGTTCGCTTCTGGGGCAGCGCTACGAGATTCTGCAAATTCTCGGGGAAGGCGGAATGGGCGCGGTCTACAAGGCCCGCGATGTCGAACTGAATCGCATCGTGGCGTTGAAAGTGATCCGGCCGGATCTCGCAGGGAACCAGGCCATCATCGACCGATTCAAGCAGGAACTACTTTTGGCCACGCAGGTCACGCATAAAAACGTGATTCGGATTTACGACCTGAGCGAGGCCGATGGCATGAAGTTCATCACCATGGAGTATGTCGAGGGTGAGGACTTACGCGGCCTGATGATGAAGAAGCAGGGCAAGCTCTCGCCGGAAGAAGCAGTTGAGATCATGCAGCAAACCTGCCGCGCGCTGGAAGCCGCGCACAGTGCAGGAATTATCCATCGCGATCTGAAGCCGCAGAACATCATGCGCGACAAGACTGGGCGGGTCCTGGTCATGGATTTCGGACTGGCCCGCACGCTCGAAGGCGACGGCATGACCCAGACCGGAGCGCTGGTCGGCACGATGGACTACATGTCCCCGGAACAGGCGTTGGGCAAGGATCTCGACCAGCGATCCGACGTGTTTGCCATGGGGTTGATCTTCTACGAACTGCTGACCGGCAAGATGCCGTACAAAGCAGACAGCGCGGTGGCCAGTCTCCTCAAGCGGACGCAAGAGCGCGCTGCGCCCGCCTCGAGCCACGACGTCGGAATACCAAAGGCGCTGAGCAATATCGTCAGCAAGTGCATGGAGCCGGACGTGAAGCTGCGCTACCAGAGCTCGGCGGAAATTCTTGCCGATCTGGACGCGTGGCAGGGAGGTCGCGCGGCTGCGACGCTAAATTTTCCCGTCAGTTCCAAGCCCTGGGGACAGACGATCCCGTGGCACTGGATCGGCGTGGCGGCTGCGCTCGTGGCGATTGTGTTAGCCGGCATCATGCTACGCGGAAAATTTACGAACGCGACCCCGGCAGCAAACAAATCAGTCTCAGTGCTGGTTGCCGATTTCACGAATCACACAGGCGACCCGATTTTTGAGGACACGTTGGAACCAATGTTCAACGTCGCATTGGAAGGCGCCAGCTTCATCAATGCTTATAGCCGCGGAACAGCCCGCAACCTGGCGAAACAGCTTCCACATCCTTCGGACAAACTGGACGAGCAATCGGCTCGGCTCATCGGCGTGAGCCAGGGGCTGGCTGCGGTCGTAACCGGTTCTCTGAGTCTCCGTGGCGACGGTTACAAGCTTTCGGTGGAAGCACTCGATGCCAGGACCGGCAACACCATCGCAAGTGCGGAAATCAATGCGGCCACGAAAGACAAGCTCTTGCTCGACATTCCCAAGCTGGCAGCACCTATCCGTAAGGCACTGGGTGACACCACGCCGGTGACGGCGCAGCTCGCCGTCTCAGGACCATTCACCGCCGCATCTCTGGAAGTCGTGCACCTGTACAGCATCGCCATGCAACAACAATTCGCGGGCAAAACCGAGAGCGCTTTTCAGAGTTTTTCCAAGGCCGCCGAGCTCGATCCCAATTTCGCACGGGCTTACTCTGGGATGTCCGGAACAGCATATGACCTGGGACGGCAAACGGACGGAGAGAAATACATCAAATTGGCCATGGAACACCTCGACCGCATGACTGAGCGCGAAAGGTACCATACTCGCGGCTATTACTACTTGGTTGCGGGTAATTATCCGAAGTGCATCGAGGAATACAGCACGCTTGTGAGCCAATACCCGGCCGACAGGGTTGGACAATCAGACCTGGCCTGGTGCTACGCTTCGTTGCGTAACTTTCCCAAAGCAGTGGAAAGCGCGCGAAAGGCGGTTGAGATTGCGCCCAAGGGAGCCTTGGAGCACTTGAATTTAGCCTTCTTCAGCTCGTTCAGCGGAGATTTTCAAACCGGCGAGCGGGAGGCCCGGGCCGCCTCGGACATTACTCCGTCGGAAGTCGCACAACTCAATCTTGGTGAAGCGCAACTAGGCCAGGGCAACGCTTCAGACGCTGCCGGAACCTATCACGGGCTGGAGAAATTCGGTCCGAGAGGCGCATCTTTGGCCGCGTCAGCCCAAGCCGATTTGGCTCTGTACCAGGGTCGCTTTTCGGAACAGGTCCGGCTGCTAGAGCAAGGCGCTAATGCTGACCTGCAGGCAAAGACGCCTGAGAGTGCAGCCAGCAAGTTTGCTGCCCTGGCCTACGCACAACTGTTGCGCGGCCAGAGTGGCGCGGCGGTTGCGTTTGCCGAAAAGGCCCTGGCCAATGGGCAAACGATACAGGTCCGGTTCCTCGCGGGGCGCGTGTTTGCCGAAGCCGGAGAAACGGCACAGGCGAAGAAAATGGCCGACACCCTCGCTAAGGAGACGCAAGCTGAACCTCAAGCGTACGCCAAGATCATTGAAGGAAAGCTCGCCCTTAAGCAGGGGAACAGTCGCCAGGCGATCAAAGACATCACCGACGCTAACAACCTGCTGGACACGTGGATTGGCAGATTCGAGCTTGGCCGTGCCTACTTCGAAGCCGGGCAATTCGCCGAAGCGGATTCAGAGTTTGACCGTTGCATCAAGCGGCGAGGCGAAGCGCTGGAACTCTTGATGGATAACGTAGTCACGTATGGGTATGTTCCCTATGTCTATTACTATCAGGGACGGGTACGGCAAGGCCTGAAAACTCCCGCCTTCACCGATTCTTACCGCACATACTTGAGCATCCGGGGACAGTCCACCGAAGATCCCCTGGTGGCCGAGGTCCGCAAGAGCCTGGGACAATAAGAATCCGTCAAAACTGCCGGGACACAGGTTTATTTCTGCCGCGCAGTGCGGATTTGGACTGCTGTTGAGCCGACTCACACCGCAAAAAATGCCCGGCAATCGCCGACATTTCTATTCGTAACAGCGCCGAACCACGGTTCACCGTTCAGACGGAACAGACCCATAACGAAACGGTCAACCTGGTCGGCAGTGGTCACGGCCCCGCAGGCACCTCATTTCAGCACCAATGGAGTCGTAGTCGTCTGTTTTTGGCCGCTGTCCAAATCCAGCTCGAAAGTATAGGAACCGGAGCAGGCCCCGCTCGTGTTCCAAGTAAAGGTGAACTGGTTTCCGCTGCTGGCAAACGTGCCCGCGCCGTTCTGTGGAATTCCTTTAAGCAATAGCGTGATAGGGCCCGAAGTCTTACAGCTCTTGGGAAGCGGGCCATTGGCGATAAGTGTGCTTGCGAACGGGTTGGTCACGAGGCCAGGGTAGAAGTCGTCCGTCAGCGTCCACGTAATAGGAACACTGCTATTTTTTGTGGCGCTGGCCGGTGAAGAGAAGCTCGTCGGTACGACGTAGCAGCCCGTTAGCGGGTCGCCTACAGGCACGACGTTCGAAGGCAAGCTCTCCAGTGGCCCGGTCTCGGAATTTACCGATGCCGTTACTTCGTAGCGGTAGCCTCCCGAATTGCAAGTCACTGTGTTCTGGAACGCTGTCTGGTTACTGGTGCCTACGGACTTAAAAGCGGCCCCCGCATCTGACCGGTAAATGGTGTAATGATCAATCTGGCCGAAGGTGGGGACTGTCCAGCTTAGGTGGATTAAACGCGGTGACGAATCCTCCGTCGCGGTCAAATTCCTGGGAGGACGTGCGTAAGCGTTAGCGGCCTCGTGGCTAATGTCGCTGTTGAGACCACCGCCGCCTGCGGGTTTCAGTGCGCCGCCGCCACCAGCCGGTTTTAGCGCACCACCGCCACCCGCGGGATGCAGAGCGCCTCCGCCGCCAGCCGGCTTGAGCGCGCCTCCGCCACCCGCCGGCTTCAACGCGCCTGCGTCCCCGCCCAGCCCAACCGTACTAATAGTGCCGACCGCGCTGACCTGCTGCAGATCAAGGCCAGGTGATACTAGCTCGCCGTCCCATTCGTCGTGTCCATGCAGAGTCTCGGCGGGTGCTCCGTTGTTGGGGTTTCCGTCAAAGTTGATGTCCGCGCCGGTGTTACTGTTAAAGGCAAAACTGCTTGCAGCGCCGCTGACGTACGTCATATCCGGGTCGCTTGGAAGCCGAGGCGAGCCGTCACAATGCGCGCCCATCACGTTAGGCGTAATGCTGGGGTTGAGCGATTTAACATAGTCTGTAAGCTGGAACCAAGCTGTGTTGGCATACGTGGCACCGCTCAACACCCCCGGGCTTTGGGCCGAGCTTTTATCGAGGCCAGTCGTCAGGGCAAGGTTGGAATAGTCCACCACCTGAAGACCTGTCAATTTATCCACCAGAAGATCTACTTGAAACTGGTAATTCATGACGGTCTGCAAGTTAGGCTTGCAGTTAGGCTCGTAGGTCGGCGTGTAGTCGTTGCTGCCCAGGTTGTTGTAGAAGGTTCCGCCATGCGTCAGGCCCAGGGTATGTCCTAATTCGTGCATGAACGTGCC
>Ga0163162_10004657_pt1 | contig 13223 bp, 7 predicted proteins | sample S55metaG_FD_115310 | JGI IMG/M metagenome (GOLD analysis project Ga0163162, IMG submission 115310) | Switchgrass rhizosphere microbial communities from Kellogg Biological Station, Michigan, USA - S5-5 metaG | ecosystem: Host-associated > Plants > Roots > Rhizosphere > Soil | place: USA: Michigan...
ATATCGCGACTGCTAAAGCTGATATTCTGGTTTACGATCTGGTTCGAATTGGGGACACGCGCCAGGCCTCTGCTGAAGTGCCTCACGACATCGTGATCGATCGAAGCTGGATCCATGGCTTTGATACGCAGGAGGTGCAGCGTGGAGTGAGTCTCAACGGCAGCGAGATCACGGTCAGCAATTCATACATTTCTGAGATTCACGGACGTGGCTACGACACGCAGGCGATTTGCGGATGGAACGGACCTGGTCCGTTTCACATCATCAATAATTATTTGGAAGCAGCGGGAGAAAACATTCTGTTTGGTGGCGCACTGCCGTCGATCACCAATCTGATCCCGGCAAACATCGAAATCCGGCGCAATTATTTCTTCAAGCCCCTATCGTGGAAAGTCGGCGATCTAAGTTATGCGGGTATTCACTGGTCGGTGAAGAACCTGCTGGAGTTCAAGAACGCTCGTAACGTAGTCGTTGACGGTAACGTCATGGAAAATTCCTGGACGGATGCGCAGATCGGTTACGCGGTGCTGTTTACAGTGCGCAGCGAGGATGGCAAAGCTCCCTGGGCCACGGTCGAAAACGTTACATTCACGAACAACACAGTGAAGAACAGTGATCAGGGCATACAGATGCTGGGCACGGACTACCCAAACCCGTCGGGTCGCGGCAATAACCTGGTGCTCACGAATAACCTGTTCCTCGGCATTGCGAATCGTTTTCTGACGATTAGCGGCTTCTACAACGTCACGTTTAATCACAACACGCATTTCCAAAGCGGTAACGTGACGGCGCTGTATGGCGAGCCTTCGATTGGGTTCGTTTACACCAACAACATCACGACCAGAACCGGATATGGCTTCTTCGGCGATGGTGTGGGTGAAGGGAATCCGGCGTTCACGCAGTACACCCCTTCAGCAGTGATTCAAAAGAACCTCGTTGCGACTGCCCCGTCGTCGATTTATCCGGTCAACAATTTCTATCCGTCGTCCATCTCCGGCATTCTTGATTCCAGTTACAATGTAGTCAACAGCACTTATGAATTGGCCGGAACCGACGGCAAGGATCTTGGCTGCGATATTGCTGCTATGGAAGCCGCGCAGTCAGGCGCTGCGCCCGCACCGACACCGACGCCAACACCAACAGCCACACCGACGCCAACACCAACAGCCACACCGACGCCAACACCAACAGCCACACCGACACCAACTCCCACGCCGACGCCGACGCCGATACCAAGTCCGACGCCAACACCAACACCGACACCAGGTCCAAGCGCCAGTGTCTCCTTCTTGCAATTGGATACTACTACCAACGGCAACTGGAAGACTGCTTATGGCGGCGACGGTTTTAACACTGTAAACGACAGTGTGAGTTACCCGGGTTATGCGCAGGTCGGCGTCAGCGGCTACACTGCTCCGACGTGGATGGTCTCAACCACCGACTCTCGTGCATTGCAAAAAACAGCTGCTGCTGATCGAATCGCAGCTCGCTGGGAAGCGAGCTCTGCATTCACCATCGACCTAAACATCACTGACGGTCAAACTCACCGAGTTGCAGTTTATGGACTTGATTGGGACGGCAGTAATCGGTCGCAGCGTTTGGATGTTTACGACGCTGCCACCAATGTTCTTCTCGACAGCCGCTCCATCAGTTCATTCAATAGTGGCAAGTATCTCGTGTGGAATATCAAGGGACACGTCAAGGTATTGGTCACCAAGACCGGGGCAAAAACGGCCGTAGTGAGCGGAATCTATTTTGGCCCAGCCCAAAGCATTCCAACTCCAACACCCACACCAACTCCACTTGTAGTTAACATCACGAGTCCGGCGGCCAATACAACGTTTGGCACCGGCGACACCTTGAACATCGGTGCCACCGCAACAGATTCAAATGGAGTGGTAAGACAGGTGAATTTCTTCGCCAACTCCCAGGCCATCGCATCTGATGCGACCAGTCCGTTCTCTGCCAGCTGGAGCACGACGACAGCGGGCACTTACACACTTAGTGCGAGTGCAGTAGACGATACAGGTCTGACTGCCTATTCAGCCCCTGTAACGGTGAAGATTAGCAAATCCATGAAGGGGGTTAGGAACAACAAGTCAACGGCTTCGACCATTTTGACGTCGCCATCGCTTAAAGACAGCACGACCTTCGTTCTGAGTGCAACTCAGTCGAGCGCCATCACTGAACTTGCCGATGAAATCGATCAGACGTATAGCGATTTTAGTAGTGAGCGAGCGATGTTCTCGAACGCGTCAGTAGTTGAAAAATACCTGTTCGCCGCTTCGTTCCTAGCTCATTCGAGCGCAAGCTTGTCCGATCAACAGACTCCAAGTTCAGGGATCGTCGATCGCATTAGGAAAGTTAGCGCATACCTGCAACTCATCGACGACCTTATGGCGCGCGGAGTAATCTCGGCTAGCGCGCAGGCGAACGCTGTGAGCGTTAATGCGCAGGTCAACCTTTCGATTGGTATGCCCGAGACCGGTCCGCTCGGTTCAGCGGGTTTGAACGTCGCTCCGAATGGTATTGCAAAGATAACGGCGTTAGGTTCACAGCCTTTCTCCACGCAAACCGTAGATTCACAAGGCGGCGATTTCGAAGTCGGAAGTGTAAGCGTATCTGTTGGTGGAGTCGCCACGAAAGTGCTGACTGTTTCACCAAACGAGTTGACAGTTTTGGTCCCGGTCAATATTCCAGGAGGATTGGCAGACATTATCGTCTCTTCCCGTGAAGGTTTCCTCTCTCATGGCGTTGCCAATGTGGCGGGATTGAATCCAACAATCTTTGCAGCCAAGGACGATTCAAGCGGACGGGGAGTAGTTGTTGACAGCTTTAATGGTTGGTTTGGAGCCTTCTCAACAACGAGCCCCTGGGTATTTCTGGACCAGCGTACCCGGTTGTCGGTGTTGGCCACTGGTCTTACAAGTGGTCTTACCAACACTGACACAAGTAACGATGTCTGGTTACCGAATGGGAAAGTACTCGAGAACCTTGCCGAAGCAGTTACCGTCGAAGCACGTACGGCGGATGGCAGAGTGTTCAACTTAAAAGTTGAGTACGCCGGCGCGCAGGGTCAACTGCGAGGAGTGGACCAGGTAAATGTAGTGCTGGTTCCGGAGTTGGCAGGTGCTGGTAACGTTCAGCTTACGCTTGTTGCAGGCGGGACTAGAAGTAACACGCTTTCAATTAAGTTAAATTAGGATCTAATCAAATCAACGAGCTAAAAGGGGCGATTCTTCGGAATCGCCCTTTTTCGCCTGTGTGCCGAGCCGAGTACTCGTCGCGTCTTTACCTTGTCTCGGCTTTGGCTCAAAAGTCGATTTCGGTGGTAACGAGTTTCGTGTTTAGTTCGTGCGACGCGCGTGGATCGTTTCCTTTTGTCGAGAAAACTAAGGACGATCCACTCGCGTCACACTTAACCAACACGAACCAAAACACTCCTGCCTCGAGCCAGATCCGACTTTTGAGGCTTTTGTCCAAGGCAACCCTGGTTACTGGAAGAGCAGGACCATTAGGAGTTTAGATATTTGGAACAAATGCTCATCAAGTGATTGTCACTTGAGGGCAATTAAGATAAGCTTTTCCGGCATTATCGATGGGTGCGTAAGGTTTGCCAACGGTTTTCGTAAGGGAAATTGCCCTTTCCTTCCGGAAATATCGACGGAATACGTATGAGTGTCCCAACCATCAAGCCGCTTTGGCGCGGAGTTGTAATCGTCTTAGCGGTCGCATTTGCTTACTTTCGCGTCCTGGCCAAGCTCTCACATGATTGGTGGACGGACGAAAACTACTCCCACGGCCTCCTAATCCCCTTTATCATTGGCTACATCCTTTGGGTCCAACGAGAGAAACTGATCTCTGAACGTTCTGAGCCGTCGGTGCTTTTTGGTGGCGCTCTTGTATTGTTTGGGTTGGTCGGAGTCTGGGCCGGGATAGCGGGTGCAGAACTTTTCACCCAACGCATTTCATTAGTCATCTTACTCGCGGGCATTGTCATTTATTTCTGGGGGGCCCGCCTCGTTAAGTCTTTGGCCGTTCCGTTTGCTTTGTTATTGCTGGCCATACCCATTCCAGCCATCATCTTCAATAAGATCGCGTTCCCACTTCAACTGTTTGCATCACGCTGCGCTGTCTGGTCTATGCGGATGCTTGATATTCCCGTTCTTCGCCAGGGTAATGTAATCGAACTGATGCCCTTGAACTCTGCCACTACGAAGAAATTGGAGGTAGTCGAAGCTTGCAGTGGCATACGGTCGCTGATGACACTCATTACGTTGGCGTTAGTTTTTGCGTACTTTACCGACCCGTCCAATCGTCCAGGTAAGACTGAGCAGCAGACTTCACCCCGGTGGAAATCGTACGGTTTCTGGCGGTCTGTGATTATCGTAGTTTCCGCCGTTCCAATCGCGATTCTAACGAATGCGATGCGCGTGAGCGGGACTGGTGTATTAGCCCACTATTATGGAACGAAAGTGGCTGATGGTTTTTTCCACGCATTCTCGGGTTGGGTAGTTTATATCGTGGCATTCCTTTTGCTGTTCGCGGTAGGCTGGACTCTCGACCGCATCCCGGTCTTAGGATCTCGGCCATCGGAGTCGAAAGAAAGGCCTGGGATAACCTTTGCGGCGCAGAGTCTGTCGCCGACAACGCGTGTGGCAGAGTCCGAGGCTAACGACTGATATGAAAATGAATGTTAGATTTTGGGCTTTGGTCATTGTGATTGTCGTTGTGGGCATCGTCGTTAACTCATGGGCGTCTCTAGGAGAGGCACGCGTCGATCGTAAGCAGCTCAACGAGTTTCCAGCTCAGCTGGGCAGCTGGACACAGCGTGGTCCAGATCAGCAACTTGACCAGGAGACGCTAAGCGTTTTGCGCGCTTCCGACTATCTGCTGCGCGATTATCGAAGCGCCAATGGCCGAAGTGGCAATTATTACGTGGGATACTACGCGACGCAGCGAGATGGCTCGACTTTTCATAGTCCCCTAAACTGTTTACCGGGATCTGGCTGGACCATGACTGACCCCGCCAGAACCGCGATTACGCTTGCCGATGGTCGTACATTTGAAGCCAATAAGTACATCATCGAGAATGGGGGCGTTCGGCAACTGATGTTGTACTGGTATCAAGGACGCGGTCGAGTAGTGACGAGCGAATACTGGGGAAAGGTGTACACAGTCCTCGACAGTATCAGAATGAGACGTTCTGACGCTGCGATGGTACGGATTACGGTCCCAGTGACATCGTCGGATGTTGATGCGTTGAATGCAGCGAAAGACCTGGCTGCGGCAACATCGTCGGTTCTTCCGGAGTTTGTACCAAACTAACCGATAGGAAACTGTTGCACTTTTAACAAACCTTGGAATTGGAGCTTAATTAGGATTTTTAGATAAGCGTCTGAGAATCTGAGGCATCACCCGGCATTGCCCGCCGAGGATGTTAAAGACTCAAGGATTGAGGCCGAATCGATATAGAGATCGGCAATTAGGGAGCAAAACTGAAATGACAAGCGAGTGCCGACGGAGCTTTTCTACACGAGTATTTCTCTGTCTTCTTTTATCAGCGCTGGTTTTTCTGGCCGGCTGCACAAATCCCGAAAAAGCTAAAGCAGCACATCTAGCCAAGGGCGAAGCTTACCTGAAAGATTCAAAGTTTCAGGAAGCCTCTCTCGAGTTCCGTAACGCTCTACAAATTGACGACAAGGTCGCTGCCGGTCACTGGGGTTTGGCCCGCTCGTATGAAGGTCTTGAGCGCTGGGCGGAGATGTTAGAAGAGCTTCGTAAGACTCGAGATCTGGATCCCAACAATCTTGAAGCTCGCGTAAAGCTCGGCAACTTTTACGTAGTGGCGGCGAAAAATCGACCGGAGATGATGGCTGAGGCCCAGAAGAATGTCGACGAGATATTCCAAAAGGATCCGAACTACATCGAAGGTCATGTTCTTCAGGGCACCATCTATTTTAATCAGAACAAACGGGATGAGGCCTTTAAAGAATTAGGCCGCGCCATTGAACTCGATCCGAACCGCGTCGAGTCGTATTTAAGCATGGCGCGTTTCTATATCGTCACTAATGAGAATACCAAGGCCGAAGATTTATATAAGAAAGCAATCTCGGTCAATGCCAACTCACCTATTGCCCACACCGAGTACGCTCGCTTCCTAACGCAAACAAACCGGCCAGCTGAAGCTGAAGCGGAGTTCCGCAAAGCCGTCGATGTTGCCCCGACTAACCGTGACGCACGACTTGCGCTCGGAAGGTTCTACTACATCAACAGACAGTTCGATAAAGCGGAAGAGGTTTATAAGGGAATCGTCGACCTCGATCCCAATAAACCCGAGAGTCAGGCGATGCTGGCGGACTTTTACTCTGCCACTAATCGAATCGACGACGCTGTCAAAATCTACAAAGAGCTGGTGACAAAATCTCCTGATTATAATCAGGGTCGCTATCGTCTGGCAGAAATATTGCTCACCCGTGGCGATACGGCTGGAGCGACTGCTCAAATCGATGAGGCGTTAAAGAAAGATCCACATGACCGGCAGGCCCTCCAGCTTCGCGCTCGCATGCGTGTACAGTCTGGCCAGGTCGATGCGCTCAAAGCGGCAATAGAAGATCTTAAAGAGGTGCTGCGCCAGGAACCCAACTCTCAAACCGGGCTCTACTTCATGGCTCAGGCAAATTTCAATCTTGGATTGACCGATCAAGCTAGAGCGTTCGCTTCAGACCTCGAGAGAAACTATCCTGATTTTCTTCCAGGAAAACTGATTCAGGTGCAGATCACTCTCGCAAGCGGCGATGCCAAGCAAGCTGCGAGTCTTGCTTCAGACTTACTGAATCGTTTGGACAAAGTGGCGCCCGACCGCACCAGCACACCACAGTTGTTGATTGAGATTCGACAGAAGGCTTATCTCGCGAAAGGCTCCGCTGAGGCACAGCTGGGAGATCTCGCCGGCGCTCGTAAAGACTTCGAGGCGGCTCGTGACACTGCGCCGAACGATCCGGGTGCGTACAACAACCTTGCGATCCTCTCTTTAAAGGAGAACAAGCGTGACGAAGCCATCAACTTATTTGAAACAGCACTGAAAATTGATCCTACAAATCTTGGAGCGCTTGACGGCCTCATTAATGTCTACGCCCGCAATAACGAATTTGATAAGGCGCACAGTCGCATTGATACGGTCATCGCTGCGAATCCGAATAATGCGTCACTACATTATTTGAAGGGCCAGGTTTACGGATATCAACGCGACGCTGCCGGAGCAGAAGCAGAATTAAACAAAGCGCTTGAGATCGATCCGAATTACCTGCCGGCTTACTCCGCTTTGGGAGCTTTATTCATCAATTCCAAACAGGAAGATCGAGCCATCGCCCAGTATCAAAAAATTCTTGCGATTCGACCCGACAATTCGACGGCATACACGTTGATCGGAATGCTGGAAGACGCTCGCAAGAATTACGACGCTGCAGCGGACAGCTATCGCAAGGCTCTGGAAAAGGATCCAAACTCGACCATCGCGGCCAACAATCTGGCCTGGCTTTATGCAGCCACCGGAAAGGGCAACCTCGATGAGGCCGTTCGTTTGGCCCAGGGAGTGGTCCAGAAGAATCCAAGTGTAGCGGGTTTCGCCGACACACTGGGTTGGGTCTATTACAAAAAGAACCTTTACGCAGCAGCTGTTGACCAGTTACAGAAAGCAGTTTCATTGGATGAGGCCGCTGCCCGTAAAGCAGGTGCGAACGCCAGTCCGACCTATCACTATCATCTGGCGGTGGCGCTCAACGGCAAAGGTGACAAAGATGGCGCGCGTCGTGAGTTGCAAGCCGCCATGCGTCTGGCGGAAAAGGTTCCTTTCGCAGACGCGAATGAAGCCAAGCAGTTATTAGAAACACTTTAAGGTTAGCGATTGAAAGTAGATGGAGGAGTGAACAATGAGCGTTGAATTTCGCCAGCGCACGCCGAGTGAATATTTCAGGATACTGCAGCGCCGGAAGTGGTTGATTATCCTTCCGCTAGTGGCAATCACAGCTGCCGTCGCCTGGGTGGTCTTTCGTTTACCCGATGTTTACGAATCAAGCACGCTAATTGTCGTGAGACCTTCCACGTTGCCTACCTCGATGGTTCCGACGGTCACTGAAGACAGTTTGACCAGGCAGTTGACGAGTATTAGTCAGGTCGTCACCAGCCGAAGCTCACTCGAACCCCTGGTAGTTAAATATGACTTGTACAAATCGGAACGACTCCGAGGGGAACCAATGGAGTCGGTAATATCCATGATGCGGAAGGATATTAAGGTTGAAGTCAATACCAGTCGTAACGACATTACTAATGGATTCAACATTAGCTTTAGGAACCGTGAGCCGCGTATCACCCAGGCCGTAACCAGCGAACTGGCCAGTAAATATATCGATCAACAAACGAGCTCAGCATCCCAGACTTCCACCTCCGCCCGCCTCTTCATCGATAATCAGGTAAAACAGGCTAAGGAAGAGTTGGACCAGATAGATAAAGAACGTCTTGATTTCATGAATCAAAATCTGGGTAGTTTGCCTTCTGAGGCCCAATCACTGATCAGTCAGCTCAGTGGACTGCGCGAACAGCAAAAAGCGCTGATGGCGGAAGTTGGAAGATTACAGGATCGCCGTTCCGCTGCGGCAAATCAGTTAGCTCTCTTGAAACAATCGAATCAAACGGCCAGAGTACAAGCTGCTGAGGATGTGACCGACCCAAAAACCACGATGGCTTATTCGCAACTGGTTACTCGGAAGGCCCAACTCGAGGGTGAGCTTACCAAGCTCAAACAGGACTACACACCAAGGCATCCAGATGTCATCGCTAAACAGGCGGAAATCGATAAGGTCCAGGAAAGTATGGACCAGATGATTGCTGAATGGAAAGACAAGATAAAGGAGAAGACTGAAAGAATAAATAAGCTACCTGACCTCACTGTCAGCGCGGTTGAAAGCGAAATGAAGATGACCGAGGGTGAAATCAAGCGCCAGCAAGAGATGCTTGCGCAAAACGACAAGGCCATCGGCAGTATCACTGAACGGATCAACCACCTTCCGGGAGCTGAAGTGGCTTTGGGCGCGCTTGACCGCAACTACAACACCAAGAAGGCCGCTTTCGACTCTCTCCTGGCCCAACAAGCAAAGATTTCGCTAGGAGACGATGCGATAAAACAGCAACAGGGTGAAGGTATCCAGGTCATCGACGCTGCGAACCTGCCTGCTATTCCAGTCGCTCCAAAGCGATTGCTCCTTTCCGGAGTGGGCCTGGCTCTTGGCCTGGGAGTGGGTCTCTTGCTCGCCGGCATATTTGAAGTTCCGCGTCTGCTTACTATTCAAACGACGGAGGATGCACGTCACTACACTGGCTTGCCGGTGTTGATTGCAGTGCCTGAGTTGTTAACACCGCAGGAAGCGCGTTCTGTCCCGCGGCGACGACGGTTGATGCTGGCGGCGGGTGTTGCGGTCACTATTGTGAGTATTCCGCTGCTGGCCCTGGCCCTGAAGCTTACTCACGTTTTCGAGTTGCTAAGCCAATCCTCGGGACGAGCTTAGTTGGATTAGGGACCAATTGGTCCTAACTGGAGGTCCATTTTCGTGTACGCTGAATTCTACGGGCTAAAAGAACTGCCTTTCGCGCTTACACCGGATCCGCGATTTATCTACTTTACACCGTCTCATACCGAAGTGATGGCAAACCTGCACTACGGAATCGAGAGTGGCAAAGGCTTAGTCGTAGTGACTGGTGAAGTGGGAACCGGCAAAACGACCATCCTTCGTTGGATGATGCAGCGCCTCGATAGAACGGTGCTGGTTGCCTATATCTTCAATCCCAGGCTTTCGGTACCCGAGTTCTATCAGCATGTAGCGACGCTACTTGATTTGCAGAAATGGGAAACAAAATCCGAACTGTTACTGGAGTTGGGACGAGCGCTCGAGTCGCGCCATTCGCGGGGGTTGCGGACAGTTCTAATAGTCGACGAAGCACAGGGTCTTTCGCCTCACGTGCTTGAAGAGATTCGCTTACTTTCAAACTACGAATCGAATACTGCTAAACAGCTTCAGATTGTGCTCACGGGCCAACCTGAATTGAGGGATGTGCTCAATAATCCAGACCTGCGCCAGCTGAAACAACGAGTGGCCTTGCGGTGTGTAATTAAGCCGCTTCCAAACGTTGAAGAAACAGATCGTTACATTACTTCACGTCTTTTGGTTGCCGGTGGAGAGCGAAGTGGCATCTTCTCTCCGGCGGCCATTGATTATATCTATCGTTGTTCTGAGGGCATTCCCCGCAACATCAACAATCTGTGCGATAACGCCTTACTCGCTGGTTATGCAGCGGGTGACACAACTATCAGCAGAGCGATTATTGAAGACGTTGCGGAGACCTTTGACATGCTTCCTCGTTCCGATCGCGGAATGCAGCGAGGTGAAGAGCGTGAGGCCCCGGCCGCCATTTTCTCTTCTGCTACAAGGGCGGAATTATGGGCTGCAGGAACACCTACAGCCGAACATGAGAATGAGAATGTAACGGTCGTTCCGGAGCCAAGCTAATTGAGAGTCTTCTGAGAGTTCAGAAGTCCTGAGAGGTGATTCATGGGAAGAGTTTTTGACGCTATCAAACGCCAAAGCGCCAGTCCTAATGGGACCGGTAAAAAATCAGAGAATGAAACGCATCGTAATCGCGACGAGCACAAGCCCGTCGTATTGCCCAATGTAAGGGAAGTCGAAGAACAGATCTTCAGTAGTTCATCGATTGTCTCCATTGCAAATGAAACGATGCAGAGTTCAGCGTCCACTGCGCACACTGCGGATGTACCCGACGGGTCGGCACTCCCCGCCGGAATTGCTTCGTGTGATGCTGGGGCAACTTTGGACGCTGCCGGGGCGGCGCGCGTTGGGGGAACTGTCTCTTATGACATTTCTTCGGCGCGCGTCGAGCCTCACCTTGTGGCGGTGAGTCAGCCTCGGTCGGCCTATGCTGAACAATTTCGCGCTTTGCGTACACGAATTCTTCAGGCTGGTGAACGCATGCAAATGCGGGCGTTCGTGATTACCAGTGCTGGAATCGCCGAAGGCAAGACTCTGACGGCTCTTAATCTGGCATGGTTGCTGGCCCAGGCTGAAGGGGTTCGGGCCCTGATCATCGATAGCGATCTACGACGACCGTGCGCCACTGAATACCTTGGTATTGATGCGCCCGTTGGGTTGTCGGAAGTGTTGGGCGGTCAGCTCAGTATAGAGGACGCAATAGTTCGTCTGGATCCCGCAGGTTTGTATCTATTGCCTGGTGGTCAACCGAGAGATGACGTTGCGGAATTATTGTCTGGTCCAACTTACGCTCGGCTGCTTTCTGATGTACGAAGAATGTTTGATTACATAATCATCGATGCCCCGCCGCTCGGAATCTTTACCGACGCCAATGTTTTGATGAACCGTGCCGACGCCGCCTTGCTGGTGGTGAGAGCGGGTAAGACTCGTTATGCAGCCGTGGATAGATTGCTTGAACAGATTCCGCGCGAAAAATTGATGGGTGTAATTTTAAATCGGGTGGAAGCTCAGCCGGAAGGCACTTCCTACTACTATCAACAGCGCTACTATTACCAACAGCGTGGTCCGCAAAGAGTTGTGAATGACGAAGATCACACGCAGGAGGTAGCAGTCGGATAAATTGAGAGTTCTACGCATCAATAATCGAACTCTACTACTGATACTCGCCGAAGCTGTTCTTATCTTTGGCGCGATTATCGGCGCTGTTTATCTACGGACCGGCATTGACGGGGCTCCGTACGAATTGATAACGCGTAACGGTTATTGGAAAGCGGGCATCGCGGCGGGGTTCTGCCTCGCTGCGTTTTACCTTTTCGATTTGTACGACTTTGTTGTTATCCACGATCGCAAGGAATTAACGCTGCGGTTGATTCAGGCGCTGGGGCTTGCCTGGATTGCACTGGCCTTGGCCTTCTACGCTTACCCCGGTTTGATGTTAGGGCGTGGTATCGCGGTCATTGCGTTGCCGTTGGCGTTAGGACTGATGGTGGCCTGGCGAGTCTCGATTCATTGGTTGTTGGGCCATCCGGACTTTGGTGAAAAGATCTTGATTATTGGCTCGGGAAATCTCGCCGTCGAAGTGGCGCGCGAAGTTCTTAATCGCCCCGATGCCGGTTATCGCATTGTTGGTTTTGTGGGTACGGACGCTGAACTCCTGGGTAAGAGTTTGATAAATCCCCGGGTAATCGGGCTCACAGAACAACTGGAAGAAATCGTTCAGCGTGAAGGAATTGATCGCATCGTGGTTGCCATGGGAGAGCGGCGCGGACAACTGCCGACTGACAAGCTATTGCAACTGAGTTTGGCAGGTCAGGTCACCATCGAAGAAGGCGCATCCTTTTACGAACGCGTCACCGGACGCGTGTCGTTGGCGATGATTCGTCCTTCGTGGTTGATCTTCTCAGGCCGTGGCCGCCAGGCAAAATTATCTTTGATTGCTCGCAGCGCGGTGCATCGAATAGTGGCGCTCATGGGCGCAATCCTTTCACTGCCAATCGTGATCGTAACTGCCATTCTTATCAAGCTTGATTCACGTGGGCCTATTTTTTACAAGCAGGAGCGGGTCGGGAAAAACGGTCGAACATTCGTTCTTACAAAGTTCAGATCAATGAGGGTTGACGCCGAAGTTGACGGGCCCGTTTGGGCCACCAAAGGAGACGACCGTACGACCAGAGTGGGCAAGATTATTCGAAAGATTCGAGTGGACGAAATTCCCCAGTTTTGGAGCATTTTGCGAGGCGAAATGAGCTTCGTTGGTCCGCGACCTGAGCGCCCGCATTTTGTAAAGCAGCTGGCTGATGAGATCCCTTACTACGAGCAGCGACACCTGAACGCGCCCGGACTAACAGGGTGGGCACAGATCAAATATCCCTATGGCGCTTCTATCGAGGATGCACGGCAAAAGCTGCAATACGATCTCTTCTACATCAAAAACCAGGGGTTACTGCTTGATGCGGTCATTATGTTTGAGACCATCAAGATAATTCTGTTTGGACGAGGAGCTCAGTGATTCGAGCGACGTTGGAGGTAGCGAAGATGATGAAAAGTGTTAATCAAATGGCTTTGATAATTTTGTTGGCGGTGATTGTATGTGGCTCAGCTTCAGCACAGAAACCGACCGATCCGCAAAAGACTCGACAACGAACTACGGCAGGACCAGACGAC
>Ga0163162_10004658_pt1 | contig 13222 bp, 5 predicted proteins | sample S55metaG_FD_115310 | JGI IMG/M metagenome (GOLD analysis project Ga0163162, IMG submission 115310) | Switchgrass rhizosphere microbial communities from Kellogg Biological Station, Michigan, USA - S5-5 metaG | ecosystem: Host-associated > Plants > Roots > Rhizosphere > Soil | place: USA: Michigan...
TCTTTCTGGAGTTATGGTTATTGTTTGATGACACTTGCCGCCTCAGCCGAGGCTGATGTTGAAATGTAGCCGCTAGACGTTGTGCCCAACTGGGTTGAAAAACCGCAATAATTGAAAAATACAACACATTAGGCGGCACATGTCTTAATGTGGGCTGTATCCCCTCAAAGGCGCTGCTGGATTCATCCGAACATTACCATAACGCCGCGCATGCTTTCGCCACACATGGCATAAAGCTCGATAACCTGAAAGTTGATTTCGGGCAAATGATAAAACGCAAACAGGAAGTGGTGGATGCCAATACCAGCGGCATTACCTACCTGATGAAAAAGAACAAAATTGACGTTCACACTGGCGTAGGCTCGTTTAAAGATAAAAATACAATCACCGTTAACAAGGCCGACGGAACTACGCAAGAAATTACCGGCACAAATGTTATTATCGCTACAGGTTCAAAGCCATCGGCATTGCCATTTCTTAAGATAGACAAAAAACGCATCATTACGTCAACCGAAGCCTTAACATTAACGGAAATACCTAAACACCTGGTATTAATTGGCGGCGGGGTTATCGGTTTGGAGCTGGGTTCGGTATATGCGCGCCTGGGTTCAAAGGTTTCGGTGATTGAATTTATGGATTCTATTATCCCCACAATGGACAAAGGCCTGGGTCGCGAACTACAGAAAGTACTGCAAAAAATAGGAATTGAGTTTTACCTTGGTCATAAAGTTACCGGCGCTTCGGTTAAAGGCAAAGAAGTTACCGTAACTTTTGATGATCCAAAAGGGGAAAAGAAGGAACTGAAGGGCGACTACTGCCTGGTGGCCGTTGGTCGTGTTGCCTATACCGATGGTTTGGGTTTAGATAAGATTGGAATTACTCTAGAGGAACGCGGACGTAAGATTACCGTTGATGAGCACCTGGAAACCAGCGTAAAAGGTGTATATGCCATTGGCGATGTGATAAAGGGCGCAATGCTGGCCCATAAGGCGGAAGATGAAGGTACGCTTGTCGCGGAAATTATAGCTGGCCAAAAACCGCATATTGACTATAACCTGATCCCCGGCGTGGTGTATACCTGGCCCGAAGTTGCCGCTGTTGGGCAAACTGAAGAACAATTAAAGGAAAAAGGTATAAAATATAAGGTCGGGTCATTCCCGTTCAAAGCCAGCGGCCGTGCACGCGCCAGCGGCGATTTGGACGGATTTGTAAAAGTATTGGCCGATGCGGTAACCGACGAAATATTAGGCGTGCACATGATAGGCCCCCGTGCTGCCGATATGATCGCAGAAGCCGTGGTTGCCATGGAATACCGTGCCTCTGCCGAAGACATAGCCCGCATAAGCCATGCGCACCCAACCTATACGGAAGCGATGCGCGAAGCTTGCCTGGCCGCTACGGAAAACCGGGCGATACACATCTGATTTACGATTTTAGATTTACGATTTCGGATTTATAAATGCGGAAGTCGAAATGCCGATTGCGGAATTTAACCGTTTTGAAAATGGAAGTTTTTTTAAGCGAAAAGTAAAACCCTCCCCTTTGGAGAGGGCAGGGTGAGGCCGCCTACAACAATTCCGGCTTTATCTTCTCTGTAAACTCTTTCGCGAACTTATGCAGCTTTGGTTGGATAACCGCAGCACAGTAGGGATTGCCGGGATTGTTAGCAAAGTAATTCTGATGGTAGTCCTCAGCTTTATAAAATTCGCTTGCCGGCGTAATCTCCGTCACAATAGGGTTGTCATAAACCTTCTCATCAGTCAGTCTTTTTATCATGGCTTTCGCATGCTGCTTTTGCTCGTCATTATAATAAAATATAGCCGAACGGTATTGAGTGCCAACATCACCCCCCTGGCGGTTTAAGGTTGTTGGATTATGTGTCTTGAAAAACACCAGTAAAAGCTCATCAAAAGATAGTTCATCGGCATCATACTCCAGGTCAATCACCTCTGCATGTCCGGTATCTCCATTACAAACCTCCTTATAAGTTGGGTTTTTGGTATGGCCGCCCATATATCCCGAGGTTACTTTTTTTACGCCTTTTAATGATGTGAATACGGCTTCTGTGCACCAGAAGCACCCGTTTCCAAATGTTATTCTCTGAATATTCATATAGCTATTAACGTATTAATACGAAGGTAGGATTTGTTTAGATTATAAAATGAACAAAGCATTAATATGAGATTCCGATTACCCGGTATAATAACATCTGCAAATCAGGTTATCATGGTGTTTGTCGCGCGGTTTCAATTTATTTTTTCCAAAAAAAGAAAAAAAATTTAAAATTAATTTTTTTTCTACGAGGGATATTTTCAGGTCATTTCGTGACTATTTTGCTGGTTTCTTATTAGTAAACCATTTTGAGCTAATTGGCATGCCGTTATTTAAAAAATTAATTTTTAAGAAAAAAATTACTCTTGATTTAATTTGATGTCCCAATAGTTAGACCAGACATTGCCTGAGTGTTAATAAGTTTTGATTCTCTAAGAATAAAAAGATGATTTTTTAATGTCCGATCGACACTAATTGCAGGGTTTAATGGATGATATCTATGATTGTCAACAGGTTGGGTGCGTAACAAAATAAATACGCATCGCGTAACAGGAGCCGTCTTGTTGACATTAGTTATCAACAATTCAGCTTAAATCGTAATAATGTTGATTTAGCCCTGCATTTATGAAAAAATTTTTACACTATTTTTTTTCTTCAATCTGGTTAATACTCTTACTTAATACAGCCAATGGCCAGGCTCCTGTTATTTCTTATACTACACCTAATACATATACGGTAAGTTCGGCAATCACGGCGTTAACACCAACAAATACAGGGGGCGCCGTGCCCGCCGCAACATATGGGCAGGTTACAACACTATTATCAACAGCGGGCGGGCTAAACAATCCACAGGCTATAGCTTCGGACGGTGCGGGAAACGTGTACGTGGCAGATTACGGTAATAATAAGATCCGTAAAGTTACATCGGCGGGCGTGATGACTACGCTTGCAGGCAGCGGTACGGCCGCAGAGACAAACGGCACCGGTGCAGGAGCCGCCTTTAATGGACCCGATGGGATATGTTACGATGGAGCAGGCAATTTATATGTTGCTGATGCGGGCGGGCATACTATCAGGAAAATAGTAATAGCAACAGGTGTAGTCACTACCTTTGCTGGTATAGCAGGTTCTTCCGGTACCACAAACAGCACACTTTTAGCATCAAAATTTAATGGCCCTGCGGGGCTTGACTATGATGCGTCTACAGGAAATATATACGTTTGCGACCAGGGAAATAATACCATCAGGAAGATATCGGGCGGTAATGTAACCACTTTAGCAGGTGGTCTTACCGTAGGCGGTACTACCGCTGGTTCAGCAAATGGGACAGGAGTTGCGGCAACGTTTAACAGTCCTAATGATCTGGTTGCGGATGGCTTTGGGAATGTGTTTGTAGCCGATTATCTCAACAGCTTAGTCCGAAAGATAGTTATCAGTACCGGTGTAGTCACTACTTTTGCAGGTAGTTCGGCAGGGTATTTGGATGCAACAGGCACCGCAGCTCAACTTAATCGTCTGGGTAGTATCAGTTCAGATGCGTTGGGCAATTTATACGTAGCCGATTTATCAAACCAAAGGATCAGGCTTATAACACAGGCCGGTGTTGTCACCACCATCGCCGGAAGCGGGAGTGCCGCGGAGACTGACGGAACAGGCCTATTAGCAGCCTTCAGTTCTCCCGGGGGTATAGACATTGACGGTGTGGGCAATTGCTATATATTGGACTTCCAGTCAGGAACAACCGGGTCTGTCAGGAAAATGTCGGTTGTCGGGTATTCTATAAGTGCAACCCCGCCAACAGGGCTTACTTTTACAGCAACTACTGGTACTATTTCTGGTACGCCGACGGCGACGTCTTCCGCTACCAATTACACCATTACAGCCTACAACCTTTCAGGCAGCAGCAGCGCAGTAGTAAGCATAGCTGTGGGAACAACAGTTGCCTGGACGGGGGGAAACAATACTCAGCTATGGGCAACCGGTAGTAACTGGAGCTCCGGTATTGCACCTACAGCAAATGATGTGGTAACGATAGGCGTGTCCGCTTATACTAAACCAAAAGAGCCTATAATATCCACAGCCGTGTCAGTTTATTCGATAACATTTGGAAATACCGGCGGAAATCACACATTGACTGTTACTTCACCCGGCTCGCTAACCGTTGGTAAAACTTTTACCGTTAATAACGGTGTAACGGCTAACGTGGCCGGAACCGGCGCCGTTAATATTTCTCCTGGCGCTAATTTAAATATCACCGGAACAGGTGTGCTAAACACCACCTTAACCGGCGCACTTACTTTACAATCAGATGCTACGGGATCTGCCTCGGTAGGCCAAATACTTACCACTTCTATTACTGGCTCCGGAGCCAGTTCAATTAACGTTGAACGGTATTTAAACGGCGGCGCGGGTTACCGTGGATACCGCTTGTTATCCTCGCCGGTTTACGTGGCAACTGTAGGTGGGGTAAAGGTTTGCGGCTTAAATTACCTGAAAAATGATATTTATCTTACCGGAGCAGCAGGCGGCGGCTTTGATAAAACCGGAAATCCGACTATTTACCTGTTCCGCGAGGATCAGTCGGTAAATAATCAGACTTTTACTACAGGCAATTTTTGGGGCATCAGCGCTATAAATAATGCTACATCTTATAATTATTTCACTAATGGTGGGTCAACCGTTACCAACATACCTGTGAGTAACGGATACATGGTTTTTTTCAGGGGCGACAGGTCGGCGACAACAGTTGCAAATGAAACGGTATCCACTTACGTTCCTGTAGCTTCTACGCTAACTTCTTTTGGTACATTAAATGCAGGGCAAATCACTGTTCGTAATTGGTATACAACTGGTTCAACAAACATAGGTTGGACGAATGCTACATCAAACGGCCCTGTGCGTGGTTACAACCTGGTGGGTAATCCATATGCCAGTTCAATTGACTGGGAGCAGTATAATACCACCACCACCACTACTGGAATATATGCCAGCAACGTTGGTACTACGATTTATGAACTCAATCCTGCTACCGGAAACTACAACTCATACCAGGTAGGCGGTGCATTTACCAATCAAGGTTCCAGGACCATAGTGAGCGGACAAGCCTTTTTTGTAATTGCATCTGCTGCGCCCGCTACATTGATATTTAATGAATCGGCTAAAGCCGCCACTGCGTATGCTCAAAACACTGGCTTCTATCTTTTTATGGCCGGCAAAGCAACAGTTCAAAGTTTGAATAACAGCGGTGCCGACCAGCACGTACGTCTGCAATTAATGAAAGATTCAATAAATACTGACGATGTTTATATTGGGTTCAATTCTGATGCAAAAACCGAATATGTTTATAATGAAGATGCGCCCTATAAGACAGGAAACGGTCAGGAAGGAATAGCAAGTATTTCAAGCGATAATGTTCCGCTGGCCATCAATAGAATGCCGTTGAAGGGCCAAAGCCAGGTAATCAAATTAAAGATAGATGTAGTTACCAGTGGTACTTATAAACTTAACATGCTCGAAATAAAATCGGTTCCGCCATTATATAATATTTGGTTGGTGGATACTTACAAAAAGGATTCATTGGATATGAGGCATAACCGCACTTACACCTTCGATATCGACAAAAGTGACACCAATACCTACGGTTCAAACCGGTTTCGCCTGGTTATGCGCCAAAATTCTGCCCTCGCCGTGCACTTGTTAAGTTTTACTGCAACCAAGGCCGTGAACGGCTCCCAATTAACCTGGAAAACTGAAAACGAACAGAATTATACCAATTTTACGATTGAAAGAAGTACCGACGGCGGCAAGAGTTTTGTTGTTTTAGGAGGATTTTTATCAAGCGCAGCAGGCACATATAGCTTTTTGGATAAAAACCCGCTTCAAACCACAACGGATTGGTATCGTATAAAACTCGAAGATTTAAATGGATCTGTTACATACTCCAACGTTATAAAATTGGAATATTCCGGTTCAGGTAATAATAGCATGGCTAATCGCATCAATATTTATCCAAATCCAACCAGCGGCATAGTGAATTTATCCATTGCTCAAAATAATGGCCTTATTTCAAATTTGTCACCCTTGCAGGCTATTAATTTAGTTCCATCTTTGGTTAATAATCAAGCTACTGCGCCACAGTCATATGAGATTAAAATAATCAGCATTACGGGCTCTGTTATAAAAACAGCAAAATCAAAACAGCCCAGCTGGCAAGGCAATTTAAGCGGCCTTACACCCGGCACCTATATTATCCAGGTGTCGAACAGCAGCGATAGCAGCCTGGTTGGGAAAAGCACCTTTGTGAAATTGTAAACCGGCAATAGTGCCGCGCTGTGTCGATTAATATTTGCAGGGCATTAGATAAATAATGTTCCTGCTCATTGTTTAATTTCGAAACTTTTATAAATTTTTTCCGTAAAAGTCCACGAGGGCTTATTGCAAAAAAATGAAGTCCGTTACTGCCACCTAATGCATGGCTATGCGTATACCTCTACTTTATTTTATTCTTGCAGGTTGGCTATCATTCATTTTTAATAATGCTTTGGCGGTTGCGCCTAATATTAGCTATACGCCGTCAACAAATGTTTACACCGTAAATAGCACCATCACTACATTAACGCCCACGAATACTGGAGGCGCCGTTACCTCAAATACGTTAAGCACTTTTTCCACCGATCCCACGGGGCAGCCTTATGGGATAGCGTATGACCCAACAACAGGAGATATAATTACGAATAGTTTTTCAGGCAACGCTGTATACAGGTATTCACCTTCGGGCGTATTATTGAATACTTACACAACCTCGATTAATGGCCCTAAGGATATCGTGGTGGATAATTCAGGTAATATTTTTGTAGGTAATTCCGGGGCAAGTAACGTGGTAAAAATTACGCCGGCAGGCGTTACTAGCACTATTAGCTCAGGTTTTACAGCAGGGACAAGTCAGCCAGATGGTATGGCTATTGACAACGCAGGCAATATTTTTGTCGCTGATCAGGGCACCAACAAGGTTTATAAAATAGCACCAGGGGCAACCACGGCAACTGTTTACGCGAGCGGATTTACAAACGCCTATGGTGTTACCGTAAACAGTGCAGGGGTGGTGTTTGTATCTCAATACACTCCTACAGCTAATATAATGCAGATATCAACAAGCGGTGTGGTTAGCGTTTTTGTAAGTAAAGCCGCTGGTGGCTGGACAGACCTCCGTAACCTGGATATAGATGCGTCCGACAATCTTTATGTAACCAATTACGGGGCTGGCGCGATTGATCAAATCACCCCTGCCGGTGTGGTAAGCACAATAGTTTCAGGCTTAAGCTCGCCGCGAGCAACCGCCGAGGATGTTTTTGGGAATTTATATATTGCAAATAGCGGCGGTGGTAACATTGAAGAATATTCGACTGCTTTTTATTCGATAAACGTACCGTTGCCCGCCGGGATGAGTTTTAACACCACTAACGGTAAAATTTCGGGTACGCCAACTGTTACTTCTCCAACTACCGTTTACACGATAGTAGCTCATAACGCTTCAGGTTCGAGCTATACTAATGTAACTATAACAGTAAATCCTACAGCCCCAACCACCACGAGCGACTTTAATTGCGGGCCAGGTGTGGTAAATCTTTCAGCTTCGGGGGGGCTTCCCGCAGGGGGTACTTATGATTGGTATGCTGCATCTTCAGGGGGGTCGTCATTAAACACCGGCTCCACTTATAACCCGAGCATAGCCACCACCACCACGTATTATGTAGCCTACACCCAGGGAGGGGTGTCGTGCGCAGCCAGGGTTGCCGTAACGGGTACTGTTAGTGCTAATCCCATTATATCAACGGCGCCAACAACGGGCGCGTATCTTTCTTATTCTTTTACAGGGGGCATTACTACAGATATTGCAGGGTCCAACAACGGAGTAACCCACGGTACACCGACGGCCACTACTGATCGTTATAGCGCTGCAAATAACGCATACGCCTTTGCTTCAGCAAGTTCTCAATACATCTCAACAACAACGTCAAATACATCACCGGGGCCGCAGACTTTTTCAGTTAGTGTTTGGTTTAAAACCAGTACGGCAGGAGGGTACCTGGCAGGTTTTGGCAATTTGCAAACCGGAAATAGCGCCAATGTTGACAGGGTAATCTATCTCGGAAGCAACGGGCTGTTATATTTTGGCGTTCAACCTGGCGGCGTCAAAAAAACAATTAACACATTAACGGCATTTAATGATGGTAGCTGGCACCATGTAGTGGCAACATTTTCTACAACGAATGGCAGTAATATGTATGTCGATGGCGCGCTGGCAGCATCTGACCCTACTATGAATGCAGTTCAATCCTCTGCCGGTTACTGGCGTGTGGCATATGATGTTTTAACAGGTTATACCAATGCCCCTGCAACCGCATATTTTAACGGTTCACTGGACGATATTGCCGTCGCCAATACCGAGCTAACAGCAGCGCAGGTTAATGTTTTATATGGAGCAGGGGCAGGTAATTTTTGCGCAGGCAATTCTTTAGCTTTAACAGCCAACACAGTTGCCGGGGCAACTTATTCATGGAGTGGCCCGAGTTTTACATCCACATCGCAAAATCCAACAGTTCCAACAGCTATTTCAGGTACATATGTGCTCACCGTAACAAACGCAACAGGTTGCACGTCAACTATAAATGTTACTGCACCTTCAAATGCAATAACATATACGTGGTCTGGCGCGGCGGGCACAACAAATCCCTTAACTGCAGGCAACTGGGATAAGCTACCTCTTTTTAGCGGCACCTCCAATCTGGTTATTCCAACCGGATTAGCTAAATATCCTGTATTGACAGCAAATCAAAGCATTTACGGTTTAACCATAGCCAGCGGCGCATCGTTTAGTCTGGGTGGTTTTACACTCAGCGTTGGATGTAATATTATTAACAATGCCACAACGGGGGGCACTGGTATATTATACGGCAGCAATAATTCATCAGGAATTACCTGGAACGGGTCTCTGGCGGCGCAAATTTATACAGGCACCAGCACCGCTAACACCGCATCATTGGGTGCCATGACGATTAATAATTCTGCCGGAGGCACGCTTACAATAAATGGTGGGCCGGTAGATATTTATAATACCCTCACTTTAACCAACGGCGACTTAACGATCGGCACTTCCCCGGCGGCACTGACCTTAAAAAGTACCGGAACGCTAACAGCGAGTGTGACTGCATTACCAGCCGGAAACACCATAACAGGAAACGTTACCGTTGAGCGGTACATAACCGGAGGAGGCGCCAGTAAGTACAGAGATTACCGGTATTTCTCGTCTCCAGTATATACCAGCACGCAAACTTTGGGATCGACCACAGGGAATGTTTACGATTTGATGTATTTAAAAACCGGAAATGTAAACAACCCGATTACTACAGGAACAGGTGGTACAGCGAATGGGTTTGACAAAGCTGGTAATCCTACTTTTTACGTTTACAGGGAAGACAGGAATGCAAAAAATACGGTTTATTCCGGGGGTAACTATATCGGGGTATCAAACATTACGGCAACTAAACTAAACTATGATAATACAAACAATACAACCACATCGGGATATTTACCCGTAGGCAACGGTTTTGCATTCTTTTTTAGGGGAAGCTACACCAACTCAACTACACTCACGGGGCGCACGACACTTCCGGTAACGGCGACCTATTACCCTAATTCCCTGACTGTGTCGCAGGTTGGCACATTAAACCAGGGCACCATTCCCGTTGTGTTGTGGTTTAACAATGCTACTGCAAATAGTTATCAAAGCATATTATCTTATACAGCTGGGAATACATCGGGCACAAGCGGGTTCAACCTGGTTGGCAACCCTTATGCTTCGTCTATCGATTGGAGCACTTTCAGCAGTTCGGTTTCAACAGCTCCTATATATGGTTTTCACGTAGATCCTACTATATATGAATATGATCCAGCGCAGACGAATGTTTTCGGCACTTATAATCAATTAACCAATACTGCCCTTAACAACGGCAATAAGATTATTGCCAGCGGCCAGGGCTTTTTTGTGCATGCAAACGCAACCAGCGGAACGCTGCAATTTACAGAATCTGCAAAAACTGCAACTCAATTGGCTTCGGGCTCAACATTATTGATGGGACCTCCACCACCACAGGTCGCCGCTTATAACCAGGATTTCCGCCTGAACATTTCAAAGGATTCAACAAGCAAATTTGAAATCCTAGTTGGGTTTAATTCAGGGTCGGGCAAAAACTATAATCATCTTGAAGACGATCTGTATTTTCCGTCACAGAATCCGGCACAATCTTTATACATGATGTCCGCAGACAACGTAAAGCTCGTTTCAAAGTGGTTAACGTTACCCGGGCGAAATGAGGCGGATGCAGTAAAAATAGCTGTCTCGGTTTCAACAAATGGTACCTATACCCTTGCCAGAAGTGAGCTAAAAGCCATCCCGCAGCTATATGACATTTGGCTGATGGACACATTCAAAAAGGACTCGCTTGACATGCGGCATAATGCAGATTATGTGTTTGATGTTAATCTCACCGACACTGCTACATTCGGTAGTAACAGGTTTAAAATAATCATTCGTCAAAATCCGTCGCTTGCTTTCCGTTTACTTGCTTTTAATGTAGCTAAAGCAACAAACGGCGCTCAACTGACGTGGAAAGCAGAGAACGAACAGAATTATACCAACTTTACCGTTGAAAAAAGCACAGACAATGGTAAGAGCTTTGAAATATTGGGAGGCCAGTTGTCAACCGCAACAGGTACTTATAGTTTTTTAGACAAGAGCCCACAACAGGCCGCAAGAGACCGATACCGTTTAAAGATGGAAGACATAAACGGCACCGTCAGTTACTCAAACGTTATCTCTCTGCAGTATTCAACGAGCAATTATGTTAATGGCGGGATAAATGTTTATCCTAACCCTACAAGCGGCATCGTTAATTTAACTATTGACCGGAATACTGGCTTAAGCCCGAATGCATCTGCATTGCAAATGATCGGGTCGGTTCCGGGCTTAATCAACAATCAAACAACAGCTCCGCAATCTTACGATATCAAGATAATCAGCATCACAGGTTCCGTTATCAAAACGGCAAAATCACTCCAGCCCAACTGGCAAGGCAATTTGAACGGACTTGCACCTGGTACCTACATCGTTGAGGTGTTGAGTAGTATTGATAAGAGCCTGGTTGGGAAAAGCACCTTTGTGAAATTGTAAGCAACGTCATAATCTGTTATAGTCGCGCCGCTCCGATCATGATTAAAATTGGCTTGCCTATCCTTCCTTAATATTAAAAGCTTTTCCAAATTTCTTTCCACAGCAATTTCCTTTTTAACGTTGGGGATAAACGACTCCCTATTTACAATCACATTGCTTATTAGTAAATCATAGTGATCTCAAATACAAAGCAATGAGCAAAGTTTAATCATAAGATAAGCTATTTAAATCAGTAATTAAAGCAGGCCCCTTCGTCCTGCTGATCAGGTTCACAGGTGGTAAACCAACGTGTTGACATGTGGATAACAATTGATTTCGGGAATGTAAAAAATCAGTTATTTGCGATTTGATTGATATATTATTGAATAAGTCGTTAACCGTCGCCGTTAAATGAACGATCTTCCGTGACAGGTACGATTCATTAACATATCAATTCGCAAAATTAACCTGATTAACTTTGTTATTTTGAAAAGAATTTTACTTGGTTTTTTTACCGGAATTGTATCAATATTCATTTTAAACAATGCTAACGCTCAGGCGCCTGTTATTTCATACAGCACCCCCACTAATATTTATACCGTAGGTACAGCTATCACTACATTAACACCAACAAATACAGGCGGCGCAGTACCCGCAGCAGCCTATGCGCAGGTAACAACGCTGGTTGCCACAGCTGCGGGCCTTAAAAACCCGCAGTCAATAACATCAGACGGTGCCGGGAATATGTACGTTGCCGACTACGGCAATAACTTAATCCGGAAAGTTACCTCGGCAGGAGTAATGACCACTTTGGCTGGGAGCGGTGCCGGCGCAGAGCTTGACGGTACAGGCACAGGGGCAAAATTTAACGGCCCTGCCGGGATTGTATATGACGGAGCTGGCAGCCTGTATGTTGCCGACGCACTGGGCCACACTATAAGGAAAATTGTTATTGCGACAGCATCGGTAACAACGTACGCGGGGATAGCCGGGTCATCCGGTACGACCAACAGCACGCTTTTGGCTTCGAAATTTAACGGCCCGGCAGGCCTTTCTATAGATCCGTCTACAGGAAACATGTTTGTATGCGATCAGGGAAACAACCAGATCAGGATGATATCGGGGGGCAATGTAACCACCCTGGCGGGCGGCCTCACGGTGGGTGGCACAACGGCAGGGTCAGCAAATGGCACAGGCATAGCTGCAACATTTAACAATCCCCGCGATTTAGTTGCCGATGGATCCGGCAATTTATACGTTGCCGATTATTTGAACGCCTTAATCCGGAAGATTGTCATCAGCACAAAAGTGGTTACTACGTTTGCCGGCAGTACGGCAGGCTATCTCGACGCAACAGGCACCTCAGCGCAATTCAATCATCCCGGTAGTATCAGTATTGACGCATTGGGTAATTTGTATGTTACCGACCTGACCAATAACCGTATACGCCTTATTACATCTGCAGGCGTTGTTACCACCCTGGCGGGAAGCGGCACAAATTCTGAAATTAACGCAACAGGTACAGCGGCGGGTTTTGCCTCACCGGGCGGGCTTGATATCGATGGACTGGGAAATTGTTATATAGTTGATTACCTTGCGGGAACGACCGGTACGGTTAGGGCAATGCCTGTTACCGGTTATGCCATAAGTGCTACGCCTCCAACCGGCCTCACATTCACGGCCACAACTGGCACTATTTCAGGCACGCCAACGGCAACTTCATCGGCTACAAATTATACCATAACCGGCTATAACCTTTCGGGCAGTAGCAGCACGACGATAAGTATAGCGGTTGGACGCTCCGTTGCATGGACGGCAGGAAGCAACAGCACTGCCTGGGCAACTGCCGGAAACTGGAGCACAGGTAGTGTTCCCTCTGTAAATGATGCTGTAAGCATTGGCGTTTCTGCGTATACCCGGCCAAAAGAACCTAAAATTACGACAACTATTTCAGTGGGCTCA